>Ga0065711_1026918_pt1 | contig 57065 bp, 30 predicted proteins | sample Hoacrofraction12_FD_59098 | JGI IMG/M metagenome (GOLD analysis project Ga0065711, IMG submission 59098) | Hoatzin crop microbial communities from Cojedes, Venezuela - Epithelial fraction 12 v2 (version 2) | ecosystem: Host-associated > Birds > Digestive system > Esophagus > Crop | place...
GTACCACTCAGCTTGGTGTCATCTGCAAACTTGCTGAGGGTACACTCGATGTCGCTGTCCATGTCATTGATAAATACATTGAACAGCACCGGTCCCAGTACGGACCCCTGGGGGACTCCACTCGTCACTGCTCAGGGACACACTTACCTGGGGCCGGAGGCTGCTGACTTCCACACCACAAGTGTGACAAGTTTTCCTTGTGGCAAAGGCAAATCTGCAGTAAGAATTGCCTGTGTCAGGAGGGTCCTTTTGTGCATTACTCTGACCAGTGTGTTATGTGGTACACCTTGACTAAAACGGTCTTGGCTTCCATCTGTCTTAAAATGTAAGTCAATAATATAAATGCTATATCTGCCAAAACCTTGTTTCTTCTCCTTCAAGACAGATCAGAAGGATTGCCTTGTGCACAAACAGTCCTAACCTTGGGGAAAGTCTGGTCAAGCTCAGAACCATTTCACTCACTAATCTTTTTATTATCTGCCTTAATCACTAGAAATCACCAGCACACCTATGCTGAATTACACCCCAGCTTCACCTGATCACCACAGACAGAGATTAAGGCAGTATGGACCTCTAAATCCACTGAACTGTGTAACATGTTACTTTTGGCCTCCTGAATTAAAACCTTTAAACTCTGCAGCAGGCTTTAAAACAATCACATTTCCTTGAGGCTGCCAGAAGCAAACGTAAATACAGGAGTTCAAAAGAAGAATCCAGTTTTCACAGCTGCATCTCAGTTAAATTAAAAAAAAAAAAAAAGAAGAAAAAGAAGACAGAAAAGCTGACCTAAAAGCTTTTGAAAATACAGATTAGGGCAGACAAAAGTAATTGTTCTAAAGCTGTTCTGGACGTTTTAGGAACTGATAATTTCCAAATTTGATATTTTTTTTTTCTAAGAAAGCATTATTTTAAAGTCATATAGGACTTTAAAACAACTTGGTTAGAACAAGTATCAAGGCTTCAAGAGGCAATAAAATATACCATGGTTAAAAAAACATGCCATTTTGGCTATAGTGTATGACTAATTGATTTTTGAGCATTGACTAATTGTGTGACACTGGTTAACCAAACAGCAATGCATTTTTTCACAGGGTCCAGTATTAGCTCAGACCATTCTGTGACCTCCTCCTGTTGAGAGACACATCGTATTTTTCATCATAAATCTAACAGAGTAAGGGCTAGAAAAGGTGTTCCTACTTTGTTTTCGCATTTTAACTGAGGTTAAAAAATTCTAGTTGTTGTTGTTTATACAGGGAGCAATATATTTTAGCGAGAGCTACGGCTCAGAGAAATGTGGATACCAAAGCTGTGCGGCTGAGCTTTGTGTTTATTTAGACACAGCAATGGGTTGGGTAGAGTCATGCTTAAGTCATGGTTAAATTCATCTTTGATGCCTCCACCGAGCTGAGTGCTCAAATTCATCTGAGGAACTGGGAAAAATCTGTTAGAAAGACTTTATATGAAAGAGTATTTTCAATATCAAAATCTTTAAGTTTTCAGAATACTCTCTCTTCTTCCTCCATCTCATGGATACTTAGCAGAGAGTTTCATCTTAGACAAGCAAATTTTCACTGAAAAATTTGTATTTGTAATGACAAAACCTGTACAAATTTATATATTAACTAAATCTTGAGAAAGAGAATCTTGAAAAAGATTTAAATTTTGCAATATTATAGTCTAAAATAGAGGGGTTTAGTTTTTAAAACTGTTGCTGGTCCCTACAGTTAATTTAATTGTTAAAAAAGAAAAAATCAGGAGAAAAGAATGAAAGAAAATACATTATTCGACATGAACATTTTTTTACATCTTTTAGTTGGAAAACTAAAAATAATCTTTAGCACTTCAACGTGATTTTAAAACATACTGTCTCTGTTTGGCTGGTCAACTGAGAAACTGATATCCCTATTTTCACGAGCTAATAGGATTTAAAGCACCATTTACTTGGGAGTGTGTGCCAAGGAACTGATCTGCTGAATTTCAAAGCACATTTTTACACTCTGCTGCACAGCTTTGTGTTGATGTTCCACTGAGAAGGAGCGATGGGCAAGTTACTGTTTGTGACTAAACTATGAAGGGAATTTTTGTCTATATTTAGAGGCTATTTGCTAACAAAACAAATGTCTCATAATGCATTTGTTAATCTCAGTTTGAGATACGTCCTCTGATTTACTTGAGACTGAGCATTTGCAGTAAGCAGCTAGTTACCTGGACACTACAGTAGTGCTACAGATATGGGGACTGCTTTGGTGGAAGGAAAGGGTTTTGCATTTAGAGAAACATTGCTGTTATTGTCTTATCCACAAGTCCTGGAGCAAAAGCAATGTTTGCACATTCAGTGGCTCTCTCACTCTGTGTTAACTCCTCTGAATTGTTTTTGTTTGCTGATAAGCAGACTGGAGAAGTGAAGTGAGTAATTGATGAGCTGTGATGTGAATTCCCACCTCACAAGCTGGTGGGTGAATAATAACCCATTCTCATGATTAGCAGAAAAAGAAAAAAAACAAGAAAAAGTGAAAAAAGAAAAAAAAGAAAGGAAAAAGAAAACAGAAAGAAAAGGCAGAGATCAATGTGTTCATCACAGACTGAGTCTGTCCATGATAGCGAGTAACACAACAACTGTATGCATTTAAGCAAAGGAATTCTCTATGGGGAAGAGTCCAAAACATTGAGGAAAATGAAATTCAAGAACTCCCATATTTTATATTTGAATGCTTTACCATGTGTTCTACTGCTTTGTTCTCCACGTGGGTGTGTGTGCACATGGATCCTTGGTATTTGTGATGAAACTTCAGTGTGAAGATGAAGGATGCATTCTTGAAATGGTTTGTGGGAAACTGGCTCCCTGTCACGTTACTGAAAGCTACCTGGCCACATCCCAGGTCCTGGCTTGGAAACATGCCTTAAGAAGTCTTCCTGGCTGTTCCCCAATTATTTCCCTCAGTGGTGATGAAGAAGAAAAAGGAAAAGTGATGTGCTGAAGGTAAGGTGCATTCACCGCCCATCAGCTTTGGCTGCAGTACTTACAGCACGAACTTCGGAAGAACGCGATGTAATGCCCTGATCCAACTGGGAAAAGACTATAAAACTCCACTGCAAGCACTTGTATAAATAGGACTTTTTCTGATGAAATTGAAATCCTATTTTGACTTGCTATTAGAAAAATAAATCTGAAGAAATAGTTAGTATATATATTGAATAACCACAGAGCTTTTCAGAGCCAAGAAATCAGCTGCTAGCCTGATGAGTTAGATGGCAATGTTAAATGTGCTGACCCAGGCTGATTCTTTTAGTGCTTTGTGGCTCAGCAGTGTAGCTGTGTTGTGATTTTGCTCTCCATCACAGCCATTAAGGGCTTCTTGGGACCAGCAGGTATAAAACTGATTCTCTTGCTTCAAAAGTACAGGTTTTTATCAAACAAAAGAGGAATGCAAGGAACCATTGACAATATCACGCAAACGCCACACAGACGAGCCTTCTGACAGTGCCAGAAGACCACGGTGGCACTGCTGGTAGATAAGCCTGTGCCTTGTAGCGTATATGTTTTGTACAAACCAGGTGTACAATTCAGTGGTGTCAGCTGTGTGCTCCTCTCCAGGGAAGTAATTTTTGCCTACAGGTTACTGGTTGGCAAAAAGTAATTCTGACCACAGTGCAAGAGGTGTACATGAGAGGGTTGATCTGCTGGAGAAGCTGTCCCTCACCAGAGCATGGCTGGTTTTATCACTTGGATCTAACGCCAGCTCCTTCCAGCGGCTGGAGCTGGGGCAGCCCTGAAGAAACTTTCCTCTGTCAAGAAGAAGTTAGCAAATGCAAAGGCACCTTCTGAGCTCCCCAGAGACTTGTGCTGTCAAAGTGGGCACCTAATGTGTGATTTGCACCTAATGTATCTCCTGTGACTGACAGTGCAGGCACCTTTGTCAGAAGCCATGAAGTGTATATTAGCATACATACACTGGGGCTCTTAAATGTCCTGCTCAAAAGGAAGTATGTAAGATGTGTTACATTATCCAAGCCTTATCCACAGTGTTATGATGAGATGTGACTGCCTGCAAATGGAGTAAGAACAAGATCTCCAAGGTGTCTCGGAACTGCTGTATTTTTGTATTTCAGTAGCACCTAAAGACCCTGAATGCCTGAAAGCTTAACATCTTAGGGAAGAAAAAGGGAAACTGAGAAATCAATAAATTAAGTGATTTGCCACAGATTACAGAGCACACAATGGTAGAGGCAGAAAAAGAATCGAGATGTTGGGAGTCCCATCCCATGCCCTGGTGACTAATTGAGATAAACAGGTTGCTAACACCCAAAGCCCTCTACTTACTGCTTTTGTCAGTGCTGTATCCTTGCTGCAGTCAGATATTTACTTTCAGAACAGAGTATTGTGAGCTGAGTTCAAGAACTCCATGGCCATGAGAAATATCCTGTGATCCATAACAGTTAGGCAAGCAAATGTCCTTTGTAATTGTGACTTTGGTGTTTGGGATTTGGGATGTTTGTCTGCATTTTCTGCAGGTTGCTTCAACCGAGATCCAAAACTTTTAGCCAAGTCAGGTCCTTCTGAGAATACAGCTGGCATGACATATGAAGCTACTGGCCCACCTGTCCATTTCTGCCACGGAGGAAATAATATGGGGAGTTATTTTCACTGGTGGTGAGATACTATAACAGCTCTTGGAAATGTTTCCATTGTGTTTCATTGCAAAGATAAACGCATGCACCAGGTGATTTTGTGCTTTAAAAGATTAGCAGAATGTCAGTGCTTGGGCTGTGAGACTGGTCACCCCCCGGGAAGGTTGACTGCAGTCCTGGAATGAGAAGAGGACCATCTCCTCAGCTGATACTTCCCATGTTGCCTAGATGTAAATCTTCTCTAGTCTTGTCAAGCACCTGACATGCTGGAAGGAGAATGGTGTTTACAGTTGTCCTTGAAATATGGTCCAGTACAGAGTGTCCAGTGGAGGCCAGTGCTGGCAACAGTAATGTTCCCTTTGCACAGTTCTGCTTCAGCATTTATCCACAGATGGAGCAGTTGCCAAAAGGGGATTTCCACTGATGATTTCCCAGTCTGCTATTTCTGGCCAATCAAGTTATTTATTCCTCTCCTGTGAATATCTGTGGTTGCAGTAGGAATTTGGAAAGAGATTTCCAGTGGATGATGGCCAAAACCAATGACAAGAAACCAACAGCGCTGACAGGCCTGACTTTTAATAACTTGAACTGACCATCAAGGGGAGAATGAGGAATTCCAGGGCAGTGCCTTTCTGAAGCACCTGTGAGTCCCGTAACATCAGACATGGTCTTGCCCTACTGAGCAAGCTCATGTGAAACAGGTCCACAGCCTGGAATCACACTGGGGACTGTCAGCCAAGCCAGGCAGCACACATGCCAGCTTAACATCTCTTCCCCACCAGCTCTCCAACCTTTGAAAAACTGTTGGGGCCTGAACAGGTACAATCAGGAAGATCACAGCTAGGGCCTAGCTTTGCCTTTTGTGGAGACCTGTATGTGTGCTACAGCACAGCCCATCCCATGAGCAGAGAGGCACTAGTGAGTGTCCAAAGACAACAGCAGTAGAGGAAAGAACATATCTCTTGTTACCTGTTTACTGATGCTGATATTTGAAATTGACTTACCAATGTGCTGTGTTGGGCCCAGAGTTTGCAGCTAAATGGAAGGGTGAGTGTGAAGACAAGAGGACTGCAGGCCCTGGTGTATGTTCCTGCACGTGCACCAGGCTGTGTGACAGGCAGCATCACCCACAGTGTCGGGCTGGATGATCCCACGATGGAAGGAGGGGACATGGGATATGTTCCTTCTTCCTTCCATGAGGGAAGAAACAGGCTATAGCACACACACATGCATATTCTCTCTCCTGGCTACTTTGCAGTACCATTGTTTCTCTCCAGCTTTGGGTCCCCGAAGAAATCCTGCTTTGTGCAGCAGCCAGGAGTGATTTGACAGTACAGGGAGCTGGTAGGAGAGAGCTGGTGAAGAAGAAAGACAAGAGTCTCAAGATGTCTTCATGACACTACATTTTCACTGTAAATCTACACTTGGCTAAAATGGAAACAACAGATGCCACAGATGCTTATTACACGCACAGGATGACAGCCTGGACAGTCAAGAGGGGGACATATTGCACTACCAAATCATCCCAGCAGAGCAGCCAGATGCCTTATCTCCACCTCTCTGAAAGATGTGGTACAGGGCACTGTTGGCTTCTTTTGCTGTAGGCATTCACACGGACTTGTCGTCATCTGCAGGTCTGATGGTCCTGCATGGGAGCTCTTGGGTTTGTGGTACAGTCTTTCAAGCAGCCATTCGTTCAGACAGCAGAAAATCTAGTTGATTATCATTAGGACATAAAGCTAGTGGTCTAGATTCTTAAGATGTCTGTCCTGTACCTTCAGGAGTGCCCCTAACCCGTTTTTGTATTAGATTCACTGGCTGTGCTGTGGGCAAAACCGGGAAGGTGGCTCCAGGTGTATTCAAAATCTGTTCATTGAAATCATCATTGTTCCTGTACTCATGCTTGGAGTGGTGGTTCCCCATACCTGCCTCTTTCGGACAAAGGTAAAAACTGTAACAGCCGTTAAATGCTGTTAATAGACTGCAAAACGTCAATACATTTGAATAGGGAAGGCAACTTTGGCCTTAGTCCACCTTATGTCTGGATGCCAATAGTTCCCTGTGTTTCTTAACAGGAAGCCTTAGTTAGCTTAAACATGTCATAAACAGCTGGCTGGTGTTACTAGAAGGGTCTGACAAACATCTCGTCTCTCATTCAACAGCTGCTAGCGCCAACATCTCAGACAGAGCGCTTCATCCTTTGAAGTCTGATCTTTGAATGATCAGCTTTGCATAAGGTAGACTACAGCAAATGATTCAGCAGGCTTGCAATGGCATCTTGTAAAATCTCAGTGTCCCATACTGACCACGCACAAGTGCAAGGCCAGCCTACTGGCATATGCCTCTATGGCTCATTCCTGAGAGCTTCTAAAACACAGGACATGGTGAGTAGCACTAGAAGGACAATGCACTTCTTATAGCTGTCCTGCCTATTCCAGTCTTTCCACGATGACCCTGTACTGGGCTGCACTTTACAAGCTGAAGCTGCGGCAAAATGCATCATGGACTGAGTGGGTCGTTGCATAGGGAGTTCATGGTATCAGGTCTGGCTACTTGCTTCCCTGCAGCGCTTTGAGAAAGCTGTGGAGATCACCATGGCCCAGCAATGGAAGGATTGTCTTCTTTCATGAGTTTCCTCTGAGGTGCTCCTGTGGGATCCTTCTGGCTGTCAACCAAACAGGTTTTAAAGCCTCTGTGATGCTGGAAAATGTTCTTCCCTCCTATGCCTTGAGCTGATAGGATCTGAAAATGGTGACTTCCAAAGCATTGTGCAAAAAAATCTTTGGCAAAAAGTTTTTGGAGCAGTTGAGCTGTGAATGATCAATAGGTTACCATTCATGGCTTCCTGGTTGAGCTCTTCTTGGTTTTATTTTTTTAAATAAAAACAGGTTTTCTGATTTAAGGAATATTTTTCATGTGCAAGGTACCTACAAGTTCTTTTCATTGCTCTTTTTATTATTTAACTCAAAATAAAATCATCAATCAGTCAAAATTGCCTGTCCAGTCCCAAGATTTGATTCTGAAATCTTCAGCTCTCCATGTTGTCTCCTAAACCACAGCAAGCTACCAGAGTTAAAAGCTGACTGCTTCTAGTACCACAGCAATCAATCCCTTTTGTATTTAACCATGGTTATTTTGTAACACACCATGACATGAGCACATTCCTTCTCTATAAAATAATTGACTTCTCCATATCTTCGATGAGGTTTCATCTTCCCAGCCTGACCCAGTCTGACAAATGCAGTGGATCTACTTAAAACAGCAGGTCCAGGGTAGCTAACGAAAAGCACTGCAATTAAGTGGGAGCAGCCTGATTAAAATGTTGTCCTTAATTATGTGTGATGACAAGAAAAAAACATTTTTATAGATTCTCTTTGTGACAGGGCCTAGACTGCCTTGCCAAAGCCTGAATGCTAGACAGCAGGAAACTTGGCCCAGAATCAAAAACTCAGCAGACACTTCCTTTAGACAGCACTTGGTGCAGAATGCAATCTGTCCTTCCCCATGTATATTTTAGGCAGACAGGCTGAAAGTCAATACAAGCTTGAATAAATCCGGGGACTGGGGTAGAAACTCATGTTATCTTCAGATGAGACTGACCCCCAGGTCAGCAGGAGTCTAGAGTATGGGGTCAGAGTGGGACTAATGTTTGTAAGTATAGACCCCATTAAACTTACAGCGTTGTTTACATCAATCCGCTTCATTCATGAAATGATGCTGCTGCCAAGGTTTCCTTTTTTTTTGTGAAAGATGGGCAAGGCAATATGGGCAATGATCCAAAGGCCTCTGAGGCACAAATTAGTTTTGACAGATTAGAAACAAGATGAATCTCCATGGGAAGGTATTAAAGCATCTTTTATTATGTGCAAAGCAGGCTTTTAACTTCCCAGGAGACATCCCTATCTCTCCATGCTAGTCCAAGCAAAAAGCTTTCAGCATTAATAACACCTGGAGAACCCCACTGGTCCGACAGCACAAGGAGAACAGCTTGGCAAGGGCTGTCTGACCTCCTAAAACAGCCCATTTGGGTCAAACGCTGTTGTGCTCTGAACAAAATTGCCTCTTTCCAAAACTAGCAGGAGCTTTGAACACTGGATGCTTCACTGCTTTAGGATCTTGGTTTCTTCCTGTAATTCATGACACATTTGCCCACACATCAGTTGCTTTGTCTGAAATGGCTGCCACACGAAGATCTCTCATTATTTCCTAAAAAGTTAATAACATTTAATTGCTGCAATACCAAGGTGCTTGCTGGATTTGTGAGATAGGTGACATGGAAGTGTCCATTTAATAGCCAAAAACTGGTAAATCAGCTTTTTGCCTGGGTGTAGAAGAGCATTGTGCTTGCGCCCCAGGTAGTGCTCACTCCCTGCTGCCCCCAGCATGGGACAGCTTTCCTCCGGTTGAGCCAATGGCTGGTCCTCACAGGCTAGAGACAAACATCAGCTCTAGCCAAACCACCTGAGATTAAGGTCTGCTTGGAGCCCTTTTCTGCACTCTGCTCGCACTATGGTCCCCTGGGGAGATGTTTGGACTGGGAAACGTCGCCCCTCTCTGGCAAACAGGAGGGCAGGAGATGCAACCTCTCTGTGACCAAGCGACCAACGCTGCACATAGATCTCTGACACCTGTAAGGGAAATCTGATGGCCAGTGACTCACTCTAAAGAATGAAGATGGGTAACAAGCACTTGTGGGATCCGAGAGTGAAAATTCCCCGAGACCCACATACACAGAAGCATACAGACAGAAGTCAGACTGCCCCAATAGTCCTAAGCATGCTTCAGCACAGGAATAATTGTCTTTGAGTGCTGGAGTGTAAGCATTTTCCTTACTGAGCCGGCATTCTCTTCAGAAACACTTTCAGTAGAAGGAAAGGCAGGAATATATAGCTAAAATCAGAAGACAAACAATACATGCAGCTGTAGGTGGGATGGAATAGGAAACAACAAAGACTATTGCAATGCTACTACATAAAATCAATGGTATTGCCTTACCTGGGTGCTGTAATGTGGGCAGATGGCAGAGAAATTAACTATGTACGGAGCGCCTTTCCCATCCTGAAATGGGCAAGTGATTTGAGTGTGTAACTTTTATCCTGAAATGATTGTTTAGAAAAATCTTCCCTTATTCCCTTGAATTCCCCAAAACTACTTTTTGGTCATCTGGAAATGTTTAAAATTGATTGCAAACATAAATATAACACATTTACTACATGAAATAAGCATATTTTTGAACTTTTTAAAAATGTTAAAATGTAGTTTTACTGATTTATTCAGTTGTTCCAAATTAAAAAATGGATGCTTCTTTCACCAAAAGTTGTTCCAACATAAATAATTTTCTTAATTCTGACAAAAACACAGCAAATTTCCAGCCAGTTCTAATGTGCATTCCTAGTTACTTGTCTCAGAAACCATCCTCCACACACACATGTTTTTCAGGAAGGAGAGAAGTATGATAAAACTGTCAGGGAAGGGAGACGGGGAGATTTATCTCGCCTTGACTCATAATGGGAAAAAAACCCACAAAACCCAAACAGAGCAATTCAGTGAAACAAATTAAAAGCCAGTGAAAAGACACGCTTTTCATTTTAATTTTATTTTTGCGTAGTGAAATTTGCCAGACAAGGTCACTGACGGACAGAACTCAGAAACAGAGTGGACGTTTATAGAGATAACAGTAATATTTAAATCCATAATGCATGTTGATAACACATATTTTGAAAGGAACATTCGACCCTAAATAAAGAAGATTAAAGGTGAATCTTAACTACTAAAGAGAGAAGCAGGTGCTGGCTGATACTCAGGACACAAATCTCCAGTGTAACAGTATTGGTCTACTTCGATATGGGGGCTGCAATACTCCCGTGGATACATAAACATGACAACGGTCGTCAAGCAGCAACAAAACACAGCACTTCTGTATGAACATGGCAGTTCTGTATATTAGTGTTTTTTTTTGTATATTAGTTTTTTTCACCAGTGCAAAATTTGGAAATCTCCTTTCATTCTGAGCCAGAGTTAAAAAAAAACCACTGAATATTTTTTTCTGTGATCTACGTGGTCAGAAAGAAAATGTCCTTTTTTGGGGAAAAAAGGAAATGTACTCATATATATTTACTCTAATGTTACTTTCATTAGTTTTATACAATTTCTTGAGACATAGCCATTCTAGCCTTCACTGGGAATCTTGTTAAAATATTTTAAACAATAGCCACTCATTGAATTTATGAGTACTTTTTTGTTCCATATGCTAGGACATACTAATGTGGGTAGGAGACATAATCCAGAAAAGACACGATGTTTCAATCATTGCTGAGTAGCAGCTGCCCTTATTTATTTAAAAACAAGATAATAAATGATGAAAATAACAGCTATTCTAGCAGGTATTATAACACAACTACCACGTCTGTTATGTCATATATCATGTCACTTGATGGACGCACTGTGTGCTTGTGTCCACTTTCCCATTTGCTTCATCTCCCTACAGACATCCTTCTTTTTCACGCCAGAACATAATAACTGCCACAAAACTTCTACAATAGGTTATGACATGCCAATTGGAAGACTGAATGACACAGGAATGTCAACAAACAACTAAAAGCAGAGAGAAGTAAATGCAGAATATTTTTTTTTTCTGTAAAAAAAGGGTTAAAAATATTGGTGAGAAAAGTCATCATCACTACAGATTATCATGGGGAAAAAAAACATAATGTCTTGTGAGGAAAAAATCATTTCATTAAAAAAGTCCTGAGCACGTCTAATCAGTGCTGATTAAGAGTTAAGAGTAAGGTCTGTTGCAACACTCAGTTACATGTAAAAACCAAGAGTGATTTAATGGAAAGAATGGACTAGAGGCATTCATCTGAGAGTATAAATGTAGTGCAAATCACTGAACTACAATTCAGAAGCAGATCGTGGCTTTTGTTTAGGAAAGCCTGCAGGCACTGCAACAGCCAATAGATGTTTGAGCAATCAGTCCAGTTAATTGCAGCATATATTTACACAGAATAGTAACTCTCAAGAACCCAGGAGACTACTGGAAGAAGCTAAGAACTGATTTGGATTTCGGCCTTGCCCAGAGATTTCTGCTTGTCTTGAAGAACATCCGGTCCTTCCTAACCAGGAAATCCTGGATTCATATTCTTTGCAGGGGTGAGAGGGAATGCAGCTATTTCTCCTTCAGGAATGAGACTTGGATAAGAGCATCCCTCATGCAGAAGTCAGGAGACTTCTACCACACCTGTGCTTCCTGGACCCCGTAGGTCTAATATACTGAAAATTAGAGGAGCTCCAGCCCGTAGTTTCTTGTAATTCAGCTTGTATTTGGCATGAATTTTGCATGTTTTCTCTATATAGATTGGATCCTTGCCTGTCTCCAGTTTAAAACCTCAGTAAACCAATTTGTTAGGAAAGCTTTTTGCTTGCTGTGCCCCCAGGCAGACCCAGGATTACAAGAATAGCAGGCTCCTGTGAGACTTCCTGGCGCTTCAGCTTCATCTCAGTTCCTTTTCTGTAGCTCAGCTGTTAGAACTGAGGCCTGGCCAACTGGCTGTGCTTGAGGGGCTGCGTAATCTTATCTCACCTCTCAGCTGTGATGCCTTCCACACCTCTCTGTCTCCAGATGTGGACTGCACATTGTACTGCAGAGAAGGGGAGTGTTCTGCACCTGCATCTGTACCTGTCCCAGGGAGAGCCCACGTGATGCTCCGGCTGTGAACAGTGCTGGCCTTCCACTTCCCTTGGTCAGCTCTTTTGTACTTTCAGCATGGACGCAGAGGGGAGAGTTCCTGGGAGCAGCTCTGAGCTTTGGATGACACTTCACCTCTTGAAGCAATTCAGGATATTAACCTCCTGCAAGCTGGTCAGGAATTACAATTAGGAATAGGAAAATGTTTCCAAACTTTTCTATCTAAGGTCATCTCTTTGTAATGACGATCCCACTGCTGTTCCTAATTCCATTCTCACAACAGCTAGATGAGGAACTACAAGGAAAAGTGAATGAGAGAAAGGGGTTACAAATGAAGTCCAACAATTCACAGGCATTCCAACAAGAGACGCTCAAGACCTTGCAGTCTCACTGTCTCTGGGCAACAATAGCTTTGCTAGTCATCCCTGCTCTGCGGCTTAATAATATGTATTTGGGTGGAGTGTTTGGATTTGAAGACTTCAAGGGAGAGAGAATTCCCCATATTGTTGGTAATTCTTTTCTGGTGGTTCATCACTGTCTCTGTCAAAAGTCAGAAGGTTAGAAGCAGAGGGACCCAAGTCCTGATTTTTTAACCCATGAGGTAAGAGGAAGCCATCATATCATGTCTCTTTCAGCTGTGACTGTGTGAGTTCACTGATACAGCTCTGTCCTCACAGAGTATGTCTCAAGGTTACTTCTTCACAGCTCTTTCTTTGGCTTGTGTGTTCTGTCTCTCTCATCAGTCATGCTCAGAGTTATATGGGCTTTTTGTTTTCCGTTAGATCAGATGAGTGTCAGTGCCTACACTGTGGCAAAGCTCTCTAGAAGAGAGGTTTGAAAAGCCTCATACTGTGCTATCCAAATTATCCTAATTACCTAATTATCCTTATCACAGCAGCTAATTAGTCTGGCTATAAAACTAAACCCATAAACAGACCACAGGCTATAAAAGCCTGCAAGCAGGAGAGCTGTCACAGAGGGACTCAGAAGAACAAATGGATGTAGGAATGCTTTTACTTGAAGGTTTGGTGGAGGACGAGTGCCTGCAGAGAATAACCAGTAGCCTCTCAGCCTGCGAAGAGCACTGACAGGCTACAAAAGCCACAGGAGTGTCAGCAAGACCATCATCTACAATTATGCAATTTTTTCCACTTGCAAGGACTGAGACATGAAAATCGAAATCTATTTTTCCCCACCACAGTCCCTTAAAAGCAGGCACAAAATGAATCGCAGCCCTCTTCCCGAGAGCCTTCTCTTCCAAAAAGGAGAAGCAAAGGCTGATTGAGCGGGCTGTTAAAGGAACAAGCTCCTCAAGTCTCAGCCTTTGACAGAGCAAGGATGCAAATAAATAGTCTCTGGACTGGGTCCCCTTGTGCCTCAACCCATGTCTTGAGGGGTTGCTTTACCTCCCACCTACTAATGCTAAGGCACTTTTTCCATGTGTGAAGTGTGTTAGAAAGGGTTTCCTGTCCTCTGAGATGAAGGCTTTAGCAGCAAGGTGAAAGTCAGTGGTATTATTTATTGCTTACTTCTGGCTTTCAGTGACAGTAGGTTTGACTGTTGGGGAGGCCATATGTAAACATTTTGACAGAGTGCGATGTCTGTCCCTTTTCACAGCCATTCAGGAAGGGAAAGGGAGTCTGTCACTGTGTCTGGTGCTCCCTCTTGCTTGGAAGAATTAGTTCCTTGTAAATAAAAGCCTGTGCTTTTTCCTGCTGAGGTAGGTCCCTATTGTCTGCTATTTGATTTCCTGTAACTGGATTTCCACTGCTCTTGGAATGCTTAAGTAGAAACCAGAAATAGTTCTGAGTTAGGCTGTGTACACAGTGTTTAATAGCAACCCAGCTGAGTCATCTTTTTTTCATGAAGGTACCAGAGTTGACTTCCCTCTCTCAAAGGCCCTGTCTGACTGGTTACAGCCATCACCTCATGTACACTTCCTGCCAGAGATAAATCAGAGCATGTAACTGAAAACAGGCAGAATCAGTAGGCAGCATCACAGAGGGCAAACACCTCGCGAGCAAGGGGAGGATGCTCCTTTGGAGCTGATAGAGACAAGCACACTCCTTGCCAAAAGACAGCCCTGGGACACTGCCTGGACCTTCCTCATCTCAGTGCTAGAGCTGTCCGGGGAGCCCTTGTAAGTAGGATCTGGTAGGAGCAACAGCCCTATTTACTTTATTAATGAAGTACAATGGTTTCTTTCTAATGCAAACAGAAATCCTGGCTGAAACATCTTGTTTGTTCTTAGCAGAATTTATTATGTCTCCTTATTCCTTACACAGGTGTTTTTCCACATGTGCAGCTTTCCCAGCTGGCATGCACATTTCAAATACAAATTATGCAGTAGCCTTTTTGACAGTCATAGTTCCAGGTTCAGGAGTGAGGCATCTCTGCTCTTGTAACCTTGATAGCCAAATATCAAGTAATAGCTCCGGAACTTGTAAAAATCAGAAAACACAGTCTGTTTGGAAGTAATAAAATCCACGTTGCCATAGGCCTCCCAGTTTGTGCACCTGCTGGCACAGACAGAGTCAGTAATGGGAAGCTTGTAGTAACATAAAAGCTTGGAATTCAGAGGACTTACAGCCAAAAGAATCATTGGAGAGGGAGCCTTGCATTGCAGAGAAATTAGCTTAAAAGGCCTAGAAAGCGACGAATGCTGATTGTTTCTACATTCTGCTCCATTTTATGAACTTAATGTGAATTAGCTGAGGTTACAAGGTTAATCTCTGCAATGTTTACCACTTTCCGAAGGAAATAGAGGGGAACACAAGCAGAATGCGTTAGATTTCAGGGCTGCAGCACCATTTCCATGTCTCTTCTTGGGAGGTACTGGAAGCTCAGAATAGTCTGTGGGAGCACAGGGAGCTCAGCACCCTCCAGGCAGTACTCAGAACAGGGCTGGATTGCCCCTCAGAGATTTTGACTGCAGGAGGCTTGGAGTTTTTCCTTGCACCAACTCGGATAGTTGGATAGCTATGTTTTCCACTGCTCACATCAGCAGAGTCTCTTGCATCTGCTACAGATGAAGCACATTCTGGTCAGGATCTGTCCTGACCAGAAAGATGGAAAATTTTAACACAGATTAATCTTTTCCAGTTTTCTATTTTTCACTTAAATCAACAGGATTGAGTGATGAGTTGGGAGGATGGAGAAGGTTGGCTGAATGTAGCTGAGGCAGCAATCAAGCAAAGCGTAGCGCTCTGATCACCCAAACCCTAGATCCCAGTGTGTGCCAGGCTCTAGTTGTGTGAGCAACGACTGCTGGAGATTTTTTTCTGGGATGTTCTCCCTGGATAACTCATAAAGCAAGGAAAGAGCAAAGGTACTCAGCCCTGTCTGGATGTCCAACAAAGATAAGTAGCCGTACGAGTTGTCTGGCCGGTAAAGAGAGGCTCTGCTTTGAGAAGCTGTTCACGTAGTGGCCACGGACCTGTATTGCAGGCCCTGTTCTAGCTTATTTCCCAGCATAATTGCTTTTGAAGCAGCCTACTTAGGCTAAAGAATTTTGGTCTTTTCTTTTTTTTTGACATCAAGCCCCAGTTTTTTTGAGGGATTTCTTTATCCCTACAAACCCTTAATCACATTATCCCCAGTTTCCATTTCCAGGTCCGCCCCAGGCCCTGCCAGCTTTGAAGACAACTTCCCCAGCCACATGCCTTGAGAGAAGTCTGATTATTAAAATCAGCTTCTTGCTATAAGAGAGGCCTAAGGAACCTCCTGAGCAAACAACCCCAGGACGCAGGACGCAGGATGTCATCAGAGCTAAGGTGGAACCACAGTGTTATGAGGAAAGTTAGCGCTTCTTTAGTTAAATCTGCACCAATATTGTCACATTCATAGAATAAAAATATTTGCCAGATCCAAGCAAAAAATAAAACTGAAAAAACTTCTATATGGTCCAGCTGCTTCATTTTATCATTTTCCAGACAAAACTAACATTTTTTTCAAGACCACTGCAGTTTGTTTCCACTTTTATTTAAATGTATTTGAAAATGAGAGGTAATAAAACTTTGAAAGGAAATTTGATTTCAGGGAAAATTTCAATAATTAAGTTTTCTCTTTCATTTTTATACTACATTTGAAATACTTTGGTTTTATCTGTGAATCAAAAAAAAGTGGTGGTTGTTACAGCTCTGGGCCTGAGTCCATTAATCCATAGCTACATTTACCAGTCTCTCAGTCCATCCCTTTACTCTTGTAATGGTTTTAAATGTGTTAAAACAGTTTAACTCCTTTTTTCTTTTCTCTGAAAATGTTTCTAATATACACAGGTGCATTTTAGAGCACTTAGAAACACAAGCAATTAAAGCTTTGCTCCAGGGCCAAACTGCTTTGAGGACACAGTTAAAAAGCAATAAATACACACAGCTCACGTTTTTAGCAAGGGACTGAGGGATGATTCAGGGTCAGTACTCATGGCACAACATCTGGATCCAACCCTGTCCTCCTAACACCAATTGTCTGTAAAAGCCCTGCCTTACAGAGGAAGGCTGGCTCTGCTGAACACTTCTCTTTCCCTTCTGGAGACTGGTCTGTTTTTAAATTTCAGACTTTACTCTGAGTAACTTTGGAAATATAGCCTTCTCAGATGAGGAACTGAGAACAAACTAAAAGGAATATGAACCCAAACATTTTGATATCACATAATAATTTGAAGGAGTTAGGTACATAACTCACAGTTGCTTGCCAAAAAAAATCCCAGTTTTGGAACAAAATTCTTGCTTTGCATGAGGCATAGTAATCACCCAGTGTCTATCCATGTTACTATCTGTACAAAGCTGGAGACTTTATAGCATTTTGGAAAAGGTAGCTATGAAAAGAATTAGCATGCCTGTGCATTGACTACAGCACTGTTCCCATCCTCTACTGCATTTGCAGGCTCAAAATGTCAGATGTGATGAGAAGAACTGGAGTCCGCTGCCCACTGAACTCGTAACTTTCCCAGTTGTCCCTCTGTTTTAACCTGGATCATTCAGGCCTATTCTGTGGTTTGAAGTCCCTTCAGAAGGATGTTGGAGCACCATTGGAAAGGGCTCTGACCACCAGTTTCTTCTTCTTATGGGGTTTCCAACTCAGGCAACAGGGGCAGGGGGAGTTTTCCTGACAGCTGACTCCCCGGCTCTGGCTCTATGGAGGTGATGCAGGTTACTGTTATGGGTTTGCGTGGCAAGGTGTTGGTAGCAGGGGGGCTATAGGGGGGGCTTCTGTGAGAAGCTGCGAGAAGCTTCCTCCATGTCTGATAAAGGCAGTGGCAACCAACTCTAAGACGGACTGGCCGCTGGCCAAGGCCAAGACAGTCAGCGACAGTGGTAGCGCCTCTGTGAGAACATATTTAATAAGGGGAAAAAATATGCAGTAAAAACAGCAGTCAAGAGAGGAGTGAGACGATGTGAGAGAAACAACCCTGCAGACACCAGAGTCAGTGAAGAAGGAGGGGGAGGAGGTGCTCAAGACGCCAGAGCAGAGAGTCTTCCCTTGCATCTCGTGGTGAAGACCATGGTGAGGCAGGCTGTCCCCCTGCAGTCCGTGGAGGTCCACAGTGGAGCAGATATCCACCTGTAGCCTGTGGAAGGGACCCCACTCCAGAGCAAGTGGATGCCTGAAGGAGGCTGTGACCCCGGGGGGAGCCCGCAATGGAGCAGGCTCCTGCCAGGACCTGCAGACCCGTGGAGAGAGGAGCCCATGCCGGAGCAGGTTTGCTGGCAGGGCTTGTGACCCCATGGGGACCCACACTGAAGCAGCCTGTTCCTGAAGGACTGCACCCTGTGGAAGGGACCCACACTGGAGCAGTTCGTGAAGAGCTGCAGCCCGTGGGAAGGACTCACTTTGGAGAAGTTTGTGGAGAACTGTCTCCCGTGAGAGGGACCTCAACGCTGGGGCAGGGGAAGAGTGTGAGGAGTCCTCCCCCTGAGGAGGAAGGAGTGGCCGAGACAACACGTGGTGAACTGACCACAGACCCCATTCCCTGTCCCCCTGCGCTGCTGGGCAGGGGCAGAGGTAGAGAAACGGGATTGAAGTTGAGCCTGGGAAGAAGGGAGGGGTGGGGGGAGGGGGTTTTAAAATCTAGTTTTATTTTCTCATTATCTTACTCTGATTTGATTGTTGATGAATTAAACTCCCTTTTCTCCTCAAGTTCAATCTGTTTTGTCTGTGACAGTAACTGGTGAGTTATCTCTCCCTGTCCTTTTCTCAACACTCGAGACTTTCATCATATTTCCTCTCCCCTGTCCAGCTGAGGAGGGGAAGTGATATAGCGGTTTTGGTGGCACCTGGCATTTATCCAGGCCAAACCAAAACAGTTACCCTGTGCTCTCTACTGTCAAATAGGGACGTGACCAGGCAGAGCCTGCCCTGCTGTAGTTGTACCCATCACAGTCTTAGCTGTCGCAGACAGAGCATTTATGACATTAGCATAGGTTATTTTTTTCTTACGAAGAACAGAATTTTGCAACCACCACCACAGCTATAAGGAAAGTCTCAGCAAGGAAATACTCAAACAACTCAAACCGTCAATTATTTTTGTGCACATACGAAATTCAAATTTTGGTTGACCACAAATCTGATTTGTTTTTCGTGGGATCTGGGCCATTTCATTCAGTCCTGACCTCTCAGTGTCAATATTGCTGAGCAGGGATATACAACATGGCTTAAGTGTGTTGCAATAAAATGTTTATTAATGTCAAATGGAAATTACTCAAGGTACGGCAGACTTTTACCCTGGAAAGATGTAATGTATTGCAACAAGTTATTTGTTCTTTTTCCACTATACTTTGACATACATTTTCAAAACTAAGTTAGCTTTGATGACTAGGTGGACCTATTATATTAGCAGCATAATGTCCAAAAGTAATGCACACTCAGCATTCCTTTAATAAGAGTCCAAGTCAGGAGCTAGGGAACTCATTTTCAGGTTACCACTTTTCAAAACTTTTGGCTTCTATGTTAAAAAGTAACATACCAAGAAATATGGTTTAACAGCTTAGGGCCTTGCTTTGGTACAATGTCTTACTGAAGTGTAGTGGGGCTGCTACACGAAGAAGGGTAGCTGCGTAAATAATTGAATACTGAAGGATGAGGCCAGGCTGCATAAGCAAAATAGAGTGTCTTGGAAATTCTGTGTCAGGTTTTCCAAGACTCAATGTCATTTTGTCAATGCTCAAAGTCATTTTCCATATGGGGATGTGTAGAGGGAAGTTGATCTATACTGACTGGCGACAGTGTGAGGTTTTATACTGGACAGGCTAATGAAAGTCCAGACAAAAAATAGGCGTCTTGTTTCACATATGTTTTTCTTTAATTATTGCAATACAAGATTTGGCTTTTCAAGGCAATTTCTGGGGTAAAGATTAGGAGATATTGCACATAATAGGACTTATTCCTTGAATGGAATCCAATAGTCCCAAACTAATCTCCAGTCCTTAGAATAAGGCATTTCTCCTGGGGATGGCAATATCTGTGGTTTCAATCTCTCACATCCTACCCAACTGTTTCCTCATTACAGTCTCAGATTTCTTTGTCACCGCGCAGTTTATACAGGCTCAGATTTAATCAGTAGCAAAACATTCATCGACATGAACCCATGCCATTTTTTTTCTCAAAGATACCTCCAAGCTCGCTAAATATTTGTCAAGTAAACATTTCCTAGACACAGAGAGCACTGCTGCCCACTTCCTTCACCTTCATGTCTGTTGCAGGCTTTGGATTCTTCCTTAGGATTACAGTCATTGGTATTTTATTTCAACATGTAGAAGATTTGATAGAAAGCCACCAGGCCTTTAGCTTGAAAGTTCACAAGTCGCAGATCCAGCTTTGGACATGGAAAGCCCTTCTGTGGTTAACTAACACTTTGTTTCAATATTAAGCTGTTTAGGCTATTTTCTCTTCAAAGTTATAATAAGGGTCTCACTTGGCAAAATATTTAGCTTGTGCTGTTTTTTATCAAAGAGAAAAAGTGATTATACAATTTTCAGCTCCACAATAAATGAATAGTCCTACTTGAGCTTCCATAGTGATTTATAAACATACATTAATTAAGACTTACAAGAGTACTGTGAGATAAGGAAACACTGTTCTTCAGCTCACGGTACAGGAAACCAAGTCACAGCTTCCGCCAAGATCACTTACACAGCTGGTGCCAGCACTAAAGCACACACTCCTCCCCTGCTGTCACCTGTCCTGTTTGCTATTTCAGCTCATGCCAGTGTTGACTATTGCATTTGTATTGTCAAGTTGCTTTTAAGTTAGGTGCTTGCTTATCATAAAGTGATGTTTCCAGGCAATTGCAGCGATGTCCATTTTGCTCCCTCCCCTCCAACTCTGTAATGCTCATCTTCACTTTTTTTTCCTCAGGATTTTGGGGATTGCTGCTTTTAACACTGTCATGCAATCACACTGCCTTATGCCTACTTCAGGGTGAAAGCATGCAGGAGCTGACACCCCAAGCTCTTGCAGCTCCCATGCAGGGTGCAAACGCCTGGGGCTTTGGAGAAATGTGGAAGATTCATCTGAGTTTTGATAACAGAAAATCAGCTGTGGTCTCTGTACAGCAAGTTGTGGTCACACTTGCCAGAATATCTCCAGTGTGTTTGTACAGTATTGGTGCCTTCTGCTTAGGTCTGTTAAAGACCTCAGGGTCTGGCAAATGAGTTCTGAAAAAGCTCTATGAAGTGGTTTAAGATGTTACTACCCATGGCTTTCTGCCCTGCCTCTTCACTGAAGTTTATGGACCTTAGGCAGCAGCACAGAGTACTTGTGCCATAGCTGCTCCAGTGGTTAGGTTGATGGCTTAGTTTAAGTCCCCAAGGAGGCTTTAAGTCCCCAAGGAGGTGAGTTTACGCCACGACTGGGAATTGGAAGCGCCGAGACATGGGCATATTGTGTTTGGCTGACTCTAATACAAGGACTGTGTTCTCCAGTAAAGGCAAAATGGATGTATTAGTCCTTTTCTGCTCCTCAGCTTTATAGTCCCTCAGTGCCAAGATTTCCACTTCTCAACAAAGCTTGCATCCCCACAGTTTGATCTACTGGCCACTTATTTCTCACTGAGGGGGATCCTAGATCTAGAGGCTGGTCTCTTGAATCCCAGAAGAGGCAAGGCATGGTTGGAGAACACACTTCACACCAAGAAGTTCACACTCCAAATAAAAAAAGTTATGTTTAATTTTCTTTTAGAGAAGAAGAGAGGCGTCCTCCTCCCCTCCATTTATATACCTGGGAAGTGAATAGAGACCCCTGAACTTGTATTCCTCTTCAGCCTGGGAAGACCCGAGCTTGTAGCACCCTCTAGCCCAGAGTGCACTCAGTGCACCAGGCCATGGACGGAGCAATGCAGAGAGAGGCAGGAGCTGAGCCCCTGCTCCAGAAGCAGTTTAAAAGCGTGTTTTGTGCGGGTGTTTGGTGTTAGTGACTCTAGCCTGAAACATTATGCCAGCCTCTGCAGTGAGGTGCAAAGAAGATCAGTGTTGTCATCTGGACTTTTCTTGCTGTCTTACATCCTCTCGGGTTGTAAGCTGTGCCCTGATGTTTACACCTGCCAGAGCTGCAGATCCAACTGTGCACCAACAAAACCAGCTGGGGCCTTTCTTCTTCGCTCCCCGTCTGTCCTGCCATCGCCGACAGCGGGATGAGAGCACAAGCCATGCAGCAGGCTGCTGGGAGGCAGAGCTGCAGCCTCGCTACTGCCAGCTCAGAAGAGCAGGCCGAGCAGGGGAAGGAGACGAAAGGCAAAGCGTCCCGGGGCCAACAGCCTAACCAGAGGCAAGGACTGGCTCTGACAACATCCTCCTCTGTCTCCATGTTGATCTCACTGAAGCAGTGCAATGTTTGGAGTGGGTCCATGGGCTTATCCTTCATGCTGTGGCTACATTACTGCTGCCAGAGCCAGTGTCTGTCACACACCTGGAGTGACTGTGCAAAGGAAATGTCCTTCAGCCATGGGTCCCCAGCACCAAAACTGGTACCAGTCTCAGCTTGGCTGGGCTCACAGCTCTTCCTGCGGTTCATTGAAGGGAGTCCACCTCACTGCCTTGTGAGTCATGAATAAATCCCAGGAGACCACAGCATCTCATAGCAGCTGCTTAACAGGCACTCCCCACAGCTAACCTTACAGCCTGCCTGCTGTGAGCCAGACAGGCAGCTGTCCTGATACTCTTTGGTGGATGCTAATGATTCTGTAGGACCAAAGAGCCTGATCCAAACAAACGTACCAGAAACCTCACAGTATTCTCACTTTGAGCAAAATCTTTTCCAGAAAGACAATTGGAAGGTCTCTACTGGAGCAAGTCTTTTCTTATTTTAGAAATTACATATGAACTTCAAGAGAAGTTGAAACATAGCTAGGCATAAATGATACTGAAATGGCTGCTCTGTGAAATCCTACAATGGGAAATTCTTTTACAAACCTTTTAAAATTGGCAAACGTTACTAATACTCCTCCAGGCAACACTTGGGCCATTATTTAAAATGGGATGTGTGGTGTCCCAGGGCAACTGTTCTCCTGAACTGCAAAGCATCCTGTGGGACCTGCAAAATAGAAGATGATTTAAGGAGGAAAGAGGATTATGCAGTTCTGCTTTGTGTGGTTTCTACTGCCTCTAAAGTAGTATTAGAGAAGAGTGTGTTCTGGGCTGTAATTCAAACAATGTTATAGATACTGTAAGGAACAGAAAAAATGGACAAGTTAGAGGCACCTGATGAAAAACATGGTTACTTTGTTTGCTGCCCTAAACACACAAACATGTTTCTTAGATTCACTTGGGTGTTTATATTAAATGCAACTGGACTTATTAAGGAGGCCTGAAGTGAGCATTCAGTACAAGGACTGGACTGTAGCACTTTGACTCACTCTGCAGAGCAGCCTGAGCACTCAGGACGCGTGAATCAGCAACAGACTCAACACACTCACAGGGACCCCTGTAGACAGGAGGTTTTTTTTTCATCTGCCCTGATTCCTATGCAGCAGTGCAAGGGCAAGCGATAACTCACCCATCTGTGAAAGACTCGGAGTTTCCTGCATATACCTGAACTTTCTGCTGCAGCGCAGAAGTGCATTATGTGTGATTTTCATAGTGAAAGGCAGCCTTAATGCTGTAGAGTTTTTCTTGTGGGTGGCTGGGAAATGGGGCTCATTTTTAAAGACACTATTGGGAGTTCTCTTTTGGAGCTTGGAGAGCCTCACTGAAATGCCCTAATCCCACTGCAAGATTCAGAGGATCAACAAAGCAACAGGGGACAGGCAAAGAGAAACCTCAGCATGGCACTTTTGGAGAAACTCAGTGTAAATCAACATGAGCCTCTCCAGAGCAGCTGCATGTGCTTGGCCCCGCTGAGGACCTGTCCCTTGGTGCAGAGGAGACCATACAGGGAGACCCCATACAGGGGAAGGACACAGAGTGGGTAGTTTTGGAGCTTGCTGCGTAGGGAAAGCAGAGAGGCTGTGCTGGTGTGGCTGAGCTGCCTGGGGGATGCTCCTGCCCTCTCATGGCAGCCTGACACCTCTACCCTGTCTGTTTGGCCAGGCGCTGGCAGGCCTTGCTCTGGGCATCGCTTGTAGGATGCTTATGCTCTTGGTTATCTGTTGCACTCACTAAACCATTATGTTCAAAGAACATCAAGGTTACAAAAATCCTGCATGTTTTTTTCTACTACAGTGGTCTGCTCAGCGTGTCATCTGGCAGTAGGAAGAAAACAAATGCACCAGCAGCCCTTTGCTTTTAGGGGATGGCCTCCCGCAGTGCAAAGAGACTGATCAAGTGGCTTTCAAGGAGCTCAGTGGATAGAAACATACAGCCAAATGGAAGAGCAATGTGCAGGTTAGGATTTATCTTCAGGAGGGATCAACTTTAGAAAGCAGACAGATCGCAGATGTGTGTTAGGTACTGAGACAAGAGCTCAGGAAGATAGATCAGGTAATCCAAACCTTAGGGAGAGGAGGTTTTAATACAAAGATCACAAAGAGCAAGTCTACATTCCAGCATGGAGAGCATCGGTGGGGAAAGTGATCTCGGAGGCAAGGGAAGGCAGACAGCTAACAGGAACAGCAGATCGCAATATACCCAGCCAGTGCTGCAGGCTGAGATTTCCTCTCTGTACCGCAGTTGTAGATCAGGGATGATGTGAAAAACAGCCAACTTACACTGACTCGCAAAGCAGTGCTAATCAAATCATACCCAGGCTGGGTGTACCCTACTGGCCACCTCCCTGTGACAGCACTGGGAGCACTAGAGAAACAGCGATCAGCAAATCCACGCTGGTGAACATGCCTGACTATGAAGGACAAGCTACACCTCCTGCCTAGGCAGAGAAGGGATGAACCAGGGGCTCAGGGGTCCCCTGCCCCGCTTCCCAGGCAGAAAGGGCAGCACTTTGGGAGCCCCCTCCAGGCAGTCAAACAAGAAACATTGTCTCCAGTCCTGGTGCAAATCCCACAAGGGGATTCTCCTCCCATCCTTGTTCCCCGTCTGCCACTTCCCACCAGCACAGCTCTGCTGGGGTCCTACAAAACATGCGTATGGTTTGGGTCCCAGACTCTGAAGGGCTTCCAGGTTTTTTTTTTGGTAGAAAGCAAGAGTCTACAGGGAGGTGGTAAATGCTGTGGAGCTCACAGTCCCTCTGGATACAGCTTGAGCGATGGTGAGTGCCTCCAGGATCTGGTCTTTGCTCTTTCCCTGGGGTGAGAATTGGTGTCCTTTCACTAGTAAAGACCAAAAGAAATTCGTAGAAGCAACACAAGCTGAGATTCTTTGTATCTACTTGAAATACCCTGTCCGCTGGTAAACCTTCCTTTACATGGAAGATTCGTAAGAAAAGGATGCTAAGCAAATGCAGAATATTTTCCCACTGTCTACGAGCAATGGCCTGAGTACCACAGTCTTGCTGTGTCAGGCAGGGACATCTCCAGGAAAAATTTTGTAGCACATCTTGCAGCCAAACCACAGCGGTGGTGTTGAAAGACACAAAGAATTTTTCCCTTCCTCCAACTGGCCAAAACACGAAAAGGAGTGAGATTTGCAAATTGCCAAATTGAGCTCAGCCAGAGTCTGTGGCTGCTGTCATTAAGAAAAACCCTGCAATAAATGTTTACAAAAGCATTTCAGAAATAATGGCTCTCTGTAGAACTGGGTTGGGAAATTTCCAGCAGAACAGGTTTCAGCAGAAGAATGCTGACTTGTTGAAAGTATGGGGTTTGTGGAATTGTATGGGTTTTGACAAACTTTCAATGAACTGCAGCAGCAATTGCCAAACTAGGGGCTGGGAGCCTGGTGGAAGTTCAAGCAGAAGTGAGGCTTGCGTCTGGATCTGGGGTCAAGAGTCTGGAAACAGCTACACTGTGGACAGATTGTGGCTTTAAGATCCTTTGTGCCAGGGCAGCCTCTCTGTGCAGAGTGCTCTGGGGCACGGGGTGACAGGGTTCCAAGGCTCCCCAGCTACTGGAGCTGTAAGCCCTGGGGTGCTTTCAGGTTTGCCTGAAATGCCTGGCCCTTGCTCTCAGAGAATGCACGTGGGCATACACCTTGCAGATGCGACAGTCATAGAACAGGGCAAAATATTTTTAATGAACAGTAAAAGCAGAAAAAAAAAGAATGGGGACAGCTTTGAAGGGATGGAAGCTATTCTTGGACCTTGCTCTAATTCAGAAATAGGTTTCAGAAGAAACTAAAAGCATGGAAATAAAATCTTCAAACAAGTCAGAAGAAACCACTTCCACTTTTCAGTTTGAGGTAGTAGGGGATTTGCTCCTACAGTGTTTTTTTCCAATAATCCCAACTTTTTTGAAAACTTTTCATATCAGATTTTAAAAATGCAATAAAATCCTTGATTTGGAGCAAAGACAGATTCTTTGGGTCAACCTGAAACAAAAAATGCCTTGGGCTCAGCTGCATGAGACTGATGAGTTTGTTTCCACAGGTGTCTTCCCCTGCCAGGCACTCCAGCGCAACCAGCCAGGCTGGCACTGCCCACAAGGCAGGGCACGGGGGAGCGCAAACAGCTCTGCTGTTCCCCCAGTTCATCCCAGTGCTTCACTGACACCATGCTGGGCAATGGGTACCCATGCTGCCCAGGAAATGCTGTTTCCTTCACTCTCTGTCCTAGGGAAGAAAAAGGGATGGACTGAGGCTTCTGCTTGCTGGCTGATCAATGCCATTAGCGTTTCAAAGGCATCACCTGGAAACCAATACTCAGTCTTTAAAAAACATTTGCTCCTGATTACAGGCTTTAGCATGTCCAGAGACACTGGTAGAAATCAGTGAAGCATGTGTGTTCCCACTCTGCAAGCCAGAGAATTGCTTTATCCTACCATGGCGCCCAGCCTCCCAGGCACTGTCGCTGGTGTATAGGAAAAACTAATCACTTATATCTGCAGGGGGGATTTTCATCCTGCTTTTCAAAAAGTGAGCTATAACTGAATGAGTTATTGCAATCTCACATTCCTCAGCATGGTAATTAGGCATTTTAATGATCATGTGGCTATATTAACCCCTGGGGACCTGTTCATTGACTCTTTTGCGTTGCTAGCTGATAAATACCGTGCTTGGTATTAAGCAGAAGGAGAAGGAGCATGGGAGGAGGTTACCTCAGGAGGTTACCTAAGGTCCTCCAGTGTCATGCAGGAGCCCAGATCTGGCTCTGCTGTTTTGCTCATTCACTACCATCCTGTTACTGTTCTTCCCACCACTGCCTCTCCTAGTTAAACTGACCCTTCTCAAATGCCTTACCACATTCCCATTATCTAGAAAACCATTTGCTGAGGAAACAAATTGCTCAGGCATGAGGAGCTTAGTTTGAAGCCAGGTCACATACGACGCTAGGTCTCCCCTAACTTTTCCCACATGACTTCTAAGCTCTTGCATCCTCTCAGGGGCTGACTACTACACCTGGAGATGGTGTGATACTCTTGCCCACATTTCCTCTCTTGCACAGGACTTGTATGCTATTTGAAAACACCATTCTTGAGTCATGTCAAGCCTCCAGTAGAGCTGAACCCTGAACGTCTCTCAGCTGACTCCTGTCTCAGGACCCCAGCCCTGTTTCTGCCCTGCTGCAATATGTGCTGAGGGCTTTGGAGGCTCCTGGGCTGGAGCATCGTGGGAGCTGTGAGATAGAGAATGAAGGGAGGAGGAGCTCAGTAGACCTTGGCTGAAGGTGTGGCCTGGAGCTGGAGCTGAAAATAGCTCCCCCACCTTTTCATATGTCCGCTGCGCTTGGTCTCCTTACTTCAGATCATTCCTTCTGACTAAAAAGGATCTACCAAAGGATGCAGGAAAAACCACCCTTTTTTCTGAGCTCTGCAATAGGGGAATTCTGTGGATCCCCTTCTTGTCATCAGTTCACAACAAGGGCATTCATAAAAGAATGGTGTCCTCGTAAATGTGAAACCTGAGACCCTGCTAATACAGAGAGAAATCAAATCTGCCTGGAAATGACCAGTCACCTTCCATGTCATGAAATGGAAAGACAACTTTTATGCATGGACTTCTTAATCCTTTATAAAATATTTTTTTGCAAAAAAAGCAGGTATTTTGTTAAAAGTAAAAAGGCTGCCTGAAAGGTCCATAGAATCAGCTGTTAGTGAAAGATTTTGGATTTTTTTTCTTTCAGCTAAATAAGGAGTAGCTCAAAACATTTTTCTCTAGTGAGTCCATAAATAAATCTCAATTAGAAGAAGTGGAATGGTGAAGCTGATCTTCTTTTACTCTTTTCAATTCAAGAAATATCAGAGAATGTGACTGACTAATATTTTACTAAGGTTTACGTGATCTCATAGCACCCTTCAAAGCACAGCAAGAGGTAAAGCTATGCTCATGATCTGTTATTCATGATAAATAAAAAGAGAACAGATGTTATAGTAACCCCTTGAGAACAGGTACTATCATTTGCTATTCATTTATTAATCGTTCATGTTGGTGGTGTTATACTAAGCTTATCAAGGTCCCACTGTTCAATGTGCTGCAGAATCAAAATGAAAGGCAGCTTTCATTCTCAGGAACCTACAATACAAATCATGAAAGTTTTCATATATTGAGTTTTTCTGCTGTTCTTATTTACATGGTAAGTAAATGCAATTGGCCTTGTTCATCCACAGCTGATTTTGCCTGTGGATCTCATCATGTCTTACATCTTTTTGTATAGAAACCTGGGGCACAGCAGAGGTAAAGTTAAATCTTTTTGTGCCTCAGACTTCATGTGATTTTAAGCAAGTCACTTAATCTCATGGTTCATCATTAAGAAAATGGGCAACAGCTCTGCCCAGCTCAGAAAAGGTTTTCTGAGCAAAAGTACAACAAAGACGTTAGGATATCGATACAGTGATGCTGAGTCACAAAGCACCAGACTTCGCACTTCACCCTTCTCCCAGTGGTGTCAGGCATGAGAAAGAATAGGTGTACTGAAATACTTACTTACATGCAGAGCATTCAAAGACGCGTGCTTTTAAAATGCCATCACCCAGGGCATATTCTGTAGAGGTCTTCTGAAACCAGGGGCTGGCAGGCTTCTTATTTTCCAGGTTATTTTTGCAGCCATGAAGATTAGCATGTAAGCTAAGATGGCTCTGCAGACAGCAGAAATGATGAAGCCTGGTCCCTTAGCTGGCTAGGCAGGAGCACCACGGGAGGACCAACAGACCTGCCTGCATGCACAGGCTGGGCAGGCAGCTGCCAACAAAAAGCATGGCTGACAACCCAGTCCTGCTCGTGATTCCTCTGGGAGAGTTTTAACAAGATTCCTCTCCTTCCCTCCCTTGCCTTGTGTAGCAATGCTCATACAAAATAACTTTGAGACTTCAGCTCTTCTCTCCAGTCTGCTCAGAGGTTTGACAGTCATTAGGGAGGGATTAAGAGCGAGATGGGTAGGTGTGCTGATCATGTAAGGCTGGCTTCCTTAAGAAACTAAGTAAGGAAATGTAAACTGCTAATCTCAGTGGTACTTTTCTAATTCTGGCAACTGAGATTGAAAAAACCCAGTGTTACAAGATCTGAGAGCTGGCAACTCTGCAGTAAGCAGCCTATCCAAAAGCCTCATCCTTTTATTCTTCTTGTTCACAGAGACATCTCAGTATCTGGATGCCAAACTTGTGACAACTTAAACTCGATCAAGCCTTGAATGTTGAACACAGGGTTAGCACTACCAGCCCCCCTCCTGCTCCCCATAGCCAGAGGCTCACCCCATGCATTTGGAGGACAAGCCCCAGCTCCTGCCTCACAGCCCTGGCACAGGCGGGCTGGTGGCCTCCTGGATCTGCTGGCCAGCCCTGCTGGGCGCCAGGACAGAGGGGGAGTGACAGCCACACTGTCCAGCAGCAGATACGCCTGTTCTAAAAAGTTGTGAACTTCTAAAAAAGTTGTAAACTTCTGAAAACGCTCTGTGCTGGCTGCACTTGCCACCCAGCGAGCCACCCTGCAGTGCTGCAAGGATTCACGATGCAGCACAGCACGCCTGCTATGCAAAAGGAGTACACAGCTGTCAGATAGTTTTACTGGCCTTGTTTGCACCTTTTCTTTTCCTCCAGCTTCTGAACATCACAAATTGAGTCTGGGCCAGTCTGCAGCTCACCAGAGCACTTGCTGGTGGTCCAGGACCTGAACCTGGTGCAGCTGGTGTTTAGTTCCCCAGGAAGGAGGTACCCCACTGTTCCCTGCAAAACAGCTCCAGCTGACAGTGTGTGAAGCTGGGCTGCGTGATGGGATACCCTCGCTCTAAGCTGAGGAGAGCACTGGCACAAAAGTACTTGTGTTGCTGTCAGGTTTTTGTTTGGGACAAAACATATTTTCCTTGTGGCTCTCAGTACTCTGGATGTCTTCTTTCCACCAGAAGAAGCTGCTGGCAGGGTCCTTCAAACACTGCCTTGTCCTCCCGTTACTCTGAGGCTTGCACAGATCCCTCCAACGCGACTGACCATGTCCTGCTTTGGGTGCTTCCTCAGCTTCAAAGACCTTGTGCACAGTGCAGCCACTGCCACATTTCAGCCCCTCCTCGGGTGACAGAGCCTCTCGTGGTGATGTGCTGAGCACAAAAGGTCTGGCCTCCAGATGATAGTGACAGCCTGAGTGGCTGTATGGCAGTGTCCCCTGGGTGCAGTTCTCATGCCCCAGGTCCCTGGGAGTGCCTGGCTAATGCCTGACTGAGCACACTCGTGCTGCAGACCAGTGCACACTTGCACAGATGCTCCAGGCAGCTGCCAAAATACACTGACAGAAAAACTTTACTGGCAGAGCTCAAGGTTTGGAAGGTCTTGAGGAGAGGGACTAGGCATTCTGACTCTCCTTTTATGCCCAAGAAACCTATCAGGAACATATAGACCATACTGTCAATCTAGGTCACAGCGTTCACAGGGGAAAAGGAGATGGTGGGGATGAAGGGCAGGGATAAGAGATTGAGAGACTATGGGGAGAAAACAGTTTCAGGAATCACTATTATCTGTGATACATTGATTAATGATACTGAATAAAAAGCCACATGGTCCATTTCTACAGAAAAACTCAGTGAATTAGTGCAAAAAATTGCAATACTCCAGAAAATTACTCTTTTAGAGATCTGGACTGAGCAAAGATACATCTGATAATCTCTTTTTCATTAAAGTTTTTGCTACATTAAACCTTGTATGTCCTCTTTATGTGTTTCCCACTACTGGGTGATTTCAGTCTGAAAAATTGATACACTGGGTAAGTTATGTGAATAGATTCCTTCTCACACTTACTGGTATTGCCCAAAACTGAAGACTGCACAATACCAAGCTGCAGAACAGGATAGCAAGGTCAGGAACATCTCTCCAAAACTATGGTTGGGACCTAAACTATGGTTTAGCTGTGGTTTATGGTTTTGCATGACAATAGTTTGGACAGCAGGATTGAGGAGGCTGAATAACTTGTTCTTTGGCCCTGCCAGCAAAGTTTACACTTTTCTACATCTGCAAAGGTCACTGTAATAGTGTTAAGAGCCAATATCCCACACTTAAAACCTTTATAGGATATCACTTCTGTACCACTATGACAAAAAGCTCTTCCTGCACAGAAACCTAGCAGAACTGAGAAGAATTTTTTTGCAAAAAGTAGCCCTCGAAGTACAGCTGAAAATAACTAAGTTTATTGGGAGAAAAAGCATTAATCTTGCCATATTCAGCTGAAAACCTAACTTTTTTCTGTTTGTAGTCACATTATTTTCCTAGTTTTCCAACTGAAAAAAATTTGCCAAAGGCAGACACTTTATACAAATTCTCCAAATAACTGAGCCCTCCATTTCCCTTGTGAGGTGACATCCAGAGGGCAGTGGTCAACAGCTCAATGTCCAGATGGAAATCGGTGACAAGTGGTGTCCCTTCCTTATTGGGACCACTACTGTTTAATATCTCCATCAAAGACATAGACAGCGGGATCGAGTGAACCCATAGCAAGTTTGCAGCTGACACTAAGCTGAGTGGTGCAGTTGACATGCCTGAGGGATGTGATGCCATCCAGAGGGACCTGGACAAGCTTGATAAGTGGGCCCATGTGAACTTTATGAGGTTCAACAAGGTAAAGTGCAAGGTCCTGCACCTGGGTTGGGGCAACCCCCAGTATCAATACAAGCTAGAGAATTAAGGGATTGAGAGCATCCCTGCAGAGAAGCGCTTGAGGGTACTGGTGGATGGAAAGCTGGACATGTCCTGGCAGTGTGTGCTTGCAGCCCAAAAGGCCAACCATATCCTGCGCTGCATCAAGAGAAGAGTGGTCAGCAGGTCGAGGGAGGTGATTCTTCCCTTTTACTCTTCTCTAGTGAGACCCCACCTGGAGTCCTGCATTCAGCTCTGGAGCTCTCAGCACAGCAAAGACATGGAACTGTTGGAGCGGGTCCAGAGGAGGCCACAAAGATGATCCAAGGGCTGGAGCACCTCTCCCATGAGGAAAGGCTGAGAGAGTTTGGGCTGTTTAGCCTGGAGAAGAGAAGGCTCTGGGGAGACCTTATTGTGGCCTTCCAGTAATTAACGGGGGTCTACACGAAAGATGGGGACAAACTTTTTATCAGGGCCTGTTGCAATAGGACAAGGGGTAATGGTTTTCAACAAAAAAGGGTAGATTTAAACTGGATATAAGGAAGAAATTATTTACAATGAGGGTGGTGAAACACTGGAATGGGTTGCCCAGAAAGGCAGTGGAGGCCCCATCCCTGGAAACATTAAAGTCAAGTTGGATGGAGCTCTGAGCAACCTGATCTAGTTGAAGATGTCCCTACTCTTTGCAGGAGGGTGGGTCTAGATGACCTTTAAAGGTCCCTTCCAACCCTAACTATTCTATGATTCTAAGATTTCCAGACAGTCCTAATACACAGCATCTCCATGGCAGGTGCAGCACATTGCTTTCCAGTCGGCAACTGCAGACTCCTGCAGGGTCTGGCTCATCTTTCAGTAGCAATTTGAAAAGGAGGGTGTAATTTACTGTGTCCTGTGCAATGCTCCCTGGAGCACCTGGGACTGCCCAGTGACTACAGGGCTGGTCTGGCCCAAGATCTCTCAGGAGACGTAAGGAGATCAGAGCACAAAGCCATGTACCCAAGGGAAGGGGGTGCAAATAGATTACACAAAAGAAACATTGCTGCCTCGCAGAAACTTTGGAAGAGTAAAGGGAATGTGTGGGAAGAGAAAAGTAAACACCCTCAGCGCTCCTTCTTCTGAGCCTTACTGGGAGAGCTTACCATAACAAATTACGCTAACTCAGGTCTAAAACTTGTTCCTGGCACTTCAGGCACACTGATCATGCTAGAGGTTCCCAAGATCAACTCTTTGCACCACGCACAGATGAGTTAGTGTCCTGTGGTGTCATATCTTGTGGTCCTGATGCTATCAGAGCAAAAGCTGTCCGTGGTTGTGGCATAAACCAGGCTTGTCAGGGCACCTTGGCGGAGACTTCTGCCTCCCCACACTGGCCTATCCCTTGTACAGGCCCAGGGTGATGGCAGTACCTCACTGCACCACCTGTCACCTCCCAGTGACAGCCAAGAAGTGGTGCCCACAGGAGATGGCCTGATTCTGCCTCTGGGCTGAGCTCTGCCCAGCAGTTGTTTCTGCTGTGCGAGGCACCCATCCCCATCCCTCACAGACACTGCTCTCATACCCTCTCCTCAGTGAATACACTGCCCCGGCAGGGAAACAAAAAGGGTGTTTCAAAATATTTCCTTTCCTCAAAGTGCCGAGTCCTGAGAAATCCCAGCTGCTCCCGTCCTTGTGCCAGGGCACGCTCCTAAGCCAGTTGCTGCCATTTAAGGCACAGGCAAAGTCCCCGGCGTTAGGCCATCCTCACAAAGTCCAGATGCACAGCAAAACCTCTGTGGCATCAGCTATAAACAGCGAAAGAGAAACAAGTGCAGTAATTCCCTGGGGTGGAGAGGTGATGTTTATCCAAGACCTCTGAGGGAAACAAAGTGTGAAACAGTAGAGGCATTGGCAGACCCTTTGAAACAGTGGAGAATAAGCAGCTCAAAACTCCCTGTTGCCAAGCTGGATTATTGCCTCTGCATCTGCCTGCAGAGAGGCTGCTACGAACATGGACATACCTCTGTCTTCCCAGGAGCAAGGCTGTGCAGCACTAGGATACTGGTTGTCTTTCTTTGCCTTGGAAGGATGCCCTTCTGCTCTGGTTTCAGTCGAGGTGGACTCTGAAAACCATGGGGACATGTCTGAGGAGTACAGGCTTTGTTGGGGCAAGTCTTCAGTCCTCTTTCAACACCTGCACCTGCCTACCCCTGCACACCGATGTAAGTGGTAAAGCCTGCTGGGACCCGTGTGGATTTGAGGCCATCACATCTGAAGTTCAATATAGTGCTTCCCCCCCTTGTGAAATTTCACTCTTTTGCCCCACTTTCTTCCCTCTCTGACCCATTCCTTGCTACACTTTCTCAAATATTCATTCACCTATTCACCATATCATATCACACCTTCCTCAAGCCTGTACTCCAGATTCTCAGCCTGACCTCCAGGAGGTCCATGTGGAAGCTTGCTTTGAACTCCTGACTGCAGACAAGATGGTTACTTATACAGGATATTTATGGTGCAGATGTCCCTAATCTGCCTATGCTGTCAGTGCAACTCTTTAGCTGAGCTCCTCAGGGACCCTCTGTGTCTGAGGAGCACCGCATCCACAGGCACTCAAAGCCATCAAAGAACTCAGCGGTCAAGCTGTTAACGGGGCACGCGTAACTTGAAGTCTGACTTTCTCACAAGCCCTCCTCCACAGCTGTAGAGAACACGAGGATCTAACGTACCTTGCTATGACTGGACAGGACAGGAGTTAGGTATCGTGGTACTTTTAGGGTAGCATGAGCAAAAATGAGGTTGAGATCCTTCTTGCCCCATTTAAAGGCAATCAAGCCTGATGTGAGTTTTGTACAGCCATGCAAATGCCCTCCTGCAATCCTGAATGTTGGAGTCATCAAAAATCACATTGCTGATTTATAACACCCACCTCAGCAATCCAGCAGCCAGCTAGTTAATGCAGGAAACCTTGCAACTCGGAGGATTCCAGGAAGTGCCAAGTGTCTTGCAGGTTGTGTGGCTGCTCCTGGGGTGTGATCTATGCTCCACTGTGACCCTGGCCTTTTCCGTTCCATGCTGCTGTGCTTTCAAGTTGCCCTAAGGAGGTCCTCCATGCCGGCCTTTGAAGAAAGTGCCGTGCTGCCCAGGTGGGATCTGCTCCCTGGCAGCAATGGAGCAGTGTATCGGACGCAAACAGCAGATCCTACTGTGCAAGGCTCTGCTCTCACTGCATTTCATGTTAGATCAAGCTGTCATCTACAGGCTGACAGGCTGAAGTGATTCATTGTGGGTTTTTCATAAAAGGCTGGATTTTAGGTGCATTAATAATACTTATATGTACAACGCTTAGATGAGAGATGTATAAGGATTTGCCCACTGTGGTTAGGCAACCATTCCAAAATCTCTCTAGGCAAAATATTTTGCACTGCCAGTTGATCTCTTTCATTCTCCCCCTTCCCTCTAGGGGAAGAGATACTTTCTGGCAGTGTCTGCCTTCATTTTGTGATATTTTTCCTTATTAAAGGCTGAGGCTCACTGGAAATGCAGAGCATCTACTCATCTGGGCTTGGCCTGGTACTATTACAGGCTGAAGTTGGTCATGACACCCATGAGCAAAATATTTGGACCTTCTCTTCCTGCAAGGGTCTCCATGGGAAACTAAACGATGAGAAGCTCTCTGGCCACTGGCAGTCTGTTACACAACTCTAAACTCCATCAGCCAACAGAGACATAGAAAAATGGAAGCAAATGGGATAAGCAGCGATCCCTCTTAATTTGTTTCACCAAAATGTATTTGGGAAGGCAATTTTGGTCAGGAACTGCATGCAGACTATGACTGGGCACTAAGTTTCTGCCTGAAAGCCTAAAGATCCCAAGAGAAACACTATTACCAGCAGCAAGCTGCAGAGACCTGCTGCACACCTCCTTGAATTTAATCCCATCTAAGTCCTGGTGTGCAGAAAACAATGGTAGTTTGTCACTATTAGGGCTTAAATCTCTAGTTGCTGACATTAAAAGCCAGGAAGAAAGTTTTTGACATAACCTCTGAACTCCAAAGGGCTAAAGTTCAACTTGGATCAAAGAGGGGTCTCTAAGGAGCTCCTTGCTGCATAAGGAGGGTAACATAAGGATGCCATGTACAAATTGCATTGCCTTTCGGGAATGCCTTGCTTTCTGTTATTGCTTTTGTCCTCTAATAACAGATCCAGGGTCCCAAAGCAGAATGTTGCATTAAAATACTAATAGAGGCTTTTCCAACTCCAACTTAATGGCCAGTTCAGAGATCCCCTCCCACCTCAGGACAGGTAGGATTTGAAAGAGATTGTAAATGAAGTGGTGCCTATAAGAGTGGGAAGTCCCAGAGACCTGTGACTTGTCATCATTAACTTAGTCCCCAGAAGACACACTGGGAGGACAAAGCTACTGGGTGGGCAAATGGATATGGCAGCTTCAATTATATGGTTTGTGGCACCATCTGAATCCTCTCTCTAACACTCTGACCCCATAACTCAGCTGCTGGCTTTTTCCACACCCATGGGACCCCTCCAGCACTCAACTGTGTGAAAAGCAAGGAGGATGCACTGAACAGAAATCTACGATCCTTCTCTCAGATCCAATATCCTGTTCCAAAATGAAAGAGTGGAAATTAGATTTTGACTCTTATCAAATGACTGAAGTTGTGTAAAGCTTGGGCACTTGTACAAAACAATGAAAAACCTAAAAGTGGGCAGCATGCTCTAGAAATCTTGATTTCTGTGGTTTGGGGATTGTTAAAACATACATTCTCAACACCACCACGATACCCCAGTGGCTGAAGAAGCATCCCAGTGTGCAAGGAGCTGTACAACTAGAGTTGGGGCTAAAAGGCTGGCTTATTTATTTGTTCCTTGGGCTAAATATTGCTGTTAAACCTAGGCCATATTACTATCTTGGAAGACCACAGGCCTGTCATTCCTAACAGGACAGAATACTAAAGCAAATCAAATCAGTGAAGTTTTCTACTGCAGTTTCAATTTTCTGAGTGTTTTACCAGCCAGGGGTTTCTAAAAACAATGTTTTTAGGTCTTGCCACTCCCCTGGAAATGTTCTGCATGAATGAATTACGAAAAGAGGAAGGAGGATTGGATACGTGTAGAACAGAAGGATAAAATGTGCATCCTCCAGCCTTCTCCAGGGATCATGATACGCTGCCTGCCAGGTGGCTCTGTATGGGGCCAGCTGGGGTCCACCAGTACTTATTAGCTCCATCCAGTTCAGGGCCAGCTCTGCAGGATCCCAGATGGTTATTGCTACATTACTACACTGCTCAGAGGTTCTGGAAAGGTTTATTAGTGCTAGAACTAATCCAGCTGCGTGTACTCCTCCTCCCTCAGCATCACCGTCTTAAGTTCTATGCAGCCCAAAAAATCCCTCCAAAGATAGATGACAGCTGACTGTGCACACATGGACAATTTATGTGCATTACAATGCACACATTATTTTATTCATATAGTAGTGTAAGTAAAATCAAATGAAATAAAGTACAATCTAATGTGCTGTTATTTTTAAAATATGACTGAGAAAACAAGAAAAAGATATAATGCTTGTATTCCTTTGTTAATATGTATACATTCTCCACCCAAACCAGGAATCAGAAATCAGGATACAGCAACACATGCTTAAATTAACCTTAGATACCATTCAATAAACGTGCTAGCATTGCCAGGAGATCTTGCCCTCAGGTTATCATCACCATGTAGTACCCCTTGGCTGGTGGTTCTGTATACCAGAAAGGGTTGTAAAAAATGTTTTCAGAGCAATGGCACATAATAATAGCACTGTCCTTATGGCAGATATAATCGGGTAAACCTCCTACATGGTTTTACATGTCCTTTTTAAAATCAAGCAAGTCTTCTTCAATCTAATTTAAAAATTGCTGCAAATTTGGGAGTGAAATTTTTTTCCAGGTGAGCTATGTCCAAGAGATGCAGATTTATTTGTCTTGCTTTCCCTTAGTCCCTTGTTGCAGTATTGTTCTAGGCCATTCTACTCATGTCTGAATTGCTTGAAGAGTGGGGACCCTTTTTGCTGTCTGCTCTCAATATAGGCCCAGAACTGATTAATGGAATATAAAAACTGAAATATATCTCACACCAAGAGGTCAGTAAGACTATCTAAGTTCCAAAAAGCAAATAAGAATAAGGAAAAAAAAAATTAGAAATTACATCCTTTGAAAAAAATGGCAAAAAGTACATCCTGATTTTGTTGCATTGATATTAGTAGAACTGCAGCAGGATGAGTCTTGCTCAGCCTCTCCTGCCTGCAGCTTTCCTGGACTTAACTGGTACGGATGCACAGCCGGACAGAGGTTTGGGTTGATCTAATAAGAGACTCTTCGTTAGGGTTATGAATGAGTAAGAACTTGTCTCAGCAACTAAGAACAGATGAAAAGTGTTTGAGAGGGGCAATTTAAAAATGCAGTAAGTAACTGAGGGCTTAACACATCTAATGGGTCAAATAGCATTCCCTGCAAGATGTGGAGATTTAGCTATAAAAAATAAGAAGGCAACAGCAGAAAAAGGGCTCCCCTCTTCTGCCTGGGGAACCTCAGGGAGACATGTGGGTGCATGCACATTGCAGAACACACAGAACAGGCTGGAGGCCTCATACCTGAGCCAGTCACCAACCTTCCATCATGCAGGTGGTCTGTGCTTGCCCAGAGGCTATCAGTCTGAGACCTCCGATCCTCACACAGCCTGGCTGGGGTCACCCTCCTGGCTGGACTGCTGGAAATCTCAAAGATACGGGCATGTTCCTCTGGTCCTGCACAGACTTTCAGGTGGGAAAAAGGTGATGTATGCAGGAAACTCAGATGCAGGTTAGACAAACTTCCCTCACGAATGGTTAGAGCTGATGTCTCCAGAAAACACAGGGAGAATCTGAACAAATGCATCTGAATGATTTTTTTTTTTAATGAAAGGCCATACAAAAAAATCTGAGATAAATCTGCAGCTCCTCCTGTGCAGCATTATCACCATGCTTCTGACTTACTACTGAATGAAAATGAAGCTGAGCTCTGAGCACTCACTTGCTGCGTTTAGTTTCCCCCACTATGTTTTGACACACGACAGTGTATAGGGTGGGTGCTTATGGTTTTACAACAGACTTTTTGCACTGCCTTCACGAACAGTCTCCTGATGCTTTGCAGACCAGAGGCAAAGCAACACTGAACTAGAGGGTGCTTTGAGGTCCCTCTCCATCTTGCCTTTTATGAGCCCATCAATCTATCACAAGTGTTCAAATGCTTCGTTTATTAATGTGGAGTGCAGACTTTTGGCTGGGGTCAGTGCCCCACCATTTCAGGAGCCAAAGAAACACCTGGCAGCTAATGGGGTCAAACCTTACACCCTCCTTATTAGTATTACCCAGACTGGCAAGGTACAATAGCAACCTCGTGGTGTGACAGCCCTGTCCTACCCCACCCAGACTGCAGCTGGACCCACTGGAGACAGGCATTCTGCTTTGGAGAGGCCTGCAAGACAAAGCAGCTCCCAGATGGAGTGGGAAGCAGCAGTCAGCAGTTTTCATACTGCTTTCACTGCAGTAACTTTTTCATCATGCCCGTGGCCAGGGCTGACTACCAAGTTCAAATCCTGAAGGAAATCCCTACTCCTGGCATTTGTCCTCTGCTTATCAAGCAACTTGCTACGAGCTAGAGGTATATCTCAAATGCTTAATTTCCTACTCAGCCATGAAGCATTCTACCAACTTCCCTGCTCCTCCTTGCTAGTGGAGAAGCCATAGAGCAAAAGCGCAATGGAGCCTTAGCTCCCCACTTGCCCTAAAGCGGGCTCAGCAGTCAGACATGCCACAGATTTTCCCTCCCTGCTTGGCACAAGTTATAATCTTTTTGAGAATTTATTAATAAAATATCCATTAGGACATTTGGGCCATTGATGTCTGAAGCGCTTAAAGCAAGCTATCCCCTATAAACTCTTGAAATGGGCAGCTTTCCATTGCTTGAGTGGATGAAGTAATTGAGCAGAGGAGCTATATTAAATCCAGACGCATTCAGTATTTAATGCCAATTAAGTCCTCCTGACAACGGAGGGATATGCTAGAGATCTGGCTTATGTCATGCCCTTCCTTTATCCCTTTTTGACAAGATGAAGGTGGAATGACCTCAAATAATGGCATTGCCCTGCTTTTACTTTTGCTATAGTTGGCACATCATATTTTTTTTTGTTATTGATGGTTCACAGCTTTCATGTGTTGCAATCAAGGAGTTTTAAGGCTTTTCCCACCATCAGTGTTGGATACAGCTTCCAGCTATCCCTTGCTATTTAATTCCAGATGGATCAAATCTTTAGTACCGCCTGCAGGCATATTACTACCTAACGAGTTGCACTGGTCTGAGATTTCGCTACAAACATTATTTCCTTGATTAATATTTTTGGTTCAGACCTGAGAAATGGCAGAGGTACATGCAGTGAAGATTTATAATCTGGCAAGACGCTTGAAAGTTGAGTTGCAAATAACAATGGTTACATTTGTATTCTCTGTTTACAGTTTTCTTCCTGCAAAAATGCTGAGGCTTAATTCAAACAATCCGTCCTGCCACAATGCTGGCAAATTCCCATGCTAACTACACAGAGATGCATGTCTCAGGGACTTTTATTACTTTCTCTGTTATAGTATCATAGCCCTTCACACTCACAAATCCACTAATCCTAGCAACCACCCTGGCAGAGAAGTGAAATAGTTTCTCTTTCACAGATGCAAATGCTGATGAAGAAGAAAGGGACAGAAGTGCCAGAAGTACTTAGAGCCTAAAAATGCATCCAAATGCTTAGTGTGATTTTTCAGAAGCTTCTACGTCCAGCTCAGGGCTGGATGCAACCGTCAGGAGTCTGTGCAGCTCTCGGCATCTTCCTCATCATGAGACCTGCAGCCTTAGCACAGTGCTGGAAACCGGTCACTTGCTGGGGGAAGCACACAGCCTTTTCAGTCATCGTTCCCAGTAAACTTGCATCTGCTTTTGATGCCTGCTGAGGCATTCTTGTAGATCCTATCTACAGGAGTTTACTTCTAGAGTCTACTTCTCCAACTCCTTTGAAAAGCTAAACTAACGGCCTCAGTCCTCGGAGGCCATTAAATACCTCATGAAACAATGGATGTCTTGACCATGGTTTCTCAGAGAGACTAGGACAGAAACAGGAGCCCAGCTTTGTTCCCCCACCTCTCTGACCATACTCTGCTGGCAGCCTCCCACTGGCTTCAAGCCAAAGAACAAGTCTCCAGTTCAAGGTATGCTCTTGTTATTGTGAAATACTATCTACATTTTGGGTAACGTCCTGCTTCTTTTACTCAAACAAATTATCCCAGTGGAGTTACTCAGTCAGAATCTGTTCTCAGTTAACCCAACATCACTTCAGCAATGTTAAGGGCTATTCCAGTTTTATTATGAAGACATATTTTGTGTTTGTATGGTATTACATCAGATTTACACAACTTTTCCAAGACCAGATCCCAGCCCAAAAAGACTAATCCAGAACAGTGGCAGGATACTGTCAAGAAAGAGCTGAAAAAAATCAAAGCAAATAATTATGAAAACTGATGTACTAAAGAAAGCAATAAGAAACACGCCCCATCCAAAAATTCTTATGAAACACAGGTTTAATTGAACGCATACTTGGGAAAATACCAGTTTTAATTTAATTATAGCACATATAAGATGAATCAGGTGATCCAAGGGCCTAGGACTAGAGAAATGGGACAAAAATGCTTCAGACAAATTTGTACACACAGGGACAAGGCTCAAGAATGAGACTTTCAGTGGACAGTCCATCACTGGGAACTAATGAAGCTCTGCAGCTTTTCAACATAGGATGTGTCAACAGTCACCACTACAGCACTGACAGAGGAAAGCAGAAGTTTGCAGAGGCTATATGAGGATCGATATTTCCATGTGAAGAGGGAAATATTCATTCCAGAAAAAAGAGGACCTTGTCTGTACATGTCTGGTCATCCATAATGCCATAGAGACAGGAACTACAAGGATGTTCAGGAAGTTGTAGACTCTGTGCTTTGCAAGAGCACAGAAGTAGCCTGCCTGGTTTGCATCACTCATCAAAACAGAGGTGAAGAGGCAGTGTGGTTACATGTTCCAAAAGTACTGGGTGACCGTGCACGGAAACTGTGCAGAAGGAAGAGCCAAAGAGCAATACTGGTACAAGAGTGAATAAGAATAATTATATTTTTATTGGAAATGAGAAGCAGTGGTATTCAGGATCAGGTGTTCCATATGTAGAAAATTTGAAAATAAATTTACTTTTAGACTGTGTTTAATGTATTCAAGCGAATACTGGGATTACAGTGCACATGCCTATGATAGTAGGGAAGTAGGGTGGATGAGACATCTGGCCCCACCAGCACTGTGCTCCTGCCATATTCTCACATCAACCCTTTGAAACACCAAATGTTTCTTCTTCTAGAGGTATTGTCACATCAAAGCCATGAACACTTCCTTTTCCATAGAAAATTAACATTTTTAAGGGTTCAGATTTCATCTCTGGGGAAGTCCAAACACGCAAAGATGTTAATTTTTGTGACTTTCCCTTCCTCTTAGTTCCTTTCCTCCTTTCATTTTTGTCTCAAGATTAAAGGAGAAGCTAAAAATTTCACATTTCCCATAGGATAGAGATTCAGTGCTTTCACATGTATCTCATTAACATCTGTGTTCACTAACACAGCTCTGAATACTCCTAATAGTCTCTGGCAGGAATGATAACAGGTCATTGAGAGTTGGCTCTGTCTGATGGTTGTGGATGTGTCCAGGATGGGGACAGAAGAAAAAGATCCTTCTGCTCCCTTCTTATCTAACCTTGTGGAATGCAAGGCAGCTGTTGCTGTGTTCCCTACTCCACCAGTAGTGTCAGGTAAAGGAGTAAGGTAAGATTTGTTCAATCTGACCTTTTTCAAGGGAAGATGGCTCCTCTAACCTGTCACTGTACAACTCCTTGACAAGTTCAGCACTGCTCTACCAGTACTAGGCAGTGGCTGAAAGCCACCCAGGAGGTGACACCTGGGAAAGTTCTCCAACTTTTTACGAGAGCAAGTGCTCACTTTCAATTCAAACCCTACACTAGCGGCAGGAAGGATGGACCTGGAACCTTAGGTGTTGACACCTGTGAGGAGTGCTGGAAGCCACTGCTTTGACAAACAGATCTTTTCTTGGCTGCTTTTATCCCACTGTCCTCAATCAAGAGGCAACAGTAGAGTTGAACACCCCCTAAGCCTTTACACCAAATGCCAACCCCTTTTCATCACTTCTCTACCCACTCAATGCCAGCACCTTGCCTACTGCAAAGGAAATATCCCTTGGAATTGTTGCCTTCGTAGGCGTGGCGACCTGGTTCAGGGACAGCTCGGCGACCCACCCCTCGGCCGCTCGGGTCATCAGCTCGCAGACACCAATGTGGTGGACAGCAAATGGCGTTTATTGATAAATAACGCAGCATTATATAGCCTAGGTTTACAGCATCACTTCAGTCTGCTTACTTCACGGGCTAAACGCTATTGGCTATCAGGAGAGGGGGGGGACAGTACCTTTCCATACAGCGCGACATCTTCAGACCGCCAAGCCTTAACTACCCACAGGAATGGATCCACATTCCAAAATTATGGGGTTGCTGGGACTATTCTGGGATCATGAAGGGATTATTCTACCTCTAGCTGTTTTATTAAGTGTCATATGATTGCCAGGGAAACCTCGAGGAACAGAATAATACTGGTCTACAGTTCTGAGTTTCACCTGGATCTGAGTCAATTGCTATAATATGTAAATGAAGCAAGCAATGGATGAAGACCATTAAATCTAAGCCTGGGATATTCTGGGACAAACTATGCTTCCCTGATCCAGCAGAAAGGCTGTTTACTCAGCAATTTCATTAAGAGAGAAAAGTTACCTTGCCTAGAGCTAGTGGAGATATGTCCCAAGCTGCCACTTCCATCAACATGACCCTTCTGGGGAGGTCTAACAGAAGTGACTGTGGCCGGACCATGAGTGCTCCGTGGCTGTAATTCCAGGGGCCGACCTATTCTGATGGAGTACGGCATGCAGTGGGGCCTTTCAGTCAGTCAGACGGAGATCTGGGAGAGCCAGATCCTCCCAACCCTACTGATGGGATCCCATTGATGGTTGCATTTTATAATGGTGTTTCTCAACATTTTCCAATCAAAGAACACTTAACCTCTTAGAAGTTGTCCTGTACAGTGCTGCCACAGGAGTTGCCATTCACAAACAGTTTAAGAAGCATGCTTCACTTCGAATATTTATCTATGGTATAATTCTGCAATACAAATATATGCCCCTATAAATAAATGTCTCTTTCTGTTAGATTTCTAATTCTTCTTGCAGAGATGTTCTGATGTTCTTCAGATCACCACTGAGCCACAGACTTCTGTCAGAAAAAATGCAGTTTACATGAGACTTCTCTGAAACAGACCTGACAGAACTTTACTACAAACCCAAATGTTTTAGTTTTATTTATGTTCAGTGTTTTCCCTTGCTTTTTTTTTTCTTAAATGTAGAAAAAGACACATTAGTTTTTGGGCTTATCAAAGGTCACATTCTTAATGCTGGGTTAAAAAAAGGAATTGTTAGAAGAAATTAGTATTCGTCTTCTACAACTTTGTGTGAAAGAGACTGACCACATTTATATATCAACAGCTATCTCCAATATTTCCACTAGATATTCATTAACGTGAGTAATACCTACAGAGCTGTATTTCTTTTATTTTTTTCCTTTTCCTGTTAATTCTTTTCCTAGTACAAACTCTCATCTTGCAAAAGGAGTCCATGTATACCAGTTTTGGAACAATATTCAGGCTCTAATGGTCTGTTTGAAGAGGGCTCTTTGCAGGATTACAAGCCTCAGCTGCAGTCTCTTCATGATAGATCTGGAAATGATTTGGGAAGAGGCAAGAAGAGAGGTGACAAGGTTTGCTGAGGATTCAGGAATTCTCACAGGTTGAGAAGTTCAGGAACATCCCAGTTTACTGAGCAGTTAGGAGATAAACAAGGTGAATTTTATTTGCAGATTTAATGCTAATAAGTACAAAGTAATGTTTGTGGAAGAGATTCACCATAATTCACCATAGTCGGTAATGGGCTATAAGTTAGGTTGTGTCACTCCTAGAAAATAAATCCTGGATTAATTATTCAGTCTGTGGAAACAGCTTCCTGCTGGGTAGTGATCAGAAAGCATGATAAGCCTTTGAGTGCAGTTCTACATTGCATCCAGCAAGTCTGAACAGACTGGCTGCTGAAAGGGCACTTGCCCTGTTCCCCTGACTGTGTGCCCCATCCCTTTCCCTTGCACCCCCCTGATGCTCATCTGCCTCCTCAGTGAGCAAACTTAGCCCAGCTATCTGTACCATTTGTACCAAACTTACCAGGAAGCAGGAACAGCTATTTATACCACAGGTGTTACAAATTATGCAGTTTAAATGTAACTTGCTTTACAGGAATACGCTAAATGAGGCATCCTTGCTGTGCACTTGAGGGCTGCAGTGGGGACATTCCCAGCACAGCCTGTACACAATGCAGATGCTGAAGTCCCTGCAAAAACACCCTTCTCCCACACCCCTACTTTCACCAGGCTTCTGATTTTGTGATTTCCATTGCCCACCAGCCACTGGCACCACATGCCCGACTGCAGTCTCTGTCCCCGGTTCCCACAGTGTGGCCCCTCTGCAGGTCTACACTGCACTGCGTGGTGGGGATTTGGCCCGTGGGGAACTACAGTGGCTCAGGAACTGGGAAATGGTGGTTTGCACACCCAGGGCAGGGCAGGAGGGCTTATGCATCCTTGGGGGTCTGCCTGCAATTGGACTGCGGCCTGGCAGTGCTTCCTAGCTCTTCTGCAATCGGAATTGGCAACAGGAAGGGATTAAATCCTGTCAATTATCGTTAATCCCAACCTGGCATGTCCTCAGCCAGAATACAGAGGAGCATCCTATCCTGCTTCCCAGTCTCCTGGGACCCATCTTCCCCATTAGCCCGAACCCTTTGTGCCCATTCCACTCTCCCTCCCCTGCTTTGTGGCCCTGCTCTCCAGCCTGCTTTGAATCTCTGCATCCTGCTTTCCGATGTTTTCCTCCTGCTAGCATTGCCCTGCTGCACACTAGAGTGGGTGCTGCCAGCTACAGTGCAGGAAATCCAGCTGCCAGTCCATAAAATACAGTTCAATGAGTGGAGAGCAGAAGTCTGAAGTTAATCAGTCTGCAGAAGGTGCGGTGTACCACAGGATTACTACTCCCCTGCACAGAGAAGGCAGCTGCTCCCTTCACCAGATGATGAAAGTTCCTGGGATGCTTCTGACTTGGGAAAACTCAAACCAGACCCTGTAAAGACAGTTATTCTTGCACTGGCCAGGCAGCCTCCATCCTGCTGTGAATTGCTGCCACGCATGCAGGGAAGGTCGGAAAGCAGGTAGGGTGAAAATGTTCTTAGCACCTCTCCCACCTCCAGTGAATCACTAAGCCAACAGGCAGTGGTATCTTTAATTATTCAGTACTATTAAATATTTTATTCTTTATCATGTATAACAGCAACATTCTGTAATTCACATGAGAAATTTCATGCTTCTCTCAGAGTGCTGAAAGGGACCCTGAGAGATCACCTGATCTTTTCTCCTGCCCAGGGCAAGACCAGCTTCATCTAAAACCTTCCTGAGAGATGTCACATTATTTTGTCACAATCCCACTTTCTTTCTCAGGGTCTGTCCTTCCAAGTTTTTGACCTGTAAGTCATGGAAAAGGTAATTGTGCATTCTGCCAAGATTTCCACGGTCTGCACCTACAGGCAGGACAGCACCTGATGTGATATCAACTGTAATCTCTGGCAGCCCTCAGCAATCACATCCCCTACACCTCACCTCATTTGAGGGCTGAAAAGGCTGTGTCCCTGGCATCTACTGGGAACCCACTGAAGTCATCCTGAGCTAAGGAAAACTGTGAATTTGGATAGGCTCAGTTAAACTGCATTGAGGTGAATCTGCTTAGGGCCGAACAGTGCTACTGGAATTCTGCAGCTGCAGACAGCTGTGTGCCCTGAAACAGCTGTGCACCCCGCAGATAACTGTTCGCCCCGCAAACAGCTGTGCACCTGGACATAGCTGTGTGCCATGCAGAGCTCTGCACCCTAAGAAAGCTGTGCCCCAGGCCAAGCTGCGTGCCATGCAGCCAGTTCTGTGCCATGCGAACGCTGAGACAGCCTGCTGACAACTGTGTACCCTGAAGACAGCTGTGTGCCATGCAGACAGCTGTGCTCCCTGCAGACAGCTGTACACACTGCAAGCAGCTGGGCCACAGAGGAGCCTTCTGCTCACCACCATCTTGCAGTGTGCCAGAGCACAGGCGTGCCAGTAAAGCTGCGTGGCAGAGTTGTCTCCACCTCATTTCTGTCAGAATGAGCTGGGTTATCAAGGATCAGTTAACAAGTACCGTATTAAAGTATGTGGTCATTTTGATGGAAATAGTTTAAAGAGCAGTCTCAGAAACTGCTCTGGCTGCAGATCGGGGAGGATGGTGACATCTGGCAGAAATGTCCTCATGAAATTGCTTCTGCACAGACTGAATAAGAGCATTTCAGATTGATACACCCCGGCTTGCAAGGGACGCACTGTCTGCACATCAGGTAGTTTTAGTATCACCCGAAGGCTTAAATAGTGTTTCAAAAATCCATCAGCAGTGCCCACTGACAACCGCAGGCAGCCTCAGAAGTGCTGCTGCCCACATGGTTTTGAACTGGGCATACTTGCTCCCTTCTAGCCTTCTCTACTGAGCTCTGGGGCTTGGGAAAGCACGGGGTCAGGGGCTGAAAGAGATTATCTTGAGCTTGCTTTCTGTTAAATCTTGTTCTCCACTTGACTGGCAGGAAAATCTTGGCCTTGTTATCAGGCAGTAGCACTGATGCTGCTGGAGCTCTGGCCTAGGGTGGCACCTGTAACTGTACTCACAATGACCCTTCAATCCCAGTTTTCTGTGAGATATCAGTCCAGCCTTGATGTCAGATTTCTAATCTGTCACAGCCCAGGCAAATGAAAGGAAAGAACACAGACTAAACCATTTGCTAGCCAGGGTCATATCTCAGGTAATGCTTATTTGGACCTGTCTTTCTCCTGGTCTTTCAGGGTCTTCTTAGCCCCCATAGGAACTTAAAAATATGCCGTTTGCTAATGCAATCACTGACTCACCAGAAGTGTCTCTATTGATGAATATGTACAATAAAATAGCTTGCACAGAAGAGCCACAGAGATTCACACTAGCCAAATGTGCGCTGGGCTCATGGCCCTAAGCTAGCCAAAGCTGGAGACTATGTGTTTAAAAACAACTTTCAAAGGAAGATTTGCTATCCCTGTAAAACAATGCGCAGATATTCTCTTCTTTGAGACAAGACCTATGACTTCTTTACCCCCTGTAAACAGATATTGAGAGAGAAAGCCAGCAATAATGTCAATGAGACATAAATATCCCTATTTAGTGAACTAAGCAAAGGGAGGGTTGCACAGATGGGGGACGCTTTAAATGGAAATACACGTCTCTCATGTGGCCAGTAATATCTTAAGCATACTTGTTTCTTGCCACACATGCTTTGAAAGGAAGACAATGTTAGTGGGACTTCTGCAGATCCGAAGGATGAGGTTCATATATGTGTTGAATGACAGCGATACAGCTTCTGCAGGGATACTTCTGGCCACAGACAAACCTATCAGTCATTTTTCAATACCAGAATGAAAAGGAGTACCCTGATTCACACATCACTCCTATCAGTCTCCAAGGAGCTAACGAACAGCATAGTTTATAATCTAGCAACAGACTGTTGTTTGCAACAGCGAAGCAAAGAGGAGCCAAACACTTCCAACTGAAAGAGCAAAAATTCCCACACTTTTCAATTTTCATTTGTAATTCTTTTCTGGGGAGAAAAAAATAGAGTGTTTCTGGCACGCTTTGAATAGTCATGTTTGGTGTGAAATCTCCCTTTGTCACAACAGCTTCAGCTGAAATCAACCACCTTCCCACATAAAACCCACCCAAGCCCAGTTAAAGCACAGTAGTGTCCTGATACCAGTTACCAGTTATCATCCAATTGTATCTTTTAAGAGTCTTTTGTTGTCATGCCTTTATAGCACCGCACTTTCTCAGGATACTCTTTTCTTGTGGATCACAGATGCAATAACAGCCACACAACCCAAATGTGACCCTGCCACAACTCCAACATCACCAGAAGTGTCACCACCACACTCCAGCCAGCTGTAGATGTTCAGTCAACTGATCCTGCAGTTGCTGCCATTGCTTAAAGTCCAAGGTCTCAAAATTGTGGGATTCCACAAGGAACTCACTCAACTTGCAACTTTTCTCTGAGGCAATTTATACAGTCCTTGAATTGCAAAGGAAAAGCTTAGAAATGTGAATTTAAAAAGTACCAGAAGAGAACACGTCAACAGACATGTACATGACAGGTTGCTTTGCTGTTTTATAAGATGTTGTGAGATACTGAAGGTCTGTCATAATTTCTGAGTGCTCGCAGACTGCAGGACAGTATGCACCTGAGATATTGCTGTGCACTGCTTAAGGATGGAAAACAGCTTGTGTTTGTGCAGAAGCCTTTCCTCTACAAGCTTGGACTGTAAAAATCTGTTCTTTGATTTCTGTCCTTTGCATTGGTTACAAATACCGATGAAAGGTATTGGCCTTCACAGCCAGTCTCCCTCTCATTCCTAGGACTTCCCTACAGAGACATTAATAGAGGCAGAGAATAGGCTATTATTAATAACACCCTTCATAATTTTTCTGCACTTTCCTTTGTTATTTAGCTATCTGTAACTACAGATATGTCTCTTGCATTATATGCAAACAATTTATTAGCAAAATCATGAAGCTGAATTGATAGACATGAGGAAGAATCACATGTCTTGTCTGATGGGTAGACTTCTTCACTAGGATACAACCTTTCATTTCCAGTTACTTCAATCATTGTTTCACTGCCCCCTCTCCTCGTACACACATACATTCTGATTTCAAATATAACCCTTTTGAATCTCTGCGAGGTCTCACCTGACAGAGGTGAGGTGATTAGTCCGTTCTGCTCTGCCTCATCCCAGATAAGAACCATGGGGAGAGGTCCTCCTCAGGCAGCAGCTCAGTGGGCTCCCTGCAGCCTGGAGACACTGAGTTACCCTCTGCACTCCACATCCATTTGAAAATGGTCTCTCCACCTGAATTTTTCACTTATCAGTTATTGAGATCCCTGGCCCTGGAAGGGAGAGAGGAAGGTGAGATAAGGGAAGGCACACAATGTCTGCCAAATTTGCATGAGGAAAAAACCTCAACCTCGCTCCCCTCATGCCACTGCTGGGCACCCAGGACTCCACCTACACTTGTGGGTGCTGCGGGCAGCATGGGTCACAGCTCCTCTTTCCCTCTTGCAAAAGTAGCTGGAAGCCTCTAGGAATGGGCTTGCCATCCAAATACATCTCAGTATCTGGGCTGGTTTTATTACCTTGATCAACTGCTTGCTAAGTCACTGACATGCCCTTGGGAAACACTATCTTTGTGTACATTGTAAAGCACACCTGAATTTGCTGTTTGCAGCTTTCTAGTGCATGTGATGCATTATTTTACAAATTCAAATCTGTCTGCTTTTTCAATAGACCCTTCTCATGGTTATACTTGTGCAAATCTGGAGTAGCTCTTCTAATGTCACTTAAATTACTCTCAGTTTACACAGGGGGATCAACATTTATTGCACAAAGTTTTGCACTAGACCTAGTTACAAATGATGGAAACACTGAATGCAAGAAAAAATCCATTAAACATGAGAAGAATTACACAAGCAGAAGCCTTTTTAGTGGGAAATAAGCAGAGTTCTAGATTATTTATTAGGAATGCTTTGAGATGTAGTCAAAGTTTTACTGTGCTAGCAGTAAAGGGATTCAAACACAACATACCAAAGGATTGTGAATCCATGAAAAAACTGTAGTGTATTAACAATAAATTAGACTATTTAATGTGAGAAGGTTTAATAATCTTGGAATCCTTCCCTGTATACCTTTAAAAATCACACTGGATGACAAATCTCTGCCTACCTGCTGTCTGTGTATGGACAAAAGGGAAGGAAGGGAATATGTACATTGGAACAGCGGGGATACCTGGTGCATGGGAATGACAAGGTTATACCGAGAGATTGGTAGAAAACTTAAAAAAACAAGGTTAATTTTTCAAGGCCCACCACAGACCTGTGGCTAGCATTACACTGCCCAGATGACATAGAATTCACTTTCTGACCTTAAAAGCCAATAACTAAAAATCTCTCAGTATTCCTCCCACCATGTAACTTCACCTTTTCAATCCCTTTCCACTCTCTGTCAACAATAAAGTTTTTCTTGTCAGTGTTCACAGCTAAAAGTTTCCATGCCGCTTTCCTCTGCAAAGAGCTTCTACAGCAATATAAACCTAATATTGCAGAAATAAAGCCAGGCAGGACCATGGTTCTTCTCCTGGCTTGGTGCAGACAGCGCTTCACAGACTCAGCATTCCCACCAGTCCCTCTGGGATGAGCTGGCTTTTAGCCAAGAGCAGCCTGGTGAAATCTTCTGCATTTCTTGGGGCTGCTGTGAAAACTGATATTTAGCTGCCCAACACCAAAGTCTGTTTTGTCCCCTTGTCTACCATCAAAAACTTGGAAGCCTGTTTCCCTAGCTTGAAGGCAAATAGTGGGCTGCTGTGAATGGTGCATCCCCCAAATTCTAGACTTTCTAGTTGTCAACCAAGAAAAGTGAGTGGGCAGAAAAGCAGCCAAGTGTTCATCTGTCTCTGAGTTGTGTCAAAATCAAAGCTGTGTGCAGAGTGTTTAGATTGAGAAATCAACACGTTACAAAGTCAAAAACGTTTCTCCCGGCAAGAATCCAGTGCCAGAAGGTCTATTCCATCTTCCAGATCTGGGATAAGTATTATGCTCGGTGTATGCTCTACATGAGAAGATGTTTAAAATGTGTAGTTTTGGAAAGTTTCAGATTTACGAGTTTTCCCAAAATAAAGCCAGAAATATCCAAAGACTTGTCACAAATCCAGGGAAAAATTAAAAAGAAAATCATATTCAAATCCTTTTAATTTTAAACACAGACGAGAGGCTGTCTTAAAGCTTCTTATTTATCTACCCAAAATTTTTCTGTAACTATAATGAGTTTGGAGAGGAAATATTTTGTTTTCCTGCGAAACTCCAGGAATCCCATTATAATGGCATTTTTCAATTCAGCCAAATGTATGTAGCTGTTAATGTGGCCTCTGTAATCTATTCAAGCCATCTAGCTATCTGACATGATGGATGGAAAGCAGGAATATTGTATTTGCTTTCCCATTGAAGGGTAAGGGCCAAATTTTTCTCACACTCACAGCACTGCAAATCCAGTCTACTCCTTCTTATTTTGCTCTTGTTGTACTGGAGAGTAGAGTTTGGCCCTTAGGGCTAACTAATGCCAAAGGCATATAATTTGCTTTGCTAATGAATCAATGAGCTTCCCTTCTTCACAGCTACACAAACAGCAATCACTTCATTACACTTTCAGAAAGCTGCATTTTTCTAGAAAAAGAAAATATAATTAGGCAGTGCAATACCAACCGTGCCCTGGAATAGCTCAGTACTTTTCATAAAATTACCTGTATCTGAATCAGATTATTCCATAACTGGGTGCTGTGTAGATAAGAGGCCTCTGCCTAAGATCAGGGTTAAGTCAGAAAGTTTCCTAAGAAAGTCTGCTTTACATCTGAAAACCATATATATGTATATATATGTGTGCATGTACATGTATGGCTTCTGATATACATGTATAAAAAGACTGCTTTTGGTATCATTCATCAAAACAAATTTAGCTGAAAGATTTGTTCTCGAAATGTACATTTTTCTGTTCTTTCATCTTTGCTATATATATTACTTTTCCACCCAAAGAAATATACACATGTAAACAAAAAAAATGGACCAGTTTCAAATCTCTTGATGCATTATATCTTTATTTTGTTGAGCAAGATGTATCCCAGTACACTCAGTTAAATCCAAGGTAGAGCTATTCTCAAATACATTTTTAAGACGTAGCATTTGGCAGCAAAGATCACTTTTAGACACAGAAGACAATCTTTCTGAATTTCACTGAAGTTTAAGATTGCTTACCACACATTGTATTAAAATCTGAATAATATTTATGGCTAAATATTACTGAGAGCTCCATGCTCCAAATCCCTTTTGGGAAGCATCTTAGCTTAAGCATCTAATTGCTATAAATTCCCGAGCCATTGAAAACCTTCACGCTGCCCTTGCCAGAGCTGACTGCTTTCCAGTGCTCTGTGAAATCAACCCACCTTTCATCAAGAAAGTTTTCAGAGGACGTTTCGTATTCTTTAATGAGAGAATTGTTAACTAAGGGAAGGCAGTTCCTTCTACATGGAAAAATTTTAGAAGCTGATTTTAACATTTTCTTTAGGTAAGAAACTCTAAAATGAAACATTTTGGAAGTACTGAAACATTCTTAATTTAATGATACTAGTTCAGAGAAAGATTCATTTTTCTTTTTGAAAATAACTTTCCAGAATACCTTTTTTAAAAAACATATACAAGAATTTTAAGACTTAAAAAATATAAAACAAAATGAAATGTTCGGAATCCTTTCACACACAAATGCTTAAGCAATCCCCATTTTGTCTTTGTTTCATTTTAGAATAGAAATGTTTTTGACATCTCATACTGAATTTCCCATAAGACACAAAAGCCAGACCCTAACTCATATTCACAGACTTAGATCGAACAGTATATAGTTTCTAATGAATGAAATCTAGCTTTTGGCACTGAATCACCAAGAATACTCTGGTGACATAGCGTAATACTAGAAGTTACTTCCTTAAGCTATTTTTTTTTTTCTGCTAGCACTAGGTATTTTCCTCAAAGAAAATCTGTTTTAATGGAATGCATGTTTGTCTAATCTCATATCGGTTTAAATGGGCAAAGCACATCTCATTTTCTTACAAACAAAAGAATTTTTCTATCACTTCATCTAGCTTTTGGTAGGGCAATTAAAAACACACCACAGACTCTTGATGTAAAAACTCTCACTTGACTGCTTGCTGAGATTGCAGATTGGGATCCATCCCTTCAGACGGAAAAATGAAAAGATGCCCAGAGACAGGCGCAGTGCTTTGCAAGGCTTCAGGGCCATTGGATGGACCCTTGCACAGCCACCCAGGCCCCTCCCCACAGCACAGCATCCTGGGCACAGCCGGGGGGGCTCAGGCGGCATGGCCGGGGGAGGGGCTCTGGGAGCCTGGCAGTGCTCCCCAGCTCTGAACACCGCCTCTGCACAACAGTCGACCTCCAAGTACGTCCTCACCTCCGGAGGTTGTCTGCAGATAACAACCTACATGAAGTGTTCAAATTTGGTAGCTCTGCCTGCCCTGAGCATTTAGCAGTTCTCTGGTGTCGAGTTTTATTTCTGGTAGGACGAAAAAGAAATCCAGTGCTGTTGTGAATTGCTTTTTTTGCTGCAGTTTGCCCTTTTGCAAAGAACAAGGAAAAGTGCTGTCGCTGAACACGGCATGTCAGAGTTTCTCTACTCACAGCTCCGGTCCCCTTCTAAGCAGCCCCGTGCTTGGAGGCAGTGCCTTTTTGGTTGTTCTCCAGGCCATGCCCCAAAGCTTAGGTATTGAGATATACCCTTGTTTTGTTCACTCTCTACTGCTCTCATTCATTCTATGCTCACATATGTTACAGCCAGGCAGCTAAAAGGGCCGGGAGGACCTAACCACCTTGGTAGTAAAGTTACCAATATGTGTAAGTTACACAGATGGTTACAACCTTGTGCCAGATGGCACAGCCACGCTAAGCCTGGGCAGCAAGTATGCTGTCTCCTTCCAGGGTTAGTGTGACAGCCTTGTTTCATAAAGGCTGCCTGCAGAGATCAACTCGTGGATGAGGGTGGTGCCTTCATTCCACATGTGTATGGATTCATTCCCCACTGCTGATTACTCCTCTAGTAGCATCATAATATACATGCTGGCCTTGATCCAGCAAAGTACTTAACCACATGCCTAGCTTTAAGTAGACAAGTGACTACTGCTTGCATTACAATTTCAAGCTAAGCATATGCTTTAGTGTTTTGCTGAATTAAAGTCACAGGCAATACTTAGGAGACTCATATTTGGTCTCTGCTCTACCCACTATAACCTCTGCCTCACATGCTGGCATATGTTCATCTGTTCTTGATGCCTGAAGCTTACAGGAACACTGTGAAGGGGCTGTATTTGCTCTTCAGACTCATGAATGACTAGGTTATTTATTCCCTGGAAATGATCTCTCAGAGGTGAAAACAGAAAGCTTAGGTGTGGATATGAATTTTTCAAGCTAAGTCTGTTGCCCTTGCAGAGCTTATGCCTCCTGACTGACCCTACTCTCAAGACAAGCAGCGTTTTCGAGGTTGGAATAATAAAACGATTCTCTGTAAAGAAATTCCTTTCCCTAATGACCTTCTTGCAGCTGCCATACCCAGAGCAATAGATGTGCCCTGCTGTCATCAACAGAAGGATCCAGGTGACCTTCTTTAAATGGTGTGGCTGAGAGCAGGACAGAATTGTAATTGCAATTCCATGTTCCTGACAGCTTCCAGATTTCATGTTGCAAAATATGTTTTAGCCATAATTTGTTTTCTCTTCTCGTCATCCTTGGGAAAGCAAAGCTGTTTGGCTCTGTGCTTGGGTTAGTATCACTCTGCTCTGAGCAGACCCACCCACACAAAGTCTGCTGTAAATTGCACCCTCATGAGCAGTGCTTGGCTGAGGGGATCTAAAGAGCAAAGTCCTCTGGACACCAGAAAGAGCCTGATGCAAGACAGTAACAAAACTTGATTCTCCATCTACCTCCAGGCATACCTGGCCCCTGCCAAGAGGCATCTCAAGTCTCCCCCAGGGGATGTGACAGCAACTGAACACCCATTCACTCCCTGGGAACATTTCTCGACAAATACTGGCCAAAGAAATGGAGCATGCCAGCCACACTCCTTCCTAGAAGTGCAGTAGAAAGGATCATGTGTTCACCATGGCTGACTGAGAGTCAAGTCCCAAATGACTCCAGCTAAGGGATGGAAACTGTTAGACCTAGGCAGCCCTAGCCTGAGATCTCACAGACTAAGACCAGCTGGTCTTAGCCCATCATCTGTGTGTCACTATCAGCAGTATAAATATTACTGGACTCTTCAGCATTAGGCTTCTGCCTTCCTGCCTTTTCCCAAGCAGCGCAATATATCTCTCTTCTCAAGCTGGTTGATGGACCTTCCATCACCTCTGTTTGCACTGTAATCCCTGTCTACCTGGAAGTGGTGAAGAGTCTTCTGCAAAGCATGTTCAGTACTTAGGCCCTTCCCTTGCTGATGAAGGCAGGAAAGCCAAAAAGGGAAATAATTGCACTCTGTTATTCTCAGTATGAAAGCATTCATGGGACCATGAACTCCTTTCTCTCTGGCATCTAATATCCTTAATACACAAACCTCTTTCAGTGACGTTTCTCAGACTGGTCCTTGTCTGGGTGAAAATCCCAGTCCTTCACTCATGAAATGGTATGAAAACTTCTGGATTTATTTTAGAGGCAAAAATTTATCTGGTAGCTTCATGAAAGGAAAGGTTGTGTCTATGTAGACCAGCTACCCATGTATTTTATAGAATCATAGAATCATTAAGGTTGGAAAAGACCTCGAAGACCATTTAGTCCAACCAACAACCCAACACCACCATGCCTACTAAACCATATCCTGATGTGCCACATCTACACGTTTTTTTGAACACCTCCAAGGATGGTGGTGACTCCACCACTTCCCTGGGCAGCCTGTTCCAATGCCTGACCACTCATTCAGTAAAGAAATTTTTCCTAATATCCAATCTAAGCCTCCCCTGACACAAATTGAGGCCATTGCCTCTCATCCTATTGCTAGTTACCTGGGAGAACAGACCAACACCTGCCTCACTACAACCTCCTTGCAGGTAGTTGTAGAGAGCAATAAGTCCCCCCCTCAGCCCCCTCTTTCCAGACTAAACAGCCCCAGCTCCCTCAACTGCTCCTCATAAGACTTGTTCTCTAGACCCCTCACCAGCCTCATTGCCCTTCTCTGGACATGCTCCAGCAACTCAATGTCCTTCTTGTAGTGAGGGGCCCAAAACGGAACACAG
>Ga0065711_1000713_pt1 | contig 57059 bp, 42 predicted proteins | sample Hoacrofraction12_FD_59098 | JGI IMG/M metagenome (GOLD analysis project Ga0065711, IMG submission 59098) | Hoatzin crop microbial communities from Cojedes, Venezuela - Epithelial fraction 12 v2 (version 2) | ecosystem: Host-associated > Birds > Digestive system > Esophagus > Crop | place...
ACCCCCCCCCCCCAAAAAAAAAAAAAAAAAAGAAAAATACAGAAGACCTGCTTGTAAAAGCTCAGGAAAAGTCTACAAGAACGAATGTGGAATCCATAATAATGAGCTTGGGAGCAGAGGGGATAGCAGTACAAAACACTTCCAAGCTGTTGCTTGAAATCAAATCCTTCATATAGTACAAGGTAATTCACGTAAGACTCAGCATTAAAGCCCTGTGCAATCTGATTCAACCTTCCTTTGAAACCCAGATGCAGGACAGACACAGTGCAATGGGCCAGACTTGCAGTTCTACACTTACTCTTGTTTGCTTCTCAGCCCAGGACATTCAGCTCCTTGACACTTCTGGATTGCCTGCATTTGACAGCCTTGCTTTTGAAGAAAAGTGCCAAAACCCAGCCTCAGGCAGCTTCTAATTCTGAATGTAAGCGTTTTCTATGCATTGCTGTTCACAAGAGCTGGTGTTTGCCTTGTTGCTGGCAACTGCAGCAGGCACTCACACTCCTGGCAGGCTGGTGCCCAACTCCCTTTTGTCTACAACCCCTTGTGGGTCTTGGGTCTACCCCAGCTGTGCTGCCTAGGGTTTGAGTTTGCTACAGCTTCCATTGTCTTATTGTCACATTGTACAATCAGCCACTACGCAACTACTTAAGGCAGCTATAAGTACTGTCTAGCAGCCAGAAGTATCCAGACAAATTAGGACAGTGTATTACTTCATTTCACGAGGCTAGATCTTAACAAATGCTTTTGGCTTTATGCAATAGCTTTTTTCTGTTTTGACCCAGGAACCTTGATATCAAACTCTGCACAATATTCACCAGACTTTGCTAGCAGTTTCTACTCTTACTGAAAGAGAGCCACACACATTTTGCTTTGTACTTCATAGGAACATGAGTCCCAACTTCCTTGCTTTGCTTCCAAAATTTGAGCTCTAGAAAAACAACAAGCAAACCTCTTCGGCTTCCAGGTATCTCCAATGGAAAAATAGGTTAATATAGTTGGTTACTATAGGAGAAATACCCGAATAGCATGGTACAGAATCACACTTAAGACATCTCTTCAAATGCTCTCAAAGCAAAACAACTGTGTTGGTTAGGAAGATGGCTGGAGGTAGTAGTCAAGATAGCAAATGAACCTTCTTTAAATCTTAGTGAAGACTTAGAAAACTGCTGCTTATCTCTGAGCTGAGATGGCACGCTCTAGTTTGGCATTTTCCAACATACCAAACATGTCACAAGGTGGGGAGTCCATTAAGATAACCAGAGAAAGACCCCAGTGTTGTTGTAACACTTGCTCCTCTAAAGACAAAATTTTGATCTCTGGGTCTAGACCCCTCAGTGGTCACACATATGATCTCGTATTCAAAGTCATTGGTAATGGACTTCCTGCTGAAGCCCATATCTTCTGACTGCTCAGGGCTTTAAAGAAATCAAGCTACACGTTTACCCTGCAAATCAAAAAGCTCATGTGTAAACATCCTGTTGCGGCTGTGAATCACCTCTGTTAATTGCTCATAATTCCTGTAATTGCAGCTTTTAACAAGTTACACTACTATCTATTATTCACTTTTCTGAGGCACCTGGAATTCTCGAATTGCCCAGATGATGCTCATAAATAGAAAGGTTAAAAATCCCAGTCTAAACATGTCAATACAACTACTGGTCATGGCAATTCCTCTCAACTATCCTGCATGCTACCAAGACTTCCATGAGTGACAGCTGCAAGAAGGAGACTTCACTGATGAAATAAGATAAAGGTCTGAAAGGAAACATTTTCAAGAAAAAGTTGTTTCAGACCTTAGTATACACAAAAGGTCACCAACAGTTTATTTTTTTCCCCTAGATACATCACCTTCAGACAGCCAAATAGTTTAGGCAACAGACATCGAGGAAGCTGTCTAGCCAACATACAAAGATCTTTAAAAACAGCAGAAAGGCCAATATGTTTCTATTTACAATATTTTGTGACCCTAACCTAATCATCATGTTTTATTATTTCCTCATTTTATAGCTTTTCTCTTTTGAGAGTGCCAGCAGCCAACATTTCTTTTCTGCTGGCCAAAGAAGGAGCCAAGTGTCTGCTTCACAGCCAATATCAGCTACTGAGCCATAAGCAGTTAACATGGGGTTGTGAATGCACAAGGTAGCAGCTGATGCCCTTCTAGTGGAAAATTAGACCTGGGGTTTAGGAACCTAAGGATTTATATATACATATATAGACTTAATTCATTCTGCAATCCGATTCAAAATTATTTGATCAAATTTGGATTTAGTTAGGGCAGCCACTGGAACTATATTAATTTATGCCATCTGAGAAACTGAGTATATTTTAATAATACATTCTCTTGGTTTTGTGCAAGAATAAACAGGCAAGAATTCAAGCCCAAAGAAAGAAAAATACCATTGTGTAGTTTCAAGGCCAAATACAAGAATGTGTGCTGAAATCAGAATCCTCCAATTTAAAAGACTCTGACAAAACAGATTATTTTCCCAGTGTGGGAGTCTTCAGGTCTCAGTTGCAGGCCTTCAAGACCTAGCAAGAAGAGTCATCTATAGCTACTCATAAGCATTCATATGGCGTATTCACTTACAACCCTGTGTAAACAGCAGTCATGACTCTTGGATTCCATAAGTCCATACCTATACGAGCAACCAAACCTTTTGTAGCTAAGCTGTACAAGATGGTAATGGTTCGTTCCATTATCTGAGAATGGTATGTTGCTTCACAGAAATGCAGTTTCTTTACAAGACCTTCAGCCCTAGCAATGACTGGCAATATTCTTGTAAGATTGTTTCTGAACACAGCTGTCACGCAGAGGAGAAAAGGTGTTCAGCCTATTTGAGTCTGTCTTATCTGAATTCATAGTAAGACTAAGTCCTAGAGACCCACACTTAAAAGCCGTCTGACCCCAAAGCTTTATGGCCTCTTGGAAGCCTTGAACCTGAGCTCGCTCTCAACAGATTTGCATTTGGACATGGACACTCCAAGAGATACAATGGGTGATGTTCCTGTCATATGGAGGGTCCAGTTAAAACTTGTCTACACCTAGTGACTTGTCTGGAAGAGGTAGAGGCTGAAAGATCTTGATAAAGTTTATGATGCTGTATGCCTTCTAAAGGTAAGAGCCCTAACTCACTGAACTCATTAGGACCTTTATCAGAGAATTTATACTGCAGTTCAGCCCTTACTGACATTTTGCATAGGATCCAAACAGTTGTCCCTCAAACACAAAGCCATTCCCAAACATAGTCTTGAATGGAGACAAAAATTAAATTAATATTTGCAAGGAAAAAGTGAGCATGCAAAATTCAAGCAAACTGCTTCTGCAATACCAATCTTCCCCTAGATATACAGTTCAAATTGAGCCTGATACACAAACAATACAGAATTCCTAAATGGGAGCAACAAAGTAAAAAAAGCTTACTTCAAACTTTTTCTAGAAGAACATGAAATAGATTTCAGAGAAAACTTGAAGCAATTAAGATGTATGTAAAGGAGGAAGATGATTCAGCAAATAAACATTTAGTCAATTGGTTTAACAGCACATTCTTGTGGCTGTGCAAACAGATACAATTAACCTTAAAGTGCACCTAAAATTCCATGTTAGCCTATATACGTGGAAGGAATAGTAACTAGGTAAGATCAATACTGCAATTTCCCCTTAGAGGGAAATTTTTTCTGGTATACATCAGAAATGCCAGTCAACACACCCGACTGGCAAGTTTGTATTCCAGTGCATTGCTTAAAGGATTGGTTTCTGACAAATATGAAAGAAAATTTCTTCTTAAGTTGATTGCCCTGGGTTCTATAAAGTAGTACAAACCCTGATCCTTCATCAAGAGTAAAAAAAAAATAAAAAAATAAAAAAATAAAAAAAAATAATTGACTCTTCAGTCAGTCTGGCAAAGATAAAAATGGAATGACACTGGAAGTCTAGAGTATCTACCTTTTTGACATATTCCTAAAAAGGATTAAAATATAACCTGAGTTTAGAGTCAAATAAAGATCTACAGACATTCTTTCATTTATTTATGTGAAAAGCAAGTGTCAATGCACTTTTACTGACACATGACCATGAAATTCTGCAAAATTAAAATTCAGCCTTCTGCTTTGAATCCCTGCTTCATCAGCTTTATCCTTAACCTGGACTGAACATTTATGGGTATAGGTTAAAATCTACTCTACAAGTTACTAAGATCATATTTTACCTGCTATACTTCTAATAAGTCTCCTTTTTCCTCCCATTTATATTTCATTCTTATTTTAGTGAAAAAGCAGACCTGTTAACATTTCCTTCATAACAAGTACCCGGTATGTACACTCCATAGTGGGCCAACTTTATCCCTAGAGACTGAATATACCACCTCTGTGACAGTTGAAACCTCCACTGGCCCAAAGATTAAGAAGCACATTCCATTTTTCAACTTGCAAGTCCTTGAGTACAAGTAGTGCCGAGTCCCTAGCATTTTAGAGGAGCTACAGTTGATTATTTGCGAAGGTCATAAGTGTGCACATAAAACACAGGAGAGGAGAAGGGGGGTGGGGTTACAGTATACAGCTAAGGTGTAGCAACAAATTGAGGGAAGACAAGATTAGAATAGACATTAGATAGGAACATGAAATATTCAGAGCATCTAATCATGCATAAAGCACCACAACTTGTCATCCCAACCCAACAGAAAGGCTGGCAGCAGAGATGGGGGCCTGGGAACAGGCACGATTCATGTGCTGGCTAATGTATATTGTAATAGCATCCTGAAACTCCTGGCAACAGCAGAAGCACAACAAAACAGGCAAGACCGCTCAGCTAAATACGCCATTATAACGTGTGCACAGTTGTTTTATTATACACATGCCAGTAGATTAGTACTTATCACCTAACAACGTATGATTAGGTTCACTTCAGAAGCAGATACAGATGGGCAATGTGGATGTCCACAGAAGCTACACAAACAAGAAGACATGTGCATGGGAAAACCGGACAAACTTTGCCCTCTGACAGATGATGCACATGGATAAAGGCAGACGGATTTTCCCTCACCACATGTCAGGGGTTAAAAAGGTGTTATAAAGTATTCATTTCTTGATTACACACAGCCATAAATGCCAGCTTTTTTTTTAATTAAAAGGACAGAACATCAGCATTTAACAAGGTTTAGAAAAACCTGCTTATGAGAGAACTTCCACTTACCCTTCTGTAATATGCCACTTACAACAACATACATTCCCCCACACCACATGTGAAGCTCACATTTGTCAGCACTGCTGTTTTGGGCTCCCACTGTATTTTATAAGTTACATACAAGTCAAAATAGTGGGCAAGATGATACAATGCCTCAGTGCCTACCTCAGTTACCTAGCCATGGACTGATTGCACTCCATTTGCTTCATGGTGCTGCAGTCACTGCCTCTGAGCAATTTTGTCTAAAATGGTTCCTCCAGAGTAGAATAAAAGATAAATTTCCTAATGTCTTAAGGAGGCTGTTGCTAGTCACCAGCCTGGATGTAAATATTTGTTGTGCATTATATAACATCATTGATCATCATTTCCTACTGTAATGGTCTTCATTACACGAGCCTGTTTTCAGGCCTTCAGTCCACCATTGAAGTTTCCCTTTAGCTCAGATTTGATACTTTTTTTTTGTTTTTTCTTCAAAGGAGTAAGGTTTTGGAGGTTTGACAGTGGTAATAAATGTAAAGAGCTTAATTTTATGGCGTAATTTTGTGCTCACACTGTTCAAAAGGAACTTTGATATAAATAATAGAAGCGGACACAGACCACATGAAATAGCTAATTACTTTAAATCTTTTACAGAAACCAAAATAAGACAATCTTCACAAATTAACCATAGGCTGTGAGCGCTGTGAGCCAGGGCTTCTGCAGCTAGTATGGTAACTATGGTGTCATCCACCTTCAGACACCACAGACCCTATGGGTTATATTTTCAACAATCAGGAAGCAGTTAGAAACACCATCATTGTTCACATGAGTTTGGAGATGTTTGTCTGAGTGGCTGAACCACTTCTTCAAATTTCTTACTAAAAAGCTAAACCAAGAATGTCAGGTACTAGCTTGAAATAAGATGACTGGACCTTACAGTTAAGATCGACTATTAAGATTCATGATGAAAGCTGAAAAGCTGGAAACACCAGTGCTTCCTTGTACAAGCAAGAGAGCTGACTCCACTGAAAACATAGCCCATGTTACCAAACAACAAATAACATACTTTCACCTGATGCTCTGAAAATGCAATTGGGAGTCAAATCTTCAAGTATTAACTCCCACTCTGCTTTTCATTTTGGGCAATTCACCCGGTGCATACAGCAAGTACAAAACGAGGTAACAAAATATCCAAAGCTAGCAGCCAGCAAGTAGACCATCACTATTAACCAAGTGAGCAAAATTCTGTTTTTTCCCCTAGCCTCAACTCATACACAATTGAAATCTAACCATGACTATAATTGTTTCAGGAATCTCTAAGCCCTTAGCCTCAGTGCTTACGGTGATGAGTTCTGCAAATTAACAGTAGGAGTGAGGTAAATCAATTACCTACCACATCTAGTCTTGATTATGGGTACATAAATACATGCATATATATATATACAGAAACACATTAGCACAGCCTCCATCATAAGCGGCAAACTACTGAAAACTCAGTGCATTCAAAGCAGGGTAGTTGTGATGCTGTAGCACATTAGAACAGCTCCAAGATACCTGTAGCATTTCAGCCTGTAGCAACACCCTAGGACCATGACATCATAGGCCAGATGCATTGGTACAAAGCACGTACCACCTTGTCCATAAACTCTGCTGAGATTCAACCACTTACCTGCAGACCCCAAAGGGCTGTCGCAGTTCTATTCACTGCCTCAAATACCTGCTGAGTTTATAGTTCTTCAATTGACTTTTTAAATATAAAAACAAGAACAAAGAAATTTTAAAGCATACATACCTTTAAATAACATTAAAAATAACTTAAACATTAAAGCAACAGAAGGCAGGACATTATGAGCTAAGACTGCTACTTGGTTCTTTCTGCAACTCACATCAGCAGCACTCCTTCCTGTCCTCTCTAAATCAGATGCATGGTTATTCAAATGCATTTATTTAATTTAGATGTGCACTGCTCTTTCCTCTTGCAAAACAGATAAAAATCAAGCAGATAGTGATAAAAGACTTTGAAAGATCAGCAGTCAGAAGGACATGGCTGTTTCTTCCTTCCTTCTTTCCACCCCTTCTAGAATAAATTGTAGAGGCTTACTGAGAACCAAAGGGAGCTGGGGCTCTCCAGTTGCTTCTGACCCTTTAATTAGAGCAACAGTATAGAAATAAATTAATCCTGCCTTCTACCTTTATGACCTTTGATTTCTGACATTGCAGGAGGGTCTGAAGAAACATTGTAATAACAAAATTCCTCTTCTGAGGGAGGGGGAAAGAGTCTGATCTTGCCCTTCTGGTAGTTTGTTTAGAGATGAGAATGTGGCACATTTCTGTTCCACAAACAATTAATGTCCCTTTTACTTGAAGTTGGTACTGGGTACTTTGTATTACACCACTGTTCTTTAGTTAATAGGGGTGTCCTCTAAGTCTGAAAAAGTTCTTCCTGAGTGCTACTGTGACAGATGCGTTAAATGTAATGAGCAACGGATTCTCAAGTTCATAATGAAAAAAAATTGGGGCAAAAGCTCAGAATGACTCAAAAAAACTATCCCATAATATTAGAGGCAGAACAAGTTAAAAAGTGACTTATGGTTCAATTTTAAAGCGAACTCTTCTACTTAATTTGGATGTAACCCTGTAAAGCTTTTCTTTGGTTTTTTTTTTTTGTTAATTTTTAAACTGAAAAAACAGGTTTAGACAAATGGGAAAATCTTTAAATGCAAAAATTTCTCAGGTAAATGAAATCAGTGAATATGATCCAAATTTGTGACAGTTGTAGTTAATTTGGTTGGATTTCCAGTAGATTTCGTGGTTTTCAAAAGCAAACCAGTCAACTTCATACAGCTCTTCATAAAAACTTGTTTGCAGATTGTGCTTCAACCTTCAGCCACTTTTACTGGCCTCTTTTCTTTTCACATAAAATCTCTCTATCAGAATGATAAAAACTTTGAGACCAATCCTCAGGCTGGTATAAACTAAAGAAACTTCACTAGCTAGTAGATTTATGTAGACTGAGATTCCAGTGCTTCATTTCAGCAGCAGGCATTGCTGTTATGATTAATTCAGAAAATATATTTAGTAGAAGAGTATACAACACTAGTTTAAAGAACACAGCTATAATTACCTGGTGTAGTTCTTCCAAGTGTACTAATCCAATTAATTTTCATCAGCAAGTGTGTGGTCCTTGTTACATACTAGACATTCAATCAAGAGCAAGTCCTGCCTGACAAACCTAGTGGCCTTCTATGATGGAGTGACTGCATCAGTGGACAAGGGAAGAGCTACAGATGTCATCTATCTGGACTTCTGTAAGACCTTTGACATGGTCCCCCACAACATCCTCCTCTCTAAATTGGGGAGATACAGATTTGATGGGTGGATTAGGAATTGGTTGGATGATCACATACAGAAGGTAGCAGACAACAGCTCAATGTCCAGCTGGAAATCAGTGACAAGTTGTGTCCATCAGGGGTCCACAGTGGGACCAGTACTATTTAATATCTTCATTAATAACACAAGCAGTGGGATGAAGTGCACCCTCAGCAAGTGTGCAGATGACATCAAGCTAAGCAGTGTGGTCGACATGCCTGAGGGACAGGATTCCATCCAGAAGGACCTGGAAAAGCTCAAGAAGTGGGTGTGTGTGAACCTCATGAGGTTCAACAAGGCCAAGTACAAGGTCCTGCACCTGGGTCACGGCAGCCCCCGGTATCAACATAGGCTGGGGGATGAAGGCATTGAGAGCAGCCCTGCTGAGGACTTGGCAGTACTGGTGGATGCAAAGCTGGACATGAGCTGACAATGTGTGTTCTCAGCCCAGAAGGCTGACCATATACCAGACTGCATCAAAAGCAGCATGGCCAGCAGGTTGAGGGAGGTGAACATGGCTTCACCAAGGTTAAATTGTGCCTGACCAACTTGGTGGCCTTCTATGACAGGGTTACAACGCTGGTGGACAAAGGGCAGGCAACTGACATTGTCTGCCTGGACTTGTGCAAGGCATTCGACACTGTCCCACATGATGTCCTTGTCTCTAAATTGGAAGGACATGGATTTGACAGATGGACCACTTGTTAGATAAGTAACTGGCTCGATGGACGCACACAAAGAGTTGCAGTCAATAGCTTGATGTCCAGGTAGAGAGCAGTGATGAGTGGTGTGCCTCAGGGGTCGGTGCTGTTTAATATCTTTGTCGGCAACATGGACAGTGGGACTGAGTGCACCCTCAGCAAGTTTGCTGATGACATCAAGATGTGTGGTGTGGTTGACACACCGGAAGGAAGCGATGCCATTCAGAGGGACCTTGACAGGCTGGAGAGGTGGGCCTGCGTGAACCGCATGAAGTTCAACAAGGCCAAGTGCAAGGTCCTGCACGTGGGTTCGGGCAATACCAAATGCAAGTACAGGCTGGGTGGAGAGTGGCTCGAGGGCAGCCCGGAGAAGGACTTGGTGGTGCTGGTGAATGAGAACTCAACATGACCCAGCAATGTGCGCTTGCAGCCCAGAAAGCCAACCACATCCTGGGCTGAGCCAAGAGAAGCATGGCCAGCAGGTCGAAGGAGGGGATTCTGCCCCTTTACTCCGCTCTCGTGAGACCCCACCTGGAGTACTGTATCCAGCTCTGCAGCCCTCAAAATAGGAAGGACATGGATGTGTTGAAATGGGTCCAGAGGAGGGCCACAAAGGTGATCAGAGGGCTGGAACACCTCTCCTACGAGGACAGGCTAAGAGAGTTGGGGCTGTTCAGCCTGAAGAAGAGAATGCTCCGGGGTGACCTTCTAGCAGCTGTCCAGTACCTGAAGGGGCCTACAGGAAGAATGGAGAGGGACTTTTCACAGGGTTGTATAGTGATAGGACAAGGGGGAATGGCTTTAAATTAAAAGAGGGCAGATTTAGATTAGATATTAGGAAAAAATTCTTCACCATTAGGGTGGTGAAACACTGGAACAGGTTGCCCCGAGAAGCTGTGGATGCCCCCTCCCTGGAAGTGTTCAAGGCCAGGTTGGATGGAGCTCTGAGCAACCTGGTCTAGCGGAAGATGTCCCCGCTCATTGCAGGGGCGTTGGAACCAGATGATCTTTAAGGTCCCTTCCAACCCTTACCATTCTATGATTCTAGGTGATTCTACCCCTCTACTGCACACTGGTGTGACCCCACCTGGAGTCCTGTGTCCAGATCTGGAGCCCTGTGTCCAGCTCTGGAGCCCTCAGCACAGGAAAGACATGGATCTGCTGGAGTGGTTCCAGAGGAGGCCACAAAAATGAGAGGGCTGGAATACCTCTCCCACGAAGAAAGGCCGAGAGACTTGTGGTTGTTCAGCCTGGACAAAAGGCAGCTGAAGGGAGACCCTACTGCAGCCTTTTAGTACTTAAAGTGGGTCTTAAGAAAGATACAGACAGGCTTTTTAGCAGGGCCTGTTGCAACAGGGCAAGGGATAATGGTTTTAAACTAAGAGGGTAGTTAAAGTGGATACGGGGAAGACATTTTGTATGATGAGGGTGGTGAAACACTGGCACAGGTTTCCCAGAGAGCTACAGGAGGCCCCATCCCTGGAAACATTTAAGGTCAGGCTGGACGGGGCTCTGAGCAACTTGATCTAGTTGAAGATGTCCCTGCTCACTGCAGGGGGGTTGGGCTAGATGACCTCTAAAGGTCCCTTCCAACCCAAACTATTCTATGATTCTAAAAGCAGTGACAAATGGGCCAGACCCATACCTAGCAGCAGAACTAGTGATTTCAGGAGAATCCCCCCATCAATTAGGATCAGATAATTTGGTCAAATAATCTTATTCTTCCCTCTTTTGCTCCATGCAAATCCTGACTCATGATGCATTTCAAGAGTCTAACTGTTAAGAGACATTTTAAAATTATTTCAGCATCTTTATTGGCAATATACTGGAAGAGTAACAGTAAAGCTTCACTTTTCACAGGACCATCCAAGAAAGAGCCTTTTTTGCAGGAAACCATCCTTCATTTCTCTCAGCAACTCAAGACAGCCTCCCTGAAGAGCTGCCCGCTATTCTGCAGGGTGTCTGAAAAGAGGGGAGATTGCTGTTAACCATGCCTCTCAAGCTCCATTGTTATCAGCATCCAAGTTTTCTTTGCCCATTTTCCTCTCACCTTTTACTATTTATATTTCCTCAGGCATAGATTTCTTGCTTTTTAAAAATGAAGACTTACCTGCCTCATGAGAAGGTTTTCAGCGGTAGAAAAAAAATTCAGAGAAATGTATCTGAAGTTTTACATATGTTAGTGTAAATTAAAGACACAATGGATTCACTTTTCTCCTGTATGTCTACACCTTCATTTTCCAGTAGACAAACTCACAGTATGGGAGTAGGCTGCATATAATTCCCCTCTCTACTGGTAGCTCCCCATGATGCCTCGCGTGACACTGTTAGTCTGTGTCTCATAAACACCATATCCTCCCCAGGTGTCAGAAACCTTAGATTTTGTTATTAACCCCCACTTCCTGTCCACTCTCAAATACTAAAATGAAGAGGGATAAAAAAAACGTAGGTAAATGCCACTGGTCTTAGTTTTCACTGGTTAAAACTGAGGCTTGTACTCGCATTAAAATTCTTCAGACATCTTCATTATTCCCATTTAAAAATCATGGATATGTTGATATTGCTTTCATATGAAACTGTAAAATAAAACAAGTCACAAATCCTTTAATTTGTCTAGACATTAAATTGAAATCCAGGTATAATGGGATTTAATGTAGATTGAATATCTCTGCTCTACTTCTAATATCACCAAAATCAGCTGAGTTACTGGCTGCTCCAAAGTAACTGCATAGTCTATTTAGCCACAAATGTTTAAGGAAAGGATGGATAGGTGCCAGAAAAATTCTCCTCCACAAAAGAAATGCTTCTGCAGTCTGACCAATTTCTCTGCAAGTCCAAAACAAAAATTGTCTAGATGTACTTTGTAGCTAGCTTCTGACATATACTACATTTTCACCTTGGTAAAAATACAAGATCAAAAGAGCAGAGCCAAGGGGTATAATTTTCTCCTCCTTTGTCACATCCCAAAATGTTAAGTACACGTTCTTTTCCAGCAGTCCTGACACAAAAGGATAAAATGAACAGTAGTGAACTTCAGTCTATTAAATGTCACCCCAAAAGAGGTAATTACTGTACGAACATTAAACTGATGCAGTCCTCTCCTTACGAGGTTCCTTTTTACTAGCTAAAGATATTACCAGATCTTAACTGGTGTGGCAGTGAAATTCCTTGCAGCTGCAATTCAAAGACCTCTGAAACTTCACCTACCAGACTCTTCGAAACAGTTTTGAAAAAATTAGGTGACAGTAAACCTAAAAAAGTCACTAAGCATACGTACATGGAGCATGTGTTAGAGCCAGAACTGCATTCTTTGAATTCGTTTCTACGCGTATAATCTACGAGTCACTTCTCAGCCAGTAATTACTGGTCTGTTCCTCTATGGAAATGTTTACTGCACCCCTGTCTGTGTCCTTACCTGTAAGTTTCATGGTGAAATACATATACATGAGCATCAGTGTGTTGCAGACTATAGGAAAATAGCGTCAGCAAGAGACATCAGCTGAGCAGTTCAAATTAAAAGCTGCAGGCAAACTTAGACTGCACATGAATCTAGCTCTTGGTTCATTCACTGAGGGGAAGAGAAGAAAGCCATGCATTTCAGTTTTTTTTAAGAAAGATACTTCTAAAATTCAGGGCTATTTGGACACAATCTGATTCAGCTTCACTCCAAATAAATACTTAACAGGAAATCTCTTTTCTATGATAGTTCCTTCATCAGCTCTTGCCTAAAATGTAGGAAAGGGAGAGAAACCCCCTGGAGAGTTGACAGGGATCCTGAGAATGGCTGCATTCATGTTACGTCAAGTGCAGCCATGAGAGAAGTCTTAAAACTGGGTATCAAAGGCGAAAGAACAGAAAGGGCTTCACTCCAGACACACCAAAGCACAAAGCCACAGTACTTCACATTACTTCAGTGCATGATGTCCTAGCCAGTGTTGTTCCTATATAAATTGACACAAAGCTCTTGTTTCTGCTTATATAGCATCTAACAGAGTAGAGGACACAAAAAAATACACTGACGCTGAGAGGCTGAACAAACCCTAGCATGTTTGAAAGGATGATCTACATTAGCTTCCAAATACTCATATATGCCTTTCCAAATGTAAAGCAGCTTATGTTTACCATGAATGAAGAATTTCTTTTCCCCCCCCCCGAGGAGCTGAAGAATCTGAGAAGTTACTTCAAAACAAAGCAAATGTCTGAAAAGCCACATATACACAAAAATGCTGTGATTTTAAGGTCATGTCATATCATTGATAAGTCCATCTCATCTCCAACAAAAACAGAAGGGAAGTCACACATGAAAACAGGCTACCATCTTTCTAACAAGGTCTCTAATAAATCCCGTATCCTCCCACAGACTTAGCACTTTCTTTTTTGCTCAATACTCAGAAGCCATTGCTTGTAAAATTATTCTTCCAAGACCACAGTTTTCTGCTTAACTACAAATTTTCTGTAACAAGTGCCTGTGAGCGCCTCTGTACTCACAGTGAGAAATGCATTTCCTTGCACCCTCAATGCAAATTCCATGTAGGAAACATCACCACAGCCCAAAAGTTGGGGAAAACAGGAAAGGGAGCATGTCACAAAACTGCAGCTCTCCAAAACCTTTCAACATAAAAATGAGCTTTCATATTTCTATTCCAACTTGACAGTTATTTTCTCCATTTATGTCAAAACACAAGTTTCATCCACAGTCTTATAATAGACCCAGTCCAGCTGGCACTGCTAAACTCACACAGGCTTGATGCACTAAGCTACCAACTCTGACATGAGTTACTGTCCCTGCTCCAAAGACTTGCTTTCTGCCAGAGCAGTAGGGGAAAAAAAAATAAAACAGACAGGGTATCAGTCTGCTTGTAAGGGTTTTATTTTTCACTCCTCAGTATTCATCAGCTAGGCATTTATTTGTTGGGACATTCACTGTCATCATCATGCTAAATTGACAGAAAACTGGGATTGCTGATTTATACCCATAGCAGAAAGATTCAAGAGCAGCAAGCAGCACAACATACAACTCAACAGCAGCACATAACTTCTCCACCCAAAACTTTATGGAGCACGTTGTCTGATCTTACGTCCCTCCCAGCTGCTGCTGTCCTGTCCTCTCCAAGCTCTCCGTGGGCTCCTGGGGCCCCACTCCCTTCCATCTGCTCAAGCCTGTGTGAAGCTTGGAAGCCAACCCTGGACCGGCACAGATCTCACAAGTACCAGTTCCATATAGACTAAGTTTTACAGCTGGTCTCCAGGATCTAAGCCAGAATTCATGGTCTGGTTCATCTGAGAAGACACCTTGCCAGCTCCTGCACTTGATTGTGGCTTAACAGAGCAGCAGCAATAAAAAGGTCATGACTGTCACTGTTCAGCATGCACATTTTACATGCTGAAATAGTTTTTGCAAGAGTTAACACAGACAGAAAAGAGTTCCTTCCTCCAGGATGCTAGCAAGGAAAATTATTCCCTTTACCAACATGTTGGCAAGGCAATTTTTTTTCCTCCCTTCATCAGTGCTTTCAGATTGGAAATTTTACTTGCACCAGGATGCTGGTCAGTCTAACAGCCCACAAGCATCTTAAAGCTGACATTATTTATTTGCCTGACAGTAACACTGATATCTTTCAATACAAGCATCATTAACTGAGTTAGACATTAGTAAGGATTACTTTCAATACATATATTTTCATCTCTCACTAGCACCTTCATACAGATTTTTAGGTCTATGAGTCGTTCTACCATAAGGCTGAGATAGCTATGAGAACATACGTTTTGTGCTTGTGCAGAGAGATTAATTGCCTACAGGAGCTGTCACTGACACATGCTGTCTGTTCAGATCAACTGTCTCCTCCACCCCATATCGCAACCCTAAATTCGAAGCAAGAACTTTCTCAGTTTTGCTGCTAACATGCTACAAGCCACTACATTCAGGGAAAAACAACCTCCACCCCACACTGCTCTTAAAATAAAAAAGGATTTGCAAGAGCTTACTCTCACACTCCTCAGACATTGCACGGCACAACAGGCACAGATCCTAGTTTATGGTACGTACTTTCTGCAGCATTAGACAAGTCGCGGTGGAAGAGGGAACCAGACTACAATTTTTCTCATCTTAAGACTCAAACTGAGGCTCTTGGAGCCTGCCCACAGCTCTAGAAATTCCATATCCACATTACCATACCCCTTGAGTGTGCTGTGCACTACTTCTCAGCAGGGTTTATTGGATTAGGTTCACTAACACCTGCATGGCATTTAAAGGGGAGCAGGCTTAGGACTTGGGTATAGAGCCTTATAACCATATTAACCGATACCTGTTTTTATAGGCCTTGCACCTAGCGGTCTCTAACAAGTGATACTTATGACTTCAGGCAGCACAGAGTCACAGCGAGCTTAGCAGCAACATTTTACAATCAAGCTCTTCCACAAACAATTACTTTGTGCAAGATGAAAGCAGACTCCCTGGACAGCAAGTAACTGGCTCCTTGCAAAGCTCTATGCCCTTCAGATTAGGAAAATTGCAGATTTGTTTTCATTATAAGAAATAAACTGATTAGCAGATGGCTATTCATTTTCCCCCCCCTCTGTCAAGTCTAATATAATATAAATGGAAGTCTTACTTCAGCAAGCATTCAAAGAGCTCTCAGAAAAATCAAAATTCCTGTACATTAAGTATATGTTTTTTACAAATGAAGTACATTAATCTTTCAAAAAGGAGATTTGTTTTTACTTTTGACTGATAGCATGCAATATAGTTAAAATACATTGATCTGCAAGCTTTAAATAGATGATTGAAAATTAACTTAGACATTAGAACCACTTAGCTAGGTTTTACCGATTAGAGCGGATATTCTCCAGGCTATGCAAGTGCCATTTGTTGTCTTTATTTTGGTTCAGTATCTTTATCAACATGGCAAACTGCACTAGGGTGTTAAGGGACAGTCTCAAGCAAGAAAGTTCCACTTTCAACTTGCCATATTCTTCAGGGCCATTAACTCTGAAGCTTTTGCCTAGACTTTGGTTTCACATTTATGCAGCATGCAGTAGAACATGTGTTTGAAACATGCAGGCAAAAGCTTGTGCAGGAGGCACACGAGTATGTGCAGGGAAACCTGAGCTCATGGCTCGAGGAAGAGGTAAAAATGACCTGGCACCCTGGATGTGTCTTTCCACACATCCTTCATCTCCCACCATTCCTCTGCCTCCTCTGCTTTGATTACACTTAGTTGGGGCTGCTCCCTCACTGGGTGCTCACAACAGCCCCGGGTGGCCTCAGCCACAAGGCTTCCCAAGCACAGCATAGTGTGAAAACAAACAGCTTTGGAGAGGGCTTACAGGACTATGAAAATACACGAGGATGCTTTATTTCCTCTGTAAACTTGTTCAGAAATCACTGCGAAAAGACAAAAATCGCCATTACACAGGTACCCTCCCAACCCGTTCAGCAGATGCTACTCTAATAACAATACGATCCAGCCTCTCTATACAGTTGTATAAAAAATATCACAGCATTTCAGTGTATTTCTATCATGTTTTCACATAATTTATGCCTTCTTGATCCCCAGCTATCACCTGTCCAAGGAATTGCCATCAGCAAATACATTATCCTATACGCAGGGAGAGTAGGGAAAGTGCCGCTGCATTGGTTACAACACTTTCCCTCTCTTGCCCAAACCCAGCAGTCAGAGCAGCAGTACACCAGGCTCCAATACAATACCAATCAAAAAATATTAAAAATTACTGTATTGTAGTAGCTTATACATATCTGGACCAGGTAGGGGACCTGTGGAGCAAGGCACATAGTCAATAAGTATTTGCCTCTCACTGGGAATATACCTGTAGTCAGTAAGGCACTTAAACATGTGTGTAAGTCACATTGCAGGCAGTGAGCCTTAAAATGATTAAGTGCTTTCCTGAACAACAGTTTAAAGAGGAAATAAAGTATTCTCTTATATTTTTATAGTTTATTTCAGAAGAAGGTCCCTTGATTGAAATAATCCTGTTTGTGTTGTAACTATTTGACTCATAGCTTAAATTTCCTGCCATATAAAGTTTCCCCAAAGAACACCTGGAAATTATGAAATAAGGATTTGTCTTAATGGCCATTTCCAGTCTTGCAGTAAGGAGATCAATTATCTGTTTCCACCTAGACAATGAATAATAAATTGTTATCTAAAAAATCCTGTCAGATATTAAAACACATTCTGTAGAGCACAATAAGATCTAGAGCTGTCATCCTAACCCCAGGTCTGGAAACGAACTGGACACGAAGTCCTCAGGGGCTCCAAGAGGGCAGAGAGGACCCCAGGGCCTCTTAGTTCCCCTCTCATTCCCAATATGTTCCTGGTCTTATCCCTCTGATTCCCTGGGCAGTAGTACAATTGCTGTATCTCAGCTGACAAATCCATAGGTCTAGAACCTTTTTCAAAGCCAGGTTTATGTTTCATCATTAGTGTTCGACTCCCACCTCAACTTGAGCTCCACAGCTCTCCAGAAATTACAGAAGAAAGGCTTGCCACCTTAACCCAACTGCCATCCTTTGGGTAACTGTTTAAAGCAGGCAGGCAGTGCCGAGTCCAACAACAGCACTCAATCCTTCCCAAAGAGAGCACGAGCTCAGAGCCCAGATCAGTCAACCACAGAAAGAAGCGTTGGGTTACACAACCTGGCTTATGGTCCACATTGCAAAGTCTTTTCTGCATCATATGCTGCAGACCCTCCAAGGTTACTTTATTACCAGGGATCCTTACAGCTTCTGCAATATTCATGGCTTCAAAACTTAGAACTTCCTTGTCATTTCACCCTGAGAGAAAGAGTTAAATAATTTTCAAGCCAAGAGATTGAATTTTTACTGTGTGAAATGAATTCACCTGAACACAGCAACCCAGTGGAATCCCAAGACCTCTTTAAATGAGCCCCTACAGCACATAATCTCTTCTTAATCAGTTTGATGCTCTGATAAATCAGCTCCTATTTCCCAGCATGGGGAGAAAAGGAGCAACTGAGTCGATGCTTGTTTGAAACAGAACATTTTGAGATAGAATCTATTTGTATATGTAAATGTCAGAAAGCCTCTAATTTAGAAACACAGGCAATTCATTTCTATTTCAACTCCATAAGTCTGTTTATCTAATCCTGGGATATTTTGAGGGATTTTATGTCAGCCCATGTGCATATCATTCCACTTGTCTGCACAGCAAAATTTGCTTGAGTACACAAAACATATAGCAACTTGTTGGGCTGAGTAATAGTAATAATCCATCTAATCACAGTCAATTCTGCTGCTGGTTGCTTATGGGCATCTTTTACACATTAATTTAAAGACTGAATAAGCAAGATCAGAGCAGCTATTTAACAAAAGCATGTTCATAAAGCTCCTCTAAGCACCCAACACTCATTTTCAGAGGCTTGTGATCTTGGAGCACGCTTTTAAAATAAGTTTTCCAGCTTTAACTATTCTGCCTGTCATCATAAAATACACTCTCAAGTCAGGGAATTTTACTTCATTTGTTACTAAATAGCACACATTTCTGATCACTAATTTAGGCATTGAGACAAGGATACAGATACACAAACATCACGTGGTGGGGGTTTGGTTTTGTGTGTGTGTGTTTTTTAAATGAAGAGTTTATTGCATCCATTCCCCAGTCTCAACTTGCCTTATTTTCAGCACATTACACTCAAAATTACCTACCAAGATGATGGGCAGCACAGGAGGTCTAGATGGCACAAGCAGTTTCTTCATTAAGAAATGTTTCTTGTTTAAATATGTTTGAGCCGGGATACCATGCACTCTAACTGGCTGAGGTTGCAGCCCATGGTGGGTTGCTAGTGTTGTTTCCAGTTGCCTCATAGTTGGTGGCAGCAGTGGTGACCAGCACAGAGCAGTTCATGCCCTACTCAAACAGATCACCACTGCAAGACCCCACTTCTTAGACCTGGTGACTTGTGTCCCTTACACTGTCAGAACAGGAAAATAAAATATTCCAGTAGCTTGTGACTTCATGGATGTATATGGAAGAACTAAGGGTCAAACTCATGTGGAACAAGCACTCCCTGGTCAGGCTATCAGAAGGTGGTATTCCAACGCACACAGTTAGAAAGCATGACTCCGGTCTTCTCCCCAAACTTGTGCCAAAGGTTGTTCCAATCCATGGCACTAAACAGAATCCAGTCACTTGGACCATGATTCAGAGTTGACTAGGCACAATACCTCCATCTCACTCCGAGGTGTGCTGCCAGAGGAGCTGTGCCTCAACCACAGCAACCAGGTCATCACAGGGACACATGTGTGTCCTGCGCAGGTGTTGTCACTGGCAAAGGTATTGAAGAGCAATTAATTCCTCCCCCAAGACAACAGCACAGCAGTTTGACTGCAGAAGGTATAGCAGGTCCCATTGCCTTCCCAGGAGGAACATAAACAGTAAATCAGAATTGGGTTCTTTGAGGACTTGGATGAATATACAAGGGGCTAAGAAACACTAGTATCCACTGAGGAAGAAATCTCAACATGTGAGAAGCAAGCACAGCTCTTCCTCAGAAATTTTATTGTCTCAGCCTTTAAAACAAAAAAAAACAGAAAATTCCAAGGATGAAAAATGGATACATGGCAAAAAGCAAGTAGTGAATGTGTCAGTGACCACAGATGTCTCTAGCTCTGCATGGAGGGAGTTCTTCTGCAGAGTGCCTGGAACACCCCCAGCAAAATGCCATTCAATAATCAGGCCTTTTTGTAATAAAACTGTAACAATTGCCAATATGCTCCCCTACAGGCCACAATACCTTCACAGCAGGTGGCTCAGGGAAAGCATAGATCAATGGAAGCCATGGTGTTAAAGAAATTAATGTGTGGAGCAGGATGGGGTTTTTAGTGGAGCATTTGACATGACAGGTAGGTATGCATGGAGAGGTCACAGGTTCAGGTTCAATATCACATGCAGAACCTAATTTTCAAAATTTCAATTCGAAGTTGCAGTTGTATGCATTACCTTTTCCCTTCTACCTAGAAAAGAGATACTGAAAAGATCTCCAGTTCTTTTTAGAACACCACCTTTCTTTTAAAAGCACTAAGTATGTGCTAAGTCCCTGGCTACACATCTGGTTAATATAAAATTGACTTATCAATATAGCACTCAAATTGTTGGTTTATGAAGCAGCAAGGTCTCTGGGCAATGAACTCTGCTGATACCAGCTACCAAATTTTCATGTACAATTAGATTCCTCTAAAAGTGATCACTTTTTGATCAGTAAAGATACCTTTGTTACATCATTCCATGGTATATTGCATCCAGGTTTCTCAAGGACACTTACTAATCACCACAAGCTTCATAATATTCCAGTTAGATGTATTTACTGTACCATACATTGCAGAAGTAAATAGAGATTGAGAAGCTAAGTGTCTTTCTTCAGATCCCTTAAACAATCTGTGGCAGATTCAAAGTGTTCTTTATAGTAATGAAAACAAAGACTGCTTAATAGCTAAGCACCAGATAGATGCTTGGGAGATCTGAAGTCACTTCTTTCCCATACATCTCCTGTTTTGTGGCTGGCATGCTTCCACATATCTCCAGGTTCATCCCTAGTACAAGTGAGTGAAACTAATTAGACAGGAGCAAGATCTGGAACTCCTTAGATAAGGAGAGAAAGTGTCAAAGTAACCCAGCCACACAGCACAAGCAAAGTACTTGTGTTGTTTTCCACATGAAAGAAGGGAAAAATAACTTCTCTCTAAATTGCCAATGCTTAGTCTTAGGAAATAGGAGCTAAAGCACAGCTTAATCCAAGGAGCTTACACACCACCCCCAGTGCAGATGCACCTTACACAAGGCAGCTTATTACCCCCTTTCTTTCGAAGTATAAAATGACTTCACATCAAGGAAGTCTTGGAGCCTCAGGAATGTGGGCAAGTTCATGCTAGTGCAGTGTAACTTCACATCACAACTTACTGCTCATGTCTATCAGTGCCATATAGACTGCACTACGATCCTTTGTGATTCTGCAGCTTCTGTTTCATGGCAGCTGAGGCATCCAGACACACAGGTAATATAGCAGAAGATTTGGAGGAAAAAATTGTAAGCGCTCATGCAGCTCAACGAACCTCTCCCAATGAAGAGAAGCTATAGAATAAGCATTCATTCCTGTGTGCTTCAGCACCAATACCACCACCCCATATCACACTAACTGGGGGGAAACAGTGACCAGCAATTTACAGAAGCAGCAATATGGATCTCAGCCTTATGGAATTAAAGGTGTGAAAGCAGAGGTATAGTGCAGTGATGTTGGCTTTGACTTCATAGTTCCTTTGGTTCTGTGCTTCAGACTTATTAAAAAACTTACTTAATAAAAGAACACAACTTGTGCATACAGGCTCCTAATATTCTGTGTTGATTTCAGCCTTTCTTTGACGTGTTCCCAGAGCCACTGCAGTGCAATTCATATCACATATTAGCTTCAACCTTTTCATTCAATCAGCTCTCAAACACTTACTATACACTGAAATATCTTTCCTTCTCTACACGAAAGCAAGATTTAAGATTAACAGAAAAAATCCCTAGGTCAGGCTTAGAAAAAAGGGTATGGAAAAGATTTGGCTTTTCAAGCTTTCCTCTATAGCCTGTATATGTTCTTCTACAGTTCTCCCAGTACCAGCAAGTCTGTTCATCTCAAGGGAATTACATTTGATAGCATATTTAGTTCACAGGACTAGCACAGTTACATTAAACAGAGGCTGCTAATAAAACATTACATCTCCCTCCCCCCTGCACTCCATTTACCATGATGTAAAAGGCAGACACCCCATAGAGAAATTAATCAGAAAGAAGGAGAATGAATCTAAGGAGTGAAAATTAAAGACCCCATGACATCTACATCCATCTACTACATCCAAATGAAACGGTGTCCCAAAACTCTAGGACGTATTAAGATCCTTCTGAGATGGAATGGTATAGAATTCAGCATATTATTATCAATATAAATTGTAGTTATTTAAATGGAAAGATTTCTCTTTGCTCATGACTGAAGCTCCACAGAGAACACAATGACTTTTAGAGGAAAGCACACCCGTTTTGCTCTGCAAAGTGATGAAAAAGACTTAAAGTTTAAAACACAGATCTGTAGAGGCAGTGTCAGTCTGACTTCAGTAAAGCCATACTACTTCACCTCCACTAAGGATTCAGCCTAAGAATCTACATATCTCTTATAAAAGTAAATCTGAAGAAGTGTCCGTGTTCAAAGCAAGATATATATTTAGGTGTCCCCAGATCCCAATTCTCCCCCAGTTGGTCTTACTGCTCTCAAAGCTTTTCAGCACCAGAACTATTCCAAAAGCAATGGCTAGAACTGTCTTAAGTACATCTTCATTTCCATTTACCCCTTAATCAGATACTCCTCTGTCAGCATCCCTACAAAAAGATGTTTGCAGAATCTATTGAGGCTGTATATAGGAAGGATCCTCAATGCCTGGGCTAACAAATTTAACCAAAATGGATTAACCTGGATAGAATGTAAAAGAAGCAATCTTGGCTTTAAACACACATGCACTACTCTAATATTTATAGACTCGTAGTGCAGAGGACAGCTTTAGCCAGCAAAGGAAATACTAAGCTGTGGAAAAAAGTGCATGCATTACACAGCATGTTGTAAACAACCATTCAGGTGTGCAGGTTTTGCAACACCCTAACTAAATGTTTGGATTTAAATTTATGTGACACATGAACAAATATTGTATGCAAGAAAAACCTGATGAACCTTAGCTGTTACAGACAGTACTGGACTTATGAAGCAATATCCAGATTAGAGCTTCCTCACAAAGGAATTTAGTGGAGCAGGGTGTAAAATGCTGATTTCAAAACTATTATGCTCGATTCAGGTAGAAGATCTGAACTTGGAGTGGGGGGCAGGGAGAGAGAAAGACCCTTAAGTAATCGCATCCCTCCATTATACAGGATACAGAGTAAGCACAATATCCTTACATTATAACTTCAGTTACATCGCTTCAGGTGTTTGCACATGCATAAGGCTGAATCAACCATGCAAGTGTAGGTTTTTTTACCAAAGGCTTTATTTTTTACCATAATAAAGCTTAACTTTAAGTTTAAGCTCACCTGTTCTAGACACACATACCAACCTCAAATCACTTAAAGGGAGACTGCAAAAATCCCAACAAAACAAGAATTTTATGTATAAAGCTGCTTCTACTCTCCAACACCAAGATTAGTCCAATCTTGGCATCTCTGGGTCAGAGATCACAACTCAGCCTTGAGAGATTATTAAACAAGTATTAGAGTAGGATGAGGACTATATTACGTGCTCTTGCTAGACAGCCTCATGCTTCCTGTGTCAGAAAAGCTGTTACTTTTCAGCAAATAGCTGCACACCAGAAGATAGGTAGGAAAAGTCACATTTAGTTCGAGCTGACTTTCAAAATACACATCATAATTTATACAGAGTAGAAAAAAGTTTCTTACCTCATGCTTTTGTGAACTGCTGAGTCTGGGAGAATACAATTATCATGCCACCTCTGCAGGAAGGATGGTCGTATCAGATTGTTTGAGGGTGGAAAGGGTCTTCCCACATATTTACAAGTCCTGTTCATATCCACACTTCAGCAAAAATCAATCACAGTAGAGACTGCAACGAAATAACAAGGGAGATAGTGCTCCATTTAGTTGCAATCACCGCAAACATACTGCTGGGTAGGAACATCTTTGGTACAGTGCTCCTTAGTTACAGGAGACACGGACCAAGTCCTGCCACCAGCACACCAGAGGAACAAACAGCAGCAGGCAACTACTTTACTACAAACCAAAAGTCTGCCTTTCTTACTTTGTCTCCCCAAATGCTCCTTCTGTTTCCTCCATCTTTAGAACAGCTTCTTTAGCTTTCTGCCACTGCATATGCAAAAGAAAGCCAACAACTAACCAGTTGCCCAGGCTCTGTGCTTTTCAGAAAAGCCCCTCTGAGCGTCTCTGCTTATAAGATGCCCCTTGTTTAAATTTATCAAACACTCCAGTGCCCAAGCAGCCTCCTATTATTTCAGCTTACATAACAGAATGCTACAGTTATTTAACAAATATCACTAGATCATAGAACCATTTAGGTTGGAAAAGATCTTTCAGATCATCAAGTCCATCCATTAACATAATACTGCCAAGTCCACCACTAAACCATGTCCCTAAGTGCCACGTCTACGTATATTTTAAACACCTCCAGGGATGGTGACTCAACCGCTTTCCTGGGCAGCCTGTTCCAATGTTTGACAACCCTTTTGGGGAAAACATTTTTCCTAAAAGCCAAGCTAAACCTGCCTTGGTGCCACTTGAGGCCGATTACTCTCTTCCTATCATTTGTTACCTGGGAAAACAGACCAACACCCACCTTGCTACAACCTCCTTTCAGGTAATTGGAGACAGGGATGAGATCTCCCCTCAGCCTCCTTTGCTCCAGACTAAACAACCCCAGCCCCCTCAGCTGCTCCTCATAAGACTTCTGCTCTAGACCCTTCACCAGCTTCATTGCCATTTTTGGGAAGTGTTTCAGCTCCTCAATGTCTTTCTTGTAGTGAAGGGCCCAACACTGAACACAGGCTTTGAGGCCTGACCTCACCAGTGCCAAGTACAGGGGCACAATCACTTCCCTACTCCTGCTGGCCACACTATTCCTGATACAAGCCAGGATGCCATCGTCCTTCTTTGTCACCTGGGCACACTGCCAGCCATCCACCAACACCCCCAGGTCCTTTTCCTCCAGGCAGCTTTCCAGACACTCTTCCCCAAGCCTAGAGAATTGCATGGAGTTGTTGTGACCCAGGTGCAGGACCCAGCACTTATCGTGGTTGAATTTCATACAGTTGGCCTCAGCCCATCAGTCCAGCATGTCCAGATCCCTCTGCAGAGCCTATCCTCAAGCAACTATCCAACTTGGTGTTATCTGCAAATTTACTGAAGCTGCACTCAGCCTTCTCATCCAGATCATTGATAAAGATATTAAACAGAACTGGATCACTACTTGTTTATAGATCAGGCAGTTGATAGTAACAATTCCTCCCAGTATTACATTATAATGCACTTCCAACAACATGATCAACAGAAAAACAGCAAACCACATGAAAGGACCATGGCTGTGTCCGAGACTGTCCCAGTATTTATTTTTTTCTAAGTGATGAAACTTATCTTGAGCTGTGGCAACATCTGCGATATCAGGATATCTCACACCACCATTGCAGTGATAGCAATGTGCTATCCTGTTTACATGATCAGAAAGAACAAGTACAAAGGGAGCGTTCAAGTAACATAATTTAGTAAAATTATTTATGTTACAATGTCTTCTGGGAGTGAAGAAACATCCCAAATACATCCTGTAAACCTTATGGTACTGTCTTTGTAAAAGATAAGAGTGGAAAGGATGAGAAGATTTGTAACAAATGTTCATGACATTAAATCAAGATGACTCTATGCTTAAATGTTATTTGGAAGATGTTGGTTTGTTTAGCTAGTGGACTAGATCTTAGTACTGATCAGCACTATACTGCCAACACTCTGCAAAATATTAACTAAGTGAAATAAAGTGAGATGGAAGTTGCCATGTGTTTCTGACTGTAGTGCCAGATTTTTGTAGGTTAACTCCCACTGGCTTACTCTTGCTATTTACCTTGGTCGTTTTCCACTACAGTCTTATGAAACAATAGGCATTATTTCATTACTATGCTCAATACTATAGTTTCCTCTCTCCTTCTGTTACTGTCACAAGAGTAGGAGGAGGAGGGCTATTCTATACCTTTTAAGAAAAAGGTCTGGCCCCATAGGCACTTGCTGAACAGAAATGCAGAGGGTTTTTTTGCCCTCAGCGCATGTTAACTGTTCCCTAATACAGCAGGCAAATGTTAATTAAGCTAAAGGCTGAAGTATATTAATAACTTTCACTGCATGTTACACTGAAGTCAAGGGTAACTTCACTCAAGGGTTAATAATCTGCCCAGTGTTGAGGCCTGTGTGAAATGTCAGGGTTTATCTGAAGATGTAAGCAAGGCTTGTTCTAGCTTTCAACACCAGCAAATAAAACAGCTTATTTTAACAAGTTCACAAAGCAAAGCAATGCAATTTTGTTGCTACCAGTTTTCTGCCTGAATGTGTCTGTGCGTATAATAAAATGAATCATTTAGTCCACATCAGCTTTCCCCAGGAATGTGACAGTATCCAATTGTAAAAACATCAGTGAATTCCTACCTGAGGCAAGTTTAGCAGAATTCAGATTTGCTAGTTTTACTGTGACAGGATGAGTATCCTTTTCTCAGAAGCACATTTTTGTCCTGTAAATAACATTTCTACATTTGATTCAAGATGTTTGGGCAGGTCCAAGCAATATTAGACTGGTAACTCTAAGACGTGGTGTGTTTTCGAACAGTCAGAGCGAGGAGCTAGTAGCCAAGTCTACTACCTACTAGCCTCAGTGACTTGCACGCCTTTGCTCTTCCTCACCTTACCCTCAGTAGCACTCTTCCAATAACAGTTTGCTTCCGTGTTTGAAAAATATACTGAGTGCTAGGCACTGTGCACCTAAATAAATATACTAATGATTTCTCTTCAGAGCAGGGTGCTCAGCCCCAAAACCAAAATATTTTGGCATGCCAGAGGAATATGAGAAAAGGCTTAACTGAAAACCTCTTCTCAGACTAGATGTTTCAGTTCAGACTGACAACTTATTTACACTGGAAGAATTCACCCTGCTTCAGGCTAAATTTTATTTCAAACTAACATAACTCTTTGCACTACTACAAGAATAAGAAAACTCTGGTAGGAAATACACACATCAGCACTTTCTTTTCCCTTTAAGCAGAGTGCAGGCTTTGAAGTAGCAATAAATGAGAAGAGGTGTATTTTGTAAACAAATTTCTACATCAGCTTGCAAAATTACCATGCAAAGTGATTAAAAGACTCATCATTTTCCTTACTGTAAAAAGCAACATTAATAAACAATTTTTTTTTTTTGCTAAGATATTAGGTTGATCAGTTAGGCCTACTGCAGAAAGACTTGAATTAGTCTGATTAGTTTCAGCTACTTAAATTCAGAAACAGATGCCTCTCTTTGCAAGACTGGTGATTAAAGGCTGCAGTCACAAAAAAAAAAATGTATTACACACACTTAAGACAATACCTACCATTTTTCAGCCCTCCCCACCACAGCAGATTGCCTACACAATTAGTGACTTCAAAAAAATCTTCCTAGAACTTCTACAAAACTGAGTCATGGCTGCCCTCACTTCTAGAGACAAAGGTACTTCCAGGCCAAGATTGTTTTTAAATGTTCTCCTCATATTAGTACTAATCACACAGGTCAAGAAAGCCATTCAATCCATTTACACAAGGGTGCAAGTCAAAATACAGTGGTTGCATGTTCCCAGAAGAGTCACCTATATGGTTACTAGCAACATGGGAGAGGCAGAATAACAAAACAGAAGACTCAGGCAGCAAATAAAATTCACATCTCACCCTCATAAAGCTCCATCCAGCACAAGCAATTGAGAAAGCCAAGGCTCAGAGACACAACATGACTCATTATCTACCCCAGAAGGCACAGCACTGCCAACTGCTCTATATCAAGTCCTTAACAGGTGCAAAATTAGCACTCATTATTAAAGACAATGGAGTTACATGTATTGCCAGCAGCTGAAGAAATGTGCTAGAATTGTTTTCACCTTCAGTTAATTCGCTACCATTCAATAATGCACACCAAGCCCGTAAATTAGAAGAGTGCTTTCTGAAGCATGGCGGTGAGTTAAGCCAGTGTGTAAGCACCCTTTCTAAACACAGGTGCTTTCCTGAGTGAAGGCCTAAGGACCAAATCCTCTTTTCATCAATACTGATGTAAGTACAGACAAACTAAATTTACCTGAGTGTGCTCTGAGGTAAAGCTGTGCCGATGTAATCTGTAACCAGAATATGGACCTGTAAAAAATCCTTGTAAGCAAATTCCCAAACAGTTATTTTGAGCTTTTCTAACCCCACTGAACACAGATCAACTGGCTGCACCAATATCCTGTCTTCTCAACTACTTACAATTCATTCCCGGAAGCAGAGACAGGCGTTATTTACTGGGAGAAGCAAAACCCTATTTCAGATGTATCTCATTATGGGAATGACCTCAGGTTTAGGACTAGAAGTCACTGAATCACTCAGGAGTGTGTAGCTTCTTTGTGTATTTCTCTGTTGTAATACCATGCTCGGCTTTGAAAGCAAATTATTTAGATTCATACTGCACATAGGAACTCCTCTAACTGCTGAACCGTTTTTATTCAATAGCACTGTACATCTCGTCACTCTTCCCTTTATCCCCAGTAACTGGGAGGAGTGTTGGCCAACATCAAACAAATCTGACCAAGGGCAGAAATCTCAGTGATAATTACATTACCACAGGGTTTCATGAAAACTGGCAGCGAGACAGAGGACACTAACTCCTCCACCAAGGGAAGGGCACACCCAAGTCAGGCATCCTGCTGTCACCGTGGCAGCACTTGGCCAGGCAGCTGGCATGTGAATTGCTTTGCACTGCCCACAGCACACACTGCCTTTTCTTTGCTGGGGTTGTCACTGGGAACATGTCAGGAGCACGACTTTAGTGGAAGAGGATGGAGGGGACAAGTTCATAAGTCCATAAGAAATCGTGCTTCACTGCTTCCCCTGCCAGATACCATGCACAGCCTGAAGTGTGAACCATGGGGCAAAGCTCTCTTGCATTAATATAGTTTGTTACTGGTGGGTGTGGGAATGGTACTGGTCTAAGAGAGAACAATAAGCTCAAAGATAGTTACTAATAGCCGCAGGTTCTCTTCTAATTCTTCTGCACTTTTCTTATTGTCGTTTTATGATGCAGTCAGAACATGTCTGAAACACCCAATATAAAAAGCAAACTGCTTCTATTCAAAGGCCTCTGGACAAGTTCAAGTTTGGACAAAATGGGGGGAAAAAAAAACCTGTTTGCTAAGGTATGAAACATCTTAGTACTGTCCTTGGTTCATCATGCATCTTAGAAAAGGCAAAAAACATGCGGCAAAAGAGCAATTTGTCTTTACACAGAGCAAATCTCCAGCTCTTGTTGGATTGCTGCTAGGTGTGGTGAGTCACCAGCACACTGCCAGGGCTGTTAAACCATCACTTCAGCTGGCTACAGTTCAAAGTTGAGTCCTTCCACATGGTCACCGCTCTCTTCTCTGTGTGCAGAAGAGCTGCGAAAAAAGACTACAGCCTTTTCACTCCTTGTTCCAAACGCACAGTGAAATCTGTTATTTCTTCATAGGCCTCACACCCCTCTGGGCAAGGGGAGTGATCGTCATCCGATGCATGTAAATGTTAACACATCTCCCACCTTGACATCAAGTGGTTACGCTCACAAAAAACAGCAACTGCAGTGCAGTAAAGACAAAAACTGGACAGGTTCCAGGTAGCCCACAGGCCCCTGCCACACTGGCACTGACATCTGTGACATTGCTAAAACTAGACCTGGGACTTTTCAAAGACCGGCAACTAGCAGGAGAACTTGAATCATAGTCTGGTTGCCACAGACACTTCTGTCAGCCAGTGGAATTGCTCAGCCATGCACTGACGCTGTCCCCAGCCTACACGTGTGCACTCCAGAAATGAACAGCAACAACAGGTTCCTTAGCAGGGTGTGTGCCAAGGCACCGCAGGCTGGCAAAACACATCAGCCATTTGCTCTGATACGACGATAGCACTACAAAGGCAAGGCTGATGCAACACATCTGTAAACACAAAGCCACAGTGGCTTTGTTGAAGCATTGTCACATTTTAAACTTATATACAAATAGCAGAACTACTGTCTGTGCAGTTTGTTGCTGTGGGAGATTGCAGTTAAATCACCCCTTGCGAAGTGTCGGGAGCTCCGTGTAAATAGCAACACAGCGGCGGCCACTTGCAATGCATGCAACAACTTGTCCTCGAGTGCCGGGAGCAGCCCTGTATCTTCTCACTTGCCGTCAGCTGGAAAATTGTTAACTAACTGCGTATATGCGAGAGGCAGAGAGAGGATTTTGCCAGAGAAGGGAAGGCAGGGTGCTAGTATTTCCAAAGGTTCCCAGTTAGTTTGCATATGGTGCTGTCAGACTGCTGTGCTCGTTTCCAATCTGATTATTAACACTGCTGATGGGGAAAGTGCTTGGAGGGCATGGACTGCACAGCTGCATGTCTGGTGCATACAGAGCTGAAATTCCTGGCCATATTCCCAACATACACAGACCTATCTGTTATATTAACTGGTCTTACAACATCAATGACTCAAATCTCACACACCATGAGCACTATGGAGGGGTAAATTTTAAGAAGCCTTCAAACCTGCATTTACAATTTACACACCTGCAAAGGGATCTTTTGTCTCTATAGCAAACCAGTCAGTTTTCTGTCACTACATCTGAAAGTCCCTCCTGACAGAGTTAATCAGAATAGCTTCCCTAGTTTCTGATTTTTTTAAAAAAAAAAGTAAATGAGATGTGTCTTTGAGGTTTAATGCTTCCATGGTGTTTCAGAGCTTGGCTTGTGTTGGGTCAGCTGTCTATCAAGAACAACCCTGCTAAGTAACTTCAACATCCAGACTGGAGAAGTGAATTATTCCAAAGTCACGGGGCTTTTGAAAGCTTCAGGGCACCCCATGAATTTACCAGACCTTAGTTTACTGATCCACTGCATTTTGTTTTTTGCAAATGGTAGATTAACAAGGCAACATAATAAGCTCTGGACATGTAAACCAAGAAAAATAGTCAGTTTCTACATTCAACACTTCGCCCAGCAGCCTACTGGATATCTTACAGAGAAATCTCATACAGATGAGATGCTGTCTGGCTGGAGCTCTTTGGAGTAAGGATATGTGGGGCACATGCATTATTTCAGTAGTTGCCTAAAAAATAATCTTAAAAAATCCTACCAGTGTGAAATTCTATCTTTTGACCTTGGATTTAGCAGTGATTACAGGTTATTGTCTATGCCAAACAGTGTGATGAAAGTATGACACAAAACTGAGCAGTTCTCAAATGCGGTGTAAATACAAGCACAGCTAAGTGAAGTTCAGGCAGAAGAAATTTTGACCTATTATATGTGAAGATGACTAAGAAATGTCTCAGCCGTGCATATCAGCACTGCTGGTCCAATTCTAAACATAACCTCACTGGCCCCAATACAGCTGAGTGTTTGAGTCCTAGAGGTGTCCATTCCCAGTTTTTCTATCAGGCAGCTTTCCTTTTGCCAACCCTTCTCAGGCTGTATCCTCTCCTGGCAGGGGCCAGCTCACATTGCGCAACACCTAATGGCAAACTGGAATATCAGTAAAGAAGAGCTGGAAGAAAAGGTGGAGATAATTTAGATATCAAAGAGCAAATCAGGGACCAAGCGAGGCATCCACAGAGGCAGCAGTCAGAAGAACAGACAATGGCCTACAGAACATTAAGAACTGGGAAAATGAGAAAACAGGGAAACCTTGTGTTTGCAAAAGTGTTTTATAAAATTGCTACATCAAAGCTATACATAGAGGCTTTGGAAATTATTTGGTTATGAGGAGGCTGAGCAGAGATGTGACCAAGGATATAAACATGGGGAGGATGGAAGGTGCAGCACATTGCTGCCCTCATTCTTCGCCACCCCTTTGTGGCTGCCCAGAATGCACAGCTTTTGCAAGGACATGCATAGTCCGGGCACCGGCATTTTCTTTCTTTATGGATGTATCTCTATACATTACTACTTTTTCCACCTTCTGTTTCTCCCCCAAAAGCTGAAGCTCATTTCCTATCATTCAAAGCAAATAACATGTCTTTACTGTGAAAACTGAGCAGTTTGAAAATGGCATCCCATCAGAGCCTGTCTGCAAGTGTTTCAGCTGCCGCGTCTGAAGGTTCTCCTCCATACTCAGCAAGGGACATTGAGAGAGACGTATTTTTAAGAACCATTACGTGCTCAGTTTGGAAGGAAACACAGTAGTCCATTTTGTCCTTCCCCTGCACACCCTGTCTATTTAGGCTAAAATATTGTGTTTGTACAGCACTTAGCCCCGTGAGACTGAAGCCTTTAGGTACAAATGTAACTCATTTAAATGGTAATGTACAACAAAATGAGTGGCATCGTTCAAAACAAGGGGCATTTGTAAGTGTATTTGTGCCAGGTGCTGACAAATGGAGTGTCATTGTTACAGATGCAGGGAAAGGTCTCGGTGAGCCAATATTTAAAAGTCAGTTTTTCCAGTCAAAGGCCAAACTCTAAAACGTCCGTTTTTTTCTCTACTGCTTGTGCCCTGGAGCACTGCGCCTGCCTCCCAGAGAACAGCACATTCGGACTCTAAAGGTATTTCCCATACAAGGTCAGATCAATTAAAATGTGCTTTAAATACAGTCACGTGAGCTGTGTCGAGAGCTCTGCAGCTCTGATTAGGTCCCTGAAACTCCGAAGGGCAGAATCTAAAGCAATCCACTGACCTCGAGTAGCAGAGCCAGATAACAAAGCGGCATGAACCTGCTTTTTCACTACCCTGGGACTGAAGGCTTTGCTGCTTCTGGCCACATAACATTGCTGTAACGCCAGCAATGCCAGGAGTAATGACCTGCTTCTTCCCCTACTGAAGTCGACAGCAAAGATCCATTCAGGCTTAGTAAAAGACAAGGTCATGCTTGCAAAAGTCAAGACAAGCTCTTTCAGCTGTCCCAGGGAGACCAAGCAGCACAGTGTGCGTTGCTGCCTTCCTTTGCCAGACCTGATAGTAAGCTGCCACGGAAATGTTTGCATTAAAGACATAAATGAAGCAAAATCCTTGCAGAAAGAAGCTGTACTGGCTCATACCAGGGCCTGGGTCATCCACTTGAAAGACTAATTAACCAAACAAAAGCTGTCTGAGAGAGACCTCCTTACCACTTAGATTTGAATAAGGTCCTAATCTTTATAGAATATTTTAATATAAAAATACAAATGCACTATTGAATACATGTTGATGCAATGGATGGAAGGCAGAAATGTTACTTGTATATGCTGTATGAGCATCTCTTTACTGTCCATCCCCCAGCAAGATGTAGCCAAGCAACAGCTGCCCTTCCCTCTCATCCAGGAGCCACAGGATTATGCCCAAGAATAGCCTGTATCACGCTGAATGCAACAATCAGAAGCAAAAGACATACTAAAAAAAGATAAAATGAGGCCTCTGAGGAAGTGTGCATCAACCAGAGTCCCTGAGCGTGTTGCTCTGAAAGATTGCGCTCCTTTTGCCAACACGTTCCTGCTGCCCCCACCCCAGCTTGTGGGCAGTGTTAGGAAGGGAAACAATGAGTGAAATGGTGGGTTCCTATGTAAGCTGTTGGAAGGTTACTGCCGTACCAAACACACCCCGTTATCAGGCAGTTCCCCTGCAGCTCTGATAACAAATCTCTCTGAACACCTACACTGTCAAGAGTTAGATCTTATTCTATGTGTTCCACACACAGATTTCTGCAAGTCAAATTCTGCATGAAGCCACAAGATGCTACACACAGGAACAGCCGGGGAGGCAGTTTCTGCTTTCTAATTTGCACTCATGATATTATTGCACATCAACAGAATTATTCTTTCCTTTCTCCCAAATACCACTAAGTAAAATATTTTCAGCAGGATCTTCATCTGGTGAAACTCAGCGTAGCTCCACTGAACCACCGCTAAAGCAATTTACATCATCTGAAGCCCTGGAGCAAAAGAATCCAAGTCAATGGGCTATAAGCCAAAATTGGAGTGTTTTGCTGGATACAAACCAGATTTACTTGCTTGCTTAAACAGGTGCCTAAGTGCTCCAGTGAACTGGGGCCCAGCCATGGCACCATTTTTTATTTGTATCCACTTCTGCCAGCTTGGACATCTGATACAGAGGACATCTTACAGCTAACATTTTTGCTTTAAACGCTGCCTATAGCCACAATACAGAACAGCTGCCTGTGGAGTTATGTTCCACACACAACTTTAAAAATAAAATGCAAGTGACTGGAAAACGTGGGTTTATAACTAGAAACAGAATACATGGGTACCTTGAAATAGAAATAAATGGAACACATTCTGCATGCTGAGAAAAGAACAAATAATCTCCTATTTCTATTGCATTCTCTTTTAGTACTGACATTTCAATTACTGCAGTTAGAGCATCCTAGAAATGCCCTAGCTGGAACTGGTTAGGCCAGAAGCACTGTAAGGAAAAAGGTTTTACACATATATTAAATGAATTTTCGCCTACCCACCATCTTATTTCTCTGTAGGGAATCTGTGTTTGTAATAACTGCATTTCCAAATGTATCTAGCAATATAGCAATGTTCCCACAGATGTATGCTGCTTAGTGCATGGTTAGCTCCAACTCATCCACCCACCTCGCAAATTCTGACATGTGAGTTGAACTCCAGCCTCCCAGGAGCAGTTTTATATATTGGACCATGACCACTGGATGGGAAAATGCAAAAGTAAGCTTGGAGGCCGTGTCCAGAATGCAAAGTTCTCCTCGCTTTCCTGAGTCCCTGGTCACCAGATGAGAGTCTCGCTTTCTCACTTGATTGCTGGTCCAGTCCACACTTCATCTATTCCTGAAAGGTGCCTGACCTTGTGACTGCAGCAGTGGGGACCTCTCTTCTCCCTGTCCCTCACACGCAGGCAACTTCACCTCTGGCGTCCTGATTAGTAAAAGCTGGTGAGAGGTGGGACTTAAAGAAAAGAGAATTTATGTCCCACTTCCTGAACTTTAATCTTTAGGCTTTATTTAGAGTCACCATTGCATTGGTTTAAATAAACAGCAGCTGTCAATACATTTTTTCCTGTTGCCAGGAAATAACCGTGATGTGAGTTGCTTGGTAGACTGGGCCATCAAGGGACCTAGAAAGGGTTGCCCCAGCAAGGAGAAGGTGAGGGATTTCACAGGAACATCTGCAACCAAAGGAGAAAGAATTCTCATGTGAATTAGCCCTGCCAAAAGTAACTCAGGCAGTTCTCCAACACCAGCGGGTTTTATTTAATACTGTAACAAATGCAACAAGATCACTTCTTCAACCATGTGATTTAATGTCTCTCTTAAATCATTAAATCTCAATAGAAAATTAATGGAATAAAGCATTGAGCTTCATTTTGCCATTATCATTTGTAACCTTATATAAGTAAGCCTTTTTAAAAATAGGCTTGAATCATAAACTAAGCATATATTTGTATAAATTTTAACTGGAAAGAACTGCAAAAGTAACCAAAAAGAAGGGAGTATTACGGCTCTGAGCTCTTGATATGAAAGATAATTTGCTATCCATAACTACCAGTGAAGGCCAGAATTTGCATAGGGACAAGCCCGCTATTTCATCCATCAGTGCCTCACCTTATTTTGCATCTCAGGCTTGTTTTGTGTCACCAAGCCAGAGGCTAAATGCATTTAATATGCATGCTGTTGCCATGTTGACATGGAACTAAGCAGCCTTGAAACATCTTTTTTGGTACTTTGTGAAAAACATAACCATAGTTACAAACTAAGGAGAAAATATCAAAGGATACAGGAAAAAACAGGGCCTCAAAGATGATCCGAGGGCTGGAGCACCTCTCCTATAAGGAAAGGCTGAGAGAGTTGGGGCTGTTTGGCCCACAGGAGGCTCCGGGGAGACCTTATTGCAGGACAAGGAGTAATGGCTTTAAACGAAGGAAGGGTAGATTTGGACTAGATAGAAGGAAGAAACTTTTTACCATGAGGGTGGTGAAACACTGGAACAGGTTGCCCAGAGAGCTACAGGAGGCCCCATCCCTGGAAACATTCAAGGCCAGGTTGGACGGGGCTCTGAGCAGGCTGGTCGAGTTGAAGATGTCCCTGCTCACCGCAGGGGGGTTGGGCTAGATGTCCTCTAAAGGTCCTTTCCAACCCAAAGCATTCTGTGATTCTATGACTGATCAGCAAACACTATATAGCAGAATATTTAAACAAATTGTCAGGTTTATAAAAAGTGGGATGGATGATTAGTGGCTTGATCTTACTTTCAGAGGATTATAATATTGCCAGAGTGCGGGAGAAACAAGTACAAGCTCTGAGGAGAGGATGAAGTGGCTGGCAAATAAAACTCTTGCGTACGTTCAAGAGGAGGTTACAGGCAACCTGGACAAGACTGTGAGCCCAGCCTTGCTGTGCCTGGGGCTCAGAGGCTACCACAGGTCAACCCACCTCACAGCAGCACCACCGAGATGTGCGTCTCCAGAGGTCAGTATAACGGCACCAACACAAAACCTAACACCCCAGTGCAGAGGTCCCCACAAACATATTCTCCTTCACCCTCCTCGTTTGGAGGCTTTCCCCTTTGCTAAGACACAGTCATCCCTCTGCACGCTGCTCCCTTTTTTCTTTCGACTGTATTTATCTGATCCTTGCTCTGTAAAAAAACCCACAATGTTTTGAATCGCTCCATGGCTTTGATGCCATCTTTGGAAGAACTGACTTTGCACACACACACAGGAAGTAAATATAGCAGGAATTTACAACTTAATAAATACATCTGGTATTCAAGGATCTCAGCCAGGGGATCCTCCAGAAATTCTAGATGCCACATTCCCCTGCCACAACTCAACGCAGTGCCAAATGCCAGTAAGCAAACATGGTGCACTCTTTTCCAGGGAGAAATCCCGGAGAGGTAGATAAGAGCAGGCCATCCTTTGTAACCTATACAAAGTCACAAAGATATTTAAGCATCAAACTCTTGCTCTCACTCTCCCACTTCTCCACAGCTGCAGAAGGAGGAGGAAAGCATTTCCTCCCTCTCACGGGCCTCTCATGAGGGTAAGAGGACTCGTTGCTTGGATGCCATGCTGTTAGGGCTACATAAGGAGAGAGAAAAAAGGGAGGGAAAAATTTCACATATCACAGGCCATTCAGCCAAATAGCTGGGAAATGCTCGAGATGGTGTCATTAGAAGCACTAGCTTTACATTAAATCTGCCTGGAGTTACTCCAGCCAGCATCAGCGGGAGAGAAAGACCATGCACAGCTACTGTCTAACCAGAGCGCAAATGCAGCAGTCTCAGCAAGAAATGAATGGAGTCGTTTGCTGTGACAGACCTACGGGGCCCAGGGCTTGCTCCAGTTCCTAAAGATTTCTTGTGGTTTTAGACCCATTTTTTAATTGCTTTGTCTCATCAGGGAAAACACGCAAGTGAGCCGCAGGTCTTTGCTCTGTAAACTATAAACTGCTAGGAGAATTTAAGTATTATCCTTGCTATTTATTTTACCCTTTGGTGTTTTGTCTCTCTCTCTGCTTATGACGACCGATGTCAAAATTCTGTTCCCAGTTATCTCTCTTGGGCAAAGAGATAATATAGTATGACATTTAATACCACGTACCACAGGCCATCCTCTCTCTTACAAACATTAGTCACGTACATAGCAAGAAGAAATCGTAACAATAGATGTATCTTTTATTCACAGATAAAAACTGAAGCAAGCTGTTATAATACATATTTGTACAAAGGATTTGAAAAAACCATAAAAAGGAAGATGATTAGAAAATATGATTCATTATGAAATGTGGTATTACATACACTATTAAACCTTTTCAAAAGTATTTGTTTGGCAACAATTTATCAATAGTTTCCACACTTAAGTGGCTTCCTTCAAAAAAGCACAAATCTCATGCAGCATGTATAAACTTGATCCTGAGGGTTTGCCTTCCTTAGAAAAACTGTAAAAAGTTATACTATTTGTCTTAAAAGTTCAAAATGCAAATGCTATATTTATAGTCAAAACTATATAAAAATATGGACCTAACTTAACATTTACAAAAAATTTTTGTTCCTTTTTTTGTTTGCTTTATGGTTTTGGTAATAAACATAATTATCAATTCCTGCAGTCAGAGAGGAAAAAAGAAAACCAAAACAAACCACAGTGCCCTTTGTAGACTTCCTTACATCAAGTTTACAACTCCAACAAGACCAGGTCTGTGATAAGTGAGGTTAGTAACCAAGGAAGTAGGTAAGCAGTTAATATATATCTATATACGTATATATAAAATGGAAAACAAACATTTATTTTGATCTGAAAAAGTAATAATACAAAGCCTGAAAGTAAAACAATCATCTCAAAATGCCATAATATGCCTTTTCAATAGATAAACGTTCATAAAAATATCTTGAACCCTAACCAAGAAAACAATTATAATACAATTTTAATTCTGCTACATAAAACAGCTTTTCTATGAAATAAGAAGGCAAGTTCAGGTATGAAAACATAATTTACTTATTGCTTTTGCTACAATGTTGTTTGTTTTTTACATATAGTCATAAATACACTATACAGTATAAAATTTTTTGTAGGAATACATTTTGTGGTCTGCTTAGGTTTGCTGGCTTCAATTCTAGCACCAAATACAAAAATGAAAATCAAATTAACTTTAAAGGCACTTCCATTGTGTGTTTGTTTGTTTGTTAATTAACATCTTGGTTTGTACAAAATTTCTTCGCTTCCCTCTGGCAGAAGCAATACTTGATCCTACTTTTATCTTTATACAGTTCAGGTCACGTTGAGGCACCAAATGATTTATGAACATTCCCATCCCTCAGCTGTTTCTCTCTCTTACAACATTCATTGTTGCTTTTTAGGCTTCACCTTTTCTCCTTCACTTCCCAGCTACTTAATCTCTTTATTTCTTCATGTCAGACGATCCAGCTTCACTTCCTTCAGTCCCTTGAAAAACCTCTCTTCAAACCTCCACTTCCCTTACTCCATCTTGTGCATCTGTTATTCCAATATCAAAACACGTCACTATCATGATATGCGACTTGCACAGATTAACACACTGCTCCAGTTCCTCTGTCACTTGTTCCAGTGCCTCCAGGTATTCCTGTGACTCCTTATCGAGACCCGGATCCACTTCAACTGTAAGACAAAGAAATAGTGAGTAAGAGAAACAGCTCACAGCAAAACATTATTCTGCCACAACAGAGCCAATAACGTAGACTTCAATTTTATTTCTCTTGAACTAAGACATTTTTTTCACTTTGTTCAGCAGACGCAAAACTCTGCTTTGAGGCTCCAGCTAAGCACAGCACTCAGTCTGTGAACAAATCTCATGCCTCAGTGTCCCAGCTATAACATGGATAAGGAAACACTGTTTTCCTTCTTTTGAAAGAAGGATAATAAAATGTTATATAAATATTTAATATTAATAAGCATCACAGCGAGTCTCTGCACTATTTTGACGTTCTCATCTGGTTGGTTTGGAGGGGTTTTTTGTTCATTTCCGGCACTACTCAGCACTGAACAAACACCGTATCAGAGAAACACAAATGGATTCAGAGGATTTTAGGGCTTGATTCAGCAAAAGATCTTAGCAAGCGCTTAACTTTTTCAGTGGGATTGCTCGCATGCTGCAAATTTGGTTACACGCTGACCATACTGCTGTTTTTGCAAAGTACTTACAGTCTTCTTTCCACTTATTTGGATCCATCATCAACCTGCGCTTTGTCTCTTCCAACTCCTCCTTCAGAAATTCATGCTTTGCCTTTACTTCTCTGATTCGCTGCTGGCGCCTTTCCAGTATCTTCAGCTTGGTATGGAAATACATTAGACCCTTTTAAGACACAGAAAGACCATTTCATGAATTTGCCTGTTATGAGCTGACCTCCAACAGCTGGACACAAATTGCTCCCAGCTCATTAGTTCTAAAAGTTAGCAGCTGGGTTGTTCTGTTTGTTTGTGGGGTTGGTGTTTTTTTGTTTTTGTGGTTGGTTTTTTTTTTCTCATTTGAAGTTTACATTAATGGATTCTAATGTAGAGAAACAGCATGCTATATCACTCGAGCATTTGTTGCACATCTCTGAATTCGCAAACATCTCTAATACATTCTGAAATTACTACTGTTTGTAAAGGATTTTTTTTCCAGCAGTGCAAATGATAAACACAGCATAACAATAACGTGAGAGTTACATTTAATCCTGAAACATACTAATTCTTATTTTCTTAAAAGCATTCCTACCTTCTCAACATCCTGGAAAGGCTATTATGAAAGAAATGGGAAAAAGGCATCAGAAGAATATAGAATTCTGGTCTCCAAAATAAAATTAGCTGAAGTGTTTTCCAATTACAAGTAAATTAAACTCAGTGCATCCCTGATTTAATAGAACCCTGTCATTTACATAAAGAGTTAATGACCCTATAGTTGAGAGAGACTGTAAGGTTTCATCAGCCAGGCTAACATTATAAAGTCTTCTCATAATGTATTCATTGGTAACTTCCATTTACACCATCACTCACGTTAGACACAATTAATTTTAGACAGTAATCATTTTCATTTTCTGTGTTAAGGGTACCCCAACATATGAATTGTAAAATTAATAATTATAATGCTTTAACTGCAATCAATTTCCTGAACACCATTCAAGCAAGGATTCTGCCTGTATACTGTAATTTAAGTTGTCTACAGTTGTTGTAAAATATGTGCTGACCTCAGTTTCCTCTTGTCTGTGTCGCTGTAATCGTTCCACATCATCTATCTCATAAACTTTAATTTCAAATGGCTCTTTTAAAGTGCCTGGCAAAGGTGGTAGATCAACCCACTGGCCAGTGACACTGGGTTTTCTTCCTAGCGAGGCAGCATCTGGCAATGGAGCAGGAATCAGTCTACGACGCTGGAGACCTAAAATACAAAAGACAAGCATTCCTCAGACTCTAAGAGACTATCAGACTACTTCAGTGAATGAACTGAAGAAAGATCTAGGTTCTCAGGATACTTAGCAAGAAATGCTTTTCTTGATCTTTTCCTTTTAGTAGAGTACCCTCCGGCTGCTAATCGAGTCACCACCTTGACAAAGTATGTTCCACTTTGTTCACGGATGGGAGTAACAGCAGTTCCTCTCCCAGAGCAGATGTCTGAGCGTCAGTTCTTTATTCTCTCCTCGCAAAAATATTTTGCCCGGATTATTTTTTCTACCAATGCTGACATTGGCAGAGTCTGGAAAATGTCCTGCTCCTCCAGTTAAAAGCCAAGCAAGGCTATCTAAGATCCCTCTCACTGTATTAGCTCTTTGCAAAGAGCAAAGAGTTCCCTCCAGAACTGCTACCAATAATTTAAGGTGCTAAATACCAGCAGTTTTCAATGACTGTGTGGGATTAGGCAGCACTCAGAAGGCAGCAACCAACCAAGATGCAATGTGCCACCTCTAATGTCAAGGCCAATCACCATCCATTTGCAGCAGCACTTCAGAAGCTCAGAGCATGACAAAACTCACCAATTCCTCAACAGGAGGGCTCGCAGATTTACAAACTAACAGCATAATGCCACCTTGATGCATCTACTCGGGCTCAAGTTTCATAAAGCAGAGACTGACTTATGTCCTTCAGAAATGCTGGTACTTTTGTATACAATAGTTGGCACTCTAGTGTCCAGCAATTTTTGCTATTATAAGTCTCTCTTCTCTCCCCAAAAGGCTGACCTTTACACTACATGTGTCAAGGATAAGTACATGCATAGAGCTGGACAGGCAATTTTAACAAGGCTGCAGTCCAACCCATACATACATATAGGAGGGTTGAAGGCCACCAGGAGCAAGCTGAAACGTCACACAGTAGCAGTAAGTATAAGAGTATAAGCAGCTTTTGGGTGACTGGTGACAATAAACTGAGTGCCTAATTTCTTCCTCTTATGGAAAGCCAACTCAGAGGTAAGGAGTCTTTTTTTTTCCTGGTCTTCTCACAAAAAGGGAGTACATCAAATAGACAAGACAGTGCTGCTCAGAGAACAGTGCTACCAAAGTAAGTTCTGGGCTGAGACCTCTACAGGAAAGTTAAATGCAAGTTAAGGCTTTCAAGTAAATCCTGTCACAAACTTCAACGTGAAATGGAGACAAAATCCCAGCAGGTACCCCCAAGAGCAACACACTTCCATAGATACCTCAAGAGCTACCTGCTTCACACATTCTTAAGAAAAACATCCCTAATTCTTAATTGCATCCTTGCTAATTTCTAAGTAACCAGAACAATCCCAACAGGAATGTTTTGGAAAAGAATTCTACTTCTACAACACCTGTTGATTGTTTCCACAACCTCAGTTCATTTAGCCTGAATCATCACTATAGTCCTGCCTGCTGACATTACGTGATGTAACTCTGATCCTGTACCCACTTTGGTGACAGCAGGATCCCTTTGAAGAGGACACCAAACAGATGCGGTCAAACACGTATACTAAGCAGACAAATTTCACATCCTTCCACTGTACCAGCCAGGGTCAATGTCATTTCTCCAAGGACAAAATTAACAGGATAAGGGGACAAGGTTTCCACTGACTTATATCAGAGTAGGATCTGTCCTTAAATACAGAGACTGCATGACTCCAACACAGTTTGGAGCGACGTAAGCTACTCCAAGAATCTCTAACACTTTGCAAAGATTACAGTATGTTTTAGGCCAATAATGGGTCTGAACCAAACATTTCTTGTAAGAAATATTTCATGAACTTCCTAGGAAATCTCATTTCATGTATAAAACACACGATTGTCTCGAAGTCTACAGCACTCCAAAAAAGTAATACATAATTTACTGATATAGAGCAATTTCAATTGGAAAAAGAAATAGTTTGTCATTTTTAAAGACCTTTTAAGCATTTCCTGGGGCAAAACCAAATACAAATCCATCAGTGGGTAATGCCTTCTCAATATGTGTGCAACTTATACAGCTGTTAATATTGATTTGTAGGAAAGGTTTAAGAGCTTGACATGCTATGGAAAGCGAACTGCAGCAAATGGTGCACTAAGTTTCCAAAATGATATATCACCTGCTGAAGTAACTCAGTTGCTTTGACCAGAAAGCACCATGAGATCTACATCAGCTTAACTCATTTGGTTTTACTGCCAGAACCGAGCATTATGGGCGTCTACAGGGACTGCAGTTACTGCTTTCCAACCAAAAGCTCAGATTCAGCGCATTGCTGATATTAGTTCCTACTATATTTCCAACAGTCAGTATGCTTAGGTTGCTGAATGAGGCTGCTGGTCATTAGCTACACGGCACCAATTGCCACCGATTCTTTACGACGCTACAGAACTTCAACCTAGATCAGCAAACATGAATACTGTAACAGCAGTCATATGAGCCTGATTTTGAAGCTGGCTACAATAAGCAGCAGCTACATGAGCACCACATGCAAAAGCAATAAGGAAAGGCACAGGAGAGCAGGAAAGGGGACCTGGCTCTCGTACACCCACCTTTGCACGATGGCGTGGTCAGACATGTCTGCCTTGGCACAGAACATGAGCCAGAGCCGCCTCTTCTGAGCAATTCCCCAACTGGTTTCCTATTGCTTACAGTATCCACGTGTAGACTCCTAAAATTTCTTTATGTAAACACTACTACTGTGCAATACAATAGTTTTGCAATTAGCTTGTAGCATTACCGTAAGAGTCGCTGCATCTTACGTACGCACCCTACTGCTCTGCCCCTAAGCGCTACCTTTGGGTAACCTAACGCACACTCAGCAATCCTCATTAATTCCCAAACACCCCTCCCCTGCAGGCCTGTTCCCTTGTTCGCAAACAGCAGTCCCAGCCCATCACACTGAAAATGCCTCACAGACACCTGGCGGCAGAGCTCCCCCTCTCCTCACTGCCCTTCTCTCACCCGTCTTCCCTGACACTCACTTCATTCTCCTAAAAAACTCCTCAGCGCCCACCCAGCACCCTCACTCTTCCCAACCCATCCATAACACCCTCCTATTTTGGGCCGCCCTGGTGCCGTGCTCGCTGCCGACCTGCTGAGGGAGGAAGGCATGTCCCCTCGCCTGCCGGCGGCCATCTGCTGCCTCCTCCTTCGCAGGGAGGCTGCCGGCGCCCTGGGGCACCCGGCGCCTCTCCTACCGGGGCCTCTCCTACCCACTCCGCCGCAGCACCTGTGTCACACCTGCAGCTTTGAAGTCAGATGACAAGCAGCTGCTGTCACAGCGGTACGCGTGCACACACAAGCGCTCGCAGGCAGTCCACCTCCCTGCTTCGAGTTCCCCCAAACCTCTCTGCCTCTCTGCCAGAGATGCCATGAAACCCCCCCGTCCTCAGGGGCGCAGTGGAGAGCCAGTGGACACCTGGCCACCTTCCCCTTCTTACCTGTTGACCGTTTCTTGGGGGACTTGAGGCTCCTCATGCGGCCCGGCGACGACATCCCGCTTTCGCTCATGGAGTCGTGGGCCGAGGAGGTGCTGCCGGTGGCCTCGCTGTCCCGAATCATGCTCTCGTAGCCGCTGCTGCCCCCGCTGTGGTAGAACAGAGCCGTCCTCCCCATGGCCGGCGGCAGCTCCCCGCTCAGGACGCTGCTGTTGTCGCTGCCGTGCCCGCTGCTGTACCGCTGAGGCCGCCGGGGTGCCGTTATCTTGCTGTACGGAGACGGCAGCACCGGGATCTGCGACTTCTCGTCGCTGAGATTGATGCCGCTGTCGTTGCCGCTGTCGGAGTCGGTGGAGCCTCGGAAGTGGCCCACCTTGGCGGAGCCGCCCGACACCAGCTCGTTCACGCGGCTGTTGGCCGCCCTCATGGCCTGCTTGGTCCCCATGATGGTCCCTCGGCCAGGTTTGCCACTGATGGGCTGCACGGAGCGAGGGGCTGGCTTCCCACCTGGGGCCATGCCAGAGCCCTTCCCTGCAGGCTGCGCCAGGGACTTCACAGAGGAACTGAGAGACTTTGACCCACTGGCAGAAAGGCCCCGGTTTTTATTCCCGTTCACTTGCACCTTCTGGTTAGCTGTGGGTTTTGCCTGGCTGTTTTTACTGGGGGCAGGGGCAGTGAAGGGAGGCGGTAAACCCACACCGGAGGCAACAGGGGGGACCCCCAGCCTGGGGATGGAGCGCCCTGCCCGGCTGTTGCCGGCGCTCCCATTCTCCCTCGCCACGCTTGCTTTGGATCCAACCGATGTCAGGCTGTCGCACCTCTCCAGGGACATGTGGCTCCCATAACGGTGCATGGCTTCGCTCTTCGATGCCTTCGCCTTCAAGCTGGACGTCATCTTGGGCAAAGAGTGGTCACCCTTCAGGTTAATTTTGCTGCTGGCACTTTCGCTGAAGTAAGACCCAGCTTTCATCCGCAAATCTGCTTCGTCTTCAGCCTTTGGCATGGCAGTTCTGGTGAAGTCCAGGCCAGAGGCTTTTCCCCCACCATTACCCAGACCAACAGGTTTCTGCTCCAGGCTCGATTTTCGTACAGGAGGTGTTGGAGGTGTTGGCCCACCTGGCCTGGGAAACATGGTCGACTTCTGTGGTGCGCTCTTCTTTCCAAGCGACGATTTCAAGCTGCCAGTGGCCAAGGGAGTATCTGAATTCCCTCGGTTCACAGCCTCTGATAAAGTACTGTTAGCATGCGACACTGGCATCACTCCCAGCGTGGTGGCTCCTCTCTTCAGCTGTGGCACCTTCATTGCAACTTCTGATTTCTTCACAGCTCCGCTGGAAGATTTGCAGGCCATTTCGCAACCATCCACAACCCTCTGCGAACAGGCGAGCATAGTCTGCGACTTCGTTGGCCTGGATGCTGCACCAAAATACTGGGCAGCTTTTCCTGGCTGCTTCTCAGTACCAAATGCATGAGATTTTGGAGACAGCAGTGAGTCTGCAGGTTTTGCTTCCAACTGATAATCGGTGCGCAACAGCCAGGGATCTTCAAATATACCATGTGGATTCTGCAGCTCTTTATAGCCGAGGACAGTATTTTTGTGGATTGGAGACGAGGTAGCTTTTGTTTTCCTAGGAAGACTAGAATGTATTGTTTCTATCACAGGCGTATCATGAGAATTACTAAATTTTATTTTTATGGGCTGATCAGTGACACAAAAAGCACTTTTTATCTGAGATGCTTTGGTTGTTTCAGAGGTTTGAGGGCTTTTGTTGATGCCTGAGGACAGCTTGCTGGAACTCAAGCTCTCACTCTCCAGTTCAGAGAAGCAAAATCCACTGTCATTCAGAGCGCTTTTCAGGGGGACGGATAAATGGGATGAATCCAAGTTGAAAGGTTCCTCAGACTTATTACAGCCATAAGATGACTGTGCGACAAAACTGTCAACAGACTGGGCTCCATCACTTTCGATTGTACAGATGCTGACTTCACTAAGCCAGGAACTGATGGAGGAACGTCTGCTGCTCGTAAAGTGATCCTTAGCAAAGGGCACAACAATATCAATATTTACACCAGTAGAAGTCTCCTGTGAGGTATAAGCATCAAACTCATCATTTATGCTGCTGATAATACTGACCGGCCTTGAACCCGATGCAAGGGCCTGAAGGGAGCAGTCGCTGTTAAAGCTAATGATACTGGAAGGTCTTCCATTATCCATAATTCCGCTAATGGACAGTTCTTCCACCACAGTGAAAACAAGCTCATCCTCTCCATTCAGCTCAACAGGCTGCTGCAAAGTCACCGTGGTGGTTAGTATATCCCGATCAAAACATTTCCCTCTGAATGCTGACCTGAAGCTGTGTACCTCTATCGCACCTGACTGATTCTGGGCGTTGCTACCGACCAGGAATGTGCTTCCTACAGGGTTTTGCTCAGGTTTGTTTCCCATCTGCTTGCTCATTCCCACAGGAGGAGTCCGAACTGCATTTCTATCGTCCAGCTCCAAATTCTCAGCTTTGGAGCTCAGCACCTGCTCTTTCTGCTGCGGAGGTGGAGGTGCTGGGCTTGGCAAGGGTCTCTTCACATACAAGGACTTTTCCTTAACGACACATTCAGATGTGACCTTATTCTGCTCTGGATTCCTTGAAGGGCTACACCTTGAGGACTGCAGGGAATCGGTGATTGTCTCTCTCTCTCCCTCCAGTATCGAGTCTATTATTTTGTTGTCAGCTTTGCTCTGTGGCTTGGAAAGCTCTGTTTTCAACTGAGGTGTGCTCTTTTCATTACAATTGCCATTGCCACCCGTTGGTGCAACAGCCTGGAAAGGAAGATTATGTCCTTTTTTGGGAGATGCAGTTTCTTGTGGAACTGGTTTCTTAAATCCTCCAGAAGGAGAAGATATTTTTTCCTTTATCAGCTTAGACTGTGCATTTTCAGTACCTCCATGGACCGGACTACAACTGGACACAAGAGAGGTCTCTCCACAAGCAAATTTGATGGGTTCCTCACTTCCATCAATACACTCTAACCTTTCTTGCAGTTCAGCAAAAGTGTTGCATTTAAAATGGTCCTTGTCAGAACTCCTACCAATAGCAGAATTGTCTTTACTTCTCTTCTTGTTTAGGGATGGGATTATGGGAACAAACTCTGGAGGACCTTCATTATCTGTCAGTTCCCTGTCAGACAAAGCTGCACCATTGGGACCAACATAGATGACAGTATCACAAGACTGTTCACTGCTGGAGGAATAATCAGGATCACTAGATATACTCAGGACAGGAAGGTCAGGGTCAAGGGCAACTGTTCGTGGGTGGAACGGTCGCAAATGGGGTGGTCTTCGGACATGTCCTTCTTCACATGAACTCTCTCCTCCGGATGAACTGGATGCATACTGCAGATGATCAATAAAGGAAAAGTTGCTAATATTAATTGATATACAAGTGTATATATATGTACATATAATTGATTTAAAAGTCGTGTTTGCTATATATTCCATGCTTTGTGTACTCTATCACAACTACATCTAGGGGAAAAATGTTAGAGTGTGAATTAAAATAACAAGGTCATGCTACATAGATTTTTACTGTACTAGAAGTAGTATAACAATCAAACCTCTTCAGATGATTTCCATTAAATATTATGCATTCTTTCTCCTCAACAGTTTTCTGTTCCTTCCTTATTCATTTCTAATTAATATGAATAGGAGCTTCTGAGATAGTTCCACATATAAGCAAAGAAAGAATACGTGTTTGGAACAAAAAGAAGGGAATTTCAGGCTTAAGGATTGGGGGCGGGATGATGGCTCAGTGCCAAGTCATTTGTTAGTTCCTCTCCTGAGCTTTTATGCATTTTGTATTACTTCTTACCGCTGAGAAATCCCATGTTCCCCCACTGAGAGGTTAGGAAAACTCATTTTCAAATGAATTAATTCCTGCTTGTTTGTGAACTAACCTTGGATTTCTTCTTTCTCATTCGATGGATTCGCGATGCAAGCTGAATGGTGGTGAGAGTTTCTGCGTAATTGGCTGGGGAGTCAGAAATATGCGCAATCATAGTAGTTCTGCAGTTGATGTTCCCAAGTGATTCCCTCAACAACATTGTCAACTTGTTGTCCCTGCATAACAAATGAGAACACTAGGATGGTTTAAAGAAATCACAGTCTTTTTTTGCAGATTTTCACACCACAAGCTGTGCTTTCAACTCTTATACGATATATGCACGTATGCTACATGTAGATAAGAAATATGCTCCTATTCGACCACACTTAAAATATGTCTAAATGTACAAAGATACCAGTATTTTAATTATTTATTTGCCTGTGTATCTGCAGTATAACAAGTCATTTTGTTTGTTACTTAGACAACTGTAAAATAATTGATTGATAACTAGTTTAGTTATCTCAGGTTTAGCTCATATTACCCAAAAAGCTCATGAGTACCGTATTTTTAGCTGAGCAGACTTAGTACCTGGATAGCTAAGCTCTGTGAGCTCTATGCAAACAGTTTTGGTAATAAGGAAAAATAAGTCAACAGAAATGGCAAGAAATCTCAAAACAAATATAGCAACATTAGATATCAGAAATATATTATCAGTGCCACCCCAACTAATGTAGTTTCCATTCTGCTGGCTGTGCTCTGCTCTGACATAGCAAATGGGTAGCAGAATTTCTCTCTGAAGGCTTTCCTGGTGATGCGAGTCCTCCGCCATGGACAGCAAAGCTGACAAGATAGGTGACATTTTGTCCTCCACTGGTCTCCAAGACGTCTCTCCCTCAGGGCTCCCCTGAAGGCTGCTTCCTATCGCCCCCCCTGAGCTGGCCCAATGTGTGGGAACTACCGTCATGTCTGCTCATTAAACCATGGTAGGTGACAAAGTTGAGGAACTGCTCTTCCCTATTCTAACCCATCCATCCTCTGCTCCATCCACAAACCTCGCAACTAGCCTGAGGAAATTATTCTCCTGCCTAATACAGAAAGAAAGAACACCTGTCTGAGATGCAACGCTAGATAAATATGTGAAATGACATGATTGATAACAACGGCACAAAGTTATAGTGCATGAAGACAAGCAGCAATTAAATTCAAGGACTGAAGGCCAAGTTCTGGTAAGGGTGTTTACAATGTGGCTGTTGTCTTTAAGTTGGGCTCCCCACAGGTGTGTTTGACATAATATTATTGTCAAGTAGACTCCACACAGGAACACACCTAAATGTTCACTTCTGCTGAACAAATGTGCAACATGGTGGTGCTTTTGTTTTTTTTTAATTGAAAAGATTATCATTCAAAAAGGCATACAGAAATAAACTTTGATGATCATACCTGATAAACCCTCTAGTATTTTCTGACATTTCAATATAATTTTTAAATTTGGAAAAAGGAGAGAAAATCCTATGAAATTTTGATGAAATGGTTCACTAATGTCCAGCTTGCTGAGATCAGTCTAAATTCCAAACCCAGGAAACAAAGAAAAGATAGAAGAAAAGAAAACATTCAGGCCTTTTTCCCCTGCTTTTTTTCAACAATCAAACCCCTCCCAAAATTTCACCCAACTTAAGTACATACCAATATATACTTATGCAATATGTATATCATTTTTGGCCATGTAATTAAGAATTTCAGGTTACTATGTGACATTTTAAAAGTTGTATGTATGTATGTATATGTATAGACAGGTAGATGAATGGATATCTGTATCTGTAATACGGAAGCAACCTTAAAAGAAGACAGACTCCTCTCTGACAGGACTTCCTTTAACTTCACCTTAGGTAAAGAGTAAATAGTTGATGCAATTCATTGCTAAGGTAACACCAGCCACAAATTTAAGATAATGCAGATAATAATTCACTTACTTATATGGCACATGCTTAGCACCATTAATTAAGGCCAAAATTACATTGCCCAGGGCAGAGAGAGACAGACACAGAGACCCTCCTCCATCTCGGCTCTTGCTCAGCACTTTTTCACAGCTCCCTAGATCAATGAGATGCAAACGGCTGCGTCCTCCAGACACTAAAACAAAAAGGGGAAAAACAGTTGTACATCACATTCTTGTATGGACTTAAGCCAAACTTGGTACTCAACATGTATTCAAATGAAGAAAATAATTAATACAGCATGGGATAATTACCAAATTAAATATTAATAGGAAGGAAACCAGATATTATCCACAGCTACCAAAGTCAAAGGTGACTCAAACGGGTTGAGGGTTCACTTCATTTTTTTCTTTTTAATTTATTGCAAATTATTGTTTAAACTAACCCAAACCCACGTCATTTAAAAAATAAACAATATGGTAAGAAGATTCATACTTCCTCCTTTGCCACTCTTCTCCATGCGATACTGGTATATGTGAAGAGTAAAGAGCATATGTGAATTCCTCCTATCTTCTTCCTCACATTCAGGTTTGCTGGTACTTCTGGCAGCAACTGCAGCATCAAGGAAAAAGGCAGCTTTCTCTGCTGTTGGGGCCCTTAGCTCACTTTGGTTTTGAAGCTTGAATATAAACAAGAAAATGACTAATTAGCACAGGGGCATTTTTTTATTATTATTTTTTGCTGAACTAGCTAAATCTCTAGGGCACTAAAAGAAACAAATATGTACACCATGGGAGAAGGGCTTATAAATTAAAAGCAATCAATTTTTTTTTTACTGTCTTAAAAGTTGTCATAATTTTTGTCAGATAACAGGAAATAAAAGGCAGAAGAAAGGCTTAGAAAAATTTACGTTGCAATATCCATTATACCTGGGTTCCACATATTGGATCCTCTCTCAGATAAACCCCGGGAGACTGGCCATCCTGAAGGCTGCCAGTGGCTACTTCAGCTAACAAATCCTTGAGGTTTTCATCTTTGCCACTGATCTCCACAGCAGATACTCTAATAGAGAAACGAGTCCCAGTTTTTTCTTTACGTTCATTGATTAATTTGAAGAGCCAAGAAATTGCACAGGGGATGATACCAAGGCTTTGTGTGGAGTTATCTTTCCCAATCATGGTAAAAGATTTGCCTAGAATGAAAAGACAAACATGAACTTAATTCACCTTTCTTGTACAAGACGGTGTCTCTTCATATCATCACTGTACCTGACATGCAATGCCATGTGCTGCACAGATAATGGGAAAGAACAGATGCAAAAATGCAAAGTATTTAATTATTAATCCAATACTATTTATTCAATTAGTTTTGCAGTTTTTGTAACTCAGACCCACAGCAAATTAGCATTATAAACATCTCTGATCTTTAGATTTTCATCATAGTGCACCTATATAAACTTGCTCTTGAATAAGCTAATCTGATGCTACGTTTTACCTTTTCAAATTAAAATTTACAATCCCAGTGTAGAAATAAACCATGATAAGTTTGCAAAGCTAATTAAAAAGAAATTCTAATCTATTCATATACTCCAGGTTTATTGTTCCAGGAGCTGACAGCATGTAATTACCAGACTGACATAGTAATTAACTGTAACGAATTTGGGAGCTCACCAAGCTTGACATGACCAAAGCAAAATATGCAACCATCTGCACCATTCACAACAGACTGGATTACTTCTGCTACTGTTCCAGAGCATACCTCAGCCTGAAAGAAAGATTGGAGACAAATAAGTAAAAGAGCATATACTGCTACGGTTTTCACTGTTCTTCTGCAATGAAATGAATGACTCAATATTTTTGAGGTGCAATATTCTCCCCATTTTTATGGCATTGGTCCTATTATTTTAGTAACTATGCTATCTTAAAAAAATAATAAAATATGCTACTACAGCCTAAAATAGTTCTCAGTTCTATTAAACCAATTCTCTTGGAATATTGATTCCACGACTAATGTAGCATCCAATGCTATCCAACCAGACTTCCTGCTGGTATAATAGCTTAGCCAAGGCTATTCAGCAATAGTAGCAACTCCACTGAAATTAAGCTACTCAAGAGTGCTCACAGGAATTAAAAAGACATTTATACTGGAGAAAATGCATTAAGATCCCTGAATAAGATTTCATAGTATCACATTTTCCTCTTCCAGAGGAAACATCATCATCAATAAAGAGAACTTACAAAAATATTTTAGTGTACTAAAACCAGTTTATCCACGTCAGTGAAGGTTTCAAATATACAATAAGATGGTCTATTAAGTACGGCAGCTGCAGGCAGGGGAGAGGGTTGGTGTAAATATGTAACTACAGTGAAATGATAAGGCTGTGTCTGCAGGTGCACCGCAGCAAGCCTGCCTCAAGCAAAGACGCCTGCACAGAAGTGGCTGCACTGGCCAATGTCACCCAGAAACACCACAAACAGGCCACCCAACAGGCCCACCAGAAGGACCTGCAAGAGACTAGCCCCAACCAGGGGTCGACAACCTGAAGGACTGGTGTCAAAGCCAGCAGAGAAACAGGCTGTGACTAGCCACCTTGCAGCAGGGCTGGCAACACAAGTAAGAAAAAGCCACTTCCACTTCTGGACTAATGTCAAGATCACTGTTGCTTATTTCTGCACAAAGATGTCATTTCTGCTTATGCAGAATCTTAACACCAGCCTCCTGGCATGGTTACATTGCTTTAGGCACCGACCTGTGTGGGAGGTTATTCTCCATCTTTAGCGCTTGTCTAGAACTTGGACCTAATAGACATTTTCATATCTGTAGCCTGGGACCCAAAAAACTAAACAAAATCCTAGAAGAAGATCTGAGGGTGGGATTCTGAACTAGATCTTGTCATGTTTTCTCAACATTAATACATCTTTTTCACTTTGGATGTTTTGTGTTTTATTTTTCTTTCATCAAGCCCTATTTGATGGGCTTAATTTTTTTTTCTCTTTTTGAAGTTGTTCTAGGATTTTTTATCTGAACCCAAGATTTTTCTCAGAAGGGTATTTCAGGTGTCCAGTCTCACTAAATATACTGCAGCCCACAATGCTCTCAAATACCAGCCATCCTATCTGTGTATCACATTTCACATCTGACGCTACTACTGTACAAATACACCCTTTTGTAGGGAAGAGAAAGACACGCACCATCAGCACCACCATCAAGATAAAACAATCAGTCAAAAAAACAGTATAAACACACTGGAAAAGGCAAGGAAAATATAAAAGCTCCCTAACTCTTTCAGTATAGCAATCCCACAAGGTTAGCTGTATCTCTTCTCCTAACAGCAGCATTTAGTTTAACGTTAAGCACATGTTCATTTCTCATTGAAAGCAGTGGGGAAGGACTTTATTTCAATGACATCAAATGGGTTAAAACATAACTGGATGGAAAAGTGAATTTCAAATTGGCTGTGTGTCTTTCCCTAACAAGAGAAAATGCAGGAAGATAATTTAGTCATCAAATCCATCTCCCCAGCTATTACTCCTTAATTTTACATCTCGACTAAACTGAAAATGTAAGAATTTACCCACTTGTCTATTAATTATCACGTTTTTTTCCAGGCATTAAGGCAACTCATTCAAATAAAATTCCCCAGAACCAGAAAGAACTCTCAAGGCAACCAAATGCAGTGGCCATGAGAAGACTCAGGAGGATTACTCGAGTGACTCCAGTACCTGCGAAGCATCCTGGGGGAAAACTGCGTCAAAGGCAAACATCTTTGGGACAGCTACAACGCCTCTCCTGTGACCTGCATTGGAAGGCCCACTTGCCGCTGGATCATAAAATGTGATTTGCTTTTTTCGCGGGTCTACCTTTAGGAAGGACATGGATTCTGATGTTTCATGTGCTCCTTGAGAGGGACAAATTCTTACCATCACTTTCACCTGCAAGAATTCAGAAGAAAGCAACAACTTCAGTTCCCAGCTACAGATAAACGCATGCAAAGCATTCCTCCCATACCCACTCCTCTCCCATGACACATTCATTTGTAATATTTAGGTGTGTCTAAACAACCGTGAGACAAAACTAGAGCCAGATTTTCCAGCCTGGTTTCCACCTGGGGGTCTTCATGGAACCATCTTTTAAAGGTGCACTTTGTCCCTTCAGTTGACTCTGTTTCAGTTTTACCATTTCAATTTATCAATGTCTGATCTGGAGGTATAATCCACTGAAGATGTAATACCATGCTTGAAGCAAAGGAAACTCTCGTCTCCTACCTTTCAAGTACTTAATGTGACCGAAAGCACAAACCAATCCACTCTGAACATCAGTCTGAATAACACAAGGCTCAAACAGCTAGTGCATTCAAACGGAACTAAATCTAGAAGCTTTCAACTCCTGGTTCATATTCTTCTGACAAAAAGGTGCTTCTCTTACAGCCTTCCCAGGCAGACGCCTTTATGCTGTCATTTCTAGGCTCTTCGGTGGTTAGTTGCAGATTTAATGGGACAGAAAGGAAGAAAAAAAAGCATTAAAAGGTTGAAAAGCTTGAAAAGAAACCACTCACAAAGTACATTTCTATTGCAGCATTGCAAATGCCAATTTCCTACACATGGCATTTTAAGACAACATTTCTAGAGGGCTCAGACATGTTGGCTGTGATTTCCAAAGCAGCTTACGGGAGCCAAGAGACTGGGTCTCACTATAGTTCAGCGAAGGCTGCACACCTGCTTCTTTTAGGCTTCCTGGAAATCATACTCTTACTTTGAAAAACAGTGAAATATTGTCTCACACCCACTTACGACCACTTATCCGTATGAAATGCTCCCAGGTCAGAACCAGAGTGTTTTATACATCTTACACTGAAGTAAATTACTATTACAGGTGCAGTGAATCACTTCGCTGATCTTCAGTTCTGCTCTGCCCAGCAGATCAAGCATAAGAGAAATGCAATGCTCAGCCAGGGTGACTTTCCATGACGAGTATGAAATGTTTCAATAACAAGCCAAACAACAGTATTGTCTCCTTATCCAACTACCAGACAGCTTTCACAGCACAAGTGTTAACCATCTAGTTTCACCGGGTGAGGAGCCTCCATGGCTTTAATGCACCACAGCCAGCAGAGCTGGAACAATTTACAACCGTACTCTGCAGAGCACCCGTCAGGGGCTTCATCTTCTGCAATGCAACTCCTAACCCACAAAACACCCACTCCTTTCACAGCACTTGCACCTAATTTGGGAGTGACAGATAGCAACCCCTCTGCTGCAGATCTACTAGGCAAACTAGAGGGCCCGATATGCCGACTAGACCCATCCCACAGGGATGTCTGCTGCCTCCCTGGGGCCCGGGTTAGGGATGTTGCTAGGAAGCTCCCTGGTCTGGTGCAGCCCTCTGATTATTACCCCCTCTTGGTAATGCAGGTTAGTGGTCATGAGATCATGGAGAGAAGTCCCAAGGCCATCAAAACGGACTTCAGGGCACTGGGGCAACTGGCTGAAGGATCAGGGGCGCAGGTGGTGTTTTCTTCAATCCCATCAGTGGCAGGGAAGAGCACTGAAAGGGACAGGAAAACTCACCTGATTAACAGATGGCTCAGAGGCTCGTGCCATCGGTAGAATTTTGGTTTCTTTGATCATGGGGAGGTTTACACAGCACTGGGCCTGTTGGCTACAGGTAGAGTCCATCTGTCACAAAGGAGGAAAAGGATTCTTGCCCACGAGCTGGCGGGGCTCATTGATAGGGCTTTAAACTAGGTTCAAAGGGGGAAGCGGACACAACCCGGCTCACTAGAGATGATCCCAGGTGTGGCATGCCAGTGTCGGGGTGAGATCAACAGCCCAGCTCAAGTGCATCTAAACCAATGCGCGTAGCATGGGCAATAAACAGGAGGAGCTGGAAGCCATTGCACAGCAGGACAGCTATGACTTGGTCACCATCACAGAAATGTGGTGGGATGACTCTCATGACTGGAGTGCTGTGATGGATGGCTACAAACTCTTCAGAAGGGATAGGCGAGGAAGGAGAGGCGGTGGGGTGGCACTGTATGTTAGGGACTGCTTCGACTGTATAGAGCTCGACGATTGTGATGACAAGGCAAATGCTTCTGGGTAAAGATGAGGGGGAAAGCCAACAAGGCAGACATCCTGCTGGGGGTCTATTATAGACCACCCAACCAGGACGAAGAGGCAGATGAAGTTTTCTACAAGAGGCTGGCAGAAGTCTCACAATCGCTAGCGTTTGTTCTCATGGGGGACTTTAACTTACCGGACATCTGCTGGAAATACAACACAGCAGAGAGGAAACAGTCTAGGAGGTTCCTGGAGTGTGGGGAAGCTAAATTCCTGATGCAGCTGGTAAGTGAGCCTACCAGGGGAGGTGCCTCTCTAGACCTGCTGTTTACTAACAGAGAAGGACTGGTGGGAGATGTGGTGGTCAGAGGCTGTCTTGTGCTTAGCGACCATGAAATGGTGGAGGTCTCAGTTCGTGGTGAAGCTAAGAGGGGGGCCAGCAAAACCACCATCATGGACTTTCGGAGGGCAGACTTTGGCCTGTTTAGGACGCTGGTTGAGAGGGTCCCTTGGGAGAGAGCCTTGAAGGCAAAGGGATTTAGGCAGGTGGGACATTCTTCAGGGAGGTAGTCTTAAAGGCACAGGGGCAGGCTGTCATCATGTGCCACAAGACGAACTGACAGGGAAGATAATCAGCCTGTCTGAACGGGGAGCTCTTGCTGGGACTCAGGAAAAAAGGGAGGGTCTACCACCTATGGAAGAAAGGGCAGGCGACTCAAGAGGAGTACGGGGTCTCATTAGGTCATGCAGAGAGGAAATTAGGCAAAAGCCCAGCTACAACTCAGGCTGGCCACTGTTGTAAGGAACAACAAAAACATGTTTTTACAAATACGTCAACAACAAAAAGAAGGCTGATGAGAGTCTCCATCCCTTACTGGATGCGAGGGG
>Ga0065711_1000714_pt1 | contig 57055 bp, 31 predicted proteins | sample Hoacrofraction12_FD_59098 | JGI IMG/M metagenome (GOLD analysis project Ga0065711, IMG submission 59098) | Hoatzin crop microbial communities from Cojedes, Venezuela - Epithelial fraction 12 v2 (version 2) | ecosystem: Host-associated > Birds > Digestive system > Esophagus > Crop | place...
TTTTTTTTTTTTTTTTGGTTTTTTTTTTTTTTTTTTTTTTTTAAATCAAATCAGATCAGTAAGCTAACGATGCCGGTAACTTATGCAGAGTCTCTATGGACTCAAGGTCCAGGGGTAAGTGTGAAAAATATTGCGTTAAGTCTCAGCCCCACCAGAAAACAACACAACTGCAGTATGCTGAGCAGGATCTTCCGAGGACACAGAACAGTAACTGGGCATTTCAACTGCTGTGTAAAACAGGACAACGTCATCTCAGGGCATGACAGAAAAACTGAGTATTCAGACATTATCAAAGCATGCTTCATGAAGCAACAGGTTAGAGAGTCCGCATGAGGAAAAACAACTTTTGATTTTGGTTTGAGTGGTGCACATGCTCTATTTCAAAGTGTTACAGTCTAAAGTCTGTTTTATAAGAGCAACCACCAGCTACTGATCTTCAGCAACATTGTAGGACCAAAAAAGCCAAAGACTACACCACAGCTATAGTCTCCAAAAAAAGAAATACATATATATGAGAAAGCTTCCTTAAAAATAAACAAAAGTATGAACGTCAAATCATTGAGGGCATGCTGGAAGATCTTTAGGGACATCATTTTGGAGATACAGAGCAAATGTGAAAAGCACAAGATGGCAAAAGAAAAACAAAAACCTGAATATTCAAAATTTTCAACTGAGATGAAAAAAATGAAAAACGCTGAAAGGTCTGAAGATATTTTTACAAAATATTTTATTTTTACCAAAAGTGTATTTTCTTCTGAGTACAAAGGATATGAATGAAAAATGCTGACCAGCTACTTCAACTAATATATAGTTCCACATACCTTTCTTTTTTCAGTGTAAAATATGTCTGTTTCGCTTCTTCCATAGTCCAAGGTCGTTCATGCCATCACCCATATTGTAGCTGGACACACCTTTCTCAGTATGTTTTTTAAGATGGATTATTTCACTGGTAAATTTTTACTGCAGTCCCAGAACCAATTTTATCAGCACAGGGAGTGATGGAGAATGAACAGCCAGATTAGGGAAAAAGGGAGTTTTTGCAAAGTTTTCCTCCAAAGGATCACTTAGTTAAAAACCAAGTAAAGTTACCAAAGTTCCTAGTTGAAATACCTCACTGGCTTATGGAATTGTGTATTATTTGATAGTGTCTGCTTGCTTGCTTTCAGCTTCTGATTTTAAAATAAGGCAGCAGAGCTTAACAAATAAGGAGAAAAATTTTATGCTGGCCACACATTTAAGTGTCACCACAATAGCAGCGAATGGGCTCTGGACATGTAACATGTTAATGTATCTATGAATCCTGTTGGATTATGAAATGAAGGTTAAAGAGGAGGAGAACAGGCAAAAGAGATGCATTGGTCAACAAGCAATATTAAGGATTCATCATATGTGTTTTCTACGCCATTGTTTATCTGACTCTGCGCTAAGCCAAGTATTATAAGTGATCCCTGAGAGTGTATACCAAAGTAAATATATTCTTTTGGAGTTTATTTTTGTAATTAGATTTTGAGATTGCACATTTTCCATTTCAGTCATTTAGACAGCTCTGTAAAAGCTTATCTCAAATATATTTTGCCATTCACTGGAAATACGTTTTAAAAAATCTTCTTTCCTCACCAATTTCCTTACAGAAATAAACATTGGTGCAGAAGCACCACTTTGCCGAAGTCTGCAGGAGTGATGTAGTTCATGGACCTTAATGATGTGTTAGAATGAGGGATTCAAGTTTCAGATGAATGCTGTTCAGTAAAAGTGTCGTTCAGCCCTTCATTCCTGGTTCTTTACTTCCCTGCTTTTATAAAACTTCTAGAGAGATACTGTGGTTTGCTATAAAACACAGACCCTTGTTGGATGAGAAGATTTATTAGGTAGTGACATTATTCAGTGTGATAATGGAAACCATTTATGCACAGTTCCACACCTATATCTGCATTGATTGTTTTGACCTCGTTGAATTATTTAAGTCTTTTAATACTGCAAGAGTGGTAGAAAGGCACACTGCATGGTAGAAGGTAGTCTCTGAGATTCCCAAAATGTCTTCTGATTTATGGACGGAACATGGAGTCTTTGAATGATTTGTCAAAAATGAATTATTGTTTTTGATAGTTTTCCATTTCTACTTGTTTTCCTCCTTGAGGTCATCATTCAAAAACCCGTTAAAATTTCTTTCCCTCACTCTTTTTCTCTTAGTTTCTTTTTGCTCCTAGTTTCATCAAGTCCACAAGACCTTGGACCAGCCACGGAGGAAAACAGGTACTTTCTTCACTGTACAGTGGTAGATAAACAGGAGTTCAAATCAGAACTGTCAGAATACAGAAAATGAAGTATTTGCCTTTTGGATTAATTTAATCCTGCAGCTAGAATCAACAAATCTCCAAGCTTGCACTTAGCAAAATTATACGTTATCTTGGCATATGGTAACCAAACTACTTCAGAAAATTAGTTTAGAAATTTCAATGTAGCTTATCAAACAGATAAAGGCTTTACCGGTGATGTTCAGCTCCTTAGTTTACCTTGTAAATCTGGAGTAGTGCTTTGCTCCAAGTAAATGTCATATGATTTAATTAGGAGAAAACTGTTTGTTGTAATAAACTATTTTTACTGCTGCTAGATAAAGCCCTGAAAGTAAGCCTGGTTTTAGTTCTTTTGGGTTTTTTTAAATTTGCTTAAATAGTGCATCATAGCCAGTCTCTGGAAAGACTGACTTTGAATCATAGAATATCTCAAGTTGGAAGGGATGCATAAGGATCGAGTCCAACTCCCTGCTCCTTGCAGGACTACCTAAAATGAAACCATACGGCTAAAAGCATTGTCCACATGGTCCTTGAACTCTGACAGGCTTGGTGCTGTGACCGCTTCCCTGGGGAGCCTGTTCCTGTGACCAACCACCCTCTCAGTGAAGAATCACAGAATCACAGAATGCTAGGGGTTGGAAGGGACCCCCCCCTTCTCCTAACGTTCAGTCTGAACTTCCCCTGATGCAGCTTCATTACATTTCCTTGTGTCCTATTACTGGTCACCAGAGAGAGGAGATCAGTACCTCCTCCTTTGCTGCCCCCCTTGAGGAAGCTGCAGACTGCCATGAGGTCACCCCTCAGCCTTCTCCCCTCCAAGCTGAACAAACCAAGTGATATCAGCTGCTCCTCGTAAGCCTTGCCCTTGAGACCTTTCACCATCTCAGTTGCCCTTCTCTGGACACACTCTAACAGTTTGATGTCCTTCTAATATTGAGATGCCCAAAACTGCACGCAGTACTCAAGGTGAGGCCGCACCAGTGCAGTGCAGGGTGGGACAATCATCTCCCTTGACCGGCTGGCTAAGCTGTGCTTGTTGCGCCTCAGGACACTGCTGGCTCTTTACGGCTGCCAGGGCACACTCTTGACTCCTGTTCAATTTGCCATCAACTCAGACCCCCAGATCTCTCTCCATGGGGCTGCTCTCCAGCCTCTCATCCCCCAATTTCATCGAATCATAGGTTGGAAAAGACCTCTAAGAACATCAAGTCCAACCATCCAACCAACACCACCATGCCTACTAAACCATATGCCAAAGTGCCACATCTATACATTTATTAAACACCTCCAGGGATGGGGAGTCAACCGCTTCCCTGGGCAGCCTATTCCAATGCCTGACCACTCTATCAGTAAAGAAATTTTTCCTAATCTCCGATCTGAACCTCCACTGACACAGCTTGAGGCCATTGCCTCTCATCCTATTGCTAGTTAGTTGGGAAAAGAGACCAACACCTGCCTCACTACAACCTCCTTTCAGGTAGTTGTGGACAGCAATAAGGACCCCCTCTGCCGCCTCTGCTCCAGACTAAACAGCCCCAGATCCCTCAGCCGCTCCTCATAAGACTTGTTCTCTAGACCCCTCACAAGCCTCATTGCCCTTCTCTGGACATACTCCAGCACCTCAATCCCCTTCTTGAAGTGAGGGGCCCAAAACTGAACAGAGTACTCAAGGGGTGGCCTCACCAGTGCTGAGTACAGTGGCACTATCACCTCCCTACTCCTGCTGGCCACACTATTCCTGACACAAGCCAGGATGCCGTTGGCCTTCTTGGTCACCTGGACACACTGCTGGCTCATGTTCAGCCGGCTGTCAAGCAACAACCCAAGATCCTTTTCCGCTGGGCAGCTTTCCAGCCACTCTTCCCCAAGCCTGTAGCATTACATGGGCTTGTTGTGACCAAAGTGCAGGACCTGGCATTTGGCCTTGTTGAAACTCATACTGGATCGATCCATTCTGTCCAGATCCCTCTGTAGAGCCTTCCTATCCTCAAGCAGATAGACACTTCCACCCAACTTGGTGTCATCTGCAAACTTACCGAGGGAGGACTCAATCCTCTGATACTTTTCTGAAAGTAAGCAAGCAGTATCTACACAACCTAGTATGTGTTCTCTGCTTCTCTACTTCCACCCAGTCCAATAAAGCAGATGTTTAGGACTCCAAATCTTCTAAAGCTACATTTTCACTTGATTCTTTAATAATAAAGAAAATTCCAAAGAGGCCAGAAGCAATAGCACTTGCAAACTATCAGAGAAGCAAAAAGAAAAATTCCTACAAAATCACCTCCATCCTGTGTTTCATGAAAATGGAACAGCCAACACAGTTCATATGTTGGCTAAGGCTTAGGAAGGTTTTAAGTATTGCATATACAGCTTAGAGGGATTCAGTCGACACGGGATTAATTTTGCCATATTTTACATCTTATGATTTCTGTGGGCACTAGTACAAACGCTACGTCATAATGAAAAACTTCCTTTCTAATATGAAAGCTCAAAGTAACTGAACTAATGTGAGTAAAATAAGACTTATCCCAGATCTTTAATTTAACTCAAACCTTTCGAAATTTAAGAAGTCTAGCTAACTGTTAAGAAAAAAAAAGCAGTTTGGAAAGATGAAGACCGTGTGAAGGATGCTCTTAATAGAATTCATATAGACTTCAGGCCCAGTTTAAAATGAAGTACTGAAAAAAAAATCATATCTATCCTCATGCTTCTCTGGTTAATTTAAGAACTCACGATGAACAAATCTACTCATGAGATTGCCAGCCAGACTCATCAGTCAAGCCTCTGTAGAATCAGAGTAAGCTCTGCCAAAGTGAATGGAGCCTCTGGAATTGAGATTTCTTCTGTGTTAATGATTGAGGTAGATGATATTTGGTATGGTGTAAAAAGGATATTCACTCACTAAGTATTAGTTTTCCAGAAACTACAACAAGAAGGTGAAGGGAAAGCAGAAATAGTTAGTTCATGTTTCTGAGATACCCGTCTCTCAATTCCAGTGTGACTGGTTCCTCTGAATTGTTTCCAACACCTCACACCACTTGCTTGTTTGCAGATAGAAGATTTCATGGAAAGGGCTGCTACCATTATTAGTGCTATACTTCTTACAAGAAACTGTCTTGTAAGTAAAACAGCATTATTATCTTCCAAAATGTCTTAGAAATGTTACTGATCAAAAGAAATTTTATTGTAGCTTCAAACCAGAACAAAATTCACATTGGAATTACCTGCCATGATTTTATTTCTGAGCTATAAATATACATACCAAATGAAAGCACACTGCAAAAGACATTAAGTGCTGATATTTTTATCGCTGGCTGAAATTAATACCCTCCTTTTCTCCTTAAAAGTAATTAGAATAAGATATGTATTAAAGAGCCCTCAACAAGCATAGAGAATTTATTATATAATTTTTTTTCTGAAAGAGAATGATCTGCTACTTACATAGCATCCAGATTTGTCCCATTAAAAGCATGGCCTTGGACGCTCATAAAACCATTGTTGTAGAGTTTGCTGCAAGAAAAAAAAAATAAAAAATGAGTGTATCTTGAGTTACTTCAATACCTACGTGCCTAACATCTGTATCATTTTTCTTGGCAACAGCCCATTTATGGATGGGTTAATTTTAATCTCTTGAAGAAGTAGCAATTATAGTGCAACGTCAAACAAATGCCCAGCAGCATTCTTTAGTGTAGCTGAATCAAGTATACCATGTGGCAGGTATGCCATCTTTTACTTCTTTTTACAGCAAAGATAGAACTAGATTAAAACAATTTGCTGTAACTTCCCCACTCTCAGACTAAAAGCAAAGAAACAAATTTCTGTAGGACTGATTAAGGAAGGTTAAAGGAACTAATACCTAGTAAAATAGGTATGATTTTACTGTCAGGCCTGCCTGAATTTTTAGAATTCATTCTTTTGCTCCCTTAGAGCAAAAGGATTTTTTTTAAAGTGTGTTTAGAATTCGTTCTTTTGCATTCTAATGCTCTTCCCCCTAGTTCAGGTCATAACTAATTAAGTTTTACTCCTCTCAGCCTTTTCTTGTGGCTCACATTGAGTATGACTTGCATAACTGAACTTTATTTAACAATTTTCCTTAAAATATGACTTTTCTGACATTTGCCACCCATTAGTTTTCATGGTATGTGCCACTCTGATTGCAAAAAAGTTCAGACACATTTCTAACCATGCTGTAGCTTTACAGAAGGAGAACTCTGCAAACCTTTCCCTTTGATATTCTCTAATCTAACTATTCACTGGCATTAGGGTCATATAAAAGCAAAACCACTTTTGTCAAGCCAGTTTAAAGAAAAGCAGCAGGCCTGATTCAAATCACTGTCAAAGTAAAGGATCTGTACAAATTCGATTACGGGTGCTACCTGTCTATGGTGTTCAGAGATTTTTTTTTTTTCCTTTATATTTTACCATATGCTTGAGAGAGGTAATTGCCTTGTGACTTAGACTGGAAGAACTTACAGAGTTAGAGATTCATTACAAAGCCCATGGAAAGCATTTGCAGGCACTGAAGTGATGAAAGGATTATCTGCAATTTCACTGAAAAAGGAGACAAAACATCACAATCAAACATCTACCCAACAGAGCTTCTCCAGAGCAGTTTTATTATTAATTGTTCTCTGTCTTGATAATAAATAAAAGTGTAGAATAACTTGTTTAATTATATCTAAGGCCAGAAGTTACATGTGGGATGATGAAGAATCAATCATGTTCCAGCATCCAGGAAGCGAGCTTGTGAAGTAGATGGGTTTTACAGTCCTGGTGAGGTGTGCCAGGCTGCGTGATTGTAGTGGTTACCAGCACAGACAGGTCCCTTGTCTCATAAGTCAGAGAATTAGCAAAGTAAATGATGCTGCAGTGTCAACTGAGCCAGCCCAAGTGACTTCAGAGCTGAGATCCTGCTCTCTAGCTAAACTCAGATAAGACATCAGATGATACATTATTCAGGACAGAGGCTTTTCACTTTACAGAACTGCACCTAGCCCAAATGAAATAACTTATTATGTGATCTAACCTAATGATTCTTCTCAACTCTTGTTCAAATGAGTGTTTCACTTGCTGTCTTTTTTTCAATACTTTCTTATTCCCACTCTGCAGTCTTAATAAATGCTATGTCTCTTCAGATCAAAACTCTGTTGTGACAAAAGGGACAAAGAAAAACAAGAGATTTACTGTGACTAAACTGGAGAAGGGAGAGAGGAAAAAACTGTAGAAACACAGGGCAGAGCAAAGTGTCTGATTGTCCTTTTTCTGCATTTTCCTAATAATAGTAGAGTCTAGAAACCAAAACGGTCTGCAAATTTATCTTTCCTTCAGCTTGTGGATTTGATGTGGTCTAGTAAGGCTAGACCATAATGTCCATGGGCTGAGAAGTCCTAACCATTGCCCATGTGACAGGAACAATTTAATTCCTTTTCTGTGCTATATACGTGCGTGTGTATGTGCTAAGACTGAACAGTACTACAAGCATTTTCATTCCAAGTAGTTATCACCAATAGGTGGTTTCTGACACAAGTTATTTTGGTCTGACATTTTTCAGATTCATTCACTTTTCTGACAAATGTTTACTTGTAAATTGCTTGACCTCAAATGTCATTAGTTGTTCCGGTGGGATTCCTCCAGGAATCCCACAATTAGTGATATAATGAATGCTTTTCTCCCAGCTATGCCTTATTCATCATTTAGAAACCTATTATTCTTCAGGAGCTGATTTTTTCCCTTGATAAAAGAATCAAAAAGGCTATCTTTCATTGAATAGCAGTGTTTAGAAATACCTTGCTTGAAAGTGCAGCTCTACTCTTTAAAAAGTCTTTAGCATAAAAGACCCATGTTTATTTTTTATTAGTCATCTTTACGAAAAATTTTCAAGGTAGAAATAATGTTTTGCTATCTGCCACTTAGAAAGTCACTGAGTTTGTCGGAAACAAGGACACAGATGGTTGTATAAACTGCTTCTGTTTCAAGCCTATTTAATTCTTTGTTCTCTTAATTTAGTAAGCATAGTGTTTAATTTATAATCTAGTACAGCTTAATCTAAGCTAAAGCCCTTGTGGTCTTTGAGGAACTCCCTAATAGCTCTTAAGATGTAGGTGTATTCCACTCAGAGCTCTGGCTGACTCAGGTTTCAATCTCAGAAGCCTACAGCCAAGGCAAACTTGGTAGCTTCAGGTTATGGGGTGTGAGCTAGCACAAGGCTTACCTCTAGTCTCCAAAGATCCTTGTGAGGGAAGATCTCATTATTCAGTACAGGTCTAGACTTTAACAAAGCAACCAGCATTTCTGCATTGCTCTGAGGTTCATCTTGCCAATGGCAGACCATGAATACAGTGGGGACTCACCACTCTTGACTAAGAATCCCCCTTAGCAGCACTGGAACAATGCCTGGGGTAGACCACCAATCATATCTTTGCAAGTCACCTTCTAGCATAATACTTCTTATTTTTAATAGCCTTTTACCTAGCCCATCCAGCAGTCAATCCTTTTCCAACTGAACAATTCTACAACATAATATTGCCAACTCCTCTCTCGGACTAAGTAGTGACCAAGAAACTTTTACCTTGTGTTGGCCTGCAAGTCTTCATCTGAGCTGCTCTTCCCCCTTGGCTTGATTACAACCCAGAGTTCAAACTTAAACTGCAGGTTAGGGCACAAAGATGGATGTCATCTTTGCTTTATGAATACCAACAAACATTTGCTTTTTTTTTACAGCAGAACTCTTTGTTTCTGAAATACCTTTAAGGACAATAGTGGGAGACCCCTCTTCCCCCACGTGTGTTCCCATTGTCTTTCTCAAAGAAATTGTTATGCAATTTGCTTCAAGCCATAATAAAAAAAAACAGGGGGAGGGGAGGGGTTGTCTTTAAATCAGTTAAAGTAAATGGGTTTTAAGGTGTGAGAAAGGAAGAAGGTAGTGTTATGTAGGAGTGCCTCCTGAACAAACCCAACTAAATTAGCAAAGCTAATTCTTTACAGCTGAGGACTTTAGTTAATGAGAGATGACTCCACCTAGGAAGTCCAGCTTAAGAGCAGGCAATTGTCAGTCCTGGCATTTTGGTCCTTTGGTGGGACTATAGACTTGTACTAGAAATATGACTCTACAAGTAAGGTTGGGCAAGGGTATTTAGGCAAAGTGTGTGTTCATAGAAGCTCATGCTGTCGACCTAAAGGAGCACACATCTTATTCAACCATTATGAAAAAAGGGGTGAGTAACAGAAGGGAGATGAGTAATTGTCTGTCTTGAAGACATGCTGTGCCAGCCTGACCTCAATACTAAAGCTGTTGTGAAACGAAGCTGCTCCTGGTGTAGCGACTTAAAAGCTCTACTTTATTTCTCAGCTTTTTTGATTTGCTTTTTAAACTACTTTTCTGTTTTCTTTATTAAAACATTAACTGTATGAACAATTACAGAAACATATGTTGCATAAAATAAATCTTCACTGAAATCTTCCTAAAAACATGAGCTCAGCCAACACTGAGCTTTTTAAGGGTGTAATGGTAAACACTGTCCAGTTCTGCTCTTGAGTATTCTGTGCTCCAAGTGGGGTCAGAAGAAAGAAGACGGATAGCCAACGGAAGTTATGATTCAGCAATACAGAAGATCAGTGAAGAGTAGTATCAGAAAATGTGCAATATGAGCTCACCACACCAGCACAAATTTGTTAGAAGAATGTTGACAAGATAACTTAGTGTTAGCGGGCTGTATGTCAGATCAGGTCCTGTGTGCCACACTATTCTGACTTCAAGCTAATTCGGGTATTGCACAGCCATTACAAAAACAGAAACAAAATAAAAGAAAATGGCCTGTAGATGTTGTGTATCATGTGCTTAGGCTAATTCAAGAGGAATTGTTGTGTGTCCATGTCTCTCATCCAGGTTAAATGTATAGTGCTAGGTGACCTGGCATTTTCCAGATTTGGTACTAATGATCTTTGAAATCTAGCTTGAGGAATAGTGCTTTGTCAGACTTCTTAAATATTTTTCTCCAAAGCAGAAACTTTCACTATAGGTTTTTCTTGGGATCTGAGGATGGCAGTATTCTAACCAGCTGTGAGGACAGATACTTACAGTAAAAAGTTCACATCAGATGAGTAGATTTTGGTGAGGTCTGGAAATGCCTTGAGTCCAGTATTAAAAATACCTCTGAAAGAAAGAAGAAACAAAAAGAACTGCACATACTGGATCACTGAACAACAAAAAACAATGCATTTAGAGCATTGAGCAGTGCAGGGCAGTTATTTCACCCTCTCTATTGTCAATCAATTAATATATAATCAACTGTCCAAAATATAAGGATGCAAGAACAATTAAAAAAATAAAAATACGAGATTTACAATAAATTATACAATCTAAAAAATGGCAACACAAAATAAGACAGCTAAGCATATCTGCAGAGCAAAGTAGCCTGTGAGGTGGATAGGGAGAAAAAAAAGTTATAACTGTGGATTCACTTGAGAGATTAAGGCTGCTTCAGACAATACTCTGGACTCTCAAATCCTCTATCTTTCATTGAGACTAAGAGCTGTTCAAATAGCTCTAGAAAGGGAAACTCTCCAAATGTGAATACAGTTAATGCCCTTTATTTCTGAACTCCTGTAGAGTGGAAATAACTAAGAAAATATAGTTCTCAATTTTAAAAATTATTCCCTGAAATGAAATTGTTGTGACTACTTTCTTTTCATTGCTTTCTGATCTATAGGAAAAATCAGGAAAAATCTTTCCTCCTCAATGCTACCCGCACCACACACACACAGACCGCCCTTTCTAGAGTCTTCCAAACATTTCTCAAAATCACAGAAGTTACTCTCTTTCTCATCTCTCTTTCCTATGCTGTAATTTTAGAATTTTATGGTTTGGTTACTCTGTGCTGCTCTTCAGAAACCTTATGGGAATATAGAGAATTCTTCAGGATTTCTCTCTGCCATAGAGGTCATATGAGATCAGGTGTCTATGGATGGGCTTGCCACACTTAGCTGAGGGGTGTGCTTTAAAAACCTGTGTAAATTTCTAGTAACTATAGAAGTTGTGTATATTTCTGTTTGTCCCTTCTTCCTACTATTTCCTACAAAAATATAGTAAGACAGCACTTACATAAGAAGACTAGCTGTGGAATGATGCCAAGGAAATATTAGTGTATTCCAGACATTTAATGGATAAGAAAAATGGCAAAATTACTAATGAATTTGTGAACATGTGTTGCTTTCTCACGAAAGTAGTCAAAGTTCCAACCCCTACCCTAGCTGGCTTTCTGTCATTAAAATAAAGCAACAGTGAAAAACATTGCAATCAGTTCCAAAATCAAATGCAAAGAAACAAAACTGTGTAAAAAGTCATCTGTAAGGCTTAAGTGCCTACTTGTTGCAGGTGCTAAATACTTACAGGTATTTCAGAAGTGGGAGGTTCTTAAAGGCATCTGGATCTATGTAATCCAAGTTTCTAAGATTTCGAATTTCACTGTAAAAAAGGGAGGAACATTACCAGATTGATCATTACTGTTTAATTATTTATCATAACAGAAATCAGCAATGTTAAAATAAGATTTCAGGGATCTAATTCCTACAATGAGCTTTTGTACCAACCAGCACTAGCTCAAGACCACTATAAATTCTGACCAGTCTTACAATGACTAGTTATCATCTGGATAGACACAGTGCTGGAGACTGGGTAGTTTAAGCATCAGGGGAAGAAGCACCTGAGATTTGAATATGGATCCTTTGTCTGTATGGTCCTAAAGTCAAAGTAATAGCCTGTGGTAATGGCTGTTCTTTGAACACGGTGAGAGTTTTGTTTCTGTGAAGTTGAGTAAAAAGAAGAAAAGTTAAGCAAAACTTTCAGCATTGACGTATCATAGTCCTATCAACTCACAACCATCTATTTAGCTTATAATTTTATATCCCGTTTTTCTGGTTATTTCCTTCATGTCTCCAACAGTGTTTTGTATTATTTTTCCTCTCCCTTTTACAGAACTCATCAATGGGTCCAAAAGACAGATCAGGTCACTTAAATTCACTCCATTCTGCAGCATGAAATGGACACGCCATTCACTATATAATATAGCCGTGTCCAGCAGTATAGAGGATAGTGTACCTCTTTGCTTTATGCTGATGCAAAATGTAACACAGACTTCATTCCTTATATCTTCTGTCCACAATTATGTCCTTGAATACTTCTACACAGGTGACAGCTTGGTCTGCAGATGGCTTTTTAGACTGCAAGTGTTGAAGAACCAGCCTGACACTGATCACGGCTATGGTGACATGGGGTGCTTTCTGTCAGTGTGCTGGTGGGGCTGCTGCCCCTCCAGCCATCGTGATCATTGCCTGGCATCATGACTTCTCCTCATTTTTCTGAAATGCTTGTCTCTGCCCTTAATGCAATTTTCCTCAATCTTTCTCATTCCTCAGCAGATTTCTTTCTTTTCTATCCATAACAACAGCCAGCAGTCTGGCAGCACCAATCAGACTGTGCCAAAATTCACTGTCTAGATTCAGTAAACCTACAAAATTTTCACCATTTATGAAAAAACCCACCCTTACCTGCCCCCATCACATGCACACTTTTCCTTTCCTGGCCTCTTTAATGTCTCCAGAAAGGGATAGCCCTTTTTGCTTGTTTGCTTCTACTGCTTTACCTTAAACTAGTTCTGGGCACTGGTCTTACAACTCTGGTGCAACAGCTCTCAGCCTTTCCTAATATAGAAACCATATAGAAAAAAACAGTCCCAGTTTTCCTCCTGAGACTAGCTGGGGAGCAGTGGGCTGAGGGAAGCACTTCTTGCTACTTGTAGACAGAAATTTGATGAAGACAGGTATAGATGGGATGGTGGTGCAGGTTGTATAGACAATGTTCTCATCTTAAGTCAGTCCAAGAAGTGCTGCTACAGGGCAGAGACTCAATGGGCAGAAACCAGTAGTATTTAGTTTACCACGTTACCTGACAGTGCCAAGTAACCTACACAATATAGGTATCAGGAAGCTGGGGTTTAAGCATAGCTTTGCCGCTGGAATAATTTTTGTGGGATGAAATCAACCCAGCCAAGTTGCCTGAGAAATAAAAGTGGGAAAAGAGACATAAGTACATAAATCAGTATGTAGATACACGTACCAAGACTTCAGCCTCTCTATATGCTGTTATACTGATGAAACCATTCTGTTCCACGTTTCAAGTCTTCAGGTTTTACTCTGTTTACTACAGTATTTCAGGGAGAGAAGGATTTACTTTTTACTTGCATGTTAAATGGATGTAATTAATAGCTGTACCACTGCCATTACAGTGATGTAATCAAATATTCTTCATATCTGTTAGCTACTTTGAACAGTAGTGTTTCTGTATTTAAAGGAAATCTTCTCAATGTCAGCCTCTTGCTTCTCTCAAATGATTTTATTAGTTATGTAACTATCACTCTCCTGACAGTAGAATTTGCTCCATAAACTCTGATATGTTTTTTCTGTCACTGACTACATTTAAAATGCTGGACTCATGAGCTTCCTTGTTACATACTCCTTTGTTGTGGACCAAAGGGAAAGACAATGTTCACATCAACCTACAGCCTAGAGATGGATAATGCACTGGAATACCATAGAGTCATCAGGATTTGGCTTGTTGCTGTTCATAGTATTCTGCATAAATGAGGGTACTGAAAGTAAGAATCCCAAATCTGTAGATAGTATTAAAATTGGAAATACCAAATAATGCAATGAGATTCAATCAGATTTCAATTTCAATTTCTTAAGTAACTGGGCCATGAGAGGGCATGTGTTGTTTAACAAAGGCAAATTAAAAACTAATTAATCTGGGAATAAAAGATTTAAAACCGCTAGATGAGACAGTTGGCACAGTAATTGGATAAAAGTTTAAAGAATGTGAGTGAGGAAATCAGTATGATTCAGCTGAATGTTGGAGAAAGATTTACATCCCTGATGTTCGATTTCCTTGAATTGGTAATGCTGGGATTAGGAAAGAAGTAAGCTTTAATATATACTGTATTTATATTTGAACTTTATCCTACGCTTTGTATTACAGAGGTTTCTTAAATCCCCAAAAGAAGAAAAGGGCCTGTTGTGGTAGGTACTACAGAAAACAACAGCAGACAGCCAGTTGCTTAGAAGTCTCTAGTCAAAACAGACAAGAAAAAGGGTGAGAGAGGTATAAAAAGGTAAAAAGTGATTTGACTGAAGTGAATGCTATGCTTAAGAAAAGAACTCAGGAGAAAAATACAATTTTCCCTACTTCTAGTCCAGTCAAATGTGCCTCTCACACTTGACTGGCTGAATATGTGGCTTCTCATTTCATGTGCGTGAAAAAGAGAAAGATCTTCAAATTCAGTTCCACTCATGAACTGTGCTGCTGTCCTTGTTTTGCACACTCATACAGAATGAATCTCAGAGTACTGGAAGGAAACTCCCCCTAAAATCGTAGATTTAAAGGATATCTATAGCTCCATCAATATTGGAGCCTATGAAGTTAAGCGCATGAAGAGAAAAGATACTGAAATAGTTCTGATCTCATCAGTTCATAGGATACTGATACACAAACTGGATTTCACAATTTCTTTTACATTAATTAGTCATGAGTAATATACTCAAAGGTGCCTAAATGTTATACGATAGTAATTTTCACAGTGTAAACAAAAGACTGCTGCAGTGTAAGGATTACTTACAAAGGATCCAAAAAAATAAGAAAAGCAAGTAGGTTATTGGCAGATTCATTGCATGGGGTTTGCACTTTTATCAGTAAGTGTTTCTGAACTGGTGAATTGAAAAGATTGAAACCCACCAATCTAGAAAGTTAAGGTTCCTTTGAAAAGCGGCTCTAGGAAAGCTATTAGTAGTTTCAGCTTCCTAAAATGCAGATAAAGCCAAAGAGTATACTGAAAAATGTCTAGTAGGCTAGTTCCCAGGTATCTAAGTGTCTACGAGAGCTGATTTTCAGTGACTTATGGAATAAATATAAATACAACTTAATCTTAGCATACAGTACTTAAAGCCTGCATCCAACAGCACTGTAACAATTCTGAGTTCTTCTGGGAATGAAGTGCTTTAAAGATATAAAAAAACCCTAAGATGTTTAACAGGCATCTTTGCTGATCATTGATGCAGAGAGGTAAAAGGTGCCCTGAACAAACATTTCACTTGCTATCCTAAGTAAAATTACTTAGAGATGCTCATAAGAAAGACGGATGCTGCTACTTACCCACAAGATAACAAGATTATTTGCGGAATATTTACAGAATTATTCAAAGTTACTTTACAAATTGTTCAGCTTCTTCTTTGCTTTTAAAAGTAAATAAAATGACCAAGAGGTGGCTTATTTGTGCTTCAAAGACAACCAATGTTTTAAATTTTATTTCTGGCACTCAGACTAGTAATTAAAAATGTACTAGGTTCACAATCAAGCCACCACTTGACTGTCCATGAACAGCAACTCACTTTTGCTTTTTAAAGAAAATACTTCAAAAGCTTTAACATGCAAAGAACAGATGTGCAGAGAAGTCGCTCAATGATATAAAGTCTTGTGTCAAGACTTGCGGATAACAATGAACTTATGCTGAGTAACAGAGATATAAATATTTAGTTCTAATTCCAAATGAATTCACAAATTCAACTAATAATAATTATTCAAATATTCATCTAATGAATTAATTAATGAGAGATAAGTTTGCCAGAGAACTTTTACAAAAGTTATTAAGCTACTTAACATTCTATATGAATTCAGCAACATTTGAAAAAAGGACAAATATTTACATATTTAAGTGGCTTCTAAACTTCATTGAACAGACATGTCTTTCATACCTGCCTTGCAATATTGACACATCCTTGTGATTGTTCAAGACTCCAGAATCCAGAAATTGTAAATCTGGCCACAGAGTCTTAATACACATGTGGACATACCTACAAAGACTAAGGATATTCAGGTCAGCAGCTCTAAAATGTTTTAAATCAGCCATTTTTTTTTTTCTTGTAATAAATTGGGACCTCCCTCTGCCTTCTTAGACTTAGTTTGCCTATGTCTTCCTTGGCTTGTCTCACTTGCCTATATATTTCCATGTTTTAGTCTCCCCCTACAGCCAAACAACCCACATTATTTCATCTGCGTGCACCTGACAAGCTTTTGCACTGCTAGCACCAGAAAATTGGCTCAGGCTCCCAACAGTCTACTCCCTACCTCCAGACTGCAGCTTTTCACAAGATTTTTTTCTGCTCAGCACTTGTCTCAGTGCCCTGAAATTCACTGCAGGTATACAGCAGTCCCCCCAAATCTCTTCAGTCTCTCTCTCCAGTTGCTTCTCAGATATTTCCATCAAATCACCTCTCCTTTCTGCAGCGCTGTATCCCACGACCTGGCTCCATGAGCTGTTCAAGAAGAGAAGTGCAGCCCTGGCCCGGAGGCTGGTGGAGCTGGCCCAGCCCTTGGCTCCAGCTCACTGCGAAGAGGGAGAGCAGTCCCCCACCAGCTATCCAAATGACGTCACTTATATGAGGGCAAACCACTTGAACCATAACCTTTGGACCTGTTCCCAAGTGCTGAGAGGGCTTTTCATGTGGTTGTATAAGAGGAGAGAGCTTTCAGCGTCAGGAGGAGAGGGGAGTAGGCAGAGATCAGAGGAGAGTGAGCAAAGACACAGAGAACGGGAAAAGAAAGAGTGAAATTTTCTGGGGTTCCTTCCACAGGAATGTTTTCCTGAGACACAATGACCTAATTACAAGAGATTTTTTTTCAGTGTAATGCTACCAAGCTGCAGCACTACTAGTAAGATAACTACACAGACACATTGACTGCACTTTCACAATTATATCTAGAAAAAATAAATATGCCATTGTGTGGAGGAGACTGTTCTGAATTTGTAAACACATTAAGTTTGTCTCACAGACATACTTAAAAAAGGTAAAGACAAAAAGAAGGAACAAGAAACCATCGTGAGACCAATTTAACACGACTGGGGAAAAAAAATCCCCACAAAGTCTTGGCGCTGATTTTCATCTTCATAGAGTAGGAATTTTGCCATTAATTACAACCAAAATGAGATCTGGCCCATTAAAATACAACAGACGATCAGTATCCTTAGTTTGCAGAAGCTGCTCAGCACTTGACAGGATTAGGTTCATGAAAATATGACCTATGCTTCAAGAGAGCGGAGGTCTGGAGGGAACAGAAAGTCGGGACAGAGGCACGTGAACTGAATAAGGACCAAGAAAATGGAGCGCTGCAGACCGAAGCTGAAGCACACTAACAGGCTTGGCAGACAGGGGCGATGGCGAACACAGGACGCCTGTTCACATGACACGTGACTCAAGCCAAAGCAATTAGTTCCTCCCTTCCACAAACACTGAATTTTCTGGTAAGAAGTTCTTATGTTTAAAAACTAATGTTTTTAAAATGAAACTGTGTGTATAAGTTTAGATTAGGGTAAAAAGGTTATTTACATAAAACTGCACTTTATGAAAAGTCCATGAAAAACAACCTGTGAAAATGAAACTCTGTGAAATGACTTTTCCAAACTGTAACTTCAACCTCCTTTAAAATATCCTATGATAATCTTTATCCAGTGCTATTTTAGCAGTAATGCTTTGAAAATACTATGTAAGTTGAGAACATTAAAAAAATGCATAGCACAACATATACATTTATCCCTAAATAATCTTGTTCTTTGGAAAGTAAATCGAGCCCAGCAATGGTAAGTGTTAACAAACACGAGAAGTTATGGCAGCAATTCAGAAAAATGGCCAAATTTATAATTTGCTTTCTTTTACAGCTTATATGCAACTGCCTAATTTGCCAGATGCCTGGATATTCCCTGATCAAATAATACACGCGCCTTACTTCCAAAGAGATTTTAAAAACCTGGTAAGCACTTTTGAGTGGTAGAGGTAGCCCTTCTCCGTGGGCTATCTGCAAAGGTCTGGGGTTTGCCTATAGCTTTTGTGGGTAGAGTTCTCATGTCTTGTCCTAAGTAATATTTTTCACTCTTGCACAGAAAAAAGATGTATGACTGTGTACAGTCGCTTTTTTGGTAGTGCCTTGTAAGAAATAGAAGGGGTCCCACATTACCATAACCCTTGCACAGCAGATCAGGAAACCTCCTCCCCAGCGTGCCCTCCTCGCAGCCTGTGCCATAGGCGACAGGAGCATAAGTGCCCCCGTGAGCTGTTCTGACTCCTGCCCAGGCCTGCAGCTTCCTGGCCATGGACAGCACATCCAGGCCTGGGCTCTGGCATGGGTGTGAGAGTGTGGCAATTTCGGACCTCGCTGGTGTGCTCTGGCCTGACCCCAGGGGAGCCGCAACAGAGGTGCGCTTATGGCAGGGCGCACTGGCGGGCCTCCCAGGCAGGAATGTAAACGTGCTTTGGGGGTGGTTAGAGACTGGAAGAGGACAAGAGAAAAGGCTTCTACTCACGTTTCTTGCCAACCCTTTAGGTAGTAGAAAGTAATGCAAATCAGGCAGTGCTCCAGAGCACATCGCAAGAATGAGTGCCTCGGGAGGCACTGGCAACACCAGAGCTCCGTCCACCACTCCTTCAAGCTAGTCACACATTTAAAAGTGTGCATTTTGTGGAAGAGTTCTTTATAACCAAAAGCTTACATTACATTACCCTTTGAAGGACATCAGTTTTATGTTACGAATTAAGATCCTGAGGGAGATTTTTCTAGTCCATTCTCCACACTGAATCTCATACAGAAACAATAGAAAACAGCTATCTAGCCAGCTAGCTTTTTTCCTCAAGCTGTCCTCAAGAAGCCTTTGTATCCACATCATTTAAAACAAGCAAGATACTACACTGTATATTGTACGGAAGAATCTTGCAATGAAATGCGATGGCCCAAGAGCATTTGATCTTTAACTTCTAATAAGGTGAACGACAAAATAAGTACCACGTGAGGAATTTGTAGTGCATAGTGCCAGATGCTTTATTTATTGTTTATAAAATGCGCCGCCAGTAAATGTTTTCTTAAATGGTCATTTGTGTTAAACAAGAAATCCTAAAGACAGAACAACTGTGAAACAGGAAAAGCGAACATGAAGATGACAGGCCTGGAAAAACCACCTACAGAAGAGGGAATGGCATTATAACTAAAGACAAGTACTGTTATCACACCAAAGCCTGTCTGTAAAACTCTTTCAGGAAGATTACAGGAGCGTGTTCTTGGCCTCAGCTACGTCTCAGGATCCTGGACTCTACTTCTAGCTCTGCGTGCCCGGTACTTTTAGCAGAGGCACTTCCACTTTCCAGCATCAATTGCTCTCTATCTACAGCAATAGTAATGATATTATTTCCTTTATTTTTATTAACCTTTCTGTTTCACACTGCATAAAGTAAAAGGAAAAAAAATATAGAAAATAGAATAGTGTTAAGAGATCATATCTTTTCTTTTTTTTTCATCAATCTCTTTCTCTGAGTGAAGATTAAATAGACCTATGAAGTTTCTGATTACAAAGCCTTAAATTCCTCCAGGGAGAGCGACAAGCTCCCCAGGAAAACAATTCTAGTGTTTAGTTATGCCAGCCATATGAAAACATTTCCTGAAGTCGAACATGAATCTTGCCTAATCTAATTTAAGGTTATTATTACTTTTGCTTTGTCAATTATCGGTGTGGAAAACGGGCTGCAGCTTTCACCCCTTGCAACAACCTTAAAAGACACATCTACCTCTGGCGTGTTTTCTTTCTGGACACAAAAGTCTTTCCTCTCTGACAATGGTTTCTGGATCTGTGATGACTGACAGTGCTCTCTCGTGGAACCTCTGCAAACACAAATCTTCTCTGGAAATACTTCAAGCTGCAGCTCATCTGAGCTTGATGACACTGGCACACCTTCTGTTCCCTCACTTGGATCACTAATGGAAACATGGATGAGTACCAGATGCAGGACTGATCCTACGAAGCTCTATTCAGTGCCTTATCCTCTTCTTTTGACAGGGTCCTGCTGAATGACAGGAACTCCCTGGATGCAGGTGTCCTGCCACTTTTGTATCTGCCCTAATGCATCATTTGGTGAGGACTGGCCAGAACAAAAAGGTATGAAAACACCTCCCAGAAGCTTTTGTCCATAACATTCCCATTCCACTTAATAACCAGATAAACACTTTTCATTTTACTAGTGCACTTCCAGAATGATAACTTACGATTCTTCATGTCTCCAGCTAATGCAAATTTTCTCTGTGCTTTGGCCCTTCTGATTCATTTCTGGTGCTTATATTACTGTTCTATACTTACCTTCAGTAATTTGACAGAAGTAATTCATATTCGCCAGCTTATTTCAACCTTCCAATCAAACTCATGATTTAGTCCTACATATTTTTCACTACACCTTCTTAGACTTCCGTGGGAGGATACAGAAGGGCAAGGAAACCGCAAAGATGTAGGGAGAGAAAGCACAAGTCAAAAAAGAGACTGACTCCACATTACGGAGAGAGGGAATGAGAAAAGAAATGTGTAGCTACAAAGGAGACAAGAATGACAACTCAAATATCAACATGTATGTTATTGCCACACATCCCCAAATTTATTTTGTCACTGTATTCATTTATTTAATTACAGTACTTACATATGAGTGACTTTGCTTAAACTGTCGAAGGAACGGGCCTCCAAACTCTGAAGTGTTTCGTCTATGGAGATGTAGCTAAACACCAACAAGCAGAAAAAGAAACAAGTCTCAGACCTTGGCAAGCCATGGCTAGTGCCTATCATGGCACTTTATTTTTTCCTCTCATTCTTTTTCTCATCCAACTGCCATGACACTGTCAGACATATGGACAGTGTCTGAGGGAGGAACTTTTAACAGGATTTTGATTTTGACTGATGCCTTACATGCACACCATACTGGAGAACACAGTTAAATAAAAAACCCACAACAGTGCTATTAAGCAGCAGAAGCAAACATCCATATTTCATATTTCAGAATCATATTTCTTCCCTTTTCCCCACAAGATCACCCTGGAGTTCTCTAAGGGGATCTAGCCCCCAGGTAAATTGACATATTTCTCTATATTGAAGAATAAAAAAAGAAGGAAAGAAGCAAAGATGTTCCTTGGGCCATCACTGCAACAACTGTCGCAATTTCTCTAGAGAGAAACAGATCATCGGGGCGACTGGTGTTTTGATATTGCTGAGGAAAAAAATGTGCTCTGGCATGAATTTAGAGAGAAACTCTAGCCATATGGTGAATGTCGTAAAGGGTGTAAGGAGTGCTGTGGCTCAGAAGCAAAACCAGACAGCAAGCTTAATAAATACTTATTTGCACACAGTTCAGACTGTGTAGGATTTGTACTGCTAGTGATCTACTGAATGTGATGAGAAAATTGCTCTACAGAGTCTCCACCATCATTAGGAGGATGATAATACTGGAACTGCTGTTAAAGGCTTTCAAGTGTGAATAAAGTTGCAACACAACTAACTAGTGCAGATTTTCAGAGTAACTGACATTACTATTTAAATTACCTGATTCTGTCTTTCAAAATATCTCTTAGTTTTAAAATTTACTAATGCTGGAATAGCATTTAAAAATTTATTCCTGTATTTTATTTACTATTCTAATAATATTTTATATCATATTTCTTATCTATGTATCTTACAAAATAATTGTAATGCCTTATATATTCTTTGTATTTATTATTATTATTAAAATATTTAAGTACTATCTTTTGATAGTCTTGATCGAAGTTAAACAGTTTTTAATATTTTGCATGGTTACACATACCCTGAGCAACTTGATCATTATTTTAAACGCACAAAATTAAATTGACTACTAGAGTCTTAGACATCAGTGTGAAAAGAGAGTGTACTATATGCCTTTCCTATTTTTTAATCAGTAGACTTTCAAGGACCTAGAATCATACTTAACCTAAAACATATCCAACTGGTATTTTACATCAATTCTAACTGGGTTGTGTTCCTTAAACAAAACAGAAAAGATTCTTAAGTTTCTTTCCATTTTTTCCAATGACAGTATTAAGAGTAATAATAGTAAACAGCAAATTAAAATATGATCACTTAACCCAGGAGGGCTTTTTAACACAATCAATTATGGATCAGATTTTGATTTTTTGTGGAAATTTTAAAGAAGAAAAATATTTCTTTCAATGGATATTAAAAAATATTTTAAATGTTTTTAAAAATTAGAAACAATATTTTGCGACCAGTGCATGCTCTAACAACCAGCAGCTGACTAATACCACTAACTGTTTCATGGGCATTTATGTTCTCTCCAGACCGGAGCTAAAAGCATATTACCTGAACTAATTTTAACTCTTCTAACATCACATTTACTTTTTATTGGTCACTGTGAAGATGCATTCAAATGTATGTGTTTGAAAAGATACCAGAAAAGTAACTAGTAGCAATTGTATGACTAACAGATTCTCTTTCCACAGTAGTATTGCTTTTACAAAGCTATTTGACTCTTCTGAAAGGAAGAAAGATAATAAAAGAGGAATACAATAAAGAAAGTGTTTCCATGCTGTACTTCTGTGATTGAGTATTGCAGAGTTAGATGTTTATGTGAGACACTTTGATTTTGTTTTCCTGTAAGCTATAAATGTCTATTGCCCATGAAATTGGAGTTTCAGTCTTAAAAGAAAATTAATTATTCATTTTTAACAGAGCCTACATTTTAACATACCAAGATAGGTTGTATCAATGACATATAAAAATAAAAAGGCTGTTCTATGTAGCAAACAGCTATATATAAATCAGCTTGACAGAAAATGAAAATAAAACCAGATAATGAACAAACATTGCATCCTCATGCTGGGGCTAGGAATTAGAGAGTACTTTTTGTGTGCTCTGGTCTCTTTACATCAGGCAGGCAAGTGCTTCTCTCACATATGAGAAGAGGCATAAGAGTTGCAGTAGGGATTCCTCCTCCCCTCCCTCGCCCCTACAGCCACCACGTCCCTTCCCACCGTGCCGCATGTCACATTTTTACTATACTGCCTGCCTTGGTGCTGTTTGAGTTACAGTTTTATATCTTGCAGCTGTGGGACAAAAGTGTGAAGGAAACGGCTTATTTTCTTTGCACGTTGACCTTCACTCTTCTGCTTCATAAGCAGATGTATTTGTGTATATTAATTAAACCACATCCTCACTGATGACAGGGAAATGAGTAGTTTTATTTGCTTTAGTGTCATCTAGATGAACACCCAAAAACCACACAAACACATTCAAAATCTCCTCTGAGACAAGAATGTAAAACAGAAACACATATTAATGGTGCATAAACATTTGATTCCAAGTGTTCAGAGTGCCTCCAAAAACCTCTGGGCTCTGGCTGATGAACAGATAATACAATATGTTAAATGTAAGAAATAAAAATCGTAGCTATCAGAACTGGAAGGCTTTGCATCAGAAGAAGAGGGAAAGCGTGTTTAATTCGCATTTTGAAGGCGTGCCACAATTCAGCATCTCTCTCTGCCAGCTGTGTTTAATTTGCAGGATTTCAAAATGCCTTCAACACCCATCACCAGCACAGTCATAGCTTAAACACAAGATGCACAGCTTCAGAGATGGTCTGTTTGCAGGTAACTCTTTAGTCATCATTGCCCATTCAGAAAGAGCTTGAGAACACAGGATTTAAGGTGTATCAGCACATGGCAGTAGCCGCAAGGCTCCTTGCTCTTATCTTCTCCCTTCTCACCCTCTCCACCTTTCTTGGCTTTTTTCCAGCCTCGGCATCCCCTGTGTTGCAGCCCACCAGCTGCCCCTGTTCTCCTCTGCTGCTGACGGAGGGCGGGTTGGTGACATGTAGGGTGCTTCACAAGAGGACAACCAGGAGCGGCTAAGGCAATCGCCACCCCGAGCTGGGGCTGTGCTGCATGGGCTGGTACTGGGGAGCAGGGGAGGTGTGGGAGCCCAGCGGTGCAGGCACGTGCTCGGCGTGGGGAGCCCTGTGGTGACACTGGCTGTGGGACAGCAGCGTGTGCAGGGCGTGAAAGGGCACTGTGCTGCACAGGGGAAAACACTGCACGGGGGAAATGTTGTGCTCTGCATGGGGCTGCTGGCAGTGAGCACTGTGTGATGCGGGGATGCTACTTTGCGTGGAGAAGCTGTGGAGTAAAGTTCTCAGGGAGCTATTGGTCAAGTGTCTGTGAGGTACTCATTAATATGTCCCCAAAACACCGTCCTGAGCCCAGGAAAAATGTTCTTTATCCCTGACCTTAAGAATACTGTGTGTTCAACCTGTCCTAAGTCAGTAGGAAATACAAGGCAAAGCCCTTCTACCAAGATTTAATGTATTTACAGCTTTCAGGATGTAACACAAATTTCTCTTGCATCTAAATACCTTATAAAACCTTTTTTTTTTTTTTCTTCAGTGTGCTGATCTATTTCTGACAGGAATTAGCTCTGTATTTGGGCATTTCATTGAAATGCTTTTCGTTTCATTCCTGTGGCAAAGAAGTACAGGGAAACAATCTCTGCTTTTAGCTAACGAGAGTATATAGATATGCATTCATTTAAGAGAAATGGTAGCCCTCAAATTTTTGTTTAAACAAGGTTCATAAAGAGGACAACTCAATTTTCTGTTCAGTACAGAGGAAAAAAGTTCTTTTGTGGAAATTATATAGTAGAAACCATACAGCAAAATGAAGTGTTATATTTGGAACGGTAAACACAGTCAATTGATCATTGAACCTTCAGAACATTTTCTAGATGAGTTTAAAAAAGCAAGGAATGATCTGGTAATTTTCGTTGCTGATGGAAATTATGGGCTGGGAGAGGCAAATGGGAATTGGGTACATTAGAGGCCAAGACATACACACGTGAGCTGTAGTTAAAATACAGGTACTGGTTCCTTAGCCCAAAGATTATATCAAGAAGGTGGGAGTTCATGATCTGTAGTAGTAGTAACACTCTAAGAACAATCCAGAAGGGCATTGACATTATTCTAATTTAAGCTGCGATCTATTCTTTGGAGGCTTTTTAAAATTAACGAACAAAAAAGAGATGTGGTAACCAAGAAGGTATTGTACAGCAGGAGACAGAGTGAAACGCTACCACATCAGGTCATGATTTTAGGTAGCTTGCTGCTATACTCAACCGTATCTACGCTATTTTCCCACACATAAATGTGGAGTAGGGAGAAGGTAAAACTCCATATTCAGATACTCTCTCTAAAGAATAATTTGGGGAAGATACAGACATTTATTTTCCTGGGCATCCTTGAAATCATGAACCAATTAAACCGACATGGATGCCAACATATTATCTTAAGATGTGTAAAAATCACCTATTCATCTCATTCAAGGCCATAAGGTCTTTGTCATTTTGACTTTCCTCTTCAACTGACGTGATAAAAACATGAAACAGAGTGGTTTTCTGTTACCATCTTACTATCAAACAGTATAGGCAAGAGATTGTCATTGACTCCTAACGCCCATGGAGAAAGACTAGGTGGCTAAGTGTCCTTAGCCTGCGAGGTCACGAAGTGATCTAGAGACAGTCAGTGTGAATACCCCTTCCTCACCTCCGGTGCCATGAAGATTAGGAAGATTTGGTGTAACAGCCTTTTGGCCACTGGAAGTTTCTGGAGGGTAGGCTTCTTTAGAGAAGAGCTCACCACATTCTTCAGATGAACACCTGTGCTCTTACAAGTTCATAAATACTATGATTTGAGAACTTTAAAATCTGAAAAGCATCTAAGCAATGGATTATGTGTCACTGAAAGCCAGAGAAGATTTGACATACTTCTACATTTAATAAAACTCTGTTTTGAACAAACTTCATCAGATAGGATACTACACATCATATGAGGGACATCCCTCCCCTCGAAAAACCCCAAAGCAATAAACCATCTATCTGATTAAACTGAGATGGTAAATGAGGCTGCAGCTATTCAGGAACAATTACTTACACGGATTTTAGAAAGTCACTAGTTCAATATACCTGGCTGAAACCATAAAATGTAATTAGGCAGACCTCCATTCCCCTCCCCCCCCCAAGTCCTGTTTCATGAATTCTCAAATAGCAGTCCATCTCAGTCATTCTGCCAAAGCTCAGCTGGAGTTCAGGCTTGCAATGAACGTCAAGGACAACCAGAAGAGCTCCTATTGCAACATTAGAAATAAAAGGCTGAACGAGAAAAATGTGGGCCTCCCGCGGAATGAGATGGTTTACTTAGTTAACAATGGACACAGATAAAGCTGAGCACTAGACCGGATAAAGCCCTGAACAATCTGGTTGGACATTATAGTTGGCCCAACTTTGAGCAGGTGGTGGGCTAGAGGGCTCCTGAGGACCCTTCTAAATTACATGACTCTCTTATTCTAGGGAGTGAATGGGGAGACGGCAGAGAAGTTCTCTGCATCAAACAGCCATGCACAGGATGACAGATTGTGGGCGAGCCACCAAGAAGAAACAAAGGTGGGACAACTTTGTCTCAAGACTGCTGCCATCAATGAACAGTACAGTGCAATGGTAGCCACTTTCAACAGGACAAATGTTGAAGGGAGGCAAATAGGTAGAGGCTGCTGGTTGTGCATTTATGGATTGTATCTATGCATGCGTTTAAACACAAAGGAAGTGACACAATGGAAGTCCTTCTCACATCACACAAATACTAATGTTTTTGTGAAAGTCTATCCCCAGTCTAGAAATGCTACAGGGTCTCCAGTGAAATCAGCTACATATCGTGCTGGGAGCTGGAAACAAATTTTTAGCCAGGACGAGCGATAGAATATGTTCATTTGTTGTGAATAAAACCATTTGTGATATTTTGCAAACCGGAAAAGAAAAAAAAAAGAAAAGTTTTATAGCCTTCTTTGTCACACCTACTTCAAGAAAGGTGTGCTTTTATCAAAAAATGCCTAGTATGCCTTCCTACAGCTGGTTCAGATTATAAACAATGGGATGATTACCTGGATTACCTGCAGTCCTAAAATGTAAGTGGTGAGGTAATAAAGGTGCAAGAATATTTTCATTTCAGAAGATTTTATACACAAAGACAGAATGTTGGAGAAGGAAAATTATTTTTACCAAAAGAGCTAAAAAAATAATATCAGAAACAGAACTTACATCCTAGAGATGTTGGGGAGATTGGAAAAAGCGTCACTTGGAATTGTTCTTAGATGAGTCTCCATAAATCTCCTACGGAAATAAAAGTTTCGCAGTTAATATCCTTTGGTGAGTACAATTTAACATTAAAAAGACCTACACAACTCCAGCTCTCCTCCAACATTTCTGTTCTTATCTTCCCTTTTCCCAATGTTACCATCTTTGCCTCATTTCTATTCCTGTTTCATTATGCAGCTTGGTTTGCTTGGGCTGCTCTCTCAATCTAAGTTACAACCTTCTGCACTGTCTCTCCTGGCAACTCAACATCCAGTGGTAATGATGGACCCTCCAAAATTCCAGAGCATGACCAGTAAACGTATTTGCCCACTGAAGTAAATGAAGTTTTAAGAGTATAAGAATTATTTTAACTATTTCAGGCTCCACAAAGATATCCCATCCCTCATTCTGAGCAAGAAATTCAGGCATACCAGAAAACTGAGATTGAATTAGAGCAAATGCACACTACCTCCACAGAATTCTCCACATACTTTGCAATAAATACAAGATTATTCCTCCCTAAACCTCTGATATGGGGCTGGCACGTACATTATTTTTTGTTTAAGCCTAGTTAAAGATGCACTTCAGGAGAGAACAGAATTATGTATTTTACTCATCTGCAGGAGGCTGTAGAAAAACATGTGACATTTAATGGAGATTCTTATCAACAGCCAATTTCTTAATAGAATGAATCTCTAGCAGACCGACTCCTCAAAAAAAGGAGGAAATGCTTTGGAAAATTAGCCTATATGTCTGTTAAACTTACAGTTACAACCTGTCATTGCTGGATGAGGTAATTTTTGGTTTTCCAGTACATCTGGGAATACACTTACATAATTTATAGTCAACGAATCGTCTGAAGGATAATTAAGTACAAATGATAAACATTTCCCATAGCTGCTGTTTAAGAGCAGTTCAGTAGAAAAGTAATAAACAAATTAGGATGATCTCCTAATTCTGTTTTCTGTTTCATAATGTGATGTATCTGATTATAATAATTATACTTGATTTACACAGACAAAAACATTATCATCTTAAGATGATTTATCAAGCTTCTGGAACTTGCATACAAGATATACAAAAATATATGTAGAAATTTTTAAAACTTCCATCTTGAGTAAAAATATAAATCAAGAGAATGTACACTCCCGTCACCCCAGAGGAAGGCTCTGTCTGCTTCCCAAGGATACCTCCCCTACTCTGTATACTTGTTACAAGAATGAGCAAGGAGAACCTAAAGACTTCTGTTTTTCCAACAGTGGGTTGATGTTTCTCCTGACCCCAATCCACCCAGCTCTCACCAAGCCCCCAACCAGGAGAATGTCAGTTGGTCCAGAGTTATGCTCGCCTACTCCCCTGCACCCATACCAGTTCTCTGCCATTCTTCTCCCTCCTTCACTTCACCCTACTGCTTCCTTTTATTATCACAGTCCTAGACAAGGTATTTGTAAAAATCAGCTGCTTAGTCCAGCACAGCCAGCTGACCTTGTTGTTGTGTTTCAACATCTGTCTGTATTTCCAGGCCTTTGAAGAAGCTGACAGTGATGACTGAGGAAGTTCTGGTTTCAGACAGATTTTAACAAGTCTTAAAGTACAACAGAGTGAATGAGGGACCTTGACAGGCTGGAGAAATGGGCTAATAGGAACCTTACACAGTTCAACAAGGAGAAAGTACAAAGACCTGCAGCTGAGGAAGAACAACTACATGCACGAGTACATGCTGGTGGCCAGCTGGCTGGAAAGCAGCATTGCAGAACATGACCTGGGGGTCCTGGTGGACACCAAGTTGAACATGAGCTAGCAATGCGCCCTTGCTGTGAAGAGGGCTAGTGCGAGACTGGGCTGCATTAGAAGGAGAACGCAGTCCTAAGGCTTCTCCCTGAGACTGTTAGAACTCAGCAGTCAAGAAACATATAGTTTAAGCCACTTCCAACTATCCAAGCTCACTTTTAACCTCTCATATCCCTCTGGTCCTCTGTTCACCTACAAAAGGCTGACTCACACAATTGTTACTTCCCATCAGCAACCATTACAGAAACTAGTACTTAGTTAAATTAAATTAGTAAATTAAAATTTAAATTAATTAGTAAATTAAATTAATTTTTACTAAACTAAGCTCCAGTTCTCTCTGAGTTTTAAAAACCTGTGGGCTAATACATTACTGCTAATTTTAAGCCACCTCCTAAAGAAGTTTAAAACTTTGCAGAAAAAACCCCAGTGCTTCAGTCCCTATTTGCCAAGTGGGAGCCTGCGGATAATCATTAGTCGAGGACCATGAGGCACCAGCGGTGTGTAGAAGGCTGTGGGACAGACAGTAATTCTTAGAAGTGGGAAGAAGACAAACTGAGAGAATTCTCAACCAGAAAAGTCTATGATAGATCAAAACCAAGAGTAATTTAAATAGACTAGCTTTAGCCTAGTTGTTTTCATTAATGAGAAAAAGAAGCTTTTTTAAAAAGTATAAGATCACATAGACTTCAAAATATTTCATATCTGCATAGAAACAACTCTACTTTTGACTAATTTCAAAATACATGTATATGTAAGTCGAAATTGTGAAGTATTCAAACTTCAACATATTTGCTTCATTTTAATGACTGTGCAGCATCAATGCACAGAGCATTACCCAAGTACCCACTAGAGAATAATGTCGTCTCTCCCTTAAGCACTGTATTTCTAGTACTGCAAAGCACTGATTCATTATTTGTGCTTTGCTGTTCTATGACAGTTAGTGTCCTATTTGATAATGCATCAAGGAACTCTGTTCTTGGGGTGGTTGGTGCCTACACTCCTATCAGCTAGGAGCTACCTAATTACGAATGAACATTTTGTTGGTTTCAGCATTAGTTAGCCCTATCGCTTAAGAGCTGTAAGAGCAGGCAGCTTAAGCCAGGCATAAGACAATGAAACTAGAATCAGCCCTGTAAACTAAGCAAGTGGCATTAATTGCAATGTAATTAATGATGTTAATTGCCTTCAGTATATTCTGTTGCATCACAGTTAATTTTTTCGTATTTTAGACTGCACTTTAAAAAATCTATAAATAGTAATACAGGAAAATAAGCAATTTACAGCTCACTTAAAACAAGATAAAAGTAATAATAACAGAAATAAAAACAATTTCACAAAAATATTCCACTAATAAATCAAGATTAGAAAAATAGAATAAAAGCTCTGCTCTTCTATATGAAACACTACTAACTCTACAGATTATAGTTCTTGACTATCCATTTAACAGCACTCTATTTTAATGTTAAGCAAAGCCATAATTACATCTCAGAAGCCAGCAGTTCCTCACGTCCACTTGTGTATTTAAGTCAGAATTCCAGCATAGCTGACTTTTTTTATTGAATGCTAAATATAGTTAGAGGAAGGCTAGTACCAAGGAGTTACAGCAAAATTCAAGTGAAACTCCTTATAATCCCAGTTGTCTTTTGACTGCACATATGCACAAGAATGGAATCTGGCCTATGACTTACAACAGTCAGTGTTCAGCATATAAGGAGGTTAAACTGAAAACTTTGACAGGTATTTAATTTCTTGCAGGTGACCATTTTAAAACATCTGAAATTGGTGAATATCAGAAGTACCTAGCAACTAGGGCCAGAGAAACATCATGTGTACATGTAACTGCCACAGCCTCTGCCTACTTATGTTTGACTATTTAATTTCTATTACTGTCTTGTGTTACAGCAAAAAAAATCCAGGAGGAAAGGTAGGAAGTGTACTTCAGTCACACCTATTCATCTGATAACTAGCATTAACAGCTTGCACTACGTAGCTAAAATACTATTAGAGTGAGAATTTACAGACATAGATGTGATAGAGTACATGAAAATCTAAAGAGAAAACATTTCTGTTGCTCTCTGACTTATTTGGTAAATCACTTAACAGCTTTATTTCTCATTGCTGATGAATGCTGACTCAGTGCTGAAGTTCTCAAAATAGCTTGAAGGTATATGTAATATATTATCTAGTAACTTACACTAAACATTTATAAAAAGCACTGGCGTCTCTAAAATATTTTTACAACTGCATTTAGCTACAAGCCTCTCAAGAATTTGGGGTTTGTTTTGTGGATTTCTGGGGGTTTGTTTCCCAAGCTTGAGTTTCAGGGCAGCAGAAAAACGGTGTTGTTCCTATCTATCACCTGTGACAGACAGATGGGAGGGAGCCTTCCTTCTTTGAGCAACACTGACCATGACTTCTTCTCCTCCTCATTCTTTGATACCCTATACGAAGCCCAGACCAGGCTAACAGCCATGTCTATCACCTGAGTTCACAGAGCAGAAAAAAACACAGAACAGAGTGGTAAATGAAGAAGATAAACATTTAGGTGCAGAGTCAGGGATGGGAGCAATTGCATGAGGAGTCTGATGCACATTAGCAGGTAGATCTAACTGGGATAGTCAAAACCTGTTCCTTTGCCAGATATTGGCTGAAGTGGCTGCAGAGTTTGGGTGTTCACTTCTTATCTCTCTCTCCTCTGATTTAATCTATACTTTCTTTTCATTAAGGTTCATACCATACACAAATATGGCCTTCATATTGTATGTAAATATTATGTTTCAGCAAAAATCTAATAAAACTTCAGCTGTCACTACATGTAACTGATTTAGTAAGGAGATAGGACAGATTGCAGTGATCAGGCACAGGGTTCAGTCAAACATGTTGACCAGCTCCATTTCGCCCACAACTGAGCCCTTTTATACCCCTTTCTGCCTATTCCTCCTTTGTTCCCCCAATCCCCTGCCCCTTCACATTGCCTGATCAGTTTGCATAGTTTCACCACAGAATCACAGAATAGTAGGGGTTGGAAGGGACCTCTGTGGGTCATCTAGTCCAACCCCCCTGCTGAAGCAGGGTCACCTACAGCAGGGTGCACAGGACCTTGTCCAGGCGGGTCTTGAATATCTCCAGAGAAGGAGACCCCACAACCCCTCTGGGCAGCCTGTTCCAGTGCTCCGTCACCCTCAGAGGGAAGAAATTCCTCTTCATGTTCAGCTGGAACTTCCTATGCTTCAGTTTGTGCCCATTGCTCATTTTCCTGTTGCTGGGCACCACTGAAAAGAATCTGGCCACATCCTCTTGATACCCACCCTTAAGATACTGGCATTTACGAGGTCCCCTCTCAGCCAAACATTCTTTCACACAACGTGATTCTGTGAAGGCATGTTTGCAACAAACTTCATTCCTTAAAAGACAGAAGAAAAATAGAGAACCCAGAGGAGACTGTCTTCATCACAGATGCATGGTGAATAGCTGAGAATCAAAATGAGTGTGCTCCTCCTCCTCTTAACTAATTAACAAAGCTTGATGAGCTTCAGCTGAACTGCACAGATGTGCCACAGTAAGGATATGAGTTCAGATGACCATACAGACAAGGCTTGGCTTGCACATAATCAGGGCAGCACAGAAAGCTCCTACCTAATAAGCAGGGTAAAATTCAAGTTGGTCTGTGTTAATCCTGCAGAAGGTAGGCTCTTGGAAGGAGTAAGTTCAGATGGCCCCAATGAGGTCCAAGTCCTATGCTACAGCTGTGGAGGCTTTTCCATGTTTTGGAAGAGTTACCTAATATTTTTAGGGTGGAAAATAAGGACAGGCAGTTACACAAATTACAGATTTCCACAGGATTGGTACCCTGTCTACTCTGAGAACCTGATAATTTGAGGTACTGTGGCAGTTCCTACTGATGTGTCTGCATGGGGGGTAGGCATGGGATGGGGGTACAAAGTTAGAACTGACAGGTTCTGCTGGTGAGACGCTCTGCAGATTGACCTCATAAAGCCTCCATTTGTTCACTTTCACATCATGATTTGCAGCCGCACAGAAGTAAGTCGGGTCATATGGAAGTGACTAAACAGATCAAAAGTATTTCAGCTTTATGCGAATGTATCATTGAACCGGCGTGAAGATGCTGTCAGAACCTTTCGGTGTGCGTCACTAAAACCTCTTAACCACCTTCTGTTCCAGGGCACGATGATGGCCCTTCAACACCTTGCGCCTAACCCACGAAGCCTACATTGAAGTGCAGTATAATGTCTCATGTTTTCAGAATCCCCACCAATGAGGAGGGAAGTGCATAATATGAAGGCATGATATCCAAGGAATTTTATGCCTCGCTCTATCCAGTTTTAGCTGCGGCCCAGAAACCGTTTGATTACTGAGTGGTTTTAGAGCAAGGACGCCTGGCATCTGTTAGAAAAACAGTACAGATTATGCTGCTATTGCTCATCAGCCTGGCCAAACAGCCTGGAAGGGAGGCTTTGGTTCATTTTAACACGTAAGCATAGGAGGTCTGCTCAAATAAATCTTCACTTCTTAGGGAGGTTTTTTGGTACAGATTTTACAAAGACTATGCTGTGAGCATCAATATTTAAATTATCCAGCAAGAAGGGAAACGAAAGTGCATTTCATTTGTGTTAATAAGCAAAAATGCTATGGCAGTGATGTGAAATTTACCTTTTATTACTTGTGCTATTTCAGATCCCAGCATACCATAGCAGGGTGTGCTTTACTTTGACTACAGCTGACCTGTTGCAGATGGTGTCATCTAGCACAGATGCCTGCTCAATCAAAAATACCTCAGTGCTCTACAGGTAGAGAGAGAGGAGATGAGCAGAGGTCAGCTACAGCCAGTTTAAATTAAATTGCTCAGAGAAAGTTCGAAGTCCTCATAACTAGGGCTTCGTTGCAACTCTACAGCTTTTTTTGTACAGTGTCTGAGGGAGGAAATCTTTCATAGTGTATATATTACCACCAAATTATGCAAATAGAATCACAGAAGTTTACGCAGAGAAAATAATAGCATTCCCTTTCGCCCCCAAACAGGATTTTCTCTTCTCCAATCCAAAATCTGAGCCAGACGAAGCCCTGAGGAGTGTGGTAACATCAGCTCTTCCCGTTTCTGGGCAGGGTTTTGAGAGAAGGCAGCTAGCCTCTGCCCTTTCCCTTGAGCCATGAGGTCAAATCCACTGAGGTAGTGCTGTCAGCAGGGGGTTCGCTGTCCTGCACTCGGCTGGGCTTTTTACCTGCGTGGGCTCTGTGGTCAGGCCTGCTGAAGGAAGATGCAGTTGAAGCTGTCTTGGCAGTCTGGATAGTGGAATGGCTTTAGTACAGCAAAATTGGAACCCCCAGAGCTCGGCAGTACTGCTGCTGTTCCTTTCAGTCCCTGCTGCACTGTCCAAGACAGCCATTTATGACATCCCTTTCCCAGGCAGTGGTGGGGAAAAACTGCAAACCTTTGCCAGTGTGTCACGTGGTCAATCTTTTTGGCTGTAGACCAGCCAAGGAGAACAACGAAGCTGAGTGCAAGAGAAATCATATTAACTTCTTTCATAGGAAAAATATTTCAAAACCTTCAGAAAAATTTGCTGAGCCTCTTAGAATTTCAAACAAAATATTTTATTCCGGTGCTCTACAATATTTCTAAACTATTCTAGAGAAAATATGTACTGAATGCCAGAAATAATACATCTTGCTGAGACAGATTTAAAATAGCCAGTATTACGTAATGGTATACACAAACCAAAAATGGCTGAAGGGATTGATCAGAGCAGGAATGCAACAGAATATCTATAGGATACAGACATTTACAAGAAAAAGTCTGGCAAATAAATTACTTGAAGTCTATTGCCTGGATCTTTCCAATAGCTTTTAAATATTTTTTACCAAGTTAAACACAAGAAGGAATATGCAAGACATAAACTAGAAATATCATACTTTGTTCATAAAGGCAATATCACAGAATTCTTTCAACAGACAAAAAATATACACAATAATGGAATATAAAAAGTTCAAGAATGTGTAAATATATCCATCATCCATTAGTAACAGCAAACAGCTGTATTAATTCAAAAGCATACTTCAATCGGTCCAACATTCCACATCTTTCCAATGTCCTACTGGTTTCCGTGGAACAAATATTCTGGTTGTTTTAAGGTAAACAGAGGTTTGAAATAAGTGACCCCTGTTACTTTTAAAAGGACTTTTAAAATAAATGTTGATTTTCTTTCTGAAAAAGAATGTGATTCAAGCTTGGATTTTCTTTTCCACTGGTATGCTAGTATCTACCAAGCCTGTAGCATAAATGTACAGTTTGTCCATTAGAACTCGATTGTCTTAGCTGCTGCCAAGATACGAGATAAAGGCACTCAGGAAGCTTACTCTCCCTTTAACGGTTATTCCAGTATCAGAAGGCTGATAGAACCCGGGGGCAGGGGTTGCATCGCAACATGACGCATTTTGTATGGGACTCTCAGACGCAGCCAGGGCGTTCCCAATGCAGCCGTTTCAAGACTAGGAAACTTTGCTGGTCTGCACACTTAAGAAGCTACCTGTATGCTTATGAGTAACAATGAGTGAGTCCCAATCATAGAAGAGGAGGTCATAAGTTACTATTTGCATGGTTTTCATCAGTTTTGTTTTCAAAGTTTGCTGAGAACAGTCAAAAATGGAAGCAGGCCCCTGCCCAACATAGGCAGCTGAATTAATCTATAATGCAGTATTGTAGATTTTTAATGGCATTAACAATAACAGAATTTTTTTTTTTGTGAGACCATCTCGCAGAGTTGGTGAATCTCGGCCCTTGTTTCTGCTCACTGAAGCAGCCTTCACATATAATCAGAAATGTGGAATTAAATGAAGTTTAGATTGGGGTAGGTACATGGCATTTGCAATCATGCCATTTCCAGCTGTAGCAGCTAGCAGTTTGAAGGGCTGTACCATGACATGTTTCTGGATACTACTAACCCACATTATAAAAGATCTGACTGTTGTCTGTTCAGTCTCAGTTCCTTGAAGACTATAATTCCATTAAAAACAGTATGGATATTACAAAATGATCTTTAAAATACCTACCCGAAGGCAAAGATTCACCCAATATTCTCTGTTCTTGTGGAAAGCTTTCCAAACAGATGGGTGAAACGATCCGTGGCAGTCTTGGTAGCAGCCATACAGAGCTCTCTGCAGTCGGTTTAGAGCTGGCCTGATCCCGCTGTCAAAGCCAGGCGCTCAGGCCACACAAGTGTTGACAAGCAAGCTGGTGCAGAGAGGCTCCTACCTCGCGTCCTGACATCTGCAGCAGATGTAGAGAGCCAGGCCTCTGTTCAGATGTTTGTGGTATGTGGATGGACTGAGTACAGCCAAGCCTGATCTTGGTCTGGCCCTACCTAGCAGCAGGTATGGTAGAAGAATGCTTTAGTGCTTCACTTGAGCAAAAGGCTGTGGCTTGTTCCTTGTATCTGAGCTTGGGTTTCCTCAAGCACAGTGTGGAGGGTACAAGTTTAAGCTACAGACGGGCTGTGGCCAACCAGAAGTTAACAGTGTGGTTTATGTAGTTGTACTGCAGACATTACAAAAGTCTGATAATGGATCTCACTGTAAGATGGAGAGGTGTTCTTAAAACACATTAGAGGAGCTAGCAGTTAGCCTTCAATTCAGTAACTGAAGGGCATGAAGTAACCTGAAGGCATGATCCACTCCCTTTGTCTAAGTGTAAATTTGAGGCAGCTCAACATAAGAGAGGGGTACGTAGGGATGGCAGTAATGGTGAGAAATCGGCAGCTACAGTGTGTTCAAAGTAATAAACATGCTCAAATTAAACAGTACTGGAGTGAGGTGAAGAATGGATAATTGGGAGAAAATTTAGTACAATCTGAAGTTTCAACCATCAAGAAAATACAAACATCATTAACTTGACTGGGTAAACTGGTCTTCAAAACAAGTTCAAACTAAGCCACCTCCTAATCAGGTTTATCAAAAAGTGAGAGTGGTAGTAAGGGAATTTTTGTAGCACACAAATGCCCTAATGTTTCTTACCTGTTATGAACAACCACAGAATCAATGACATTTGCCTTTTACCGCTATAAAGGCAGTGTGAAGAGGCTTGTGTTCCCAACCAAGAACTGCAAACAGAAGACTAGCTTTGTTTTAGGTTAGGATGGCAGAAGCAGAAGGAATCTGTTCCATTTTAGGCCCTGGTGGAAGTTTTAGAAATTTGCTATTAAGAAACCAATTGAACCTTTTGACACATAGGCAGTTGGCGTTTAAGAACTTTAACCTTATAAATTTTTTTTTTTAATCTCAATTATAAAATTTCAGGTTCTTTTTTCAGTCATACAAGTACAACCAAGTTTTATGCTTGGTCTCCTGCTTCCTTAAATTTTTTAGATGAAGGTATATTTCATATTTGCGGAGTTTATATATATATTAATTTTCCTATTTAGATAGAGTGTTCACATCTACTTCCAGCATTATCAACAGAACAGTATCATTTGACCTGCACTGATAAGAGTGAGAGACGAGATTCAAATGAGTGACTTGTCTAAAAGAAGGCTGCTCTGAAGGTACTTTCAGACACCACAAAGGGTAGGCTAGGGAGAAAGGGTATGGAGACTACATTATCTTCTCACTCGATTCACTGTATGCACAACCCCCTCTTGACCAGATTGTGGCTGTGATACTTTGAGACGTTATAGCTCAGTTTGCTTGCATTCTTCCATGAGAATTTGGTTCTGCATTGTCATGGCAGGAAGGTAATCATTGGCTGGGTCTTGAATGCTTGTAAGAATCTGCCCTATCCCTCGGCTGATTCTCTGCCCATAAGAGCCGCTGCTGTTTTTGGCTGAGATTGTCTGACCTCTGTAGACTTGAGCCTGATGCTCACATATACCAAACTTGCTTAGCAGGATAAACACATCTCTTCGGAAAGCTTTGGTGAAAATAGCGTAAAGAAAGGGGTTGGCACAAGAATTGAGTGGGTAGAAGAGTACCAGCAAAATCTTGGAATTGGTGACAGTTATCAATGGTTTGTTGATAATGGCAGATAAAGCGTGGAAAGAGATGGGAGCCATGCACAGAAAGTCAGTGAAAATCAACACAGCCATCCGCTTGGCAATTTTGGTGTCTTTATCCCCTGACTTGTACTGAGGGTTTCGCACAGTTACATAGATTTTTATGTAGCAGGCACAAATGATGACAAAGGCAATAATGTTACATATTAAAACGAAGACAACATAGGCTTCAGCCACCGGTGTTTCAGTGTCCATAGGCAAGCAGATGCTGACTTTGCTATAGCTGCTGACGCCAACCAGTGGCAAAAGGGCAAGAAGAAAACACGAGAGCCACCCTCCCAGCATGATGACCAAGGCATGCCGCAGGCGAATCTTCCGATCTGGGCGCATGGCAAAAGTGATGGCGTACCAGCGCTCAAGGGTGATCACAGTCAGGGTGTATACAGAGAGTTCACTAGCAAAGACTGTGAAAAAGCCGGCTGTGTTGCAGCCAGGTCCAGTCTGCCACTCTATGGCGTGGTTGTAGTACTCTGACCTGGTGTAGAGATCCACCGAAGCGATCAGGAGGAGGTATAACCCCATGCAAAAATCAGCAAAGGCCAAGTTGCACATCAGAAAGCGTGGTACAGTCAGTTTATAATGACTGGTAAGAAGGATGAAAAGGACAAAAATGTTACCTAGGATGGCCAGCAGGTTCACAAACCACACCACAATCCTCAGAAATTGATATCCCATTATATCCTCGCAGGGATTAAACTCATCGGGCTCTGGAGTGCATATGACATCTTCATTGCCTCCACAGACCAGATAGTCATAATGACTGTCAAAGGTCTGGACATCTTCTATTTGGGGGTTCTTGAGCTCTTGGCCAAACCCAAGATTTCCTTCTCCATGTTCTTCCAAAAAAAAGTAATAATGGGAATTTTCATGAAAATTTGTGAACTTGGTGTTTTTGTTGTCCACAGTATTGATGTGGTCTGTGTATTCTTCTGCATAATCTTTGTAAAATGGATCTCTGACAGCTTTGACTGATCTTCTCTTACGAAAGCTGTGACTGTCATTCTGGTTACATGTCAGGTACTCCAGGATTCTGAAAGAATGGAGGGTGAAAACACCACTGGCATTTACAGTCGTACTACAGTACAGGGAGTAAACAAAGGGAGCACTTCAAAAGCAAACCACTGTGAATGAAAACGTAGCTATAAAAATGTGATCGGATGTATTTCTGTTAAATGAATGTATAGGGAACTATAAGCTTCACCATTGCTGGGCTGTTTTTTTAAAATTTAGTTTTCCTTTCTCTGTTGCTATCCGCTATCCCCAGTAGTAATTTCTCTTGGTCAGCATCCATAAGCCCTCTTCCTTTCTGGGACCTACATTCTCAGTAGGTAGCAAGACTTCTATCTACTGTTTATAGCTTGTTAGGTAGTACACACAGTATTACTTTCCTGTTCATTTTTGCTCACAAATCTCCCAGAACTTCCATCATTTTAGTTTCTGTTCTATGTATTTTCTGTAGGTGCTTTACAGCTAACTACCAGTGTAGTGGTTGGGAATCCTGTACCTCACGGTGTGATACACCTGTAATTGTAGTAGAAAAATGTTCATACTTTTTAGTAGGAAAAAAATTGCAATTTGGCATCAAATTTTTTGATTTCTGTGATTCACTGCCACATAACCTTTAGCATTTCTTATTTCCAGGTGTGTAGAATTCAAGATTGCATGCAATTCAGTCTGAGAAATTTTCATCTCTACTAACAGATGTGCAAATACTTGTTTCTTTCACTTATTAGATTGTGCTGGGTTCTTTCTGCACATTCTTCCTGTTTCGCATCTCTCTATTTCTCTGTTTTATTTCTGTCCTCACTTTCCCAGTTCATTGTAATTGTGAAAGATATTGCTTTGTAAGTTTATTGTTGAATAATTATCATGGCATATTTTTAATATACTATGCAGTCCAATCACAGATACTGTCATACTGAAGACTGGGGCTGTCTTCCTAAATCAGAGGCTGGCCTGGATAAGAATTCTCTAAACTTTATTAAATTTTGGAGAAATTTACAGTGGATTTGCATTCTTGCAATACAATTGTGCTGCTAATCACAGTAGATCATCCCTCCTTCCTCTCTCTCCCTAGCAGATGAGTCTCTGTGTTGTATCAGGACATCTATAAATGTATTTTTTCCTTTCTAAAAGCTATCGGCATCTGTTCTGATAGGAGGCTGGAAATCCTGCCAAAATAGAATTTGAAATAATCCGTCTACAAGGTTTTCACAGAATAATTTATTCTGAGCTTGTCAGTTAGAAAACATATGAGATATGAGGCTATAACCCCTTCAAAACTTCTTTTTCCAGTCCTTGCTACAGCACGTTCTGTGTTATAGCACATTATCCTTTTCTTTTTTTCCCTTTAATTCTGGGCTCAACAAGAGGAGGAGCTGTTGCAAAAGGTCCTACAAATTGCTGTATCAAAAATTCTTTCTTCTGTCAGTTTGAAATTGTAATCTCCGTTTCAAAGAATGTCCTCTATACCAAGAAAGAATGGTCACAAAAGTGCCAATAGATGTAACTTTATATTAATACTAAAACATTGTCTTCACCTACATATTTCAAAATATTAGTGAATGTTAGTGAAACTCACCCGCTGTTTTTTTTCCAGCTCTTGAAAGCGCAGCAGTGACTTGGATATGATAGGTCAGCTCGCATCAGCTGAAGAAATATCTTTACAGCTGGTAATTTTTTTAAAGTCCATGTGTTTTTGGCCATTAGTTCTTTAAGGCTTTCCAGTCCTTTGGCTGGAAGATTAGCAACGGCTGTTCTGGAGACATCCCTAGGTAAGGGAAGAAAATACAAATGTCAGAATATCCAGTGACTGGATCAGAATTTTTTCAGATTGTCACAGTAATTTAGGAGTTTCATAGAATTCTACATCAAAAATCAAATCCAGAGGAGGTGAGGATTTAATATCACTTTGCCACACTCTAATACCATTCAAATTCAAATAGGGTATGAATTCCTTCTGTCATTTTTTCTGTTTTTTAAAACTCTTCTCTTTAATGTCTCATAGTGCAGAATATGGATGATAAAGAAATATCAGGACTTCTAAAATTACACCTCTAAAGCCAACCAGATATAAATGCATTTGCAAAAACAAAGTTTTAGAAATTCTTTAAAGAAATTGCATCTTTCATTGGAAGAGCTATTTTCCTTTAAATCTCTGTAGATTCATTTTAACCTATTGGGATACTTCAGTAGAAAGCATTATAATTACTAAAACAATTATATTTACTAAAATAATGTTCTTCATAAACTGAAATTAAAATCTTCTCAGTCCGTCCTGAAATTCTCAGAAAATTTAGTAGAATGTTTGCTGCTTTCTATTTCTCTGGTTACTGAGTCCACCTCAGCAGGTACATTGCACAGTTCGCAGGGGAGGTGGATTTCCTTTAGAACTGCCAGATGAACGTCATCTGGTCTTGCTAGTGTTTCCCACTCATTTTTTGTTTTGTCCCAAAACCTCTTCTACTGACACTTGAAGTCAAGATGTTTTTTCAGAGTTACACTCTGTAAAGAAGTAAACCTGTAAAAAAGCTTCTATTGTAGGAACATTGTTTGAGCACTTTCATCACAAGAACCCCAATAATAAATAATAAATAATTCATGTTTTTCCTATGTATTGTTTCCCAGGAGTGCTGTTCTTATCCCTCTAGAAGTCTCACCCACTGGCTGGTTTCTTGCTCCTAAAAGAAAATTATTACTAATTTAATGCTTTAAACAAATTGCTTCTAAAACATTTGGGTTTGCTCTGCTTTATTTTTTTTCTTTTGATTTGCTTGTATTTGTTTTTAAATGGAGTTAGAAATTGCTTCCCCTTTCTGTAGGAGGGCTTTTTCAATTCTAGTAACTTCTTTGCTATCATACGTATTTGAATATGTCACAATTAGTTGATTTCCAACCACATAAACCTCTTTTTTGGTGTTCTGGAGTCCTTTTTGACAGATAGTATATGTTTCTACAAAGCCCCTGAATTGGCTTTTAGAAGAGTCTGAATGCTGCCTGCTATCATTTTATCTGGTAAAGAATCACAGAATAGTAGAGCTTCCAGATTATCTGGTTCGACCTCCCTGCTCAAAGCAGAGTCACCTACAGCAGGTTGCTCAGAGCTGTGTCCTATTGACTTCTCAGTATCTCCAGGATTGGAGACTCCACAGCCTCTCTAGGCAATATATTCCAGCATTCGACCACCCTTACAGTAAAGAAGTTTCTTCTTATGTTGGAATGGGCTTTCCTGTATTTCACTTTGTGCCTGTTGCCTCTTGTCCTGTCACTGGACAACACTGAGGAGATCTTGGCTCTGTCTTCCCAGTTCCCTGACCTCCAAGTATTTATACACATTGATAAGATTGGCTTGACTCTTCTCCAGACTAAATGTTTCCAGCTCGCTCAGCCTATCCTTCTAAGACAGATGCTCCAGTCCCTTAGTCAATGGAGTGGCCTGCTCCTTTTTGTTTTTCACAGATTTCCTCATTTTATAGAGCTCCACTTCTGAAGCAAAACACCTTGGTAAACTAGTTCTTAGACCAGATCTTACGAAGACAAGGCTGGCCTTTCAGCAACCCCCATGGGTCTCCATCAAGTCCTCATGGTGGTGGCAGCTACCTGCAGGAAGGGAAGATGGTTAAATGCTGTGTGATGGGAGGTGCTAATGCTTTTTGGAAGGGAAATGATACCTCAGATACTCTTCAGAGATCTTTGAAGATGTTCTGGACAAGCATATGGAGAAAGATGATCCTGTTTGTACAATGAATTTGGATTTCTGAAATGCCTGGACAAAATCAGGTATCAAGGGCTCCTGAGGTAACTAATCTGTTATCTGACAAGGGGAATGGCTCTCTTAGATTAATTAAAAAATAAGAGTGGGGGGAGTAAGTGAAAAAAATAAGTAGGGGAAAAGCCTGGGAACAGATGATAAGTTTTCATGCCAGAGGAAGAATGGGAAATGAACTGGTATCTGAATATATAGATCATTGCGGCAGAGGCCCACAGAGGCTAGGCTGGCACTGGCACTACTGAAATATTCATAAACAGTCTGGAAAGAGAAGGAGAGTAGCTGCAGCAAAGCTTTTTTCCGCCACAGAATAGTACAAGGTAGGGAAAGCTGAAACTGATTGTCCAAAGCAGCAGAAGAATCCTGCATTACTAAGTGACTGAGCAGTAAAGTAATTTACATGATTCAGTATTAATGAATGTAAGGTGCATTTAGGAAAAAGCGATCTTAACTGTACATGGGTGACAATGGGGTTTAATTTACCCAGCACTCGGGAAAGATCTTGGAGCCATCTCTGCAAACGTCAGGTCAGCGCTATTTAGTAATGTGGAAGGGAAATAGCATGCCAAGAATTTTTAGGAAAGAAACAGAAAATAGAACAGAAAAACTTCACTTTGTAAATCTAATATGACTGCATCTTAAATACTATATGCGGTTTACAATAAAAGCACAGAAAACTACAACAAGGATGATTAAAAGTAGCGAATTGTTTATAGATGAAGTAATAAGGAGTAGACAAGGACTTCTGGGAAAAGCTAGGGCTGGAAGCAGTCTAGGAGACTGTAGATGCCGTGCGTATTGTAAAGAGGGTGATTGGGAATGATTATTCAGTCTTATGAGGCAAGTTTTGGGGCACCTAAGAAAGTGAGGCAAGAGACTTGAGAAAAGTTATCATCTGTTCACAAAATTGCATTATTAAATTGTGAAAGTCAGTGCCATGGTTCATCACGCAGGCCAAATAGCAAGGTAACATAAGGCGAATATCCCTTTCTGGTTTTGTTTTCCTCACAGTAGTGTCATGCTCCCATCAGAAATGGCTGGGTCAAGAGAAACATCGTTGAGGAGGAGGGCTTGTGCCTTGGAAACAGCCGCCGAGAGGAGCCTCTCCAGGTCCCCGGATGCGTGGGGAGGGAGCTGCAGCTACTGGAGAGCTGCGAGCAGAAGGGAGCAGCCAGCCCAGGGCCGGGGGGTGGAAATAGTTTCCCAGGAAGCAGAGGGGAACCTGCAAAGTCGGTAACAATTCAAAGGGTGCTATCGAGCAATGTTAAAAAGTCTGAAAGAAAAATCTGTTCAGTGAGAAGAAAGGGCTTGGAAGAATTAATTATAAGACTACATAATTTCTGTTCTAGCTTACTGAATCCTGTGAAGTCTTTTATGTAGGTGTATATGGGTGTGTATTTAAGTAGTTAGGTATTGCAGTTTTTAGTTTCAAAAACCTTGCTTGTTTTAAACTGGGAGGTCTGGGGAGAATATACAGGCACAGCTGCCTTGAAGTTCTAGTTGACTTAGGATTAATCCTGTTGCAGGGCTAACAATAAATGGTTGGTCCCATCCACGGGCCGTATGAAGCACAATGGCTCCAAAGTTAAAAAGTTTCCAACATCCCCAGTTTGGGAAGTCTCTAAACTGCTGGTATGGTGTCTGCCACCAAGAGGTCTTGTGACCTCTGTGTACTGCTGCCTCCTGGGAGTCTGGTGATAATTTGGCTCCCAGTGGAAGGTAACTTCTTCGTTACTCTGCCTGGGCCCACACTTTGTTAGTGACAAAGTGTGTGTCAACTGGCCAGAGAAAAATGTGGGATTGATAGGGATTTTTCAACCTGACAAATCCAGTCTTGACAATTATCTATTCAGATTCACAATCTACTTCAAGCAGCATAGCAGCTGTCTTCAAACTAGAAAGCATTGGACTGAAAAGGTTTTAAATAATAGTTACTAATCTTCAGAGCAATGTGAGTCCAGCTGGCTGGAGTTTGCCAGACTATAGGATTTGTGTCTGCATTCATACAGAGGACACGTTTTCCTAAATGATTTCTTTGTTCTGTGTCATTGTATGGTCAGTCTTGATTTTGGGCTGCTCAGAAAAATGAGAAATGACTGCAGTTATGTCAGCCTCACTAATATCTAATAATATTGATGACTAAGGTGTTTTTTAAACACAGCAATGTTCATTCACAGAAGTGTTCTGCTACTACTGTTAAGTTATAGCTGGCACGCTTAAAGAAACACAAGAGAATGGGCAAGAGGTCTGACAGACTCGTCAAGAGGATCTGTCTCAAATTGAAGTGACTACAAATGAGGTTAGGCAGGAAACTGATAAAAATAATGATAACAAGTCACAAGGACTGGATGGTTTTCACCAAAATGTTTTGAAGCAGCTCAAGGAGGAAATAGTTGAATTGGTAAAAGAGATGTGTAACCTACGACTTAGCCCCCTGTAGGAAAGCAGCAAATGAGCCACCAAGTAACATGATGTACGTGGGGGCAGTCAGCAGGTCAAGGGCTCTTGTGAAAAGAAGTCCTGCCTTACAAACCTCTCTGTTGCGATTAAGCTCTGCTCAGAGTCTCCTGGGACTGCCACAAGGCATTTCACAAACCCCCACAGAGGCTGATGTAGAAACCAAGCAGCCACACTCCTCTGTGGGACACGTCAAACGTTCAGGATTATGGTGCAGTGCTAGCAGAATTCACTTCCAGCCTAGATCCAGATCAGACTTCAGCACTTCAGTAGCCGCGGTCTAGAGCTCACTCAGGTACTGGGAGCAGTCTGTCTGCAGTAGCGCGGAGCTCTGCATTGTGGAGCATAACAGCAAACAAAGGGCGCTCAACCAGGTTTAACATTGCGGCTTGTTAGCTGTTTTGTTTTTCTCTTACGTGCTTTCTTATAAATTTCATGTGACATTTCAAGGCTATTGATTACCTTACATGAGATTTACACATTAGATTGAACGTTGCAGAGGCACTGTAGAGCTTCAGATGAATGTGGGAATAAAACACAGCTTATGATTTAAGAGATACTGTTTTCTGAACCTACATATATAATACAAGTGTTAAACAGATATTTAGCTGCTTAGATTTGATTTTTCTTTCTGCGTGATTATTTTTTGGTCTAATTCTTCATTGTTTTTACGAAGTCAGAAGTTCAGAACTAGATATAAGGGATAACAGCTTTTGTCAATAATCTTTTTCACAGCTGGAAACATGCAATTGTAATATGAAATCAAGTAATAATGAGAATTTAAAAGACAGATAATTGAGTAAATCAGATTGAATGCATCAGAGTACCATTGGGAATTTTTGCTTAATCATATACAGTTTTCTGAGTACTGCAATACTACAATAGTTAAAAAAGCATAAAATATATGAGATGGGCTTAGTCTACAGATATTATTTCTGTCTACTGAAAGATTATTTAATTCTGCAAAATTGCATTGTTTGAGCAGCAGAATGCAGAGTGCTCCTGTTGCTCGAAGACTTGCTTGTGCCCAGTGACAGGAACAGAACAGAATCTCGTAAGGTAAGGCCCATTCCTAGACTGGGAAATGAAGCTTTAAAGAGAACTTCTGCTTTCTAAAGATAATGAATTATTCGCATGTGTCTCGTGCTACAGTTAGTAATTTGAATTTGGACTGTGTGTTTTGCAAAAGCTAATTGAATAGTGAGCCTGACTGTATTTTTGTTGTACTCTGTTGAACTTGTGCTCTAGGCAGCAGCTCTTGTTGGTGCATCTAGTAAATGAGGTCCACTGAGCTGCTCAATCCTAGCCAAGATTTCATTTTCAGATGAAAAGCAGTGTATAGTCATAATACTGTTAACATAATTTTCTAAAGGGAAAATCTATGTGTACACCCACATACACAAGATCCAATGTCCACAAATTCCCATGCCAGCTAACAACAGCTAGATGCCTGAACCAAAAATGACTTAAGAAATTATTCATTAAAATAAGCCAATTTTTTTACAGCACCCAAGGGGGATATGGAAGGGCTGTATTGGTCAGACTTCTCAGGCTATTATGCAAGTTAACAAATCTCTGGTCTCTCTGTAATTAACTCATTAATGTTAGTCTTGATGCTACAGTGGGGGGGGTATAATAAAGCACCAATTGCAAGAACATTTCGGTCTCCTGTGGGAGATGTTAATGGCCATTGACATGACACAACAGACAATAGTAGGGTTCCACTCACTTTTCATTTGTTTTGATTTCAGCCTTCTCAAGGCACTGCATATGTGGGAGTTTCAGAAACTATTTTGTTCCTGTTGAAATAGTTCTAGTCCCTGAAGGTCGACTAAGAGATCTGTTCAGGTGGAAGGATTCTGCTCTAAATCGTTACTGGAAGATATCTCACTTTGTAACAAACCTTTCAGACATCACACTTGCAGAATAATTCCTGGTTATCCATGGGTAACAGAAGTCCTTAAATCTGATATTAAAATTCCATTAAAATTAAATTAAAAATTAATAATATGTTGCACCCTTCTATATGGGTTTTGGCTGGCATAGAGTTAAATTTCTTCATAGTAGTTTGTATGGGGCTATGTTTTGGATTTATGAATGAAAACAGTGTTGATGTTTTGGGATGTTTTAGTTACTGCTGAGCAGTGCTTACACAGCGTCAAGGCCTTTTCTGCTCCTCACACAGCCCACCAGCAGGGAGGCTGGGGGTGCACAAGTAGCTGGGACAGGACACAGCTGGGAGAGCTGACCCCAGCTGACCAGAGGGATAGCCCACACCATATCACGTCACGCTCAGCAATAAAAACTGGGTGGAAGTTTGCCAGGGCTGCCATCGCTTGGGTACAGGCTGGGCATCGGTGCGTTGGTGGTGAGCAATTATTTTTGTTGCATCACTTGTTTTTCTTGGGTTTGGTTTGGTTTTTTCCTCCTCTTGGTTGTTTTTTTTTTTCCCTGTCTTTTTTTAAAATTATTAAACCATCTGTATCTCAACCCATGAGTTTTCTCACTTTTACCCTTCCAATCCTCTCCCCCATTCCACTGGTGGGGAGGGGGTGAGCAAGCAGCTGTGTGGAGCTGAGCTGCAGTCCAGGGTTAAACCATAACACCTTCCTGAGATCTTTAGCTTAGGACTAGCAAATCAAAGGACACGATGTGAAATAATCTGAATTTTTTTTATTCACTGTTGATTTACTGTTGCTTGCATGCCATTTTATACCTTCTGCCTTTGAGAAGCAACACCTCTCTCTGTAATGTCACTATAGCACCACATGTGTGTCCAACTATAAATGCTACTGGGACTACTGTTATCCATGGAGGTATATCATTCTAAAGGCAGATGGATAACTGGCTGTTTAGACTGCAAATGTAAAACTCCCCCTGAGATCGAGCATCAGTGGCAGCTGGGCTAGCACAATAATTATAGAAGTTTAGAAAAATTTCAAGTCATTTGAGGAATCTGACTTGAAAACACAGAGTGAGAAGGAAGTTCTTTGCAGTTACTTACGTATGTCCTAGGAAGTCATCTCTAGCCCTGAAGCCAAGAGGTTTCATGTCGCTCATACACTTCAAAACTAGGTCTTGCAGAGTGAGTTTACCTGGCAACATTACTATAGCATATGATCACCCCATAACCCTTTGCAGAATGTCTTTACTTGTTCACCTGTCTAGCATAATAATGAGACTTATGCTTTAAATGCCTACAATAACTCCAAGAGTCAAAATCTGTGTTGCTGGAAGCTCTCACCTCCTTTAGACTCAAGATCCCGAATGTTTTGTCTTTTGCCATCCTTAGGAAGGAGCTTTTCAACCCATTGTGCCACCTGTGGGCTCAGAGGGAAGATGTGCAGTCCACAAAGATAACAGGCAAATGCACATTGCAGTAGTACTGTAATGGAACTACGATGTCCAGGTAAAGTTACATCAACTGAAAAATTTCTTTCTGGCCATGACAAAATGAGATAGGGCTTCTCTGCTGCCATGTGCAAGATTAAGAAAAAGTCTTACTCAGCACCAGCACAGCCTCTGTCACAGTTCTCCGATAATGACCATCTTAGTTCAGGGGTGGGTGGCCTAAAGCAGAAGCTGTAGAAATGAAAGTGACCTAGCTAGCAGGGAGGAAGAGGAGCAACAGCCATCACAAAGACTCCCTGAGCAGGAGGTTTAACAGCCCCTTTGTGAGTTTTTTCAGGTTTTCCTCCTGATCTGTTGCCTTCTGCTTCCAGAACACCCTCTTTTGCTCTACCTGGATGGCCAGTTCTCCTCCTGATGGTGGACCAGGGCCTTGACTGTGCTTTTCTTATCCAGAATGTAGAACTTCTAAGACATGGTAAAAACCTACTATCTTCTCACTGCTGTCTCAGGACCTGGCCAGTTATGGCACTACTGAAGTCTGTCCTTTAGGTGATTTAGTGAAAAGAAGTAAAAATAAATAGGCATGTCAGTCCTTGACAACATCTTGAGGGACACAGAGCAGTGTGTTGCTGCCTTTATCTATTCTTCTCATACACACTTGCATCCCAAGGATGTTGCAACTTCAAATGAAGAGGTCTGGACTAGTTTCTTCCCTTTGCAGACCCTTTGGAGAGAAGCGCTGGGTGGAATGTCCCACCAGCTGGCAGCCAGAGCTGCCAGACTTGAGGTGAGAAGGTTGTGGGTAACATTATCCCTGTTGACCTATGTAGTCCTGCAGTAGCTTTTTGCAGAGGGAAGGGGAGTGAAAGCAGTGAGTGTAGGGGAGAAAGCAGTGGCCTGCATGTCCTTAGAGAATGACTGCATTGGTGCTTTCCAACTCTGTCTTTCTGAGCTGCTCTGAAATGGGGTGCATCAGGTGCCCACTGGGAAAGTGAGGATGACTTTAGCAAACAAACAAAACGTCACCCCAGTGCAGCAGGAGTTGTTTGGATTGATTTGCTGTTGGAATGACTGATTGTTATGGACTGTCCCTCTGATGTCCAATTATTTAAGACATCTGCTTCAGAAGTATGACCCTATGAATTCATTGTTCCTTGGTGATCTAGCGGTTAGGATCTGGTGCTCTCACCGCTGTGGCCTGGGTTCGATTCCCAGTCAGGGAAGCTTCAGTTTTGGGTGGACTCTTCGATAGATAAGGAATTGGTTGGAAGGTCACAGCCAGAGGGTAGTGGTCGATGTCCAAATGGACGCCATTGACAAGTAGTGTCCCGCAGGGGTCCATACTGGGACTGATGCTATTTAACTTTTTCATCAATGACTTAGCTAGATTGAGTGCACCCTCAGCAAGTTTGTAGAGGACACCAGGCTGACTGGTGCAGTTGACATGCCAGAAGGACGGGATGCCATCCAGAGGGACCTGGACAGAGATGGGCCTGTGTGAAGCGCATGAGGTTCAACAAGGCCATGTGCAAGGTCTTGCATCTGGGTTGGGGAAACCCCCAGTATCAATACAGGCTGGGGATGAAGGGATTGAGAGCAGCCCTGCCAAGAAGGACTTGGGGGTACTGGTGGATGAAAAGATAGACATGAGCCAACAATGTGCACTCACAGCCCAGAAAGCCAAATGTATCCTGGGCTGCATCAAGAGAAGCATGGCCAGCACGTCCAGGGAGGTGATTCTGTCCCTCTATTCTGCTCTAGCAAGACCCCACATGGAGTTCTGTGTCCAGCTCTGGAGCCCCCAGCACAAGGACATGGACCTGTTGGAGCAGGCACAGAGGAGCACCACAAAAATGACCAGAGGGCTGCAGCAGCTCTTCTAGGAGGAAAGGCTGAAAGAGTTGGGGCTGTTCAGCCTGGAGAAGAGAAGGCTACGGGGAGACCTTATAGCAGCCTTTCAGTACCTGAAGGAGGCCTGTAGGAAAGACAGGGAAAATCTTTTCAGCAGGACTTGTTGCAATATGATAAAGAGCAATGGCTTTAAACTAAGGGAGGGTAGATTTAGACAAGATATAAGGAAGAAATTTTTTACCATGAGGGTGGTGAAACACTGGAACGGGTTGCCCAGAGAGGCAGTGGAGGCCCCATCCCTGGACACATTCAAGGCCAGGCTGGACAGGGCTCTGAGCAACCTGATCTAGTTGAAGATGTCCCTGCTTACTGCATGGGGGTTGGGCTAGATGACCTCTAAAGGTGCCTTCCAACCCAAAGCATTCCATGATTCTGTGAACGGTCTGTGCTTCTCTCTCCCCTCAAGCTGGTGAAAGGAAAACATGATACTTCCCAGAACCAGTCTTGGACCCTGTTTCCAAGGACTCTGCTGATAACTCCAGTGACCTTGTGGTAGAGAGTGATGTGGAGGAATGATGTGGCCCTGAAAGGTAGGCCCTCAGCCAGATCTTCCTCTTCACCCCACAAGACAAAGTAATTTATATGACAGAAGCAGAAGACAGGCTACCATTCACGCATAGGCTTTGCAATGCATCTGACTTGTGACGCAGGGGACCGAGAGAACCAGAGATTTGATTATGACCTTGTCATCAAAGGTCTGTTGCAGCTTTGCACTGCAGGGACGCAACTCTTCTTAGCATAAAGTAGTCAGGACCAATACAACTTCTACTGTAGATTGCTATGTTGCTGGTAGCTAGCCTGATTTTCTGGAGATGGAAAGGTTCTGGGAGAAAAATAATGTCTTCTGCACCTTTTCATTATTATAGCTAGCTAGTAGGATTCCTTCTGTGAACAATACACCCTTATTCTGATATAAATATGCTGTTTTCCTGAAAAGCAGAGGTAAAACTAGTTGTTACATGGAATGAGCACTGCCGCCACCATCTGGTTTTGCAGTGGAGGAGGGACTGCCATTTTCATCACCTCAGTTGTCCCTGTGTTCAGTCCTATGTGCTATGTTACATGCTAGATGATTTATGTCGGGCAATGTGATTCTTCTTAAAGTTTTTTGTTTCATCCTGTATTGCGATTCCTAATTTTAGTGAAGAGTTCTTTGGAGGACTATGAAATCAGACTGGAAGCTAAATTACATGTGAAAGAAGAAAAGAGAGCACCAGAAGTAACCTTACTGTCTAAAATTATTTTTTCACCTCTGTTTCAATTTCCTTTACATGTCTGCTACTAGAGTCCTTAGTTTTGTTATAATTGTACTACAATTGTACAGTCATAAGACAGATTGTAGTACAGAATATTTTGGAAGAAAAATTGGAAGGAACGGTATTTCTAATGTAAGATGCAAACATTTTTTAAATCAGTTCCCTAAAGCACAGCTTTTGTTGCTGATACTCTTTTTGTAAACATTCCATTCCCATCTCTGCTGCTCTGCTGCTAATAGTAGTTGGAAAGAAAGCGCAACCTAAAATAGTAGTAAATCTTTCTCTACTTCATTTTCTCCTACTCACAATAGAGTTGGTCCACTGTGCACTCCCAGAAATGCATCATCATTGATAACTTCCAGGTATTTGTTCTTGTGCAGATAGCTGCAGAAACAAAAAAAACACAGTAATTTGGAAATAGTTATCTACAAATTAAAGCTCTTCAGTTTACTTGCCTAAACAGATTTATAAAAGCAGTATGTATACAGACCATCCTATCCCAACAACATATTGCAACATACTTAGATACTTCATTTTTCTGTGTGCTCAAGGAACAAAATGCAGGTTTGCCATTTTGAAAATGAATTAATTTCATTAACACATGATAAATAAATAAATTGGCAAAATAAATCATCTTTGCTCCAAATTCTTCTTTCTCTGTCATACACATGAAAACACACACATACACACTGTATCTTCAGGTAAATATGTGTGAGGATGAGGTGAAATAGATTGTTTTGCTTTCATCAGAACGAGGTTAGGGAATTACATGATACTTACAGGAACACATCGTGAACAAACACGAAAATAATTTCCTCTTTGTTTTTAGTGCGATAATAAAAATTTAAAATGCTTTAAAAGCCAATGCCAGCCAGTTCCAAGAGGGACCCGCTGCTGGCCGACGCCGAGCCCATCAGCAATGGTGGTAGCTCCTCTGTGATAACATATTTAAGAAGGGAAAAAAAAATTGCGGTAGGAGAGAGGAGTGAGAATATGGGAGAGAAACAACTCTGCAGACACCCAGGTCAGTGAAGAAGGAGGTGTGTTAAGATTTAGTTTTTATTTCTGATTACTCTGATTTGATTGGCAATAAATTAAATTAATTTCCCCAAGTTGAGTCTGTTTTGCCCGTGATGGTAAGTGGTGAGTGATCTCTCCCTGTCCTTATCTCGACCCACGAGCCTTTCATTATATTTTCTCTCCCCCGTCCAGCTGAGGAGGGGGAATGATAGAGCAGCTTTGGTGGGCACCTTGTGTCCAGCCGGGTCAACCTGCCACAGTAGCCAACAGTTTCCTGAAATAAGGAACGCAGCAAATTTCTCCTATCATTGCATGTAATCAAGGACCAACATTAATTCCTATCACTCTGGAAACTGACACGTGAGAAAGTGTGGGTGCAGGAAGCAGGGGATTTACAGAGTTGAGTTAAAGGTGATGATTAAAGACGGGCAATGCAAGGCTACTGAACACCTGAAAAATTAACATAACCCAAGTGGAACAATCAGTGTTAATTTCAGTTCTGCCTTTTTAGATCTAAAAGTGACTGATCTAGAATGAATCTTGATTGTTTTTAGTTGGATTCCTGTTTTCCATGGTCTGAAGCTGTCGTCTGAGAAACTTATAAATACATGGATTATTATTGCAGGTAATTCAGTCAAGTTCCAAATTGCTTTAGAGAGGCTATGCATTCCGTCCAAGACTTTTGTTCAATAGAATTTATGGGTTTTGTGGAAAGACTCGGGAGAAATAATTTGCTTCAGTATTTCCACAATTGCAGGTGTACAAAGAGAAAGCATAAATTAAAAATCCTGCAGGGGCAGCAGAAGCACGGGCATCCTGCTTTTCTGACAGTCACAGTGGACATACGGCATTGAGCATATTTTATGACATTCTGTGAAGAGCAGATATACACACAACTTGAAGAAATGGAAAAAATAAGCATTATTTTTATGCACACGGTACCAGCTTGTGTGTATTAGTTGGGTACATTTGACGTAGAGTTAAGATTAAAAATGTGGTTTTGGAATGATTGTCCAGCTAAAAAGTATTTCACAAAACACCACAGGCCTGTTAATTGCCTTGATGAGGTGGTTCTTCCTGGGTATCCAGGAGGGAGGAGGACTGCAGTTATAAGCAGCTAGATCTCCTAAACATATGGACAGGAATATGCTGAATTATCTTAGCGATGAAAAGAAAGTGAAGATTAGGTTGCGATACATACATATGTACCTATATATATGTGTGTGTATATATGTACACGTGGATACTACTGTGATAATTCTTTCCCCAAGACAGAATTTAAGTCCTAGGTGGTGTTTTTACTTAGTTCAATCAACTTCTGTCACAAAATTTACAAGAGAAACAGCTTGCAGGCATCAAACCTAGTCATGATTTTTAACTTAATTTAGATGGAAATTGAAATCTTGTGATGGGATTAAGACCCATTTACCAAATACAGTAGTCCCTGGAGAAGGATGGAGGAGCACGTAGCTCTCTTGGCTGAGCAGGGAGACAAAACAGTCCAAGCATTTTGTTTCTGTACTATGATGAGAAAGGACATCTGAGACACGTTTGAACCAAGGCAGCAAAGGGAATGGTACAGCTACAGGACTGTGCTTCAGGGAAGAAATGCAATGCAACCCGTTAAGGAGAACACAGAAAATTGCCAAGGGGAATGTATGTTCCCCTTGATGAAATGATGGCAAAATGATCAACGGTATAAAGGCCCTGAAGGACCATGGTGCCTAGGCAGAAGAGACTCATAGCACCTATGACTATCCCATTTATAAATTTCATCAATCTTCTGTATAGCAGGAAAGGTAAAGTCTAATGACCTCAGCAGCAAACCACTTATTAAAGCATGAGGCTGCAGTCTAGGAGAAACAACAGGGTCCATAGACTGCAATACCATAGTTAGCTCAGGCCCAGCAGAAGCAGGAAGAGGAACTCGTAGTGATGTACTATGACAACAGTGGGCAACCCAGGGCAAACAAGGGCCTAAATCAGGAGTGCTGGACATTTCACCAAGAGCACAGGGCTGGTGGAGTCCTTGTAATGCAAGAATGAAGAAAAAGAAGATGGCTGCAGGTGATGACTGTGATGCATTGCTCAGGAGCAGACAACGTAGTCCTCAGTCCAACTGAAGGACAGAAACTTTGCAAGGACTGCAGACAGACCGCCTTACGGAAGTCGTGTCTCACAGGGTGGATAAAAGCAGAGAAAAATCACAATGATGAGATCAGCAGCAAAAGAGAGAAATAAGAGAATACCGACAATATTGCCCAAGTGAAGCCAGGTGACATTGCTCAGAATTTAAACATAATTATCTTAAAAAGAATTTTGTAAAATTTCAGAGTGCAGTTGGCACAGAAATGGTAAGATGCCCAGACAGACCTAGTAAAGAAATCCAATGAAATGAAAGGAGAAAGAAATTGATACTATTGATGCAGGCAGTAATACCTCAAGGAGAGGTATGTTTGGTACTATAACTGTTACAAACATTTTAAAGCTCACTTGTGATGTAGCTGGGAAGGCAAAAAAAATACAATAGAAACGTTGTCACCACAGATTTCAGAGGGTGTCCATGAAGTTGCTGTGAGCTGTGCCCATTGTGCCAGGTCATGGCAAAGATAGAAAGGTTAAACCTTTCGTAACTGTAAGTTCTGTAACAAAAACATCATTTGAGATGGTGGCTGTGGAGGTAATTGAAATGACTCAGAGAAGTGCAGAAGGCCACTATTTTGTCTTTGTGCTGGAAGAGTCTTTCAAACTCAGATAGCGGAACTGGGGTTTAACTGTAAAAATAATAAAGTCAGAGCAATTGTTTCTAAGTATGAAAAAAAAAAAAAATCAACTAAAGATTCTAATCCTGTCCTGGTTGAAGTGATTGGCAAATTTTCCATAACATGCGCTGGATATAAGCTTATATTGATCACCATAGTGAGAAATGAGAAGTAAATGCCCTTTGGCTGCGTTACACAGCACAAAGTCTTAGGGAGCCAAGCCAGAGTAACACCTCTGGCATGTTGTTCATTGGACATTACCCATGCCTAAAGCCTTGCTTCTTACAGAGGAAAATATCATCTTATCAGCTATTGTTGCTTGAAATAAGCTTTCATTCTTTAGAAATATATGGCATTCTTATATCACCTGACATTTGCATTTTCTGAGGACTTACATGTTCCGTAAATGACAACCTAGTCACTTTTATTGTGAGATTTTGCTTCAGTTTGCAAATTTCCTCATGATTTTGTCTGCAAATGTAACACAGATGAAAACCAGAGCAAGAGCTAAGAATTAATCCAAGATTTCAACATCTAAGTTGTAGTCTTGAACAACACAAAAACCTGCCTGACCTAATAAAACCTGTCTGCTTTAGTAACTGGGTATTATTATACAAGCAGATAATGGCTTGTCCAAATTTGAAATATTTTCCTGTGCTATTTGAACACTATGGTGAGTGATAAACCTGAAATATAACAGTTTGCATACTTGATAAAAATCTTCAAACTTACAAATAGAACCAGCCAGCTAGAGACCTTTGGTAAGTTCGTAACCATGTGTTACCAAGGAAGGGCTGCAGAGTTAGCTGCCAGTTTTCACATAGATGAGTCAGGCCCATCAGAATGTACAATGTCCTGACGCTAACTGATTTCAGTTGTTTAAGCCCTTTTATTTTGATAGGTACCTCTTAAATCAAAGAATAATACTTTGGTAAATATTAATGTGATAAAGTTTACGTATAGCCAGTATAGCTGCTAAGAGTGCCTTTAATCTTGTTGTTACTGATACCTAGATGGTATAGAACATCATTTAAATATACCACAGAAAACCACAACAGTGATACCCACGCGTCTAAACAAATGTTGGAAGTCTTAGAAATCACACTGGTGAAGTGGAATATCTGCCCTCAGTGGGGACAATAGAATAATAGTCATTTTGGGAAGCTGGTGGAAGGCAACCAGATAGGCATGAATACCACACTGCAAAGTATGCAGGAGATCTGGAGTAGTAAATGCTGAACCTGGAGGAGGATAGGCTGATGGTGTCATAGTGCTGCAAGAAAAAGAAGGCTTTTTTTTTTCTTTTTGGCTTTTTTTTTTTTTTTTTTTTTTAA
>Ga0065711_1026919_pt1 | contig 57048 bp, 18 predicted proteins | sample Hoacrofraction12_FD_59098 | JGI IMG/M metagenome (GOLD analysis project Ga0065711, IMG submission 59098) | Hoatzin crop microbial communities from Cojedes, Venezuela - Epithelial fraction 12 v2 (version 2) | ecosystem: Host-associated > Birds > Digestive system > Esophagus > Crop | place...
CCAGAGAGGTAGTGGAGGCCCCATCCCTGGAAACATTCAAGACCAGGTTGGACAGGGCTCTGAGCAACCTGATCTAGTTAGTGGTGTCCCTGCTCACTGCGGGGGGGTTGGACTAGATGACCTCTAGGGCTCCCTTCCAACCCAAAACTTTCTATGATTCTATGATTTCTATATCAAGCAGTCTCAAACATGCAAGTCCATACTCCAAAATCTTGTACCATATCTATGAATAGCTAGTGCTGTGACAACTATCTCAAAGGAAAATATGAAATGAATCAACAGATACTATGGACTAACTGACATTGTACTGGTACAGAGAGTCCCTTTGCATAAAGGCAGAGGTATATGGGTAGGGAAGACCATGGAACCTGAATTTCAGCAGTCTCTGTTGTAACTAAGTGTTTGGTCCTTATCTGAGACAGATTAGGTCTGCTTTCTAAATTAACTCTTCCTGTAAACGAGGTCCTTGCCATTAAATCTTAAAACTCAATGCCCATCTTGCAAAACGCAGAGGAGAAACCTGACAAGGCTGTATGTGTAAGACGCACCAACACTTTGGTCAACTGAATAAAATTTGAAAAACTTCTCTCTCAAAGACAAATATGTTGCTTTTTACACTTGATTTATGTAGAGAAAGATGGCCACAACGGACTAGAAAAACTACAGCTACATTAAATTACAATTTAAATGACTAACCTATTATAGCTAAACACTTGTTAGACTGATGCTACTAGTGTGAACCTAGAGAAGCTGATCAAGGCAGTAAGATCAAAGAACTGTCTTTGCAACCACATTGTGCTTCACTGAATCCCGGAGCAGTACATTTTACTTTAAAAGTTCATTTTGTTCTAGTCATCTAATTTGTATTAACCAAACCTGACACGTCTAAATATTCTTATCAATTTCCTTATAATTCAACTTCTTAAAAATTAATAAGACTGCTATTCTCCTTATTTAATTGAGTTCCATTTGTCCAGTCTTGGAGATTTACACCATGTTTGAGTCTATTTAGTGAGAACTGAGAAAACTCATTGGAAATATAATGAAATCAACTAAATGTGTAATGTTGATGTATCTCAAACATTTAAAACCAACTAATGTTTCTCTAACATCCTGCAAAATATTACTCTGTAAGCCAAGCTCTTATTTATACAATTACCCACTTGTATTAATACATCTTTTCTCATTTGAAACCCTCATTTACCAGTGTACCACAAACTTCCAATGCTGTGTTGATCATTCACTATGGAAGATTACTACAAGCGGCCTCTATTTGGGCCATATAGATCCCTGGAGGTAACGTGCACCTAACATTTTAGTGCATTTACTCTACAACAGTTTATACTGGGGCAACACAGCAGTGTTTACTCTTCTAACGTTGGATCTGCCTCTGAGAGTTGTGTTGTGTGCTTTACTTAAGCCACACTCATTGTTTGTTATTGTTTCACCTATAATAAAATAAGAACTATGTTGCTGAGATATAAATGGAGTATGAGGATTTCTAGTTTTACAGCAGCTCCTGCAAGTACCTTTATATAGTTGCTGAAATCTTATCCTGTGATTTCATACGTTCAGTAGTCTTTGGTGGAGTGTAACAAATACTCCTCTGCTTCTTATAACTGTATTCTGTCACGTAGCGCAGCTGTGTGTGATTTTGTACCAGGACAAATAAGGATACAAGTTATAAAATACGGAAGGATCACATACCAAGTGCTCAGAACTACTGCAGCTTTTTGCTGCTGTTCTGCTTCAGTCCCTTAAACAGTTAGGTATCAGTAATGAGACTTTATCATTGTAAGAAGCAATTATCTTCCATTACTCACACTGTAATGCAGTTGCTGACTGGTATATCTGGGTTTCATTCATTTTAGAACTATTTTTAAGCGCTGTATCACACACCTGCAGGTTGTCAGCCACTATTGTGACAAGCTGTACAGCCTACATGATTATCCAGGATTCTAGGAAGGAATATATATAATAGATTTGCTCTTTGTCCATGGTGGTACTACAGAACCTGCTGGAAGTCCATGTGTTTTCACTGCGTGTTTTATGTGATAAGTTCTAAAAAAGTTCGGTAATGATACCTTAAATTTCAAAGCTACTCCAAGAAATTTTAATATTCAAGGCCCCCCAAGTCTCAGAATTGATAGAAACTACATGGAGAAAATACTGTGGGTTTAGACTTACTGGTGGGAAACAAGAGGTCCAGGTTGCTGTATCATCACTGCTTGTACTTATGCTAACATTGCAGTTGTCTACCTGTGATGCGCTCAGCCCGTGTGCGATCGCAGTATCTCTTAATTCTTCATTTTGTTGTCTCTTCATGCTAGCCAGCATCTGAAGTTCAGATGAACTCAGTCTATTTGACTGGTAATTTTTCCAATCATACTCCTGTGAAACAAAATGGAAAAGTCAACAATATAGACAGGATCATGGACCAGAATATATGACTGAAACAGGTACCTTGGAGAATCACTTGGGGAATCTTCAACAAGCTACAATACTAAGAGAGAAACAAAATGTTTACTAGAAAAGATTAGTTAACGGGTTACTGTTCAACTATGAAGATCAAGCATATTTACACATAATTGCAGGAAGGAAGAAGAACACAAACACTGTTACGGACTGCAGTTTGGATCCAGGGAGTCTGTGAAGCTGCTGCTACACTGCAATTGAAAACAGAAGATAAAAGCAGGCTTTCAGAAGTTCAAAAATCCAGCAGCTAAAATTGCTTAAGCATTAAATGCAAATCTTGAAATAAACTCAATCACAGAGTTATCGTAGTATCATAAACACCATCAACATAACATTTAGTTATTTGTCAAGCCCAGCATAAAATTTCTCTGGAAAGCTACACATCAGCACTAAATTTTAAAAGTTATTTTGGTAACCTGCTAGCATATACATTTTACAATAAACATCACTGTATTTTCATTTTTCTTTATACTCATCACTTGAACTGTTAATGTAACTCTAACTGTTATATCAAACTTGATCCACAGGCCAAAAGCAAAAAACATGTATTAACTATTTTGCAGTTTGTACTTATGCCTTACAGAAACCCTCATGATCAGATTAAGTTCACCCAACCTGCTGTGGCATCATCTTTGTGTAAAGAACTCCTTCTTTAAAAAAACTTTCCCTTTTTTAGAGGATCCACATACATTGCTGTTTCACAAAGGAACAGGTCTAACACTTGAGGCCTCCAGTTGTGGTTCTGAATGGAATTACAAAGCATTTCTGCTTGAAAAGTCAATCCAAGTAGTGACCAGGACTTCAGAGGCCTTAGATCACTGGCATGTGGCCAGCAGGCTGCAAGGCACTATGCAACAGTATCCCAAAGAAGGGGGCTTTTAGACCAGCAGTTTATCATGTTGCTGGCAGAAGGGGCAGTCTCGCAGTCTGTTTTGCTGTGGGGAGGCACAGGGTAACTGAAAACCTCAACAACACAAACAAGTTAGCAGGGCTAGCGATATGAACACTGCTAGCTTTCCCTGCTATGAAATCCAGTGTGTAATATTTCAGTGTGCTTTCGGGGGTACAAAATTTACCTTACCACCAGAAGACACACTGAAGTATTACACTGGAATTATTACTACAACCTCCTCCACTTTCCTACTATGTATACAAGGCACATATCTAAGTCTTCTATGTGGATTGTAATCATGAATCGGTCACACCTGAGACAGGAAAACTTGAACTGCAGCTTTATTTTAGTAAGAGAAATCGTACAGCAACGTTCAATACCTTCAGGCTATGACATCACACAAACACAACATTTGCTTTTAAAAACACTCATGAGTATATGTGAGTGACTAATAAAATATTACATAGGTTCAATTATTCAGCTCCACAGAGGTATGATGTATACTGCCCACAAAAGATGTTATACATTAGACATTAATTTCCTTATTTTAAGGAAACCATGCAAAAAGATACACATACAACCTAGATTTTAATATATATTGCTTAGTATTTCACATGCAAAGTGCTCACTTTCACTAGAAAGAGTATATGATAACACTGCTGAAAAAGGAAGTTATTTTCAGTGACACATAGTACTTTTTTCTGTTTTAGGCAGTCCCATATACCTTAGAAAAATTGTATTTTCTTGGAATTAGAAAAGCATTCTTGTCTGTCTGATCCTCTTTCCTGCCAGCTTTTTTATTCCTTTGGATCAGAGCAAAGCCAGATAACGAATGATACTACCTTACTTATTTCCCCTCTGGAAGTTTAATTGGGGATATGCTCATAGATTCATTCACAATGCTGAAGCCCAAGTATAGGATATGCAATACAATGCACACTGAAATAGAATTTTGGATCAAGGACAGATGGAGAAACCTTTCTTTTTAATAACAGACATAATGGCATTATGCAATGAACAGAACCTTGAATTCAGCTCAAGCTCTAGAATATTTTACTATGCGTTTGCAAAAATAGTTTTAGAATAAAAACATGTACCGTATTTTTATTTCCTCATGGGTGCCGTAAAAGAAATCAACAGTTATTATCTCAATAGCATGTAAAATAATACCTGCTATTTTAATTCTAGTTAAGAAATTGTCATTCAGTAAAGATTGCTGTCCAACATTAAGTTTCTGGGAGTAGCAACTCTATCACATATTTCTGACGTTTTATTCTGACTGCCACGATATTAGATTTCACTTAAAACCATCTATTGCAAATAGCCAGTCAAAAAGAAAATTAGCACTGAAATAACAAAGTAAACCACCTTTGATGGGAAGTGTGCCTCCAAGCTGACAATCAGCAGGCAAATAAATCACATAAAACAGGATTTATGACTGAAGGGCGCTTGCATGGAAACAGCTGCTTGTGCACGTACGCAAATCTTTGTGAAAGAGACAACTAATTCTAAAGCCTATTGCAAACATTTTTGATTTTTTACTACGTATCTCAAATTCTTAAGTTGAATAACTTTTGTGGTCTATGATTTGCAAAGATTTTTCCTACAGAATCACCTCAAGCCCTCAGAGACTACTTTTTGGCATAGATAAATGTAGTGTGCCATTGTGTACAAGGTATAAGACAACAGAAGCTGTTGGCACAGCTGCCACCCCTTTTTTACCTCCGGCTTTTGTGGTCCAAGCTTCATTCCTGAATAGTGTGATTATTACTAGTAATTTTAATCCTAAAATAATACATAATTTTTTCTCTAGACCCTTACTGAACATAAGTTATTGGCTCAGTTACTACTAGTTATTCCTTCACTTCGTACAAAGCTTGCTATGTTACACCTGGAAAGTCTGCTTTGCTCTGATGTATTAGTATTCTACCAGATCTACAACTGCTATAACTTTTATTTATCTAACTGAAGATGCTGATTTCCTGTTAATTTTCCTATATAGAAGCCTTCTGCATTTATTTGATTATTATAAGAGAAGCTTTGGTTTATCTTTCTTACCTCATACACGAAGTAATAGGCATGCAGTCATTAAAATGACAGCACAAACTAGCGCTATGCAGAATAAAAGCTCTAAGCATTGAAATAACATTTTTCTCACTCTGTTTTTTTTTTAACAAAGGCAAAACATTGCCAAACCCTGCTTGCCTCTTCCTTTACAGATTTTTGCACAGATTTTTGGAATTTTTACAAAATAGCCCAAAGCATTTTTTATTTTTTTCCCCCAGCTTATTTCAAATTGTCATTCTGTTTTCTTTTCTTATAATGATCTCACTCTAAAAACACCATACTCAGAAAGGAGAATAGATGCCATGACAATTTTTTGTCTTTAATATCCTGTGCAATAAACTCTGTGTAACAAAGGAGAAATAGTTTGGACTATTTATTCTGTAGCTTCAGCTGACTACTAAAAAAAATCCTCTTCACACATTTTGTATTGTCTTAGCTGATTTTTAAAGACAGAATTTGAAAATTGAATATGAGATTAAGTTCACTTTGTAATTTAGGAGAAACTTTTGATGTAAGAAGTAATTTTGCAATAGTCACAAATTTGTCTAAAATTAATATTTCATTTAGTAATTAAAAGCTTATCTTCTCTTTTTGCACATTCTTCCCCTATGATAAAGTATTTTTATTAAGTGCTTAAAACTTTTGCTAGATTGACAAAACCTGTTGTTTAAAGGATTTTTTTAATATATAATGACATTTGCATTCTGCTAGGTTCAAATGATTTATTCAGAATTGTTTGAATGTAGTTATACATGTGGAAAACTTTAATTACCAGCTATCTACATGCTTGCAATATTACCCAGAGGGCTGTACTTCTCTCTTAATTAAAAAGATTTGAACTTAATAATAGAGAACTCTATTAAAACATGAATAAAACATTGCAAGCAACCAGGTCCTTAAAGTGTGTTAAGGAGTTAGCAAATCGATTGCAGGAAGAGTTGGTTAAGCGTTTTTTTTTTTTCCTTACCAGTCCTCTGCATGAGCAGATTAGAAGAGACGACTACTCTGTAAACTCTCACTCAAATACCCTGTCATACAAAACTATCCTTTCATACATAATTCTTAAAACAATGAACAGTGTTTCAAAATGGAAATAAAATAATTACATGCCCACAGCCAACAAAAAAATTCCAGTGCTGTCTCACTGTTGTTAACAATCTTATATGTCAGCACTTCTTCTCTTGAAACTTGTGAGGACCTAGAATATTAGTGTCTTCCTGCAAAACTGCTCCAACGGATACAAGTTTACATATGTACATGGTCAGAAAAAAGCCACAATCAAATAGGTTATTATATTTATTTTAAAATTATTGGAAATATTCTTAATAAGAATTAATAAAAACATATATTTTACTTTATTCTGTAAGTGCTAGGTGAACACACTTTCTAATATAAACAACCACTGTTTAAAAGACAGTCAGTGGCACTCAGATTTGGCTTCAAATTTTGACCACGGTCTAGTACAAAAAGAGTTATCAAAGAACTCTAAGGAAAGGCTTCTGAATGGGAAAATTTTATTACTTGATCAAACCAAGTATGAGAGCTAAATCTGCCAGACACTTTCATCACAAAGTCTGTCACTCCTGAGTTTCTATACATTGATAATAGGCTTTGTCCTTGAAAAAATACTTACAAGCAACAAACCGCAAGTGCAATACATTTACAGCTTCAAGTGGAGTATGGTAATACCTCCATTGTCTAAGTTAGTAATCAACTATTTATCGAGGAGAGGAAAAGTAATAGCTCTTTTCCTTCATCTTTCAAAACAAAGTATCACAAAAAAGTTGTAAAATATACCTTACACTTTAAAAACTTAATTGCAATCCACCTGGGTAGTCTGTATTTAGTTATGTTCTACAGGACAAAGTTGATCATTGCATTAAGCACTGATAACATCATTTAGGAAAGTAATCAACATATTTCATTTGGTATGGACAAATAGATTACAGTTATGATTAGTAATAAACATAGTTGAATTTTAAGTGGAACAATTTTCCAAAACTGAAAAGAATCAGGAAACAAGGGAGAAATACATTTAATCACCGAAATGTGAATAGCTACTGGAAACTAGAAATGTTGCACATAATCCCAGAATTACAAAAAGAAAACAAATAATCCCATACATAAAACTAAGAGAGAAAATGAATGTAAAATGTAAATAAATGCTATTATACACTTACAGACGGATACACGGATATTAACACATCTAAAAGAAAAGCAGATAATCAGTATCAACTCAGTTCTTCGTGTCAATAAAAATTACAGAAACATTATTTTACTTCTTCCCAAATACAAACGAACACATGCATTGCATTCTTCCACATTTTCTGCATCACTAGTGGCAATTCCAATGTCTTTTCCAGTTAATAAATACATAGAACATATGCTCTGTCCCTGACACTGGCTGCGATGATGGGTCCTGGCCACAGTCTGGTCGCGCGGCTGGGGGTGCCACCCCCTCAGTGCCTGAGCCTAGTGAATTGCAGAATCATAGGTTGGAAAAGACCTTTAAGACCATCAAGTCCAACCATCCACCCAACACCCCCCTGCCTGCTCAACCATGTCCCCAAGGACCACATCCAAACGGTTTCTGAACCCCTCCAGGGATGGGGACTCCACCACTGCCCTGGGCAGCCTGGGCCAACGCCTGACCACTCTTGCAGGAAAGACATTTTTCCTAATATCCAATCTGAACCTCCGCTGACGCAACTTGAAGCCATTGCCTCTCGTCCCATCGCTGGTTACTGGGGAAAAGAGACCAACCCCCGCCTCACTACACCCTCCTGTCAGGGAGCTGTAGAGAGTGAGAAGGTCTCCCCTCAGCCTCCTCTTCTCCAGACTGAGCAGCCCCATCTCCCTCAGCCGCTCCTCAGCAGACTTGCTCTCCAGACCCCTCCCCAGCCTCGCTGCCCTTCTCTGGACACGCTCCAGCCCCTCAATGTCCTTCTTGAAGTGAGGGGCCCAAAACTGAACACAGCACTCCAGGTGTAGCCTCACCAGTGCCCAGTACAGGGGCACGATCCCCTCCCTAATCCTGCTGGCCACACCATTCCTGATCCAAGCCAGAATGCCCTTGGCCTTCTTGGCCACCTGGGCACACTGCTGGCTCATGTTCAGCCGGCTGTCGACCAGCACGCCCAGGTCCTTTTCTGCTGGGCAGCTCTCCAACCACTCCTCCCCAAGTCTGGAGCGTTGCGTGGGGTTGTTGTGACCCAAGGGCAGGACCCGGCACTTGGCCTTGTGGAACCTCATACAGTTGGCCTCGGCCCATTGATCCACCCTGTCCAGATCCCTCTGCAGAGCCTTTCTACCCTCGAGCAGATCGACACTCCCACCCAGCTTGGTGTCATCTGCAAATCGACTGAGGGAGCACTTGATCCCCTCATCCAGATCATTGATAAAGACGTTAAACAAGACCAGACCCAAAACTGAGCCCTGGGGAACACCACTCATGACCAGCTGTTAGCTGGATTTAAATCCATTCACCACCACTCCCTGCGCTCGGCCATTCAGCCAGTTCTTTATCTAGCAAAGAGTACACTCATCCAAACCATGGGCAGCTTGTTTCTCCAGTGAGGATGGGCTGGCACCCGGCACTGCTGGCACCCACCAAACTGGGGCTGGGGGTGGCCGGTAGCACAGTGGGTGTGCTGGTGTCCAGAGGGACCTGGGTGGGCTGGATGCTTGCTCTGTCCTTGCACTGTTTTTTTCCCCTAGCTATCTACGACTGACCACTGCTGGACAGAAGATGCTGACTATGTAAGTCTTTGGTCTCGTAGGGTATCAGCTGATGTCTGAAAAAAAGATCTCTGAAGCCTGAGGAAGAAGTTTGGCCTCTTCCACTCTCAGATGCTCAGGAATAAATCTAATTTGAAATCATAATACATTTAGAGAAGAAGTCACACGTTAGAAGACATGGATCTGCAGTAATTCTAAGCCCAAAAGAATTCTATCCAAGAACATGGAACAGTAACATACTGCCTTGTTTGCAATTTACAGAACACATTTGATTTTTAAGTTCCAGTTCCTGATTTAAAGCATAATTCAAAGCACATCATTATAAGCTGAAAAGACAATAATTAACTATTAGGAAATATTTAAGAACATAATTTGCTTCAGACAAACTTGTTCTTTGAATGATTGCATGCTTCTGTAAGAAGATTCCAGGAAGAAAAAACTAGGAATAAAACAACATTTGGTGAACGTAACAATTCCTTTAGTAGCCTGACAGTTTAGCCCATGACACAGTCTTACTGCTAGACCTCAGTCACATTATTTATTTTATTATTTTTCAGGGCTGTTGCAGAGAGACAAGGAAGTACGCAGATTAACACTCTTTCTACAGTCACTTGTTAATATATCAATTGAAAGTCTGTCAATTTTCTTTGTAATCTCAGCCCAAAACTACTTTTTAACTCACATATTTCCAAAATGTGAGTTACTCAATGACACCTCTTTTTATCTATAAATTGCTGTGATTTCTGTTTTGAGTGTGCCACAAGAAATTATGAAATCAACTTTCAACAGTCTGAGCTCAGTAAACACTGTTGTGATGAAACCAGAATATATCTGGATAAAAGACGTATTATTCTTCACTTCATGTAAATGGGTATATCTAATATAGCTTCTCTATACAATCTAATGATTTAATTTCAAAGTAACAATCACTTACACAAGTCTGTGGCATCAGACATGAATTTTCTCTTGAGATATTCTTTTTACTGATGGATCTTTTTAACTGTCCAGAAACTCCTTCACATCTTTCATTTTTTTCAGATCCATTTGGAATTACTTTAAAGAATTCAGATTTACTTCCAGTTGGAGAAAGAGAAAGGGTAGGCTTTAAGCTTCTCTGAGAGCTAATAGAATCTGTTTTTCTCGTAGTGGAACTCTGTAGTTCTGATATGATGGTCTCTTCAAGGTTATGTGTGCTGTGTCCCTTATTCTTCCAGTATTCACTTCTCCATGACATCCTCTTTAATGGGATCTGTTTAAAAACTGCTGGATCAGATGTTCCTTGCCTGCTGTGGCTGATCTCAATGTTCTCAGTACCCTGGATGAGTTCACTGTTGTCATCCTAAATGTCGGAAACAAAGCAAGAGTGATTCCCTCTCATCACCACCCAATACAGTTTTACCTTAACATTTCAAAACGCAATCACTGCTGCCTAATTCTAAATTTGCAAGGACTCTGAAAACCAGTTTCTCTTCCTGGCAATTACACTGAACATATTCTTATATTTCAAGCAGTGAAAAGTAGAAAGAGGAGGAAAGGGAGGGAGGCAAGGTTACACTTTTCTGTCAGCCCAAATTTAGAATACTGGTAACCTCCCAAACCTGTGTTACATGATAATCATAATTTCAGTAAAATTTATTACAACTGTAAACCGAAAGTAAGCAAAACCTTCACAAGAATTACGTCTTTCCATTGAATAATTAATATTCTATATTTTCACATCGCTTCTTCAACTTCAGTGTAGATGGAATAACTCCTGCCGAGACCACCTTGCTCACTTCTGGTAATATAACTGAATATCATACTCAGTCTATTTAAATACATTTAAGAATTTTGGAGGTTTGCTTGTTAATCTTATACTTGTGCTTCCAACAATGTCTTTGAAAAATACCCCAATAACCAAGTGTATGATGTTCACTCACACCCCATTAACTGTAATTTTAAAATTCATTATTAACTTTAATTCATAAAAAACCCAAGTAAAATTTTTGGACTTTTTACAAGTTGTGATATTTAAACAAAGGTATGCAAAATCATCTTTTTTTTTTCTTTTAAATTAAAACTAAGTTTTACTTCTATTTTCCAGGAGAAAGGCAAGTTATGCTCACACACAATTATTTAAATTGTAGGTTGAGATATCTATCTCATTTGATATAGTTCAAGAACGTGTACATATCCATGTGTTATACACAAACACAAGGTATTTGAATTTCAAGGAAAGCTGTAATACAATGATCATGAGAAACAATACTAGTGTGAAAGCCTGTAACAATGAAGCTTATTTCAGCATGTAAGATTAACATATATTTTTAAAAAGCATTGCAAGATTCGGCACAACTTAGTCAAATATTTTGTGATATAGATAAACTGGGAAACATTAGGGTTGGGCTAAAGAATTTTAGCAATTTTTCAAAGACACCTGAAACTGTGCTACACAGATATTAAGTTAGCAGTCTTATGTTCAGCTATCACGGCTTTTCCAGGATCCTCTTTCATGTATTTTCAGGGCTGAAATAAAACTGGTTTTTAGTTAATTTCAGTAATGCAAAGTGAAGCAATCTGAATATTGCATGTGTATCCAGACTATCAGTATAAAGCTGACTTCAAGAAGCAACACAGAGTGTATCTGTACAAGGAAGAAGATGAATATGGGCAAAATATGACTGCTAAGTAATTTGTTGGTTCAGTGACTTCTTTCACGTGAAAGAAAGGCTTAACTATGAATTGGTAATGTAGCAGTTAGACTGAGAAAAACTCTTCATAATTTGTTAGCATGCTGTAATTTGTTTAATGTAATTATCTTCTAGCTTTGTAAGTTTAATACACCTCCAGCTGCAGTGCCGATACTGTTCAATGCAGTTTGCATCCAAAGATAACGAATGAAACAAAGGCTATTCCCTAGCACACCTCTGGCACATAGTCAAAGGAGAGTTTTTAGTTTATATAATACCTTAAATCTTTGTAAAGAAGACAGGAATCTTCTAACAGCCTCTCTTGCATCGAGCCTCTAGAATGGCCATTAACGTTGTGCCCCAATGTTCTTGTGCTGTAAAAGCAGAACTACACGGCTACTGCTTTCTCTTTGTGTGCTTGGCACTGGATCTCTGGGGTTGGGTGATGGCATGGAAGGTTAGCTGTCTTCTTCAATAAAGGCTTAAGCACCAAAGTTTAATGATTAATTTGGTTTTTGATTAATTTATATAAATTTGTGTTGCGTTACAGTTCATCAGTTTGGTACGCACTGTATTTTGAAAGACACCTTATTTTCACTCTTCCTAGCACAGCCTTTACTGTTTGGTACTTCTTCAGAAATTTTCATTTGCCATTTTTACACTGCTCTGGAGACATATCTTTATGAATGACTTTAACACCCAATCCCTCCAAAAAAAAGCAATCAAATTGGAAACTACTGAGTAAATGATAGTGCTGGAATCCTTCTATAATTTTTATGTGAAATATTATGGAAATATTTTCTTAACCTAGCTTCTACAGTAACTTCTCTGGCTTTTCTTGAGCATAACAGACAAAGAAATTCTTTGAAACTCAAACTGTTCTTCATCTTCAGAATGGTATCCCATATAGCACTGCTCATGAACTAATAGCTTGACTAAAACCGATTTGATTCTGAAATTCTGGAACCTTGTTTGAAATAATATGGGTTAACAAATAATACACTGCCTCACATAACGGGACACCCTTCCGCCCCTCAACTACAGAAGAAAAACTGGCACAATTTTGATTTCTTGTAATTAGCATCAGCAATTTTTCTCAGAAATATAGATCAGTATTTCTGTGAAGTTCAGTCCATTTTGCTATTATGTAACTTGGTTGCATTTTAGTCTCTGCTATGAGCAACAGATTAGAATGTTAAGAAACAGATTTTATTATTACAAATGAAGTACACTAGAATGTTCATAAAGATAGAAACTTCTGGCAGTCACGACATAATGCACAAACAATTTGGTGAATTTCTATATAGTATCATAATACTTCTGTTAAAAAACATTTGTTTTATTAGTTTTATTGCTGAAAGAGTTCCACATTGCAAAAGAATGATGCTGACACAGCTCAGACAGGATATAAAGCAGAAATATCAATCATCAAGTGACATTAAAAAGCTGAAATTTCTTAATTCACTTTTGACAGTGTTGGTGAGCAGAACAGTCCCTGTTTACAGTTTTAAAAGCCACAATGAAGCCTTACTTACTGCACTCCCGCTCAATCATAATGGGTTTACATCTCACTCAAATCTATGAAGCAGGCTTTCCTAAAATCTTTTTTGTTGTTAATGATGTACTATACTCACATCTCTGTGTTAGCATACGGGCTGACAGAGTTAGGTTTCTTGTGTCCACTCGTTACAGAGGGTATACCTGCATTTTCACTCCTGTATCCAGTTAAACACAGCAAACTGACAAAGACAAATCTACCTGAAGGTATATGGGGAAAAGATGATTTATCCTCTCTGTCTAGCTTGAAGACAGAATCTCATTCTAGGAGTTTTAGGATGAAGACTGCTTTATCAAGAATTACATGTACAAAGTGGCCTACCTCTTCACCGCTGTCAGTTCCTTGAAAGTTATCTTCAATTTGGGTTTTCCCATGTACTCTGTTACTGTCTTGCTTCAAATCCAAAGGGAAAATGCAACATTCTGGTGACATATTTGGAGACTTCCCATGAGAAGCTGATTGAGGTTGTGATGCAAATGGGAAAATCTCTTTATTATTCACTTGGTGATCAACCGTTTCATTGCTGTGATGTTCAACAGAGGCATTTTGAGGTGACTTTAAATTATGACAGGCTGAATTTTCAGTAGGTACGAACTGCTCACTCCTATCCAACTGAATCATCTCAGCGAAACTTTCCGGAAACACCCATTCATCTGAAACATACAATGTTTATTTTAATGCCAAATATGTAAATTGTATTTCACCTTGATCACACTTTTTCTCTGGAAGTTGTACAGCAATGTAAGTTTTTCTAATACAGAAACATCCCGCTTATCAGATTTATACAGTTGGAAGAGTGATGAAGATGCAACGACAAAGATCAGGCTGCTTTCTAAGCGAGGCAACATTAATAAAAATATTTCTAGATCACAGCTAAAAAAATCCGCAGGTCATGATATATGACATGCAAGCCTGCAATTTGCAAATCTGAAACTATTTAGCTGTTAAGATTTGAAACTGTTCAACTGAATTTCATTCTAGGAAAACATAATTTTATTAAATTTGGCTATTAATCTTTTTCTATAAGCACAGAAACGTGGAATCATTTAGGTTGGAAAAGACCTTCAAGATCATCGAGTCCAATCATTAACCTAACACTGCTAACTCCACCACAAAACCACGTCCCTACATGCCACATCTACAGACATTTTTTGTGGCTGACATCTAAAAAATAATAATCGCACATAGTTGATGGAACGTTCATAATATTTCAATCTGCTCCTTCTTTATTTCTGAAATTCTACACTTGCTTTTATGTCTAAAACTTGTGGTTTAAATCTCAATTTCAGACTACAGCTCTGATGAAAAATAGCGTGACATGAAAAATGTATGAAGATATCTGTTTCACCAAGTTTCCCTGAATACAGGCAGTACTAATCTGCCAATTATAAAACAAACAATAAACTACAGAAATAGATTTAGAGATTGAGTGCACCAGATAAACATGAAAACGCCATTTTTATACTCTCATTGTTAACTTATATTTTACTGTTTGGAATGATGGTATAGAAAAAAATGTCAATTTGATTGATTAAAACCAATCTCAAACAGCATCTGAGAAAAGGAGAATTGCTCAAGTATGCAATACTCCCTTATCTTCATTAAAGGTAGTGTGGTGTGGATTATTCACTAGATCTTGAAACTTTCTGGCTCCATAAAACAAAGTTACTATCAACCATATTAAAAAAGACTCAATAAAAAATACTAAAAATATAATAATAAAGTAGCACTGCAATAATAAAATGCTTGCTGTCACAGAAGACAGTATGTTTACTATGGTATTCTACTCTTTTTATTTTTTTTTAGAGATAATTATTACTTCAAGCAGATTCAGCAGCTCTGGGGGGGAAAAAAGTAAATCTGAACCACTGTAAGTGAAGGCAAAAGAAAGAAGAATCGGAATGCCAGGAGGAACAGCTGTCTTCTTACCGAGTTGCTGTGATTTTTCCAGTTTACTGGAGACAGCTAGTGGAGCTACTAAATTGCAGTTCATATCCTAAACAGTAGTTTGTACTAGGAACCAGTGAAAAGTAGGGACTTAACGCATCTTGTACATTCATGGCTTGCACCAAATTCTTCCAGAAGAGACTATTTTTCAGTCTCCACATGAAGACTAGCTAGAGTTAGAAACCTCAAGGCTTTTCAAATAAACTCTTTTTATATTAGATACTCATGCTGGTTTAAAACAATCTAGTAGATCATTGTCTATGTACATAAAGTCTATTTTGTAATTATACAGAAATCTCACCTTGCCTTTTATTAGGATTATTTATTTTACAAATATTTTGGACTAGTTTCTTCAAGAGCCTGACGAAATGAGTGAGACTATTCAAAGGTTTTAAGAACCACCCTTAATTTGTGTAAACCAAATGATCTTTTGTTCTGATCAGTAACAACAAGTTTTTCCAAAGGAGGATACTAGAGCAGAATCCTCCTGTCTTTGATCACTCAAGATTGTGTCACACTCCTCTGATCACATATTTTTCTTAGTCAGGCAATTGGAATTACGTGTTAAAGGTTCTACGCAAATAAAACAACTGAAACTATAAGAAAACCCACTAATTTTCTGTCTGCAGTTTTCCAGTATTAATCACGAACTCGTTTCACAGTTTTTGTGCTTTCATTGTATTTTAATATCTATATAATCTGCATTTTTGAAGTAATCATTTCCCCTATGAAAATGAAATAAAAGACGGATCTTCTCATTAATTTTTCACATGAAGCTGAATGTGAATCCACATTAGGATGCTTGAGAGCAAAGACTAAGGAATTTTTTTTTCCAACTGATTTTGTGACCTAACATGATTAAAAAACTATCTTGCACTAAATCAGTATTTTAAAGTACCCAATTATTTGTCGAATAGGAATTTGGCCCACCAAGCCTGAAACTGTGTGAATGTCTTTGGCCCTGGAGATGCTGCCCCATCTGCAACTCCAGATAGTGCTATGTAGAAATGCCACAAAAATGTTACTTATCCCTAAACTTCTACTGGCTGCACAACTCTCTTGTACGTAAAGAGATCTCTTCCCCAGCTATTCTGGACACAAAGTCTGAAATGCTCTTAACTCTTTTTTTCTAAGGTAATGATATTGAAATTTTCAACTTGCTGCATTTTCTAAAAAAAAAAAAAATATCTTGAAAACTTACCTAGATAAGAAAATTTTTGGATTTTTTTAAGTTTTTCCTATCTCAGCACTCTGCCGTCTTCCGACCAGTCTGGCACCCACCCTTCCACAGTCTAGACATGTTTTACTAGGTTTTAATGACAGTGGCTTGACTAAGACCAAGATGTATAACATACTTCTACAGTATTCAGAAAGCCTTTTACCCCATCATGAAATTAAATTTGACACGTATCATGCTGGTCTTTGCAGTTTTTAAATATGCACTAATAGCTCAGATCACTATAACGAGCCCTCTGTGGTATGGTTATACATTTAGTGTACAACCTACTTCATGAGAATCTGCTAATTTTTATGCACAAAGGACTGTGAATGAGTAGAGAGGGAGTGGCTTAATTTTTATTATGGTCTACTGACTTAATAACAACCAACTTCCCTAGCTACAGTCTCACCTGTTCTGTTCTCATTCTACAATGACTTCTATTGTAGTTGTTGCTGTTTAATTTGCAGAGGTCATTGCAGATAAAATTTTATAATGAATTCTGAAGCAAAAAAAGGTGTAAACCACTTCTTTTTGTGATTTGAAGTAAATTTCGGATTAAGTATCAAATTACATAAAAGAAATCTTAAGTTAACAGTTTTAGTCAAGTGCTTGGAGAAGGCAGTTAAAAGCTCAAACTCCTGACACAGACATCCAAAAACTTCTTATATATCACTCACCAATGCGAGTAAGGTAATGTCTTCACCCAGATCAAAAGTACTTCAGAAATATAAAGAACTACTTTACAAGGTTTAGCATCTGTATAATATTTAGCCTGAATATTCTGCCTTTTTAGTCCAACCTTCTCTGTAAAGAACATTAGTTTCCAGAGATGTTGGGTTAGTAATAAGTTAAATGCAAATATTAGTTTCTATACCACAGTACTTACTCTTAATGAATATGCAGAGGGAAGACGGAAAAGTCTGTAATGCTTTAAGATGATATTTTACACTGGCTACGGAGTTCAGCAACTTCTGTAACCCGTAGTCATTGTAGCATTGTATTAACAGTCTACAAGCGAAAGATATGGGGCGTTTTGGACCAGACAAAATCCCAGTATCTCTCCACCACAAACTATACTGGAATTTCTTCTTTAACTCAGCATTTCCACGTCAATTGTAATGAAAAATTTGGAGTATCTTCTTAGCAAAATATGCAAATTACTATGTAATCACAACATAGCAGCAAACAAGATAAATGCAAGAATGATCACCTAAACATCTAATTAGTTCTTCTACAAAGTCAGACTTATGCTAAAGCTTCTAATTGCAGCCTAACATTTTAATGAAGGTTTCAGCATTGCATAAATAAGATTTGCAAACTATTAACAATACTCACTCATTTTATTTTTTCCCTTGCTTAAAAACAGTTTACCTTTGTAAACGTACTGCACACCTGCTACAAAAGACATGCTGATTTGACTTCTATAATAAATCTAAAAGATATTATTATAAATAGCAGCGACTAACCTGTAAGGTAATAAGAGCAACCACTTACGAATGCTCCCCTCCCCCCATGAAATTTAAATTAATATTTCCTCATGCTAATGGCAGAACAAGTGTAGCACTGTCCTAAGATCACCATAGGATATGCTTGCACAAGGCTCAAGAATTCTAAATGCTTGGTGATAAGAAAAGAGTAGTGCATGACAGATTCTTGTTGATAAAACTTGTTTTGAGAGCAGTATAAATGTGGAGCCAGAAACCACACTTCTGAATTTACAGTAGGGCATTTAGTCATGCCAGTCTACTGTCCTAAGTTTTGCCTTTTCATATGACTTATATTTACATAAAGTAGCAAGTGTTAACTTGTTTTTCTGAAATTCTAGTACTAGATAGAGGCCCTGGCATTCTAGATGAAGAACAAGACAGTGATTCCTGTCTCAGAACTCTCAAAATTCAGGAAAACAGAAAATTCAGGTAAAAAGAAAATGGAAGTAATTTAAAAATTCTGCAGAAGGCTCTACTTGCCTTAGCATCTTGCATCCATTTCAAACTATAAAACCCATAACAGCAATTATGCATTACTGACATTGTCATAGTATGTAATTGCTTCTAAACATCCCAAAGATTAAGCAAAATGGAAATAACTCACAATGTGAAGGAAAATCTCTTAGGTCAATTTTGAGCAGATTTGAGTAGTCTGCCCACTTTATAAGTTGGCTGCTATGCCTTTTAGCAGAAAGTAACACTAGTTTTTCATAGAAACAAGTGCTATTTTTGCCACAATAATGTACTTTCCAGACACACACAAACCAAGCTGATTGACATAGTATGACAAAAAATATCCACACTTTTTGGCAGATAGGTGTGAAAGGGAAACAAACATACACTGAGGTGTCTTCATGTGAATAAGCAAATAAAAAACAAAATTCACCACTGAACTTTAAAAGCAAAACTAAAAAACCCTGATATTACGTGGGTACCATAATTAATATCCTAAACTCTTATCTGGGACAAGTAATATTTCTCATACATTTGATGTTTTGAGTCTTTAGCGTTAAATTTAATAGGGATTTAAAGAATAAATTATTTTTAGTTTTTTCCTTTTAATCATAAGAGCATGGAATTTTTCTTTTTTTTTTTATTCACTCATTGCTCTGGTACTCCGCTTAATCCCACAAATCTTTATCAACACTCAAAAGCAATTCTGTTGCAGGGTGTTTGATTTCCATAATCCCCCCATAACACAGGCATTTGTATTTTATGTGAACTGCTTCTGGGTCCTTTGATACTCACAACAGATAGTCCCCCATGACACACAACTGAGATGTAAAGTAATATAAAATGAGCACCATACCACTGGTTATCTCCCATGTGGTTTTGGCTGCATTTTTTAGAGATAATCTTCTATGACTCTTGTTGTCTACAGACGGTCCTTGTGGTGAGGCGAACGGAAAATTTGCTCTTCCACTCTCAGAGGTTTTCTGAGTCTGAACTGCAGGGTCTGAAATACAACCCAGAAGCTTATGAAATGCCTGTGAACACTCATATTGTGTGCTTTTCTCACTCAAGGCATGGGAAAGCAGCATACGGAACATTGTCCTGGGATAGAAACATCTTCCAAATAGCATGGGAATCTTGAAGGGCAGCGGGAATATGACAGTCACAAGAAAGTAAAAACTTAAGACTAGGTATGGAAGAAGGGCAAATCATAGAAGTTATAAAAGAAAAGGCTTGCCAAAGTCTGGAAAATAATCATAAACCACTGCAGCTGCCCAGTTATATACACAGCATGAGGGACAGCGGAATAAGTGTATAACCTGTGGCTGCTGCCAGCAGGTGGTGATCCCTGGCTCGAACACTTACAATACCTGCAGAGAGAATGAGCATTTATTCAAGCTCATACAGCAAAATAAGCTGCGATTTAATATAAATGTCTTCAGTAATTAACAAGGTAGATAAAGGATTAGAAAACCAGAGAATTAAGTCTTACATTCTCAAGTCAGAATCATGCAAAAATTTTGGCCGTTTGTAAACTCTTTACATATTCTTTTCTTCATGCTCTTACCATCTTGACATACATCCTTAGGTGTTTGGTGAACATTTCTTTTGCCTCCTTGATCGAAGGAATCATCGTACCGTGAGAATGATAGCTCCAATCTCTCAATGTCTTGCACGGATTCAGTTTCCTTTCCTGAACTTTGAAGTCGGCATGATCTATTACTTTTGCTGCCCCAGGTCTTTGTTACCTTGAAAGACATTATTTTTTCAATGAAAGATAAAAACGTAACAGCTTTCAAACTACTCAAAGGTTAACACACATTTTGCATTAGGATTATTTTTCAACTAAATGTTCCCCAATATTTTTTTTAATATTATATTTTTGGGAAACTTTATGGTAGGTACAGTTCTGCGTGATATCTTCAGTCTTCACAGTCTACTAGCAGGCAGGGGTTTTTTCAATGAATGAAAGGAAAACAAGGCAAAGACAAGGAGAAAAAAAAATTAAAATTCATTATGTGGCTAAATAGACAGTGAAACTTGTGGCTATTCTAGACCTCAGAAGGAGTCCTTTCTTCTTCGGACAGAGGAATCTCATTTTACATCTTAGCTTTCAACTGAGTTCCTACAGAAGAGTCTACTTGCTTTGGCTGAATCCTTTATTCATAGTGTTAAACAAAGAATTTTAGTCCTGATCAGATTCTTAAAACCCACATACCGTTTGCTGGCAGGGTGAGACCAGCTGTTTTCCCTGGCACTGTAATTGACAGCATCACATGAGCTACCATATGGCAGACTATCATTCACAGAGAACACACCAAAATGCAGAGTTTCTGCTCTGCATCACATTTGTCATCATAAGGAAATAGTTACACAAACACACAAAAACTTCACCAGTGCAGAACAAAAAATTCAGAAAAATAAGATTGATAAGAAATCACAGAGTAATTTCAGTAGGAAGAGACCTGTGTAGGCCTAACGCTGAAATTAGATCAGCCTGTTCCAGTCAAGTTTTGCTATCTTTGAAACTGTTGAAATTCCGCAATCTGCCTGCGACCCTGTTCCAGTACTGAACCACTCTACTGTCACAGCCAGTCAGAGCTGCCCCGCAATTTGGGCCTGCTGCCTCTTGTCCTTTCACTGTGCACCTCTTAGATGAATTTCGGCCTGTCTCCTCTACAATCCTGCATTAGTTGAAAAAAGCAACTAGATTCTCCCTTAGCCTTCTCTTTTGCGGGCTGAACAAACCCATGTCATGTGCTGTAGCCACCCAAGCACTTTACTTGCCCTCCACTGGATGTTACGGTGTCTCTGGCACTGGGGGTCCATGACTGAATGCAGTACTCCAGACACCACCTCACATCAGTTCTGGAAGAAACCTTCCATGTGACTCCTCTGCTTGTCCACCTCTTCTTTTGTAGAAGCGGCAGCAATTTCATTGTAATTTAAGCCTTCTTACCTCTCCACGTATCCTTGTACTGACTCTTCTGTTTGAAGATGGAGGTGGCCCAAGGATCTTTGATCCAAATGCAATATGCGATACATCCCGAGTTTTACAGCTGAATATATTACCTTGTCCTCTATTAATCAAGCTACCTAAGTTAAGACAAATAATAGTTTTTTTTTTAAAAAATGACGGTACTTAGAAAGAATACTACTTTTTTCAAATCAACTGAAAAGAATTATGAAAACTAAACAAACATGAAAATTATGTTCCTTTATAGTACAATCCCTAGAAATATGTAGGAATAGCAAATGCACATTTTATAGAGTGTGTCAACATACAAGCAAGAAACTTTTGGTGTATCATATAGACATATTTCTAACCTCCTCCCATTAAAGACTTAATTAAAAAGGTTACTTATATGGAAAAAAAATTGTTTTGCATGATTTCTTTAGAACGTCAATGAAAATCTAGTTTGTGACAGGAAGAAAAAACAACTCTAATAACTAACAGAATAAATAAATAATAACACAAGAAAACTGAGGCAAGACTGTCAAGGCATCACTCACAGCTCAGAGAACTATTTATGTATAGCTTGCTTTTTGAAATTACTGAATCTACTGTATTACCAGGGCTGAGCCTTAATATCGCAAACATACTCTATTCCTGTAAAATGTTCTACACCATTCATTTTTTCTTTTTTAACAGTTTAAAGTGTAGCCATATTTTTATAATTCTTTTCAAGCACAGAAAATGCCAACCAGTCTGCAATACAAACAAAAAGTAAACATGGAATGCAGCTGAGAGAAATTTAAAAGGGAAAAACAATAAAATGGTTATATATTAATTTTATCAGCAGGGTTGCAGGACTACATGTAATATCTGTTTTCCTCTTTTTTGATTCTCCAAGCTTGTCAGTGAATTCTCCTTTCCACAGCTGATAAAAAGGGTATTTTCACATTAATTTATAGTTAAAATTTACAATTTCTGAAAATCTTTTTCTTGCTGCAACTTCAGTGTGAAATTGCACCTCACGTTTGGACCTGATACCTTCATAAAGTAATAAAGTAGAAACAAAACATTTTGCTGATTCTCGTAAGCATTTTTCATAGAATTATTTTATCTTAATTGAAGATCAATTTTATTTCCACTGTCACCAAGGAAATGAAAAAAGATCATGCATTATCCACCAAATATCATAATTTACTGTACTAATAAGCACAAAAGAAGCCATTTTCTGCCATTGCTGCCTTCCTTTTTTCCTGATGTGACATTTGGTTGCTGCTAACAGCTGCCATTTCATTAGATGATGCCATTAGATGACCTGTCTTGGTTTAACATCAATTTCTTTAATTGTTGACTACCTTGGGATGTTGTTAGCTCCAATTATAAAAGCTGATTTGCATTAAAATCTCTGTTTATGAACACATTAATTGACTGCAATTAATTACCTACATTTACACATAACAGTGTGTTGATGGAATAATGAAATAATATGTGTAATTAAAAGTGGATGAGACTAAAAACAATTTGGGCTTTTGACTATCACATAAAGTTTAGCAGATAAAAAGAACATTTTCCAACTGAAATGTACTTAAACATAGCAAAACTTCCATTTTCAAGAAGGCCAACTTCTGAAATTTGAAAAGTATGTCTGGAAGAACACCTGCTATGTTCATAAACTGGGATTAAAAATAAAGATTAAACCTTAAACTGAAGGCATATAATTTTCATGCAGGTCAGAGGGATGCTATCATTAATTATTTTATTCTATATACCTACAGGCTACATCTCTTTGTAGTCCAGATGGTAAAACCTGAGTCCTTTTAAATAAACATTCATTTTTCTTTTTAGATATATCATTCACACTTCCGTGCTCATTTAAGTTTTACAGTCTCTCATATTTTGACAAGCCAGCCAAGAAACATTGATTTTTGAATACAGTCACTGAGAAAATGAACTCCAGAGTTTCCTCTGCTAGTTCAAGAGCAAACTTATAATCAAACTTTGTGACAGAGCTTTGGCTTGACTACCTGTAGGGCAATAATACTGTAAAAATATTATTTGCCCCTTAATATTACAAAAACGGTACTTGCATGTAAGAAAAGCTGAATGTAATTTCAATAAGTAAATGTATGAACTGTCTTATTCTAAGCAAAAATTTTAAACCCCTCCTATTCATTTCAGCTGCTGTGGTAGGAAGACTGCCATTACTAATGAGGTATATCAAGAGAGAGCAAAAGTTAACAACTTGAAAAAGCATCAGTGTGGTAGCTTAGTGCAGCTGGTAAAATCTTTATGAGTTGTTTTTTTCATATTCCATTAAAAGCAGAAGAAATTTAAAAAATATTTCTTAAACCTTTCATATTATCAAGGTTGTTCTCAAAGAAATACTTTCAAAGTTAATTTTTCTTTACAGTTTCATGAGATGCTACGCCTTAAATACTATTGTTGGCTGTAACAGTCTTGCCTTTTACAGTATTAAACCTCAGTATTACACTGAAGTTTATTACTTTAAGGTATTAGACTTCATTCGCTGTAATTTATCTCATTCCTTTGGGCAATACTTTGCACATGTATTTCCAAAGCATTTAAACAGAATGGTGGAAATAATTATTCAATGAATTCAAACACTATAGATGAGAATCCTCAAGACTGAGAAAGTACTAAAAACAGTGGAATAAAAATGTATCTTCCTTACAGCACCACTTCTAACATTGCCTACATGGATGCAGATGTATTGGAAATGGATTCTTTCTCTAATTTGCTTGTTCAGATCCACTTCTAAGCTACTTCAGACCTACTTCCTTCTCAAAAGATGTTTTACTACCCTGTTTTATTATGACAAATCCATGACTCACAAAAGGTGGTACAGAATAAGGGGAAAATAGACATTGCTATTATTATGTGGGCCAAATTAAATGCTCCATCTTGTCTCTTGTACAGAAGCCAATAATAACATAACAAAAGAGTAGAGGAAAGCGGGTGCCTACGGAGAGAGATTTCACCTGTGTATTTTTCTAAGCTCTAGCAGTAAGAAGTTTACGTACTTCTCAAGTTTAAGCTGAAAATAACAACCAATTCAACATTTTAAAAGGGGTGAAATTATCAGTTCTCCATGAAGGACATGAATCAGGGTATACAAAATATTCTCATTTTAAAATCCATCAGAACTCTCTTTTTTAAGAAGTACTTGCACATACTCCAGGATATTTACTGTTGCAAATGGATCTACAAACTTAAAAAAAGACTAGACTAGTTATGTGCAAATAGATTTACAATAACAGTAATATCCTGGAAATAGGGAAAGTATATTTTTGACATCTTTACAATTCTAATCCATGAAATGTGCTACCAGTGAAAAATATGGGGTTTTTCCTACATTGATTTACTTCCTCATTGGAAATGCAGCTGATGTCTTCAAAACTCAACAACTGATTTTAAAAAAACCACTTTGTTCAACCAGAAACCCCCCCTCCATCAATAACTGAAAATTTTATTTCATTCTTTACATACTTACCTTAAGTTATATTTTAAAGACCACTACTGTTTATGAGTAATTTGAAAACTACAGAGTTCCATTATTGAACACAACCTATGTCTCTTATTCTATTACTGTTATTTAGTGTCAATCTAGCTCATTACAAAATTGTTTTAAATTATTTTGAATCAAAAAATTAGGGACTGTAATGACATTTGCCTTAGTGAAATCGTGCTACTGACTTTACTGCAAGTAGAAAGCAATATGCAGTTTTAAAGTAAAATAGAAGGTTTAGGAAAAAGCAGTCCATTGTCTGACCTGAGTCTATTTAAGCAATTTTACATTCGAATCTTGGTATTTGCTTCTACAGTTCAGTTTCCACTGATTCTTGGCTTACAAATCTTACGCAGACAGACATGCCCACTTCAACATAAAAACACAGGAAGTGCTGTTGTAGAACAGGCCAATAATCTGTTTAACATTCAGTTTCAAACAATGGCCAAACCCAAATGCTTCAGAAATGGCACAAGACAATTTCATCAGGAAATTATGAAATAATCTGACTTCAATTCTTAGAGTAAGCTTGCAAAAACCTAGAAGTACAAGATTAAATTTTCCCTTCACACGTTTACTGCTGCTAAATAAAACAACATGGGCATTACTCTTACCCATATAAATGGCCAACTGATTTTGAAATCATACAAATTTCTTTGCGAGCTTATTGTAGCAGTGGATTCCATATTTCAATCATGTTCTGCGTAACCTAGTATTTTCTTTTATCAGTTTTTAATTTTCAAGTGCATCACCAGATCAAATGATGTCTTGGTTTTGTGCCATGAGATAGGAAAAGCAGCTTTTATTGAACTTTCTTTGTATCACTCGTTACTTTATAAACTCCCTTAAGCAAATTTTTAATGTTTTCAGCATATCTTCACGTGAGAGTTTTTCATTCATGCTGCTTCTCTCTGAATCATTTTTCTGTCTGTAAAATCTTTTCTGAGACAATTTAACTGAAAATGTATAAAGCATTTCAGATAATAATGCAAAACTGATTTATTTAAAGGTTTGATACATTTTCCATTTCATATGAATTTGAACTTCCTGCTATCCAGTATCTTAGTTTCTTTAAAATGTAGCTACATATTAATCTGAGAATTCCACTGAGCTGTATCTGTGGTGATGATAATCTTCCTTCCTCGAGTCATTTAATTTTGACACTTTAAAGCTTAACTGTAGTTAACATTTCTCCCCAATGCGCAATCCTTTGCATTTATCAGATCTAGACTTTACTTGGTATCGTTACACATTTAGCTATACAGCGGTCGCCAGCTCACAATTTTTCAACACAGTGGCCACAAGAAATAAAAGCAGTAAACCGAAGCTTTGTTCAGCAAAATATGGTGTTTCCTGCATGTTACCTGCTCTGTAGTGTTTTTCATGAAAAAATGCATAAGGGATTGCTGCCCATCTTACAAGTTTAAAACTTTTTGAAGTCCCCCTCTTTACTACTCTAGTAACTATCACATGAAAAATCAGCTCTCACATTATTCACTTCTCTTTTGAGATTATTCATGACTATAATAAGCAATGCGGAGCCTGGAACAAAAAAATTCTGAGGCCTCCTGCTCTTAGCTTTCACCTAAAACTGTTTATCCAAGTCAATAGTTTGTATCTTGGCACATGACTTCCTAGCTTCTTTAATAAATCTCTTCTATGCAATGCTTTCAAAGTCTAAATTACATGTTTTATTATCTTCTAGTTTACAGAAACATTTAAATAACTCCAAGACACCAATAAGACAAGATTCCTTTTTCTGAGCATAAGCCAAGGAGACTATGCATGGTCATATTGTTAGAAGAGTTTCGTTAATGTAAACACACTTGAAAAGGAAGTGTAACAACCGAACAGCCACACTTCAATATACATTGAGAAGACAAACCTCAAATATTCTTATTATAAATCCCACACTTGAATAAGAATTGTTCAGGCTGCACATAGATCTCAAACTATAGAACAGACATGTGTCTATGTGCTCAAGACATTATAGCTATGGAAGAGCTGCCATGTTTTTCTTATTTTAAGACAGTGGAACTTTTAACAAGTACTTTTACAAAAAAAGAATCCATTATTTGTACGCATTCTGTATAGATCGTATTCACAGTATTTTAATACAACAGAATACCTGTTTCTTGCACTGTTATTGGATATCTCCTGCATTTTATTTCTGGCTTGTGAATTTTAGTCAGGTCCAGCAATTGTGTAACTTGTGGCACATCTGTATTTAGCTGGCAGGTTCGAGGAATAACATCTGTGGACTCATACGGCATAAACGGAGCAACACACATACCTAGAATCAAAAAACATGGGCTTTCCTTCACTCAGATGACACAATGGAATTAAATTTGATTTACATTATTTGACAGTTAGATTACACATATTTTAGTTCATATGGTTATAACAACTTAATAGATTATGGTAATTTGAAAAATTTGCTGCAATTGTTCACTTCTAAGACAATAAGCATCTACATTTTAAGATGATATTGTGTATTTTTTACGCCAATAAGTCTGAATACATTTAAAGTAAAAAGTACGCACCAATGGCTGGAATAGCCATAGTAAATCAACTTTGATTTGGCAAGCAAACAAGCAAAACAATCTCAAAACATATTTTGTTAATTTTTACTACAACTCAGCTTTAATTCTAATACTGATATACTGATTTTCAGACAAACTGAACACCAGAAAATAGTACTGATATCAGCAGGACTGAAGTAGAAAACAGAGGAGTCTCATACATGCAAATAAAGAACCTGACAAACTTTAATTCCAAAATTTGGACACCATTACACTTTCATGATAAACCAAAAAGCTGTCAACCTATCTATTCTTGTGACACCAGGCACTAGTAGAATGGTATTTGCTTGTCTCTGCTTTCACTTTGATAACCAATATGGACTGAGTTTACTAAAGTTATTTTCTATGAAGAAAGGTATCCAGAGCCAGAACCATTCATGATGTTCTGATGCAAATTCATTCCAAATTTGAATATAGTAAGCTAGTGAGTATTAGCCTCTTTTCCAAGAATAAGAAGAGGAAAACATAACCCCAAACCCAAACAATGGATCAAGTATTGAGATCCTAATAGAAAAATTCAAGTGTCCCATGTTACACTTCAGTAGTGGACGTATTTACTTAACTAAGATAAATGCTAGCAAACATTTTTTCACCAAGCCAGTACATTATTTACTGCTGTAAGACAATATTTAGTGATAAAAAACCCTGTATGTAACCTCAGGATTACTGTGGAAACCAGAAACTATACATACTGTATATTTCAAGCTTGTATGTCTCAATATCATGGGGCAGAGATGATTTCTTTCCCATTCTATCTGAATGATCTCATACAGAAATAATTTCTTAGCATATGTGGTTTCTCCTTTCCAGTTGCTATCATTTTAAGTATGCAAAACATACTATACAGAAGCTACTAAGAAAGAATAACACACACACTGCACTGTGAAATCATTAATTCTACCACCAAGGAGGTTTAAGCAAAGAACTCGACCCTCATTACAAGTTGCAATGCCATTGCATTCAGTGGAGCTCAACTATCTGGTTCATTCATCTGAGAGGAGAAAAAATCTTTATCAAATCATGATTGTTAACTGAGAGTTAGTAACAAAAAACTACTATCATTTTTCTGTAATTGGGTATGAAGTATAGTGTTATTTTAACACAGCCAAACCTTGAGCTGTAACGTAATTTTAAGACTAGCCTAGATAAGAAAAATCATAAGCATACAGAAAATACTAATGACCACCAGCTGTATAATAATCATAGAATTGACAATCCAGTGATTAAAAGTGCAATATTTTACCACACATACAGTTTATTAAAGCTGTCTACTCATTACGTTAACTACATTTTAGAATTTTGGAACTCATTTTGAACATTTATGCACATTTCAAAAACTGTTTAGAATTGCAGAGAGAAAACAATGCACTGATGGAATAAAATTAAAATAAAGCCAGTGAGGCCTCTAACTGCAGCTTCTGCTGAGAATTTACCAAATTCTCTCTGTAGTAATTTTTTGAATTAATATTTTTTTTCCAACCTTACCACCAAAAAAAAAAAAGAAGAGTAATCACATACTCTACCTAGTTATGGTTTTCCAAATGGAAGACATATTTTGTTACACATACAATACTGCTAACTACCCCTCCTTCAGCAACCAGAACCCTTTCTTCAGATGTGTTCTTTAAAAGTCACAAAATGAAAATTTGAACAAATTTGAAGCTGAACTATACCTAGGCTTCCCTGAAAATAAGAAAGTGCCAGCCATGCTTTCTCAATTCCTCCTCTGTTATTGCAAATATCAGGAAGGAACGAATTTCTCTCCTTTGGAAAATAATTATTCAGGATTATGATGCTAGTTTGGAGGCTGATAAACCTTTGACCAATATCTTGCTCTAGTACAAATACAATCTCTCATTTTTCAGCTCACCACCAGTATTACTTTCCCAAGGTCACACTAAGATAAATCGACTAAAGATCACAGAGAGGTGTTTATGATAGTTTCACAGCTCTGTTTCATATACTGTTTTGTTATAGTTTCGTCCTGGATTATTTAAAGAAGAAATCTTTTATTAGCTGCTAACATCCAAAATTAAGAAAGCAAACAGCAACCGGTGCTAAGTTCAGTATTTCTTTCTTTTCAGACACCCTCTTCTTGACCAAAACCTGATTTCTATCAGCATAAGATACTCTCATTAAAACAAGCTCTCTACTTGATAAGCCTTGCCAGAATTTCTTCAATAAAATACTTCCTAAGAAGTAAATGTTTAAAATAGAGGAGTACACATATGTTTGATTAGTTGCCTGAAGTGCAACTCTAGCAGAATTAATATGCTGTACTATCACTTTAATTTTCATGAAATCATATAAACTTTCACATCATCAATCTTATGGCTAAGAAGCTTTTGATTTTATAATATGAACAGTTATGATTAAGACTACATAGTAATTACAACACACCATCTTCCTCAGCTGTATCTTGAGGCTTGGATTTTAAAGTGAAGATCTTTCTCAGTTTACAGTTAGCTGAAATAACAATTCCATCCAAAGACTGGAAGACAGCTCCTCTGAATATTTCACTGGCGAATGCTACCAAGTCAATACACATATTGCACCACTAGAAAAGAGAAACAATACTCTTTAATAAAACCCAAAAACTAATAACTGCAAAAGAGTATTAGCATATAGTTCTCTATTAATGAAGTCTCTGTGGAGTATTAGATTCTCACAGACAGTGATTCACAACGCATAACATTTTGATAATAAAATAGATATTACTGTTGTTCGCACTTACAACAATTATTTATACAAACAAATCAGTACATATGACCTAGCGACTGCCAGCCCAAGGGAGTTCTGTTACCTAGCATATCCATAATATGTTCTGCAACTATTCCTAACTTGTCAGAAAGTATATTTATTGAAGGTTTTCTTGGGGAAAAAAGAATTATTCAGTATTACTTCATAAGTTAAAGTTACTGCAGCTTAAGTGCTTCAAAGGCTATAGCAGGAGATTCTTTGATTATTTCTTTCTGACATGCATTAAAAAAGGACTTCTCCAAAGTTTGCACCTCTTCCACACTGAAAACTATCAGGTAAATTTCTAGTATGGACAAGTCCCCAGTGTATCATAAAACCTTAAAACTATGCCTCATTTATAATAAATGCTATCCATTCCTGGTAAGACATTTCCAAAAGACAAATCAGATAATGACAACTGCCTGAGTTGCTAAAGATCCTACTTAAATACATGCTTTAATTTTCATTAGATGATTATTCCATTTGTTTCAGGAAACACCTTTAGAATCCTAACATCAATGTGCTACACTCTCCTGCACTATTCTAGTGGCTCTTTAAATTCTCCCAGTTTCAATGTTTTTCCATTTAATTCAACACATATATATTGCTGTTTTTTCAATATAGAAATGGGAAGTTTCAGGTATCTGTTTTGCACATGGACCATATCAGACTTCCGTTATCCTCCTAGAAAAAACAGAAGTTTCATATAAAACAAGTAACACCACAAGCAGAACTACTAACAAAATGTTTTCTTGTGGCTTTATGTTTTCCATTTAGAGTCTCTGATGTTTAAAAACAACTATGCTCATAGTTTTGGTGTTTCTAACAATTCTTCTCCTCACAGTTTCTGATACCTAGTGAGGGATGGGCAGATGCTAACACACCTTCTATAACCATGAAATAAACAGAGATGGCCTTGAGAAGAAATGCAACCATTTTTGTGAAATTTACAGAACTGTAATACATTTGATACAATTACTCCCATGTAAAATTTAGTTGACCAATGGTTTGAAGTTTTATTGGGGGAGAACACTACTAAGACATAACGATTGCACATGCCTCATTTCCTTATAAAGTCAAAGTACTAGTTTCTAAATACCAAATAGTAAATATCTTTTGAGAAAAGACTTAGGTGCATACATTACAATTCAGCTTCTAACTTTGAAATTCTGGAAAGAAGGGAAAACTTGTTTTAAAGACACCAAGCAATGGAATGGAAAATACAGTATTTAATTATAACTGATATTTCTATAGCTGAAGTTGAAAAATATCATGATTTGTAAGAACACAACACAGGAAGTTAGCAAGTGAAAATGTAAACGATTAAACAAACAACATATTTTATCCTTATTCACAACCAGTCATATTGACAATAATGATCAGATTGTGTATACAGTAAGGTAAACTATCAGAGCCACATAAAAGACCTATCTAATCACCGAAAGCAGCATACTCACTCCTTTACGTAAAAGCAACAATAAAGAGGCAGGTAATTATTTAAAAGATGACAGATATGCAGTCAGATATACTAAGAAATACAGACCTACTCTTTAAGGTTGGTCAAGCATTAAGGTTATAAAAATATTTTGTCATTATAACTGATCAGAGCATTTAGACAGATCTCTGATTAATGTCTTACGTATTTTAATTTAAATAATAACTGAAGTCCATATTCTGATTGGATTTAACTTGTGCATTAATGCATACTTTAATCCTGAAACATTTGTGCTAGCCTGACACCAAGATCGACTAACTGATAGCACACTGAAGAAAAAAATTTCACTGAATTAATGGTAACTTCAGGGGTATAATCTGATGCATGTTCATTTGAAAAAAATCCAACCAGTTCTTCCCACAAAGCAGAAAACTCCCGAAATCTACAATTATCATAGCTGCCTTCACCTAAACTACCTTACAAGAAGTCGTAACTTCAGAGGTTTTTGTAAAATATTCTCTCATGTCTAGCCTTAAATCCACATCTGCTTATTATACTGTTATCTAGTTCTCTTGGTGCATACTTCAAAATATTGGAAATCTAAATATTCTCATTTCCAAACTATTTTCTAAAGCAGTATTTGAGACTTGAGTCTTTACAAGGTCATATGGTAACCATCAGGTTTTGTATCCTGACAGCTGTTACTGTATGTAGTGGCTGGGCATGGGAGATAGGAACAGGGAGAAGATCATGGCTATTTTCATCAGTTTGACATATACATTGTTTTATATATACCAGAATCTTGGAAGAACCTGAAGCCCATGAAAGTAGCCATCAGCTACAGTCTACCTGAAGCTCCAGAAAATGTAATAGAAGGTCACTATAGGACAAGGTGCATATGAACAAGAGCACTATAATGAAGAAGTAGTAGGGACACAGAGAACTTTACAAAGGCTGAATAGACAGCAGAAGTGAGAGATAAACACATCACAAACAGCATTAATCTTGTAAAATAGGAATGAACTCCTAATTTTAGAAGGGTAGAAGAGTAGTGGTATTAAGTGGTTCTGACGCCATCTAGTAGACGGGACATACATATGTATCTTGAGTTGGCTGGAACTGAATTCTAAACCAAACAGTAATTTCAACAGGTCTATAAACTTACATAAAACATTTCTGACAAAAAAAAAAGTGTGCTCAAGTGCCATTCAAGAAATATTCCCTTGATAAAAAGTACCTACTATTTTGCGCTTGATCATAAACAGAGGAATTTTTGCATGCAGAGGGGTTACAGACAACTCCTTGTGGACTGTTGATAAATACAATCTTCTTTTAATATTTCCTAAATCAGTTATCCTATAAAAGAAAAGGCAAGAGAGAATGGAACAGATCTTTGCCAATTCAATAAACCAGTATCTTTGGGCAATCACAAAAAAATATCCATATGCAAAACCTTTATGTCAGTGCTAGCAAATACGGAATTTAAGAATTACTTCTTTTACAAGATGAGTAATGAGATTTCTTTCTCAAATTCAAACTTTGTGGCTATATTCCTGCATATATAAAATCACTTTACATGCTAATTTTATTTCAACAGTCTACACTCCTTGCCAGATTTCCATAGCCCTTCAGACTATGAAAGAATTCAATTTGTATGAACTAAGAACCCAGTAGCCTTTAATAATCACACACTGTTTCTGCCCCTTAAGCTTGTGTTATCTTGGGACACACTGGCACCTGCTAACTAGAAAAACATTATTTCCTTTCTTTTCCTAAAAATGCCTCTGTCATTCTATACAGACTCTTTGCTGGTTTAAAGATAGACACAAGATATTGTCCATCTGTTTTACTTCCTGAGCACATATCTTCAAATGTGAATTATATAATACAGAAGTTTATTGCTCACTATTCAGGTCATCTCACAATGACACCAAGGACACTGAATCTTAACATTTCTAATAGATTCAGACCACAACCATGATCACAAAGATTATGTTTCCTTTAAACTGATAAAGAAGCTCATTTTTATGTTCTGTTTCCTTCAAATCTTGTGAACAGCTGTACTGGTTTTGGCTGGGATAGAGTTAAAATTCTTCAGAGTAGCTCGTACAGTGCTATGTTTTAGATTTGTGGCGAAAACAGTGTTGATAACACAGGGGTGTTAGCTATTGCTGGGCAGTGCTTACACAGCATCAAGGCCTTTCTGCTTCTCGCATGGCCCCGCAAGGCTGGGGGTGCACAACGAGCTGGGAGGGGACATGGCCGGGACAGCTGACCCCAGCTGACCAAAGGGATATCCCATACCATATGATGTTGTGCTCAGTGATAAAAACTGTGGGGAAGAAGGAGGAAGGGGCAAAGTTCAGAGTTACAGTGTTTGTCTTCCCAAGTAACTGTTACAAGCAACGAAGCCCTGCGTTCCTGGAGATGGCTGAACACCTTCCTGTCAATGGGAAGTAGCAGATGCCTCATTTAGCTTTGTGTTGTGGTTTAACCTAACAGCTGGCAACTAGTACCTGACAGACGCTCACTCACCCCTCCCTTCTGCCCCAGTGGGATGAGGAGGAGAAATGGACAAAAGGTAAAACTCATGGGCTGATATAAAGACAGTTTAATAAGACAAAGGAAATACTAACAATGCTACTAATGAATAAGCAAAACAAACTATACACAAAACAATTTTATGACCACCCGATGACCGATTCTGTCAGTCCTCCAGCAGCGACTGCGGAACCCCGGACACAGATTTTTGTGAATTTCACAAAACTCCTGAGGAAGACTGAGCTCCCAGAAAGATTCAGACTCACAGACAAGAGAGGATTCAGACCCATGGAAACGAGAAAGAAATTCCTGCTCCCCAGCCAACCCCCATTCATAAACAGAGCATGACACCCATGTTATGGAATATTTCCATTGGCCAGCTTGGGCTGGCTGCCTGGCTGTGCTCCCTCCCAGCTCCTGCACATCTGCTCATTAGCTGAATATGGCAGACTGGAAAAAAGTCCTTGATTTCATAGCCACAGCTGAAGACATCAGTGTTATCAACATTCTTCTCATATTAAATCCAAAGCACAGCAGCTACTACTCTGTCCTAGCCAAAACCAGGACACCGTGGTGGCACATGCAGCTTTTGTTTTACCTATAAAACTGTCCATATTTCAACCCATGAGTTTTTGCACTTTTACCCTTGTGATTCTCTCCCCCTTTCCACTGCGGGGAGAGTGAGAGCAGCTGTGTGTGGCTTAACTGCCTACTGGGATTAAACCACAACAGCAGCACAACCTTTGATACCCCCCAGCAGTCCCACCTTATTACACCAGAGAACAGACATTAAAGGCTGCAATCTGTACGGGGAAATAATGATTAATTTACCTATTATTTGTGAACAAGTGCATTTCTAACAGATGGGTATTTCTGTGTAATTAGCAGCCCCTCTGAGAAGATGACAAATAATTACAATAAACAACTTTCTGTCACTACTTAGTGTTGTTAAAAATAATTACTCATAATCATTATATTTAAATGCTGGGTTTTATTTAAAAATTGTGAGACTGCCCTGCAGATTTTTTTTTTTTTTTTAATTACTGAAAACACTTTTTCATTAGTAAGGACTACCTGTAGCTTAACTAATGAAATGTCACCACCCAAAATTTGCAGACAAACACCCTGAAATATTCTTTGGCTTCCTTAGGTCAACTTTGAAAGAATTAACTCTGGAGTGTTACACACGTTAGCTATTTTTCGCAATTCAAGAGTTCAACCAAGGATATACTGCAAGTACATAAACACCCAAAGCTTCTACTAGTACGGGTGACAAAAAACACAGGAGCACCTTCTTGTTTCCCCATACTCATTAAGACCATCATGCAAAGCAAACAGAAAGTCCATCAGCTTTCCTCTCCCTTGTAGACAATCTGATCTTTAATCTATTCAACCTCATAACATAGGCAGGCAAATCAAAACAAAGTGGAGGAGTCTACTAGCTGTTTCATTTTCAAAGACTAGCAGTTCCTCTCATAAATCACATGCACTTCAAAGGCAGAAATTTTACTACTGTGTCAGGAGGAAGAATATTATATCCTCACCACTGCTACCATGTCACATAACAGTTTCAGTATCAGCTGCAAATGTATTTATTGATGGATGACTAATACCATGAAATCCTTGAAAACTGATTTCATCAAAAGGCCTCAAAGTGTCTTCCAATCCTAGCATTCTAGGCTTGATCTTACTTTTGAAGGAATTTAAGCAAGATGTGAAATAATTTACATCAGATCATCAGCAAGCTGGCCGCGTAGCTAAGCCTGTGCCCCAGATCAAGGCTTATTTCTATCCATGACTTTGCTTCTCATATACCCTTCCATGAAAAACCTAGCGATGTAGTTTTCAGAAACTCTCCACTCTATTCCAAACTTCGATGTTCACAAGTGCTAAGAAATTGAGGCACCAAAGAACTTCAAAGAGTAGTGGTTTCTTGAAACTTCCCTAGATTTCCTGGTTATGTGTAGAGCTGAGCAACTGTGCTGAGGAATCAGGTAGCTGCAGTAACACGAGTGCTAAAACACAAACAAAAATGCTATTCTTGCTGAAACTCAAGCTGCATAATTCTCAAGGGAGATTGTTGCTTTAGCTGATGCTATGATAAAGCAGTACGAGCCTAGACTTAAATCATGCATATCTCCCAACAACTGGTAATAAAAACTTACGTTCACTTCATAATATTAGTTCACTAATTAGTTTTATCTTTCTCCCTCCTGAAAAATATTAGGTACCTTAGCAATAAAAAGGCCATGAGTAAATGTACAGCTCAGTTACATTCCAAAGTGCAATACTAAACACATTAATTTAGGTAAAAATATACACATTTATATCAGACTATCACACAAGTCTAAAATGTTTTTTGTAATGGTATGTATGCTGTAAAGAAGCAGCAAACCTTAGATATATAGTTATAATTGTACCTAAAGAAGTTGAAAATTTATTTCAGTAAATAAATTTAAAACAATTAAATATTTTATATTCTACAGGCACAAGTAGGTGAAGCATTTGAACAACAGGCAAAACTGAAGAAAGAACATGGTCTTAAAATTCTGTAAAATAATTTAGTTCATGGAAAAAGAACAGTAACTATTTGAGAGTTTGTGTAACTTTCAGACTTTTCAGTCACATTGCTCCCTGGAAGATAAAAATAAAACAGGGTTCTGATGAAACACTTTTCTGAAAGAATTCAGACAATGTGAGTTAGAACATTAGAACTCTCCTTTGTAAAATGACTCAAGAGTACTTGTGGTGAAACTTAAGCTTTTGGGTTTTTTTTGCTGTTATTAAAAAGCATGACCTATGTTAAACCTACTAAGGCAAGAAACATCTGCAGCATACATCTTGATTTTCAAAGATACATAAAAATCTATATAGGAGTTAATGTATTTTTATTATGTCAGTGCTTGAGTATTTATATCTAAGGGTCAGACATGTGATAGAAAAGTAATGAGACCATGTTGAGAAAAATGAGGTAGTCAACAAGAAAATCAACCTCATTTATAATAATATTCCTGTGATCAGCAGGTGCATAACTCTCCCAGCTATGGTCATTAACTGCATTCATTTCACACTTAACATCTACATTTGCAAACGATTTGAAAGTAAAATTACCTTCCAATTCAATTTTCAATTTTATTTTATATCTTCAACTTTGATTGACTATTCTCCTCACAATGGTAACTATAGTGAGATTGCAAGTAAATGGTAGCAACTACCCAAGACTACAGATAAACTCATCTTCTCAGATTACCTATTCACTTTGCTTCTGTATGCATAATAATTTATAACCATTTGTTAATGTTCAATTCAAGCCTTAAGATGAACTTCGAAAAAATGATCCTGGCCTGTTGAAGGGATGCTTCATTTATCAGGCTCACTTGTTCTTAAAAGGAAAGTGGTTTTCTCCTTATAAATGACTTAAATGGGAAGTTTACCAAACATGAAAGAAGATATTTCACTGATGTTGCTAAGCAAAGAGCAGCTCCCATACAATCTATTATTAATGGAAATCTCCTTGTATTATTCTCAAAGTCCAGATAGAATCCTCTGGTAAAGCTTAACTATTAGTACGTTTGTATTGTAGTGTCATTTTCTCCATGAAAAGTATGTACTACAGAAACATTAGATAATGTCATCATCACCATTTAAAAGATAGAAAACCAAAGGAATAGCAAAGGTCAGCTGATTTGCCATGCTTACAGATGCTTAAGCCTCCTTATTCAGGAGCAGTCTGCACTTCATTGGTATAACAATGGTAATTTATTGGTGTAATAACAACTCTGGTACATTACTGAACTGGCTGCCTGATCATGTGAAACCCAGAACACTGTATTCTGCCCTCATATAAACACAGACTCAGTTACGTCAAAAATCAATCAAATCTCTACAAAATAAGCGATCAGGAAGACTGGTATGTCACCTAGACAGAGAGAACGAGTTGTGAAGAACCAGCTTTATTTTTTTATACTGGAATTTTTTGTTGATAATGTTTTTCTGGAGAGAATTAAGGGAAAAAAAAACCCCAAACACAACAAAGACCCCTTAAAGGAGTATCTGTAAAAAAGCAGTAATACAAGTGGCAGGTGCAAAAAAAGAATCATCAAATCTGTTTGCTAGAACAGAAAAACTTTCCAAATACGAGCAATTACAAAAAACTGATGATTCCTGAGCACTTCCCACAAGATACTGACATATTTGCAATCAGTTCTCCAACTGAAAGAATGATCGGGTATTTTCACTGATCAAGAACAATGTGTTGTAGAAGTTTCATTACTCTTAGAACTTCACGTTTCAAAAATCACTCTGGAAGTGGTCATTAATATTCATAACATATTCTAGAAACTTCTATCAATATTTTAATATTATTGGTTTTGAAATGAGCTCATATTTCTCTCCAAGTATTCAGTAAATTCTATTTGCAAGCACGGTGGTACGTTCCTCTGAAGCATGGCTAACTGTGCCAAATCGTTCAGAATACCATAATTTTAGAAAACAGTTTTTAATTTGTTCAGCACAAAGTACTCTAATGAGTATTAATATGTGGAAAGTTTAGTGTCTACTTATTTTCAAGAATCTAAACAAACTACCCTTACAATGCAGTTATTTATGCCTGCAACTAACTCTGTTCGCTATTTTCTTTAGTTTATTTGCTGTTATTCTTTCCACTTTGTTTTTCTTTCCATGAATGTACCTGTTTTAAAGAGACAATCTGTCCTTTCATATTTACAAAGACAAAGAAAAGGTTACGTTCACACCTGCTGTATGTAAAAGGTCTTTTAAGTACAGCCATATTTCTCACATTTAAACTATTTATTCTAATTACTAAGAATTGCTAAAAAGTCTCCCCTTGAAAAGACAAAATTAAGATTTCTTGCCAACACTGGATCATGCATTTACTTTATTTCGCATATAAAAATCCTGACTAACAAACCCTACCAACCAAACATAAACAGGATTCAGTTTACTCCATGTTACTTTTTTTTTTGATCCACCAACCAAAATATACATAATTAGTACTCTGTAAAGTCCTAGAAGACAGTAACTTATTCTGTAATATCATCAGGACATCACCTAACACCATGATAAGATTTACTCCATTCAATAGCATACTGTATGATAGGTTAAAATACACTTGCCACCTAGCAAGGCAAAACTTAAAAAAAAAAAAGCATCTCTCCTAGCAGTCCCAACAGACCCAAGATATATTTAAACAAAGGTAAAGTGATACTGGTTAAAACTATTACTTTCTGGGCATTTTGAAACTTCTGCAGAAATACTGTGACACAGAAAGATAATGTTCTTGATCTTGGACTGAAGTGACTAGTGGAAAAAGAAGGAACTGTACAGACCGGACACGTTCCATCAGCCTACTAAACTAAAGGTATTGTGCTATACTAAATTAAGACTACCTGTAACTACACTTAAAAAAAAAACAGTTACACTAGCTATTCATTTGCAGACACTACCACTGCAATACAAATCCTGTAACATCAGCCTCGGAGGATCCAACAGCCTGATGAAGGAAATATTCCTTTTTGTGACAGCTGTCGACTTCACTGTACAAACTGTATTTAATTTGAGCTTAGCAGACTGATAAGTATGCTCTGGTCTGAGGAGAAAGCAATATGCTATTTCTGAAACAAGTCTGAGAAATGTATTTTTGTTCATGACTGTTTCTCTGGTCTTTAAATAAATGGCAATGCCAGATAACCTGTCCATTAGCAGGCCCAAAGTGATCGGCCAAAAGGAGACTGACGCATGGGAAGAGAAGAGGCCCTCTTCCTCCACTCTCCCCTCCCTGTCGAAATAATCTCCACCTCCCCTACCTTTCTTAATCACCTATTCAGCAGCCATCCTCTGCTTTCACACTTGTTCTGCCCTCCCACATTGACTCCTCCTGTCTTGGCTCTTGGTCTGCAGATATAGTTGCTGAATACTACCTGGAAGACTTTATTGTATCTCCAGAAGGATGCCCGCTGGAAAATACTGATTTAAGGCACTGATTAGGGCAATCAGCTCTCATCTAGATTTAGGATTTTTTAAAAGTAGTCACAAGCTTCAAGACACACCATGGACAAATATTAATTGGAAATTTATTTTGAACATGTTCTTTTATAGCTGAGTCATGAACATGAATTCAGGACCACTGAAAGTTACCTGGCCCACAATCTGACTCAAACCGTTTCCTTTCTAGTTTGTTACTTGGATTATCATAATCTGTGACTAAATATTCCTTCTCAGACCTCAACTTACTTGACACTAAATATTCAGAAGAATGTAACAGTTTTATCTAAAATTAGAACTCTAGTTTTTCTTTACAGTGAAAAAGCGGGCAACTGTTTTCTAACCTCATCCTTCAATTTCCTGTAGGATGCAACAAAATCATTCCCATCAAGGTCTATGTCATTGGACTCCCACCACACTCTCCCTTTAAGAAACAGATCGATACAGTGTTCCAATAAGTTAAATTATTTTGTTTCCATTTTTGCTCTGATCCCTTTTTTAAAGCAATAAGAGAATGAAAGTGTCTCAGGGTCAGAACAGCAAATGAAATGGTTTTGCCTACCCATTTAAAATAAAATATCTGAATGTTAGTGGCAAGATTGAGGAAAGGATCATCAACTGTACTGAGCTCATGGTGAAAGCCTGCCAATAAAAACTGGACTGGAAAGAACACAAGGAATTATCTATTCTAATTTTGACCAACTATATGGGAACTTTTTCTACTTAAAAGTATCATACTCAGTTAAGGGAAGATTAAAGGTATGGAAAACAGTTCCCATCTTTCCAAATTAAATTTAAAGTTTTTGCAGAATCCGCCTCTCTGTATATTTGTGTTATGGAATATTCACTGCTATGTGCATGCAGCTGCCTGTTTAAGTACCTGGCTTTACTCCTCGTCTCTAACAGTGCCATGCCCTACTCTTTGGTAGCAAGGAACACAGGACAGCTTGCCAGTACCTAGTCAAATCATGTCATTTTCTTCAGTGTCTGCACATCCTAATGTGTATGCAACTATCTCCAGAAAAGCAAGCTGAAATAGCTGCACCTCCTATCAAGAATAAATCTCAAAACAGGCATTATCCCTGAATTTTTTTTTTTTTGAATAAACAGAAGTCTTACTGTTGTCTCCAAAATGCTAATTGCACATCCAAGAAAATATCTATATGAAGACAGCTGCTGCATAAGGCTGAAACCCCTTGAGTCACTGTGCTAATTCACTCTCTTCTTACATATGATCACTATTGGTCTATGTCAGATCACAACTATGCAAGCAGTATTCTTTACAGACAAACAATCCTTACACCTTATCTTTTTGAACTCCAAAAGAGAAAGGGTGGCTTCACCATTACTTCACTTGCTTTCCTTGAAGGGTTGAAGATTAATACCTCTACATTAAGATCACTATGCAAATACAACTGGCTACAATTAGTGAGTAAATTAAGAAATGAGATTAGTTTAGACATGAACAGTCACATTAAGACAAACACTAACTATCCTGGCTTCCAGTCAACCAAAAGCATAATGTGAAGGGTTGACTCAGGTAGATTTTCATATCACATTGACAGTCTCCTTAAACACTCCATGTAATTACAACTACAGGATATTCCAATTAACCTACTTTCTTATTTTATCAGTGTCTTACTGAAGCATTACCTTGGCAGAAAGCTCATGGTTTGCTTTGCCACTGGAGGCTGAAAAGACAGGCCTCATAATAACATTCAGAGAAGTGTGATCTCTACCTACACTGTCGACAAACCAAAACTTCTCTTGTTCTCCTTCAAGTAGTTCACAACCTTTGTAGGCTGTTGAGAATCTAAGAGTTTCTGTATTGGTCAGAATTAGATATCATGCTAGTCTTCTCTGTTTTAACTCTAGCTAGATGTGATGGGTTTTATTTGTTTAACTTAAACTTTCCCCCAAGACACTATAAAAGAGATTATAAAAATAACAAGCTGACAATATTCAACTTTTTAGCCACCTGGATCTCTAGGTGTGAGCAATTTCCTCTGTGTTTCAAGATACTTATTCAGCCCACCATTGTAATTTCTTTCCCTCTCACCTTGGCAAATGTGTCCATTGACATATATTGAACCTATAGTTTTTAACATAATTTTTTTTTTTCTTACAAAAATAATAAACTTTTTCTGGCTTCTCCCCTTCAATAACTGAAGAAACAAGAAACTACTCTATTGAGAACTTTCTTGTTTACAGCTACAATATATTCGAGTGAAAAAAAACAATCCAAAAGAGCCTTCTGCAAAAGACACATTAAACACAGGCCACAGCCACTGAAGGAAAAGACAGTTCCAACATCTGAGAAAGTTCTGAGTGGAGCACATATTCAATTCCTCAGATAAAAGAAAATTTGGTATACATCTGTATCTGTTTGACCAACACTAAAAATCATAAAATTCTTTGATTGGTATCTTTCAGAAACACAAGTGACTCACACTGTGCATGGAGAGGGTACACACTCAAATACTGAAAGAAACACTGCTGGAAAAGAAAGATCCACTACTACCCCTCAAATGGCACTCACACCTATGGACTCAAGAAAGGCAGAGAAAAGAACACTTTCATGAAAATCCGGATGGTCTAAAGAGGTACCGAAGAAGGATGAACCAACAATTAAACTGTTAAGGGGCACTCAGAGAACAAAACTTTTTAGGTAGTAGAGATCTTGATAATCGTGGAGGAAAAAGAGTAAGAAGTATATACTTCTGAAGAAGTTTCGGGGCAAAAGAAAAAAGATTCCTTCAATAAAGAGAAAATAAATATGGATGTGTGCAAGCTCTAGAAGGTCAACAGTGGAAAAAGTCTTTCTCCATGCCTGATGTTTTACACTGATTAATTGAATGAGCAATGGAATTATTGATATAAGACGACTTTGAACAGCTGCAGAAGCAATGAAAGTCATCAAATGTGAGAAATTAGAAATATTTGCAGAAAAAGGGTAAGAGATTTATCCTGACTAGGGGGAAAGAAAGTACCTACCTTCTTTCAAAGTACCTATCTTCTTTCAGACCAAGTGGCTAACCTAACTACTGACATAATTTTAAACTAGGATTGTGCATTCTGTTATCAGTTCTACCATAACTGCATGAATCCTTTTTTATATCTGGAAGCAGGACATCCTGTTCATGGAATATCTTCTTCCTAAATTACTACCCATGCTGAGTTAGTACTCTAGTGAACGTGATGACTAGAAGAGTTATTAAAAAATGCTTCCTTTCAAAAATTGCATTACTCTCCTTTGTAAGTTACGGAATTTAACATAACTAATACTTTTAAGAATATTGTGTATTTCACTCCTGCTTCACAAAAAATTCAAGGAGCAAGCCTCATGCTACTAAACATCAAAACTTTAAATAACCTCTCCAGACAAATCTGTTCAATAAAGTTTACCTTCAGTGTCTATCTAAAAATCTTCAAATACCATCAGAAGTACACAACAGAATTAGCGTCTATGCCCTGCTTCTGATTTTAAAATGTTGGTCTAAGTTTTGCAAGACTAAGCAAGATTCATATTTTTCTTGTTCTGTATCTGAAAACATGCTGGATCCTTAGATTAATGGGAATAATTTATCATATCTCTATCAGCAAAGCTAAAATGATGACTAATTATGATAGCATGTAATTCACATAAATTCAAGATATTATTGTGTCTACGAATAAATTAGCTACATGTGTAAAATCTAGTATGTTCTGGTTATTAAAATTTGAAAGTAATAAAGTTATATTTACAGAAACAACTGCTTGAAAAAAGGAAATATGGTACAATAATCTATATTGTACTGCATTGTTCACAAGCCTTGCAATAATATTTCTTATCAACAAGTACAACTGCTTTAGGAATGTGGACATTTTAAGACCTTTCCCCCTGCAGATTCCTCTATACATAACTAGCTGAACTTTGACAGAAAATTTCTTCAACCTTACCAGGATATGTTCCAGAGTTTGAAACTCCACAGAGTTTCCATTTATTCCATAAATCAAGAGCATCTCTGTGTTCTAAACCCACCAAGCATTTTTGTGATGAAAACCATCACTCCTCACAGAGAGAAAATAAGCTACAACTGTGGTTTCAGGCCATGCTAATTCTGAGATGCCATTCGAAAGAGAGTTAGGAAAATGCCAAAAGCTAGTACCTACCAACTGTGTTTAATTCCCAAGCTTTCTGAAACTCTTCTCCTAGCTAAAAATACATGTGAACAGAAAGCAAACATCTGCCTTAATTCTGAGGAATTTCAACAACCAAAAAAAAAAAACCCCAACGAAACCAAACTAGAGTTACAATACGAAGTCATAACTTTAGACTACAGACTAAGGGGAGGAATAATCTCGTGCACCAGTACAGTCTGAGGGCTGACTGGCTGGAAAGCAGCTTTCTACAAAATCACCTGAGGGTCCTGGTGGACAAGATGACCATGAGCCAGCAAAGCACCTTTGCAGCAAAGAAGGCCACGAGCATCCTGGCTGCATTAGAAAGAGCATTGTCAGCAGGTTCAGTAAGGTGATCCTTCCTCTCTACTCAGCCCTAGTAAGACCACAGCCAGAGCACTGGGTCCAGTGCTCAGCTCCGTGATGTGAGACGCATGGGCATACTGGTGCAAATCTGGCACAGGATAATGAAGACGATTAAGAGACAACAGCATGTGACCTAGGAGGAGGGAGCTGGGATTGTTCAGCCTTGAGAAGGTTCAATGGGTGATCTCACTAATGTGTATGAATACCTCTATTTAATGATAGTACAGATCTAATATTTGATGTATTATCCTATCAGTGCACACTAGCCTGCATATCAGTGAAAATGTACTTGATCAACCACCAGATTGTAAAATATACTATAATTTCTATTTTTATCACTTCATATATTTAAAAATATTATACAAGAAGTTAGTTAACTATAATATACTCTCAAAATTATAAACATTGCTCCTATAACTTGTATGAGAGAATCGGGGAAAAACGGTTTGAGCAACCTTCAGGGACTCATACAAGACCACATAATATTTCAGTACATGATCAGAAATAGAGCTTCGTATCCTTGTTCATACCTCAGACAGCTCTTTTTTTTTTGAAGGCTATGGTACAATTTGAAGGTCTGCTTTCTCACATCAACAGCTCTACTCATTTGCTATAAAACTTATTATATCATGATGTACTAATTTCATGTGATACCTAACACCAAAAAGAAACATACTGGAAAGAAAGTATGACAATGACTGGTATTACAGTATTTTAAGAAGAACGTTCATGTGCTTGACAAAATGCCAAGTAAAAGAGCTAGCACCTGCACATGTCCATATATTGGCAACTAAACCAAGAATGCCAATACAAGCCAGATGCTGTTTACTTGTACACAAAAAAATTTTTTTCAAATCTTGAGTTACTTCTGCTTTTTCAGAGAGGTAGCAAAATCCATAATACTGATGATTTAACAACTGTCAACTACATTTACAACAGACAGATACATTCAGCATTACTATTCAGCTTTGCTATTATTTGGTTCAAAAAGGCTGCATAAATTACACACTTTTGTCTACCTTAGTTGTGATTTTAGTATGCTTTACCTAATTTTTCATCCACAATCTATATTACACATTTTTTTTAGGTAGATGAATACACTGGTTGTTAACCGGTAATACTCATCTAACCATGCCACCTAACAAAGTATCTAAAATTCTACTCAGATTTCTTCCAAAGAAATGGTAAAACAGCCAATTTAAACAGTTGTTTGCACATTCAGTATTTATGACTGGAATCCCGCATGACTGGTTGAGAGCGGTAAGTTAGCAGGTTTAGCTCAGCTGATACCAGCAGTGATGGATGGTCTTGAAGAAATTCTTGTTTCCTAATCAGATCAATCACTGAACAGAAGGCAAAAGAGAGGATGAGGCTCAAACTAAATTCATATTTCTGTCTCCATGCAGAAGGGGAGAGGAAGAGATGTACCATAAAGCATCATGTGCAGCTATTACAAAACTTGCCAAAGTGTTTTTTACATAAAGTAAATTTGATGGCTTGGTATGCTACCAATTTTCAATTGAAGCTAATAAAAAAATCAGTAGCAAGCAGTCAGATTATGCAACAAACCATCTTTGAACATTACACTCCATGAAGCACCAGCACAGGCAATAGTCTGTCCATAAAAAAGCAAGAGATTCTTTTCAAAACATCTGAAATGAACTGAATGGCAGTCAGATGAAGCAAGCAGAACTTGTCTTCACAACTTACTGAATTATCATCAGTCTGCTAGGATAAAATACACTTTTTGCAAGTCTTGAAGTAGTTTATAGGTACATCAATAAGTTACAGTTGATTTCTAATACAAAACTTAGTACTAAATTTATTATTAAAGATTTATTAACTTCTGCATACAGTTGCACTAAGTGGGAAACAAATGAGATTGTAGGCATATACACCTTTAAGTAGCTCCAGTTATTGATGAACTGATATAATTATCAGAGAAGGTATGATTTGATTATAACCTACCTAAGTAATGAAACAGTTATACTGAATTAAACATCTATTCTTTTGTAAAAAGTAAATGGATATGTATTAAGTGAGATGATTACTTCATCCACATAGACACCGAAATCACTGCACATACAAAATGAGAGAGAATTAGGATTTGTATCAGGCTCTTTGATAATACTAACTTCAAATCAGGAAAGAAATAACAGTTATAACTTTTTAAATATACTGTATTACTATATTTACTACATAAATTTACTATATGTTTACACAAACTATATATAGCACATACAAAATACATGTATTTAAATTTACAGAAGTACATAAGAATATTATAGAAGTACATATATATACATTGTTATAAGAGGGACATAGTAATGGTGGGAACAGGAAGTAGTCAGAAAAGATAAAGACAACATAAAGTCTAGATATGACCTGGAAAGAGCAAGGGCAAAGAAACGTGGGAGAGGTGGTAGCAAATTACAGCTCTCTGTTATCAAAAAAAGGAAGTGATGAAAAAATAAAATAAGTAGAAGTGGAGAAGAGGTTCCTGTTAAGACGTATAAATGGGTTACAAGTACCCAAAAGAACCAAACTCAATACGACATTACAGAAAATCTGAATTCCTGTACCTGTCACTAAGTCTCTGCCATCTGTCTACAGAATGTCTATGAGAAGCAAACCTACGTACTTGGTTTCTGTCTACTGCATGACATATCCTGTTCATTTTGTCCCTTTTGTTACATACTTTTAGAAGTAATGCAGCAATTAAAGCCATAGGAGCAGAAAGTGTAACCAGAACTACACTCAGGAAATTCAAACAACCGAAAAGTCAGTGTGATTTGACTCAAAGAAGAATTTTGTGTTGCAGGAAAAAACCCAAAGGGCAGCTTTAAAGTCATGTAAGCTTATTCTAGAGATACCTTAATATCCAAGCAAAAAATTATTCAAAATGAGGTAAGAAATAAAAAGAACTACCTTGAAAGGAAAACGTAACAGAAAATGTATCAAGGCTGTGGTAGGAAGAGAAATTAGAGGGACAGGGAAGTTACTTGAAAAGCTGCAGTCTTCTGGTCTATTCAAAAAACACCAGCTTTCCTGACAACAGTTTCTCACTTTAAATTAGTAAAATGTTAGTAATTTCTGCATCAAGATCTCAAGCCATAGAGTCAAAGCTGTCTTTAAAGGAAGTATTTTGAGCCCAGTGTTCTCTCACATTTTCATGCTCCACGGAAAAACGAAAATATTATCTGGTAAAGATCTGTGCTAAATAAGTTAATTTATCCTTTGAAGATTTCCTCAATGTTCAGATTCTAAAATCATGTTAGAAATTAAGCATGCCACAGAGCAAAGTATAATGTTACCAACACGCTGTAGGTTATAAATGCCCACTAACTCACAAACCACTGAGACTAAAATACCTGCATGGATTGTTACAAATCTCCAGAGGAATTTTAATAAATATGACAACTCACACTAGCATATTCTTGGTTAAAATAACAAAATATTCCAAGATGACTCTACTTACACCATTCTAATTTTATGAAATAGATTATTCACATCATAATGAACACTTTCTCTACCACAGTACAGCTGGAATGATATTTCCTCAGCATCTCATTTTGTCCTCTGACTTAAACCTACAAGAGTCGTCTCCCCTTGCTCCAGACAATCAAAAAAACCTGACACCTATGGGTACAGATGAATGCAAAGTTACAGAAAGACAAACAAACCCAAAATTCTGCATTGACTTTACTCAGTTTAATTACATATCGTTCCACTCATCAGTCGTGGTTTAACTCAGCAGCTGGCAACTAGGACCACGCAGCTGCTCATTCACTCCTCGACCTCTCCAGTGGGATGAGGAGGAGAAGGGACAAAAAGAAAAATGTGTGGGTTGAGATGAAGACAGTTTAATGCAACAACAAAGGAAGCAATGATAAATACAAAGAATATGAAAAATAAGCAACGTACAATACGATTTTTGTCATGACCTGATAACCTACTGTGCAGCTTATCCCCAGGCAGCTATCGCAGAACTTGTCGATTCCTGCCCTCTGGCCAACCTGTATTTATATACCGAGCATGACATCTACAGCATGGAACATTTCTGTTGGCCCCCTTGGGCCGGCTGCCTGGCTGTGCTCCCTCCCAGCTCTTGTACACCTGCTCATTAGCTCAACACGGGACATGGAAAAAAGTCCTTCATTTCTCAGCAACAACTAAAACCACCAGTGTATTATCAACATTCTTCTAGTAAATCCAAAACACAGCAGCTACTGGAAAGAAAATGGAACTCTAGCCCAGCTGAAACCAGGACACCATCTTTTCTTGCAGGGTTTCTAATGACATAATATTTCTTTTGCTAATCCAAATCTTAGATGTTCTACTGGCTACAATGCTGAGTGGGTTGTGCTGGTTATAAACAGCTGGTGCCACTAGGGGAGAAATGGTTTCCAAAGACTAACAATTGTCCAAGTTTAAAAGTGTATTAAATCATTTCACATTGAACTGACAAAAAAGGAGTCTGTTTCAACTGTATCTCTCTTTCCTTACAGCATGGACATAATTGAGCATTCAAAATTGTTCTAGATTTTTACCATTTGTTTGGTTGTTTTTTTCTCTCCATCGATTATTAGAATATGTATTTCTTTTTGCCCTGAACCAAAGGGGCCTGTAATATTATAAATAAATTTCTTTTTAATTTTCAGGAGACTCATGAGCCAATATTTTCATGTTTGATAAATTCACATCCCATTTCTTCAGATTTTTCACCTTCATTCACGATTTTTAGAGGTTGTTCTGTCTTCAAAGGAATGTCACTATTTAAAACATGCAAGAAATAATGATCTTATTAGCTTTATTACTTCTTATTCCCTTGATAAGTCACTACTTTAATGCAAAATCTGCCACTACAATTAATGGCTGCAATGAGGCATTCACTTTACATTAAATATTCAAGAAAATTTTATGCATCTTACAGTAACTCAGTGGAGAAGTCCTGTCCCAGTGGCACAAAAATCTGAAGTGTCAGAAATTGCTGGATCAGCCTCACTAGAAACAGGGGAAAAAAAAAACATTAAATACATCTGCTGTGTGTGTGCAGATGCACATTTCACCATGAAGTTTTTCAAATTTGTACAGCTATGCTCCTACAACACTATTGCCCAATGTTCACAAAACATGTGAACACAAGAAAAACCTGAAGAAAACCAAATTGCAACAGAAGTGTTGTTTCAAAAGTCCCATCTGTGGCTTTGGTGGAATTCTCATGAAAATAAAAGGAACATTTTTTTTTTTTTAACTTACAGTTCTACATTGTGTTCCAACAGCAGGTAGACACCAAATATATCAAAAGAATTCTAAAATAAAGTAATACTTTCCTATCAAGATTATCTTCTAGTCATATGAAACTTGCTCTCATGTTTGTGACAATATACACCTTGTTAAACAACTGCAAAAATCCCTTGGGTAAAAGTGCAATCCAGATCATGACAATGCTCAGTGAAGGCTTCTGATTTTTAGAACAATTGCAAAGGAGCTTAACTGAGGGAACAAACAAAAGAAATTTTTCAGGATTCAAGTAGCTCCCTATCAAAGGAAAACAGATAGTACAAAGCTGCCTGAACTGAACCTGATGTTGTTTTCTTAGTTACTCCACTGAGGAGAGCACAGGCTACTCTTCATTGACTTAAGAATCAACAGCAACATTAGCTCCTCTTCTAAAGAACGCCAGTTCAGAACTTCCTTCTTTTGTGGGTCAAATGACACTTTAAAATTTTGGATTATATTTGTATATATAACATCTTTTATTTTGGAAGAGTATTCAAAGATTACAGTAGAATTGGGAGATCATACACTTGACACTAATGAAATACGTGAGGTACGTACACCTCCAGAGAGGAAAAGACAGAGGGGGACAGAACGGTAACAGATCACAGAATCACAGAATGGTAGCGGTTGGAAGGGACCTCTGGGGATCATCTAGTCCAACCCCCCTGCCAAAGCAGGGTCACCTAGAGCAGGTTGCACAGGATCACGTCCAGGTGGGGTTTGAGTATCTCCAGAGAAGGAGACTCCACAGCCTCTCTGAGCAGCCTGTTCCAGTGCTCTGTCACCCTCAAAGTCAAGAAGTTCTTCCTCATGTTCAGATGGAATGTCCTATGCTTGTTTGTGCCTGTTGCCCCTTGTTCTGTCGCTGGGCACCACTGAAAAGAGCTTGGCCCCATGCTCTTGACAGATGGAAATTTGACTGTAGTATTGCAACACTAGCTAAAGTAAATTTAAAACCAAACTATTCTTAGCAGTCATAATCCGCAACACTAATTCTCAATCCTCATTTTAGGCTGTAAGAGTTTATTGTAACATTGGCAATAAGCAAATTAACATTGCATTTCTCAGACAGATTAGACTAATATTTATTATACTGAAGATAACAGTGAATTTCCTTTATAAAAATCAGATTAATCTTCAAGGCCCTAGAGCATGACCACACTAAATAATTTCTTTATTTTTTCTGTATGTTTGGAAAAGCTAATTTGTAATTATACGCCCTGCACGAGAAGTATACTAGAAGATTCCTGTTCCATTTGCCTAAAATCACCATCACAATTTTTCTTCAAAAGGAAGCAGTTCATTCTAAACCAGCGCGATTCACTACTGTAAGCCTTATAAGGTACAATACCCTGCTGTGTAGTTTAAGGCATAAATTATGATGATTGCTGAGAAGCAGACTGCTTTGATTCTGGTTTATTCTTGTGCAAGCAATAGGCAACCTGGGGAAACACTCCATATTACGCATCAAAGACTGATTACATAAACGTAGCCGAAATGTGGGTATGACTTCCTTTTACTGCTAGTGCTTGTTTGATATATAAAAGCAAAAATACTTTAAAAATTAAAATGAGAAAGGGGACAGGAACCTATTTCACACTCTGTAATGCCAACAGAATCATTGACTAAGTGTTGAATGGAGTCAGAAGTTATTTGCCAGACATCAGTTTGTAGCAGGATCAGGTACAGAAGTGAACTTAGCACCATTAGGACAAGATGTATCAACAGGGATCTTCCCTACAGCACTTACTTTAACATGGTATTTCTATACATTTTACTTATTTGTAACTGCCCAGCTACAAAGTTAATGAAAGACCACTTTGTTAATACTGAATTACACCCTAAATCAGGGAGAATAATGCAAGTTTTACATTCCAATATAGAACTGATTTAATAATCAGAACTACATCAAAGACATTTGATTATTTGATACTTACAAGTTTGTCTAGTTTTCTTTGGTAGCTGCATTTTGTTTTGACTGCTTCCTTCAAGTACAAAAACAAAGCCTTTTACTTCTTTATCATACTCCTATGAAAAAGAACAATAAACAGACATAAGTATCCAGACAGAATTCTTCTCCTCACAACCAACCAGGCTACTATCATGTAAAGCTACCTAAGCTACCTTTTTTTTTTTTAAATCACAAACAGCAGACAGCACTGCAAGTATGACAGTAGTTCAAATGAGGGCAGTAATATAATTCATACAAATACGTCCTTTACTTGCTTGTTTAATGAACAAATAATGCTGACAAACAGGACTCATGACCCAACAGGCTCAACTCAATTCATTAGTTATCAGAATAGCAAAATTACCTCCTGAATATTTAAACTACAAAATTGCACTGTGACCAACCTAGTCTGCAAGCAGGCATAAAGAATGAATTCAAGTAGTCGTTTATTCTGTCATAATGACAGAACCGCAACTGACAACTCCACTGTCAGGTCAAATCCCTCATTACCTTCTAATTTTAAGCTTCATTCACATTTTTCTGTTTTCTACTCCAGGTTCTACAAGTTTCTTTAAAAACTTACTTTCCGTATAGCTGATGGATTGCCAAAAATCTTCCATTTTGCTTCTGGGTTCTTGCCTTGAGCACTGAACACTTCAACAAATGGGCCACCCTATGACAAAACAGTTTAAGGATAATCATCCAACCAAACGTTCAGCACAGAATCATCAATGGTCAAGATAAGTCCACACAAACAATCCCTCCCCACACCAGGCTGGTACCACAGTCAGTGTTACTGATCAGTCAGACAGCAGAATACTAGTAACAGCTTCTAGACTACTATAACACAGCAATCCATTGTCAATATTTGGCTTTACTAGAGGATCAGAACATAAATCTGAAGGAATATAACGGAATATTTTAATTATTTTATTTATAATGTCATGCTCTAAAAAGCAAAATTATTGCAAAAATTCTAAAACCATGCAGGATATTAGCAATTTACATTCTGGTATGGTTTATTTCTACAGCTCACCAAATTAAGCGAGTTTTAAAACATACTGCTAAAAAATAGGAAAAATTTGTTGCAGATCAGACGTTTTGTCTTATTTCCTATGGAAATGAAGTTTTCATAACCTGTCCACATACGTGCATATGTCAAAGACACTTCCCAGTAACTTTTATACTAGTTACTAAATTCCAGCCTGATTTGACCAGTTCGTGAAACTCACAAAAATTTTCTGTCTTCTTCTGGGCTGACTTCAGTGGCCACGTAGATCAGATCCTACTAGTGGCACCATAAAAAGGTAAGGACTGTACTCACGCTGCAGCCTTCACGAGACATCAGAGAATTAATATTGGAAAAAGATTACGAATGTCCCTGCCAGGTGAAAACTCCTTACACAGAGCATAGGCCCTTTTAGACATCAAAGAACGTAACCATAGGCTCTTGGGGAGGTAGGCTTTAACATCTCTGCTTAGAGAACTACTTGCTTCAATATTTTTCACATCTGATGTCACAAAAAATGCGGCTGACTACATCATAGCTTGATAAGCGTCTTTTTCAGCAGCATGGTTGACCTAATCAATCATTACAACTTCGCTGCTCCCTTCTCATTCCTACTTGCCTGCGCTCGCCAATTCTCTCTATGCTCAGCTGCCCAAACGATTGTACACAAGTCAAAATGAGCAAGAGCAGCGAGCAGTCTTGTCAGCAAAATAAATGCTCTTCAAATTATGTTTCCAGAGAGCATCAACACTGCACTGTATATGAATTGGGTATTTTCCTCTGCCCACCCACACCTGGTAGCTTCCAGTCACACGGGTGACCCCAGTGACTAGATTTACTAAGTTACAAGGAGATTCAAAACGGCATTCCCAAAACTGCATTTGTAAAATTCTTTTTAATTTATAAGGGATAAAAAGATTATAAGATATGGCATACTATCAATTTGAAAGTTTATATTTTTGTATAAATATAAAAATATTTAAGGACTACAGGATCAAGCTGTTGGAAAGTTAAAAAAGACTCTTAGCTGCCAAGCTGTACGTACTCGCAGCAAATCTTAACAAGTGGCTTTTTCTCACATATATACATTTTGTTAATACTGCAGCCCTTGAGTAGGCCCTGATTTGACATTAAATTAACTGAACAGGACATGGAAAACTACCAGACATGACACATGAAAATGCTGAAGAAAGACTGGTGCAAGAAGCTCACAAAAGTTACTTGGTGCTGTGGAGGATAGTTGGATCTCATTGGTGACCAAGGGGGAGTTAAGCAAGAAACTGTGAAACTCCACAATCATTTTGAGGGGAGTATGGGGCATCTTTTGGGGAGCACAATCCTGCAAAGCCAACAGCACCTAGGCAACAGTATCAAAAATACCATACAAAGCTGAGATAGCCTAGGTAACAGCATCAGAAATAAAATTTTGGATACAGATGTAGCACACCTGGGATCAGCAGGGAAAAAGTAACTAGCAATGGGTTGGTCTCTCTGGAGGGGACTGGTGCAGAGAAAGGGAGGCAAAACGTGGTGAAAAGGAAGGCTAAGAAACAGTAAAAGGGATAATAAGGTTTGCAAATGCTGCGACTAGTGTTGTCACAACCCTGTGCTGGATCAAGAGAATAAACCAACCTCCCTTGTCTGACTATACCTTAAGAGCTGGGCCTGCTTCCATGACTGGGTGGGAGCAGATGGTGTGCCTTCCCTGGTTAATAAGGTAACACCATGTTGGTGTCCATTCTAGACCTGACAGCAACAGCAGCTACCCACTATTTCGTAACATTTCTATAAAAATACTGAATAACAAAGCATTTCAAAACACTTCTGTATCTGAAGAAGCCATTTTACTTGAGTTCTCTCAGAGGTGAAATGAAAGCGGGTAAAAAATATAACTATTTGTTTTACCTGATACTGATTTTTGAACATTTTTCAGCTTCCACAGGCAGAAAATAATTTCAGCTTCTCAATCAGTAAATACACTTACAGACTACACTGAAAAAAAAAAACAAAAACACAAAAAAACTTATACAGAAGTTGACATGAAAAAATCCTATAATGAAACCCCAACCATATTTTAGAAGATATGAATACTATTAGGAAATACTTCTCACGGGTACAGAATGTATATCAACTGCATCAGAGTGCTACTGCAAATGAATTAATATAAAAAAAATATTAATAATGATGCTGTCTTGGAAAACATTCTCTTCACGCACTAAGTACTCAGCGCTGCCTTTCCTTACAGCCCAAGTAAAACCAGTGCTTTTACGCCAGCCCTTATTTTTAACGATGTAGGCTTTCTCATGCTTTAAAAAATGCTCGAAATCATCTTTAATACACATTTTTTTACTATTCTTTGTTATCAAGTGCCCACTGGAAAACATTATACTCCATTAAAGAGGAGTTTAACATTTAATATAGAAAAAGAGAAACATATGGAACAGCTGCAATAGAAACCACTCCATCTAGAGATATTTGGCAGAGACTTCTGAGACAAATTATCTTCTTTCACATTCAGCATTCTTCTTTGAGGATCATTAGTACAACTCAAACCAAGTGAAGGGACTGACACTTGGAGCCTCCCACGGCCCTCTTTGATCATGCTGGGTGTCTGCCATTTCACCTGAAGTCAACAGAAAGTGAAAGGACTCTGAACAGAAAAGGTAGCTGCCAGTCTCCAAAGACACGTAGAACGAGTCACAAGAGACAACAGGCACTTCCACTGTGAAAACTGAAAGTGTTTGTCAACTCATAGAAAAATCCTTTCAAAAGACTGTGTCTCATTTATCTGATATACTTTGCTTCAGTTCAGGCATAGACCACTTACAGAATTAAATTATTTTGAATTACTGGATTTTTTTTGAGCCTGCAACCATTTTCTTAACAGATAAAAACAATATGCTGACCAGGACAACGTAAGTGCAGCTTTTTGTGAAGAACAGTCTAGCTCTTTCAACCAGAATGTGAGAAAAAGTTTAAAAAAATTTATACAAAGACACACTGCAAATAAACTAGAAATTCAGTGACAATATGCATGAGTTCATAAAGAATGTACACATTAAAATGTTTAGAGCAGCATTCTAGTTTAAAAAGTATATAATCATTCATTTAGGAAAACATGATGCAACCTGTTGACGTTTAACCACAATTATTTTAATCAGTAACAATTATTTTAAGTCTTAAAGTTGTCTGTAAATAAAATAAAAAAGGAAAAAATATCAGATATTAGAAACCTATCCCATGCTGTTGCCAGAAATGTTAGTTAATTTTAAACTTCTCAATTATATGGAAAATGAAATTTAGAAATCACAGTATTTGCAACAGGCCTACCAAAAACCGTAATTAGTATTTTGATCATATCACTTTAATACTGCCACTGCACATCTAACACACCAGTTACCAGTTGCATTATTCTACATTTTAGACCATCTTCCATACAAATTTCCCACCTGTTCAGTCAGCATAATTGTTTTTTTTAAGAATGACTACATTAATAGCTATATTGAACTATTCTAAACTAGAAACTAGGCATTTTAGAAATGCCTTTTAAAGAATACACTTCTAAAGCAAGTGTATTATTTCTTCCTCCTGTATAAAATCAATTTACATACACAGCAATAGTTTCAGAGATCACTGTTCATTCATTTTTTTTTGTCTGCAGCCATATCTTTGCTACTATTTACAGTCTTTAAACAAGCCAGAACTACTCAAAATCGCATGATTCATGTCTTACTGAGAAGTAGCGGCACTGTGGAACTAATCTCAGAGTGACCTACTGTTCTGATTCACTTTGCCAAGCTAAATGTGAAGGACTGGTAGTGAAAGAGGGCCAGAAGTCATGCCCTCCTATGGTACATATTCAGAGTAAGTGTATAGTACTGTAACTCACTGTTTTGGTTTCGGCTGCCGCTGGCAACAAAAGCGCCACGCGGCCGCCCCTCCCCCTGCCGGCGTGCGGAGGAGAATGAAAAGAAAGAGGCAGAAACTGGGGGGT
>Ga0065711_1026920_pt1 | contig 57036 bp, 37 predicted proteins | sample Hoacrofraction12_FD_59098 | JGI IMG/M metagenome (GOLD analysis project Ga0065711, IMG submission 59098) | Hoatzin crop microbial communities from Cojedes, Venezuela - Epithelial fraction 12 v2 (version 2) | ecosystem: Host-associated > Birds > Digestive system > Esophagus > Crop | place...
GTGAGGCCTCATCTGGAGTACTGTGTCCAGTTCTGGGCTCCCCAGTTCAAGAAAGATGAGGAGCTACTGGAGAGAGTCCAGCGGAGGGCTACGAGGATGGTGAGGGGACTGGAACATCTCTTCTACGAGGAGAGGCTGAGGGAGCTGAGTATTGTAAGAGGGAAACATCTCCAAACTCAGCCATCAGTTCAGATACAGTTTTGCTTTGATGGGGTGAATGATGGGGTACAAACTCAAATGTTTCCTTCTGCTAGGGAATTCCTACATATTTTTAATAAAATTCTACATAGCCAGTACCATAGATACAGAAATTCTTCTACAGAAATATTTGAAATTGGAAAGTGGATACAAAAATGAAGTTGGCAGGAATGTCTGGACTGACGGAGATGCTCATGCATGTGTGCAACACAGAACAGTATCATAAGGCGAGCTGTATTAGGAAATTGTATTGCCTGTCTGTGACACCAAACTGCTGAGCAATGTGTCTTTACCTCTCATTTCACTGACGGGCACATTGCTAAGTGCTCTAGTACAGATTTTGGAGCAGTAATTTTCCCTGGGCATTTGCATACTATGATATTTTAGGAAGTAATCAAAGTAAGTCATTACAAATAATGTCATGAAATGGAACATCCCTTTAATTTATGACTCATTAACATGCAGAAGTATGTTCAGTCTTTTGAAACTTTGCAATGAAAATTATAACAAAGTAGAATTGGCGAAATACGAAAACAAGAAGACTCAGTTCCATCTTCACAGGGTAGCTGAGACAAATATTTCCTTTCTTGACCTACAGATACTATATTTAGGTATCCAAATCGCTGCTTAGCAGCAGACACTGAGTAGCAAAGGTCTTTTCAGATAAAGGTGACTGTATTCTAACACATAACTTCAGTAATCTCTAGATGCTTGCTGGTGATTTGCTTAAATTTTGCATGTCATAAAACCTGTGCTTTTTACTGAATTCTGAAAGAGGATTGATTTGTCACTAACACATCAGATGCAGTCTCACAAACAAAAGTTCATTTGTCTGCAGAGCACACACAAATGCCAGTTAAGGAAAATCATTAAGTTCAAACTGGAATGCCTAATTAATTCAGTCTACGTTCAGGCATTTAGGCAAGTAAACCAAAAATTTCCTGGTAGAACTAACTAAAGCTAGAAATGGCATCACTTTGGTATGACTTTCATAATCTGAATAAAAGATGATAAATAAAAGGTTTTGGTTATGTACCTGTGGTGACATCCATCTCTTTTGATCCTCCTGATTTAGAAAGAGTATCATGTAACTTATAAAAACTCAGCAGTTTTGTATGCAGAAAAGATACTCTCTTGTTCAAGCATTCTCTGTGAGGAGTACGTACATTGCTGCAATCTGCTACATACATTCTTCAGAGAAATAAACATACTAAATAATACAGTGATTTAACTGAAGGGGTTGGTGCTAGGACATCATTTTACCAGAAAAATAAATTGGAAAATAAACAGTGCCTAGAATTAATGGAAATGTAACTAAAAATTAAACTAGCTCCAGTATGAACTGAGTTTGTTTATTGGCAGTTTGAGGAAAGATGTTTATTTTCTCTCCTTCACCTTTAACAGATTGCTCCCCTTGGGGTCTAAATTCAAAGTAAACTGTTATGATACTGTGCAACAGATTTGTCTGAGCAAACCAGCTGAAATTTAGCAGTATTGGCTATGGTGATATTTTTATCAAATCTCCTTTGGAGATCTCAAACACTAGATGGTTCATCATACATTTCTGTCTGCAAAATCCTCTGCATTAGATAGTATGGGAGCATTTATTCCATAGAATTACTGTTTTTCATATTAATGAGTTTTAAATGAGAGCTTAATTACTACTAATTGCTTGAAAATCCACTGTTGGTGATTATAATCACTAACGATTAGATTGTTAAACATTCATCTTTGTCTATCTTTAGCAAACTTAATGAGAAATTATGGATCAGATCCTCAGTGTCTGATTTTACTGCTGAGTGCCAGTGGAAGAGAACCTCTGCTCACCGCTGGCGTTACCCCCTGGCACTGACACAGGGGCTGAGTGGGAGACAGCAAAAGATGTGACAGGAATGTATTGCACTCTCGCGATCCATAGCCCGCAGAATTGTCTGCAGGAGCTACTTCTACTGATGTAACTCAGAGTCCTTTGGTCCAAATCTTCTACTACAAAGTCTGGCTACCCCTGATCTTCGTTGTTTCAGTATCAGGAGAAGGAGCTGATACCCTGAAGGCACCTAATAACTTCTTGCAGTTACAAGTGCAATGTGGGCTTCCACAGAGATTTATCTACCTCTGTATGACTTCAATTGACATTAAGTAATAATTGTTAGGCTGCTGGTGGGCATTTAAAATGTGTTCAAACTGCTTCATTATGCACTTGACCACTTTTCTACAGCTGGTGCACAGAGCTGCTTTCCCCAGAATGGCCTGCAGCAGAGCAGGTGTACTTCAGACAGACCAAAGTTATCTGGTCCAACATACTTTTGCCCTTCAAATGTTCTTTTAGTATGTATTTAATTATGCATCTTTTACATAACACACTTACAAAATGACACCAATTGGAATGGTAGGTTTCCATCTGGATAAACATTAAGGAGTTTGCTTTTATTGGTATATTTTACTGAAGTTTGTGTTCCTCCTTAGTGCAGTATTGTACTTAAAATATTTATTTGCTCTGTTATAACATTGTCCTTTAATTTAAGCAACTCTTCACCCCTGTTCTTCAACAAGGCTCAAATCCAACCATTATTTAGGATGTGCCACATAAAGCTGAAACCATTTTAGAAGTTACTGCAGATATCTTATCTCTTTCATTATCTAAGGTTAGTTCCCCTACCACAGTTTGCACAATGAACCACTTGAGATCTCTTCATCCACTTCAAAGGAAAATCACCCAGTTTATATTTTAAATAATCTCTGCCTGGGAATTTAAGTTAAATGGATGACTTCTGTAGAGGTAGATGATGACACTCTGCTTTCCACTGGCTTGGCCGAGAGCACCGTATCATCCAACAAGGCAGGAACCATGTGGTTGCAGTCATTTCCTAAACCACCTCAATGATGCTTTCAAGAGAATGTCTTTCCAGAGCAACAATTTATCTTCCTGCTCTTCGTTAGAGCCCTTTTCTGCATGTCTGTCAGCTTGAATTGACTTTTTTAAATAGGAAGAGACTGCTAAGTAATAATCTAGATGCAGCCTCAAAAGCATCCTGCACAATGGCATCTCTGGTAAAATGTATCTTGGAAAGACTGAGAGAAACAAAAAGTGAAATAATGCACATATTCTATATACATAATTCTCTCTCTATAGTTCTACATACATACAGAACCTGCATAGAATATGTATATGTTCTATACACAGTTCTATGTACATATATATAACTACATACATAAATTAAAGAACCTAATCCTGTAATTCACTTCAGCACATTTTTGTAAGTCAATGAATGAGGAATCCCAGTGCTCTGAATGAAATTAGTGTCTATTCTATACTTAAAAGATTGTTTCTGAACTGAAGCTATGGATAAGTAAAGTTAAATGAAAATTAATCACTACTTGTACTGAAATCAGTTTGACAAACAAAAAGTATTAATATAAAATATCTGACCATAAACACAATGAGAAAGGATTCTCTCCTGCTGTGTCATACACAAGTTTCAAACCTCAATTTATCGTTTTCTTTCTCACTTCGAATATATTTGATATGTAAGCAACTCATAGTCAGAATAAGATAAAAATACATGTGACAGCTGAGTATAAATTAAGAAATCACTTAAAGCTGTGCAGAAATGCATATTCAGTAGCAACATCAATGAAAATTGCGGTCGATTAAAGATTTAAACCGAAACAAAATGACAACGCTACACATAACCAGCTACATACTTCGGCATGAATCCTATCTCTAGCAATGGCTACTTACGAGTTTCGACCTCTTGAATGAAAATAAAAAAACGTACTTACTAAATTTAAGCAGTTTTTCTGGGAAGTAGAAATTTCCTGTAGGAATATATGGACACTGATAGGCCTGAGAAACTGAACAGAACTGGTCAACAGTCTTCTGTAATAGTTTTTCATTTGCAGGTTTAAGAGTCCAGGATTCTGTATTATTTACTTCAGGTCAGTCCTGGAAAACCATAGCATTATAGTCCCACCATTTCAATCAGTACAGATATCTTAATAATTTTAAATTTTTAAAGCTATACAGATATTTTTGTTTGTTTGTTTTTACATCATGATAAAAATGGTGCTATTTTGGATTAATAAACAGAATTACTACTGGGTATTTTGTTTGAATCCCAGACTAGAAGCTAAATGAGACAGTAGAGGTGGTCCCACTCCGTTAATAAGCAGACTTTTAGAAGCGAGGCTGCAGTTACTGAAGGAGCTATTTTTTTGGTTTGGTTTAGTTTCATCTGGACTGGTTCCCTGATTCCCTCTCTTCATAACCACCCAAATCCTAGGACCAGAAAATGAGATGAAGTGGGGGTGGGACAAGGAGAGTGAGGCTCTCCTCTTTGAAGCAATATGGATTTCTGTTGTGCAGAAGTGACCCGTAGAGCGACTGCAGCCTAAACCATCAATGCTCCTACAGAATCACTAAAGTGAAAACTACTTGTTTAAAGACTGATTTCTCATTTTAGGATTCTTGCTCAACTCAAAGCCAAATTTCAGATTTGCTCAGTAGTAAACAATGGAAGACGCAAATTCTGAACATCACTAAATACTGCTTCCACAGCATTTCATTTCAGCCTCCACAGAGGCTATACAAATGTGGACTTTCTAAGACTCCTTGCAGTTATTATATTTGGGTTTTTTTTTCTGAAACATGGCCTATCTGTACGCAGAGGAATCTGCCCCAACAGATTCCATGGTTTCAAGAGGTAGAAAAAAGTATTTCACTCTGTTGGGAAGCATGTGCCTTGATACAACACTCTAAAACTTACCTATTATTCCACATTAAAATTTTTTAACAAGCAAAGAAGTGGGCCAAATTAGTAATACTACAGCTTTTGCTCACATATATGCAAATCCAGTAACACTAAAAATAATTTCATATTATAATTACGCTTTGCCAAAACTGTGATAAATAACAGGACATTTAAAAAACCAAAATTGTACACAAATCGGTATGTATAACCATAAATCAGAATCATTTGCATGTTTTTCTGTTTCTCTTTTACTAATTCCATTCAGGATCATTTTAGTCCATTAATTTACCATATATATATACAGATTTGAAATTTTGTTCAGGCCAAGCTATGATGACTGTGCATGCACACGTGTACGTACACAAAAACCTGACCGTTAGAAAGAAATCAGGTTTGATTTACACAAGCTTTAACTTGTTTAACATTTCACCCAGCTGAGACTACAGAGAGTATCACTTTAGCTTTCATAACCCAGTATGGAGTTGTCATATTTATCCCTCTAATACCATGCGCAATGTATATGCATAATATAACTGTAATTTGAACATACTGTGCGTTTTTAGAGCGCTGTCTGCAATGCTTGACGGGAGCAGAGACTCCATAGTCATGCCTTCAAGCTGTGTTCTGTATTAACACATGTAAGGCATACGCAGTTTCACGACGATTTTCTTTTATTCTCTTCTCTATTTGTGACACTTCCAGGTGTGAAGAGAGGATGGACACAATGTCTCCATATCCCTTCTGTGACTGAGGCCACTGTCCTCTCACAGAACGGACCCTGAAGCTGACCCTCAGCTCCACACGTCTGGCTACCAGGAGACGCCACATGCCATCTGCGTGCCTGTAAGGGAGGCGGCTGGAGTTTAACTAACACACACCACTACAGCAGCCACATCATCCTTCTGACTCTATGCCCTAGGTCTAGGCCTGACCGCTCAACACCAGCACTGCTCTCCTCCCCAGTGACACAAGGTTACGTAAGTTAACCTTACGCCTTCCTCCCTCAGGGAACTGCTCCCAAGCAGCTTCAAACACACGGCTCCAAAGACACTCAGCAGAGGACTACAAGGAGGACGAGGGGACTGCAGCATCTGTCCTATGAGGAAAGGCTGAGAGAGCTGGGCTTGTTCAGCGTGGAGAAGGCTGAGAGGGGATCTTATAAATGCTAAGCAATATCTTAAGGGTGGGTGTCAGGAAGATGAAGCCAGACACTTTTCAGTGGTATCCAGCGACAGGACAAGGGGCAATGGGCACAAACTGAAGCATAAGAAGTTCCAGCTGAGCACAAAGAAGAACTTCTTCACTCTGAGGGTGATGGAGCACTGGAACAGTCTGCCCAAGGAGGTTGTGGAGTCTCCTTCTCTGGAGATATTCAAGACCTGCCTGGACAAGGTCCTGTGCAGCCTGCTGTAGGTGACCCTGCTTCGACACGGGGGTTGGACTAGATGACCCACAGAGCTCCCTTCCAACCCCGAACATTCTGATTCTGTGATTCTATATCCAAGGACATGTGCCATACACAGCTCTCTCTGAGGGATAAGACACTGCCTCATCCCTGCGACCCCTGGACCGCCCGCCCGCCTGCCCGCCCGGCACAGAGCGGCCGGCGACCCCCCCTCATAACCTTCCCGCCCTTTCCCGCGCCGCCAGGCCCAGACTCGGGCAGCGAGCTTCACGTCGCTACAGCGCATGCGCGTGGGCTCCGCACCTGCGCAGTGTGCGGGGAAGGCGGGGCTGGTTGTGCGCATGTGCAGGAGGCGGCCGCGGGAGCCCGCGCGCGGACGGTTCAGCTGTGGGAAGCCGGGGTGAGGAGCGGGGCCGGGACCGGCCGGTTTCTGGCACTTGGAGCGGGGGAGAGGAGAGGGGAGGGCGGGGAGTGAGGTGAAGGAAGGGGCAGACCTGCTTCTGCTGCGTTCCGGTGGGGAATCGGTGCGCGGTCTCGGCCGCCGCCTCCCACCAGTCCCGCCGGGGTCGGAGCTGCCCCCCGGGCCGAGGCCCGCCCTCGGCCTCAGAGGCGCGCGGCTGAGGGAGCACTTGGCCCGGGCTTGGCGGGGCGGGTCCGCGCTGCGGGGCCGGGCTCGTCATTGCCCCGCAGCCGGGCCGCGCCCGTGCCGGCGGTGTCACTGCGGGGCCGGAGAGGAGGCAGAACCGTGGGAGTCTCTCCGGCTCTGCCAGCTTCCGCGGTAAAGTATCGGGAGACATACCGAGTGTAGGTATTTTAGGACCAGTGAACTGAGGGAAGTCCTCCTAAATCATTAAATCAAGCCGTGAAATATAATTTGTTGTGCTTTTGGTATCCTTACCTGGACTCAGCTGGAAAGTAAGTGCTTTTTGTCCCTCCTGCTCTGTCTGGAGTCACACCTCTGTACAACCTTCCCCAGTCAGGAACATCCTGAATTCAGGCTTTGACTGATGCTAGTCAGCATTGCCATTTAGTCTAAATTAACTGTTTCGTGAACATGTTGCTCTAAACATTCTTCTCGTGAAATCTAGGGTGGGATGCCCTTGAAGATGAAGATATCTACATATAGTCAATAGAGATGTAGGTTTTCATCCAGTGGCTTAAGTGGCTTTAGCTGACATGTGCTGGGGTGTTTGAGAGGTAAACAGGACTGGGAGATATGATGTGATCAACAGGCGATTCATTCTTTTCTGGAGTGCGGCTGGGCAGCAGGGGGAAGAAGCTGAAGCACCTAATGGCTTTAGATGCGTTTAGGACACGGAGTCAAGCCCTATTCTCATGTAGTCAATGGAGCAAAAGAGCTGTCTTTTTTCTTAAATCCACGCAAACTTTTCAGCCTTTTCTAGAACTTTCCCTCTGTGTTTGTCCTCTGTTTTGGAGGCTACTGTCTAAATTTTTTTCTTTTCATTGTTGATATTTATTCTTAGCTCACTTTTAGAGAACAACCTGAATCAAGCTATTCAATTTTTTGGTATCTTCATTCCATTTTGAATAGATACCTGAACAGGTACAGTGGACAAGTGGGCAGACCTGTTCAAAGCTGATCTTGCTGATCTGATAAAATGGGCTGAGGCTATTTGTATTGTTGTCTGCATGGGAAATAATTTGACTGATACATCCGATTATGCAAAGCTGCATTACTTTGATTTCTTACACTTACTGTGTGATTGACTTGTTTATTTTTAAAGTTGCTTCAGACTTAAAGTTTTGTGATACCTAACTGTGGTCCGTGGTAGGTGTCATATGGTTACTTACAAATATGTGTCATTTGAAGTACTGAATTTCATTATACTGGCATTACTTCTGTTACTGGGGTTATTCTTTTTTTCCTCATTAATTCCACTTGTTTTTCTGTTGATGATTCTGCAATCCCAATTTTTACTTCAGAAAACACTGAAGGTGAAGTGTAAAAAGAAAAGAAAAAAGCTTGCCTCAGATGTATTTATAGAAATACTTAGTAGAGATTGGTCCCAATCAAATTCTATTCAGTATTTCAGTAAATAAATTTGTATTTATGAACTTCCTTGTAGCCCAGTAGCTCCCCTGTCAGTGCAACCTAGTATTGTTTTTTTTCTTCAGAACAGTTTGTTTTCCATTTCCCATGCTATTTCTGATTTCCTTTTGCTAACCTGATCTTTTCTCACGTGGCATTGTATTTATGCCCAGCATAACATATTTGTCTGTAAATACTTATATTTAAATGTGTTTGGAGTGCTTTGTTTATTATCTTTGTCTTGGTAACTTACAGATATTCCTATCTGCTAGTGAGATATATATATATTGAGCTACCTAAATTTCCAGCCTTTCTTTTTGGCTGTCAAGTTATGTTACATCTGACAAAGTCAGAATCCAGCTCTTGAGTTTACTTCAGTTCTCTCTCTGCATGTTGTCCTTATCACTCAAGACAAATGTGCCATCTTTCTAGCAGTTTTAGAAGCTGAAGACAAAGCAGTATCTTTGAGGTGTTTTTCCATGTTCTGTCCCTAAAATCAGCCTTCCCAGTGCTTGGACAATCAAGACAGACTTCCTCGACTAGTCCTTGTCTAAAAGGTAGACTGTAATTAATATTACAGCTTTATCTAACTGATTTGGGCTCATACCATTTTAAAGAAGTAGTTCTAGTCTTTACCATCAGCTGGATTTTCTTCATATGCTTCTGCTGCTTTTAAGCTGGGGTAAGCATTCCTGTTAACATGTGAAGAGCTATTATTTTGTCATCTTCATCTTTCCTTATGCCCTACCTCTTCTCTGTTACTTGTGAATCCTAGTTCATTGGTTGTCCATGGAGGTCGATTTGTTCCCGTGCTACTTTTAAATGTATATAAAACCAGAACTAAATATGTATTTCTCCAGCTAACTAAACTATGGCAATTCTTTGTTGTATTGATTTGCTCATGCCCTGTTTGCCTTTCTCTTTATTTTATGTTTTGGATTCTGTCTGGTATGAAAATGTCAGCGTAATGCCTTACACAGTAAAGTTTAATTTTGATGAAGTCTCTCTTAGGTCTGTTATACCATTAGCCTGAGCTAGAATGTCTGTTTAGGTTTTATGTCAGTTCCTATTCATTTTCCTCCTTTATGTATATGACAGCAAATGATAATTAAAACATTTTGTTTTCCAGATAACTTTATTTCTTGTCTCTGCACTTCAAATGGGACATGCATGTTTAGGTGGCTAACTACAGGAACATCAGAATGCCTAATCTCGAACATCCAGCATACCCAGCAGATACACTGCTTCACTTGGAAAGTTTGGTGCCTTGTCGAGAATCCCAGGTGTCCATGTTGCTGTCAATATTTGGAGAGGTAGTGCTTTTCATATTGTGTGTTTCAATAGAACAAAGATGTTCTGCTGTCTCAGAGGGGAGAGTAGAAATTTAAGGGCATTTTTGTGATGTCATGAACATACTTTTGTTGCCTTTTTTTAAATTTGTTACCTATCTTTAACATTAGCAATTGGCTGATAAATTCTAGTAAGTTTGAAGGTTGAAAGCTGTTTTACAGCTGGAAGGACCCAAACAAAATTGCAGCTATTTGTGCCTTGCTGTCTGTGAAGCCTGGTTTCTCCATGACTCTTCCACCATTGCCACTTAGTACCAGGAAGCAGGTCTGTTGTCTTCCCGGGTCTAAAATCGTAAAATCATAGAACAGTTTGAGTTGGAAGGGACCTTAAAGATCATCTGGTTCCAACACCCAACCATGAGCAGGGACATCTTCCACTAGGCCAGGTTGCTCAGAGCTCCATCCAGCCTGGCCTTGAACACTGCCAGGGAGGGAGCATCCACAGCTTCTCTGGGCAACCTATGCCAGTGTTTCACCACCCTCATGGTGAAGAATTTCTTCCTAATATGTAATCTAAATCTGCCCTCTTTTAGTTTAGAGCCATTCCCCCTTGTCCTATCACTACACACCCTTGTGAAAAGTCCCTCTCCATCCTTTCTGTAGTCCCCTTTCCGGTACTGAAAGGCTGCTCTAAGGTCACCCCGGAGCCTTCTCCAGGCTGAACAGCCCCAACTCCCTCAGCCTGTCCTTGTAGGAGAGCTGCTCCAGCCCTCCGATCATCTTCTTGGCCCTCCTCTGGACCCGCTCCAACACATCCATGTCCTTCCTATGTTGGAGGCTCCAGAGCTGCATGCAGTACTCCAGGTGGGGTCTCACAAAAGCGGAGTAAAGGGGCAGAATCACCTCCCTCGACCTGCTGGCCACGCTTCTCTTGATGCAGCCCAGTATATGGTTTGCTTTCTGGGCTGCAAGTGCACATTGTTGAGCTTCTCATCCACCAGTACCCCCAAGTCCTTCTCCTCGGGGCTAAAATTCTGGGTTTTTTTTTTTTTTCAGTGGCAGTATAAAAATTCTGTTTGGTTTTGACCTGTTAATCTAATAACTGCATGCCTGAATTCTAAGTATATGAAAGTGATCTGATTCTTAGTTGTTCTGTTGCTGGCTGTAAGATTTGGAAATCGTTGGCTTGTTAACTGATTCTGTTACTGCTTGGTGAAATTGTGGTAAATAGTAATGGAGGTGTTTTTCCACAGACTTGTAAGCAGTTGATATATTCATTTACATTCAATTAATAACATGGAAATTAGTATCTGTTCCTGGTTCTGCCTTTAATTATAGGTAATAATAATTACATCAAATGACAGCATTGAAGTTTTACGTATTTATTACAAGCATAGTGGCAACAAGCCTTCTTTAAAAAATAGATACTTAAAATCTTGTTAAATATGCCGGTTAGAGTATCTGAATATCTTGCACAAGAGTGCCTTCATCTTGGACTAACTGAATATCATTGTTTTTCTTAGAAAGTGCTTGTCAAATTTATTTTTATATTTGTTTTTTAAGTCAATGTACAAGATTCTTAGAAACGAGAAAAACACAAAAATAAATACCTGTGCAGAATGAAATAAAAAGAATGAGTTAGTTATTCTCCTTGCATCTAAAAAAAATTAATCCATGAAATGTACAGCATCAGTACCATTAAGTAAGTGGATATGTTATATCAAATATTGCCTTGTCAGAGAAGAGCATGCTCCTTTACCATTTCCTCCACCAAACCATTTCATTCTTTTCTGTTTGGTGCTAATGGAAGGAATAGCAGTTTGTGGTGTTTGCAAAAGTTAGGACAATGTAAAGCTTGCAATTTGTGCATGCCAATATTTTGTTTCAGTTAGTTAACTAATTTCAATTAAGAGCCCACTGCTTTTCTCTCGTGTGTGTTTTTGTTGTTTGTTTTGGTTTGGTTTTTGTTTATTTTTCCCCTGAAAAATATATCCTTATCTTATAGCAGTTTCACTGGTAGCTGTATGTAATACTTGATTCTTGGGACTTACCCTCCCAGCATTTCAGTGAAGATGTAGCATAAAACTTGATCATGTTGATTCCATAACAACTGGGGTACTTTATATTTAATGCCTCAATTTAAAAGATAATTTTCCTTTTGGAGGAAAACTTAATTGGTAAATCCTTTACCTGTTGAATGAAAAAGAAGAATTGAAGCAGCAATAACTTAAAATTTTTTATCCTCTAGCGTCAGCAGTTTAGTTTTCCATCCATCTTTATCTATGGACATACATCTAGTGGAAAGACCTATGTGATGCAAACGCTTCTAAACACCTTACAGGTAAGAATGTTCACAATGGATATTGAATTTGGAATTTATTTGTAACAGATGGCCACTCAGACTAGCTTCTACATACTTAAAATGGTGTTTCCTCAGCCCTTTCTGCCTTCTTGATTCTTTTCCCCTTGCAGTGTGATGAACGCATCACTTTTCTCACTAGTGCACTTAGGATAAAGTGAATTCATGCATACTGAGATGTAATATAAATCATAATATCTTTTCTAAGAAAGTTTGAAAAGGAAAAAAGGAGCTAAATTTTGTTCAGCTCTCAAAGGGTCTTAACCTGAAATAGCTCCAGTGACAAGTAAGTGCTCTTACGATGATTCCAGTTCAATCTGAGAGTCACTTATAGTATACTTTTTTTGAATCTTCTTATAATTCTCCTTTAAACTAATATTATTTGTGTGTGAAGAGAGTGAGAAAGTATATGAAGAACAGTGAGAAGAGTTTGCAGTAGTGGAATTTTGTGTTATTTGTTTTGTGTTAACAAACTCATTTTAATCATATTCAGTTGGATGTGTATGATCTATTTAAATGTCAGCCTAAGAGGTTAAACTTAGTAAAGTTGTTAAAAGCATTCAAAGCAAACATAAAAGCTATACATGTTTGCTGAAAAAAAAAAAAGGTGAATCTGGAATGGTGAAAATCACTGGCTGAATACCAGGGAACTGCCATTCTTTGATACTGATAGTTGTTTTTACAGACTCAGGGTGAATTCATTGCCACAAATTTGATTAGTTCCAATGAGCCCTCTAGTAGAAGCAGGAAAATCTATCTTTCACTCTCATAGATTGATACTCCAGGTTTGTCCAGACTGCACGTATTACATATCTGCAGGAATGTTTTTTATGCAAAACACAGTGATCTTGTCCCTTTCATTAAAAATTCTGCAGAGGAAGAAAGGTGGAAGATGGTGGACATGATCGTCTTCATCCAGTAGCCTTTTGTGCAGTGCTCCTAACACTGTGCTACCCACTTGCAACATATCCAAAGACGTGGGCAGATACTGGAAAGGAATAGCATTGAAGCAGCAGCTCTTTCTACAGAGCTTCTTACTGCCAAGTATAGCTGTCTTCTACATAATGTGGTGGTGTGAATCACATCTGAGGCACCCAGCTTTGCTTCTGCTGTGGAGGTGCTTTTGGTGATGTAGTCCCTTTCTTTTAATAGTGTTCAAATTCATAAGAAAGCTTTTTATTACACACTGTTTAAGTGGATTGCCAGCATATAACCACGCTTTCCCACATCTGCTGAATCATATGCCGTATATTGTATTTTAAGTAGAAAGACTGGAATGAAGTACTTCAATGATTTTTTTTTTTTTGTGGTTATACACACACATTCCTGTATCAGAAGTTTAATTTTGCAAGTAATGCATATGTATCCGAATGACTAATTTTTCGAGAAGTTCTAATGTTCAGTGTAAAAAAGAGCATATGCCTTACCAGAGAGTATGGAGCTATGCAAATAATCTATTTCTTACAAAGAGAATTGCTAGAAAAGTACATTTTTTGCCTTATGTAGGTTTGAATATTGGTACTATTTTGTAGTCTATAGTGTCTTCTATTTATAGACAAATGACCACAACTTTTCAATATTACTAAATTGGTACTTAAAAGTACATTTTATTGATTGCCATAAAATACGTCTCATACTCTGCTTTTTTCACGTGCTCTTTTGCTCTGAAAAGATCTGGTTTTCTAAAAAATGTTCTCCACAAGAAGGCTGATTACATGTGTCTGATACAGAAGCTTACACTTTATCATTTGTATGTAGTGAATGCCAAAAACACTCAGTAATTTGGGGATTGTGCTCCTAGATTACTTTCTTTGTAATGCAAGTTTGAGAAGTTCATGTTATCTAGACACTGTAATTTGTAATGGACTATTTTGCAGTACTGTAATGTGTTATGAATGTCTAACTTTTCTTTGAACTAAATGCTATTTGGTTTTCTATTTATGTGTTGGTACAATTTTTAAATGTAATTAGAAGACACACTGTGTGCTTTGTATGAGGATTCATCAGATCTATCTTCACTTTGTTGGTATACAATATTTTGACTATGTACATAAGCAATCATTCTTTTTTGGCAGTGTTTTTTGGTTTATGCTCTATGTTCTGTTGGCAAGGTGTGGTTTCTTTCATTGTCTCATCTGGAAGAGAAAATTGATTCTGGAGTTATTTACACTGAAAAAGCAAAATAAAGTTGTATCTTTTTTTATCCTTTTCAGCTTCCTCATGTGTTTGTGAACTGTGTGGAATACTTTACTTCACGACTACTTTTAGAAGAAATTCTCATCCAGTTGCAAAGCTGTTCTTCTGAGACAGAACAGACTTCTCATGTGCCTTGTGATACTTTCAATGACTTTGTACGTCTGTTTAAACAAGCTGTTGCGAGTCGAGAGCTTCAAGATCAAACATTATACATTGTAAGTAATTTAATTTTAGTGTTCTGGTTTAATTTCACTTAAGAGGGTGTGAGTAATTGTTATGAATAATCTATTTGTGAAATGTGTGCATAATAGAGTAGTTTTCACAAAATTTCCGTGTGGACCTAATTCAGAATCTGTTAATACTGGTTAGATTCTTCTAGTTGGTTTACTGGCTTTAGACGAGGTTCTTTATTTTTCCTGTTGTTAGAACATTTTAGACACAAAAACTTTATAGCATAACTAATAATGAACAGGAATTATACCACATAGTTAAATTAAGTGTGTAATAATATTACAAAATCCTTAAATATGGAGAGCCTGTATTTGTTTTAGAATTAGTAAGTCATGCTTATCTGTTGCCTTGTGAAGATAGCTTCACAAATGAGAAAGCAAAGGTGGTAAGCAGGGCAGAAGCGAATTATGAAGCATGCAAATGACAAGAATTGTTTGGATAGAATAGGTTCAAGTTAGAAGTTGTATTAAGGAACTAAAATGCATAATTTCCTCTGTAAAACACTGTTGAGATCTCACATCTTTAACTACGCTTGTGGGCCTCAGAGACAATAACTGTAGTTTTAAAACAGATGTAAAAAAAGACTACAGTGAAAAATTTTATGATATACTCAAGTGGAATAAATGGGCAGACCACAGAAAAAATAATGTGAATTTAGATCGCAAAATGCTTGAATCAGTGTAGTACCAGAATGTTAGGGTTTGGGGTTTTTTTCTGTGATAACTACATAAAGGAGTAAAAATTTGCAGAAATCTGTAACAGCATTTATCGTGCTGAGAGACAGACATAGAAACAAATTTCAGGCATACAAGAGGTCTGAAGAACGGACATAGACTCCTCAGAACTACATTTTTTCCCTAGCTCCTACTTGGTTGAATAAAATCTATTCTCTTTTCTTAAAAATACGAATGCAGTAATATTAGTGATGTTTAACTGTATGCATCATGGACCTACAAAACACATGGACTGTAATTTCAGCCCAGCAGTAGGAATTAAGGGTTTGTTGAGAAACCTATTATTGAAGAAAACTTGGAAGTGGGTGAAGACTGAAAGCGTAATGACCCTGGGTAATCACTCTGCACGTTTCTGACCGCAGTCAACAGGCATACTGCCTTGTTTTTTTTGCAGTCAAAGTAGTAGTTCAGAATTACATTGAGCATTCTTCATTCTGTTTCACAGGTTATAGTTAAATAAGTTTTATTTCCATTTAAAAATATGTAACTACTGAGTTAAATAACTTCATGTTATGTTTAGTGGAAACAGTACTATTTCACAGTTTCCTACAGCTCATGAAGTTCATAAATTTGACATGCTGCTTAAAAATTTAATGAAGAAAAAATTCACTAGTACTTACAATAGATAAGAAGTTATACATAGATAATTCATTTTAATTTACTGTCACAGAAGTGTTGAGAACAAAATTTAGCACTACAATAACCTTTAGGGAATTTCACAAAATATATAGTAAAATTTTACTTTGAGATTAAAATTTGAATTAAAAAACTGTTCTACATCAGTAAAGAATGTTTCATGTGTTATATGAAAATTAGTGTCACTCAGAAAATTAGAAAGTTCTTGAACAATGGTTATAGAAAACAAAGTATTAAATACCTAGAAAGGTTCAATTGTATCATGTAAACAGTTGCTGAATCAGAAGTATTAAATTAGTATTTCAGTTCCGTTCTGCATGGGAACAGACAGGAATCAGGTAAATCAATTCATGTGTATTAACCTGTGTCATCTGGATTTATTGTACAATGGTCTAAATTGAGACTAATGGAATACCAGCATGCTGGTAACATAAACTGGCAATGATAATTTATTCTGTTTCATTTTGGTAGTAAATAATGTAGTATTTCAGCCCAATTAACTCAGAGCAAATTGAGATAAATGTTTACTTTCAAGCAAAGGATTCTTAATGTTTCTCTTAACCCAAGCATGGGTGCTGAATGCTTGTGATTACTTGTGAAAAATGAATTTATTCATTCTAACTACATGAAAAACTGGAACAGGTATAACTTGTAGTCATTCATAGATTTACACAATATTTAGCACTTGACAGAAGTAACAAGCTGCTCTTTTTAATGTAAATCATCAGACAGTTCTGAAATGTATAGTTTTTAAAAAATGCTGAGGGGTGACAAATCTATATCAAAACTAAAGAATAAGGCATTGCTTTATAGGCCTGTAGGTACGCTGTTTCTGTGAACAACTTCACATAGTCCTCAAGCCAGGGTCACAGTGTATTTTCTCTGCTGTAAGTAAAAACTCTAGTTTGTTTTGCGCTTAACTAAAAAGTAACATCTACCTAGGTCAAGGCCTTAAAGCTTGGTGTTGAGCAGCTGCGTGTCACTGGGTCCAACAAGCAATATTTTACTAGTAAAAATATGTAACCTCTGTTTGGTCAGTACTGTAAAGCAGTCTTAATCCCTAAGTAACTTATTATATGAACCAAATGCAGATGTCAATATAAAATCAGATGTTATATTGTAGTTTTAAATAAATTCCCAAGAAGCATGAGCTATTATTGCAGAGATGCTGCTCTTTCATTTTTTTTTCCTGTATGGTATGATTTTGAAATACTGTTTTCATAAAATGTTTCTTGGTTGTCCACATAAAGTACTTTTTCTTACTGTGGGTAACAGAAATGATGTGTGTCTTAAATATTTTGGTGTGGGGAGGAAATGTAAAAAGATAGAAAAATATAATTTTCTAGGGATCTGTAGTTTCTCTTTCAACAGTAGTAATTCGAAAGAAGTAATGAACTTCTGAATTTAGATTTATATTGTGACTAGTAAATAAAACACACAAGAAATGTGTTTCTATTCTATTTTTTGATTCCTGTCAAGTTTTTAAGTGTAGTGGGAATATGAATTTTTTTGTTAAAGGATAGCAGTGCATGTTTTCATGCTCATATTTTTTTTCTCTGGGCTCCAAAATATGTTAGTTGTTTAGATAAGGTGTTTCCTGTTTAAGCTACATGTGCTACACATTTTTTAGTGCCATGACAAGTTTACACACGATACAATAAATCCTTCTAGGATGCAAACTATGGCAAGAAAAGTTTATCTCAAAATTCGTTTGTGTGAATTCCAGATGATAGCTAACTTTTTGAAAATACCAGCTCTTACTTGTTTCTGAAAAATAGTTTCATAGTGGGAAAATATAGCTGTTCTACAGTAAGCATGTTGATATAGTGCTACAGTACTTTACATACTTTGTAAGAAGAATTTTGGAGAGAAATTGAGGTTTCAGCGGTTGTTAATGGTATCATTGATTTGTCAGTGATATTCTTGGCTGGTATACTTATGGTTTAATTCTTACTGCCATAAGGCGTGAGAATGTTGCTTGCCTGGGGATCGTATCTTTTATTAGATGGCAGAGCTGCTTGGGCTCCCTGGAAGCACACCTGAAGCAATATAATCTCTCTGATGTTGCTTGTTTAAGGGACCTTGATACTTAATGTGGTTTCTGTCTTAAGAGCCATTGGTGAAAGGAGTTTCCAGCAGCTAAGAATTAATTTTTAAGTCCACGTGAGAATAGAAATTGACATTGTCTATATAATAAGATCATTGTTTTGTTAAAAGGTACTGGATAGAGCAGAGCAGCTGAGGGAAATGGAAGCAAACGTCCTGCCAGTGTTTCTTAGGCTTCAGGAGTTGGTAAGTGTCTGGAAAAAAATTAACGTATGTTGCCTGCATATTGAAAGTAATTGAGCACATGATATCTGTCTGTGTAGACTCACAGATCAAGAGAAGTGATTCTTTAGATGAGCAAAGTTGCAAAATTAATTAATCCTCCCCCAGTAATAACTGACAGTGGTCAAAACTAGAAACAAAACCAGAATTTAAACATTGGCAGGTTTTTCTAACAATCTTAATTATTTTTTTTTTAATTTTGTTTAGTAGTATCTTGTTTTACAATATCTGATCTGTTGTAGATTCTTTTGAGGCTGATGTCAGATACATAGATGTCTTTTCTAGAATATTTTTGTTTTTAAGAAGGAAGTGAATTTTTTCTGCTCTTCATTTAGAGTTTTATAATTGCAAAAAAAAAAAATCTCAAGCAGACTACAATCTATGAGGAGAAGCTTCAATGTAGCTTCTGTTGGCTTGGTAGAAACAAATAAATAAAACCCTTTTTAGAGTTTGTCAGATGTTTCTGCAGGAATCCGAAGTCTGCTTGTGAGTCAGCTGCTCATTCAAGAGAACCAATTCAGCATCAGAAGCATGAATTTGCAATTTGGGAAACGTTTATTTTCCTCAAGTTTCTCCTATGTGAAATTTCCCAGCGTTGCATGGTGGCTGACTTGAGAATGGTCAGCAGACCACCAGCTATTTAATTGTGGCTGAAGCTGCACAGCTCAGCAGCTGCGAATGTGCTTTATGATAGCAGATAATTTTTACACTTCTACTGGAGTTGTGCCGTGTATGTTTCTGATTGGAGAAAACTTCTGTATCTTTCCCTCTCTCACTTCTGAAACATCAAAGCTTATGCCTTGGAAAAAGGAAAAATAGTGCATTCTCTGAAAAGAAAGACAAAACGAAAAGACAGTGATATTTTGAAATGTCTGAACATCTAAATAGCTGAAATTATACTTGTTATCTCAAGACTTGTGTGGTACTCCTTCTGATGACATTGATTTCTCTATTTACTGAACGAAGACTGAGCTGTGCTCTTAATCCTGGGAGCTGGTGCATTTTCTGTCTCTTTTTGTCTGTTCTGCCCATGTTCTGGATTTTGCCACCCCTGAAGCAGAAACAACCTGACAGAGAGAAAGGAGGAAAAGTTAGGCCTACGATTGCTGTTCATGGACCAAAAAAACATAGGCTAAGACTTAAATATGCTGAAGAAACATCCTCAAATGCAAAAGTAACGTCCAGATAAGTAGGTTGGGTTTCCTGAATGCTGAGATTGCAGTTGCTTAAATTCTGGATTCTGGACTGAGGCTTTGTAAAACTGTTGTGAAGCTGATGTTGCAGAGAAACGTTGTAGGAGCAAATCAATAGCATCACTTCCTTTCCTGGAGTGAAAGGAGACAACAAACTTCATTAGTGGTGAAAGACTTCATGGGACTGGGGGGATCATTGGCAAAGAATGGGTCATAGGATGCTTGATTTCTGTGAGGATTATGGTGGGAATCACAGAATCACAGAATAGTAGGGTTTGGAAGGGACCTCTGTGGGCCATCTAGTCCAACCCTCCTGCCAAAGCAGGGTCACCTACAGCAAACTGCACAGGACCTTGTCCAGGCGGGTCTTGAATATCTCCAGAGAAGGAGACTCCACTTAGTTTTTTTGTATTGGTAGGTCTATCAGGAACCAAACTGAAAATACCTTAGTACTTTTCTCAGCTAAAATACTAGGAAATCTAGGAGAAGAAAACAGTTGAAAGAAACCTACAGAAAGATGCTCCCTTATTAAAAGAAAAAAAAATTCCATATAAATAGAGAAAGAAGAAACAGTAAAGAATCTAGGTGGGTGCTACTTTGGCAAGAAGTGGGACGTGTAAATAAAAGAAGATTCTCCCTGAATTTCAGGGAAGGGGAACAGCATTTAAACTTTTCTTTCAAGTCATTCACAGCTCATATTAAGCATTGTCAATTCAGTCAGGTTACTTCCTTTTATTTTATTGAGGTGCCTCGATAGTTTTGAAATTCCCTTCTTGAAGAACCATATTTAAAAGCATCTTTTGTTATGCAGAATTTTTAGTATGGTTGCAGAAACCTTGCAAAAAGGAAGAATGATGCATGATCTTCACAGATGGTTAGCTTCATAGTAAAAAGCAGATGTACTGAAGGGTGACCAAAATAAGGGATTTTTTTTTTAATAGTGTTTTGTTATCTCTTGACCAACACATGAAACTCAAGGCAAGTATATTGTGGAAAACTTGGTTAAAAAGAATATGTTACTACCTACAGCCATTGTTGGTAACTAGTAAAACAGGTGGTAGAGTACACAGTTAATACTATGTTTTTGTTTTGGGATGTTTTTTCTTTGTTTTTAAAGACCAGCTTATCTCTAAAATGAAGTACTCGGTAGCTCGGTTTCAGAAAGCACTGAGCTTTGTTTCACTTTTAACTCTTCCTGTCATGAAAGTCTGGGTTTAATTGCAAAAGTGAAATACTGTCTTAATTTTGGGAGTAAAGTATGGAATCTACTTGGTATTGTCTAGTACCAGAGCTCTATAACCCCACAAAGCATGTCAGTGAAATGGCAAGGAATGCAGAGAAATCTCATGTAATTATGAAAATCTGCAAATGTATGAGCTTCTTGATTAGGCCAGCTGAAACTTTGTCACTATGCTAGTGATTTGTATTCAACTGTAAATTTGCTGATGTTTGTGGAACAGAAAAGTCACAATAATAATTTTTCCCGTCGATACTGTAACATGCAGTGTTATTTTTTTCTTTCTCTGCCTGTCTGTCACTCTCTCTCATCTTTTTTTTTTCCCTTACCTGTGCAGACTGATAGAAATGTGACAGTTGTTCTGCTCAGTGAAATAGTATGGGAACTGTTCCGTCCAAGTACTGGATGCTTTGAGCCATTCACCTTGTATTTTCCTGATTACAGCATAGGTAAACTAATTCTTTAATCTGCTTTTCGGGGTTTGAATAGTACTTTGTCAAAAAACATCCAAATGTTTTTTCTACGTTTATCAGTATGCCTTTTACAGAATTTGGAATATGTAATAGCTACTGGAATGTAAAAGTCTATATTCACACAACCTCTGAAATACTTGTCATTTTCCACTTGCCAAACCATCTCAAAGTAACATTTTGGTTCCTTGATATTTGCGATTTCTTTTAATCAGTGTAGTTTTCAGTGGTTTCTGGATTATTATAGTTTGTTTTTTCCACTTAACTTGTAAAATGTGGTCAGTTTATTAAGTTTGCTTTAAGTAAGCAAAACTTATTTTTGTTTAAACAGGGCACCTGCAGAAGATCTTGTCTCAGAATCATCCCCCAGAATATTCTGCAGATTTCTATGCTGCATATATCAATATTTTGCTTGGTGTCTTCTACATGGTCTGTAGGGATCTGAAAGAGCTTCAGCATCTGGTGAGATGAGCTCCTTTAGAGTTACTGTTTTGTTTTGGGAGGTTTTTTGCCAAATAAGCTCTGAAAGTCTAGATTTATTGTTGAATATGGACCAAGAGATAAATCATAGAATAGCGTGGGTTGGCAGGGTCATCTGGTCCAACCTCCCTGCAATGAGCAGGGACATCTTCAGCTACAATAGGTTGCTCAGAGCCACGTCCAGCCTGACCTTGAATCTTTCCACAGATGGGGCATCGACCATCTCTCTGGGCAACCTGTTCCCGTGTTTCACCACCCTCATTGTAAAAAATTTCTTCCTTAAGTCTAGTCTAAATCTACCCTGTTAAGAATGTGTTAGCTCAAAATGCAGTTTACTGAAAAAAGTGTAACAAAGGTTGCAATTGTTTTGGTGGCTGTAAAGAGTTTCTATTGCTGTGCAGTTTTCTGGTCAGAGGCAAAAAAAGCTGCACTAACGGGATGCCAGTCTGTGTGTGGTTCACCCGGCCTAGAACTTCTGTTGGGGTTTTTGAGCTTAAGCTGTTCCTTGATATCAGGGAGTGACTAGAAGACTAGGCTACCTGTCTTCACCTACTGGGATAAGGAGAAATGTGATGAAACCTTTTATGCTTACTGATAAAGTATAGCAGAAGCAATTGCTGCAACTGCAGCAGTTTTTGAGGGACAACTCCATTATAGGCTTGGTTAATGATTTTGTTTGTTTGTTTGCAATTCAATCAGAGAAAGTAATAATTATGATTTTACTCTTTCAAGCGATCGTAGGCCTGACTGTACTTCTTTTCAGTTCTTTTTGCATGAGGTTATGTGACTTTGCTCTTATTGCTAACTTCTTGCTTGTATGGACTTCTGTAATCCCTGAATAGTCTGCTGTTGTATTGGTTTCCTGGCCTATGCAGTAGAATGCTAGACAATTGCTTTCGACATTTGGAGGAATAACTTCACTTACGTGGTCTCAGCATGTCCCACCTCAAGTGCTATTGTTTCCTCTGTTTATTAAATGTGACTTGCCACTCAGCATTCTTTATACTTCAACTGTATGGGAAATTTAACTTATAATTTGAAATATTTTCCTGTATTATTTAGGAGTGTAAAACTTTCACTTGATTTGCCTCCTACAGAGGATTTTAAAGTAACCAAGCTGCTCCAAGCCAGGTCTGTTGCACAGTTTTCCAGAAACTTAGCATATTAATTTGACTTAAAGGCCTAGAGAATGAGGATTGACATAAATGTTTTCATTGTTTTTCTTTTGGAATTAAGAGTAAAATAGGTAAGTCAAAGTTCCTGCAATATGGTCATGCCCGAGGGAACAAAAATACATTGAAAATATTGTGGAAAGGAGAGTTTTAACCATGTATCAATTGAAGAATGGAATAGCAAACCAGGTAATAGAAGAAAAACAAATTATTTGATGGTGGCCTTTGCTATTCAGCTCTTCTTATGTAATAACAATTATTGGCTCATCAGGATCAGGTTATTATTAAAATAACTGTACTGCGTACAAGGAATTTCTACAAGTTTGAAGTGATCGGTGGTTATGGCCAGTGAACAAATCGGTACTAGTGAGATGATCTGAATGTCCTGCCTGCGTTTCCACCAGGAAAACGTAGCTAAACTTCAGCTGAACTTACTTGTTAACTATACAGGTTTTATATTTTAAGTGAGATTGCTGAAGTCTGATGGAGACACAAATAGGAACTAGAGTCACAGTTCTTCTGGACATGTACTCGAGTTGCTCTGCTTATTGGAATAATTTCATGAGCTTTATGTGCACTGTTTGTGTGTTGGGGAAATACCAACATTATGAAAAGATTTACATTATTGGACCCTGAATTCTTTTTGTGCTTGACAAGTCTCTTCTGTAGAAGGTAATGACATACACATACAACTGTCTTTAGGCTTCTGAACAACTCCATAGTCTCTAAGATAGACTCTAAATGTGTATGCTATTATGCATGATTATTAATCATACCTTCTGGAATTATATTAGTTTTATATGTGGACATTACTGCACTGAGTTCTGTGTACTAGCACAGAGATTTAATAAGGTGCAGTAGGATGAAAGGAGAACGAAATGTGAGGATTGTTATTTTACAGAATTCTGTGTAATATTGATTTAACCATTTTAGAAAAAAATCTAGATTAGACTTGGCAAAAATCTCGCAATCTTACCTTAGGCAAAATGAGTTTGTTTCAATATGGAATGTGTTAGCAGGGTTTTTTGTTGTGCTTTTTTGTGTGGTTTTTTTAAAAAAATAATTTCTGCTTGTGTGTGTCTAAGTATGCGTAGCCTACTTTTGAACATGCTGAACTGCTCCTGGAATAGAAAGTTTTATCTGAAAATGAAAGGGGTAAAAAAAGTTGATGAGAACATTTTTATTACATTTATAATATTTAATTACTATCTTATTAAAAAAATACAACCCATCAGTACAGTAAATAGATTTTGCTGAGATCAAAACCAAATAACCTGTGATAGATCACTTCTGTTTGTATTTTAACCTACAGAAATGTTGTGACATTTTATAGGTATAATGTTTGGAAGTAAGCGACATCATTATTGACTGAAAAATCATTTATTGGTTTTACAGAGTAATGAATTGAACTGCTTTTTATATTCTGTAGCTAGCTCAAATATATAGTACCTTTTAAATATGTTGTACTTTTACTTTCTGTAGGCAGTGCTCAATTTTTCTAAATACTGTGAACCAGTGGTCAGAGGAGAAGGTAAGCTTCTGTCTTTAATTTGGGCAGGTATATGAGAGTCCAGGTGCCCTCCTGAGGGTTTTGTGGAGGACTTTGCTTTGATCCTCATTGTGTTGCGACCATTTCTCTGGTCACAACAGTATTGCTTATTCCAGTTGCACCCAGTAGGCAGCATTTGCAGCAGAAGCAGTAGGTGACATTTATTGGTGGTGATGTATGGAAATCAGATGGAAGTACCATGAAAACTTGCTTCCCCCCTATAAATCTTCCTCCTCACTCAACCACCAGGACTTCTGCAAAATAATGGGATAAGTCTTTTCTCTGTCAAGGCTAAGAGGAGAAAACGAGAGCAGAGGTTCTGCCACACTGTCCCAGAGTATCTCAGAATAAACCATAGAGAAACAGCCTTGCATGGTAGCATGGGCTTGGAAATGGATGATGATGGTGCATCATCCTAGTACAGCATGTCAGGGTCAGGATGTTAGACATAATGTCATGCCTGTGACTGTTCAGGTGTGAGAGACAGAGTTTTAGTGTTCTGTGAGTTAAATGTTTAACAGAGTTGATTCTGGCTTGGTGCAGCAAATGAACGTGACACTCGCAAACTCTGGAAAAATATTGAACCTCATTTGAAGAAGGCAATGCAGACTGTTTATCTTCGGGAAATATCCAGGTACTTTGGGGAATGAGGGCTTGTTTATTTTGTTCTTGTTGCTGTTTTTAACAAGCTTCCTCTCTAAATATTTACTCTCTCAATTATGGTTCACAGCTAGTGCTTCTTTTTTGCTAGGTAGAATCTTTTTTTTCTCTTCAACGTGCATTTCTTTCCTGCCCTATAATGTTAGAAATAGGGTATCTCAGGAAGAAATTTTTAAACCAAATGGTATTTCTAGCATATAAAATATTTAAAAAGTAAAGCAGTGGCAGCAGGTTGTGTTCTCTTTTTCACTGATGATCATGCAGATAGATCCATTTTCTGTCACGTATGAAACTGCCAAGCATAGGAATCCACCACCAGAATATACAGGCACAGTTTAGAACAAACTTGTAAAGTTGACTTGGCAGATCTTCACTGTACCAAGCATGCATGCAAGCCTCAAAATTCTTGTGAGATGTTACAGATTTTGAACATCTGTGTTCCTTATCTTTGTTTGCTAGATCTAGGTTTATACATTAACTGTGCTTTCTGACCCCTTGTTTTATTGTCCAAGGAAAAAAATTTCATTATATGGAATTACCATTTTTGACAGCATTAAAAGCTGGTGTCCTGCTAATGCGCTGAGTTTTAGATTCCTAGTTTGTTTCTTAAGTTGCCAGACTGCGAGAAAAAACATATGTTCTCGTTCATTTTTAATAGTAATAATCGGCTCAGGTTTAATGTCTTCTCCATCTTTAAGACATGTGATTCTGATATTACACCATGTAAGGAGAGATAATTCAGTACTGTTTGATTTCTTTCCTTTGAATGTCATTGAGGCCATAGAGTATTCTGGTAACTGAATCTGGGTGTGTAGTAGAAGTCTTTGCTAAATGTTTTGAAAAAGTGATCATTCCTTCAAAAAGAGAATTGATTTTGCTCCATAAGAGCTAGGCTTCACTGTACAGTAAGACATTATTCTATTTCCCTCAAGTATGTATTTATACTCGATATTGATCTTCATTACACAGTCTACTCGGGATCTTCCTGACTTTTTATATTGTGTAATTGCCTACTCTAATTAGGATGTAATATGAGATTATGATATAAAATAGCTTATGAATTGTTTCCAAATAGTAGTTTTCTCTCTTTACAGTTTTCTTTTATTATAATTTTGAGATTTACTGGGTTTTTATTATAAATTTTGGCTTTCTGCGTAAAGGTTCTAGGATTTACCTATGTGTACTAGTAAATACTTGAGGAATTAAAATGACCATGTCATTTTTTCTGGCAACAGAACTGTAATTACTCTGGGGTTTTCTTCAAGTTGTAAGTTATAGCAAGAAATCTTCGTTATTGGCTTTTGTACTGCCTGGACTGAGAGGAAAATCAAACTTTTTTTTCCTTATCTTTAAAATAGACAAACACTTTGCTGATTGATAATTTGGCTGATCATTCGTTATAATTTGAGTATTACATCAGCTCTAACCAAATTGTTTTCCAAAGTTTTGTGGCTTATGGCTGACAAACCCTAATTAAACAGGATTTTAGTTGAGGGACTGTCCATAAAGAGCTTTTTTTTCAAAAAAAAAAATCACTGGTGCTTTAACAGAGCTGTTTTTTTATCACCTTATTGTATACAAAATGATGATGTAAAATCATGACAACTCTAACAATGTCACTCCTTAAGGGAAGTTTTAAAGTGAAATTTTTTGCTATTATTTAGGAAAACACTGAACTACTTGCAGATATTTTTCACTGACGAAATGTTCCATCTTGATATATTAAATTTTTTCAGTGAGCAATGAATATTGCTTTGTTTTTTACATAGACTTCAAAATTAAATTATGAAGTAATTCTAGTATTGTTCTCACTAGCATAAACAGTTATTAAGCAGATAAAAAAATCAAAACTGTCAGTGTTTTTACTTTTTATTAAATTCTGCATTGTTCTTGAAACTTAGAATGCTATTGATATGTCCTTACTGATGGTAGTTGAGTGGAAAGAGATTAGTATTTTACAATTAGCTTGTACTCCCTCTTATACCTTAATATAACATTACTTTCTGCAGTTTTTTCAAACACATGTAGTCTGCATATTATTGAAAGGTGTGTGCAAGGTAGTAAGACTTGGTATTTTTAATTCTCTTACTGTATCCTGGCCAGTGTCGTAAAATTATAATATACATACACCACGCAGGTAGTTCTCTCTGAAAGACTAACAAATACTTTATACCTTTGCATTATCTGTCTTTTAGCTCACAGTGGGAGCGCTTGCAGCATGATGACGGAGAACCTGGGCAGTTGAAAGGTATCGGATACAGTAACTCTGTAGGGGCTTGTAATATGTAATAATGTATTGTAATACGTAATATGTATTTTTCAGATTGACTTGATTGCTGTTGTCTCATAATGTGTGATTGAAATTATATAGATGAGAGTACATGTCAGCATTCAGTTACAGTTCAGGCCAATCATGCTTTTTGAGAAGGTGTTCTACAAAACATTTTAACTGTTTTTTCCCCTAGCACATATCCTAGGTTTAATATTTTTAAAGGGTCTTTGTGGGTAAAAGCAGGTTTCTTCAAATCAATATTTCTGATGTAGGAATGGATGAGGAATGGGCTGACCTCTGATGGTCAAACTTCAAATCAAGCAAAGGAGGCAGGAGACCTGCATGGATGATCAAGTTGCTTCTAGTGAAACTCAAATGGAAGAGAAAGGTCTATGGAATGTGGAAAGAGGGACAGGCCACTTGAGAGGAATGCAGTTGTCAGAGCATGCAGGGAAGCAATGAGGAAGGCTGAGGCCCATCTGGAATTAAATCTGGCAAGGGATGTGAAAGACAACAAGAAGGGCTGCTTCAACTACATCAGCAGCAAATGGAAGACCAGGGAAAATGTGGGGCCACTGCTGAATGAGGTAGATGCCCTGGTGGTGGGTGATGCAGAGAAGGCAGAATTACTGAATGCCTTCTTTGCTTCAGTCTGTACTGCTAAGGCTGGCCCTCAGGCATCCCAGTCCCTGGAGGTAAGAGAGAAAGCCTGGAGAAAGGAAGACCTTCCCTTGGTTGAAGAGGATTGGGTTAGAGATCATTTAACCAAACTGGACACCCACAAATTCCTGGGCCCCAATGGCACGCACCCACAAGTGCTGAGGGAGCTGGCAGATGTCATTGCTGAGCCTCTCTCCATCATCTGTGAAAGGTCCTGGAGAACAGGAGAAATGCGTGAGGACTGGAGGACAGTCAGTGTCACTCCAGTCTTCAAAAAGGGCAAGAAGGAGGACCTAGGGAACTATAGGCCGGTCAGCCTCACTTCTATCCCTGGAAAGGTGATGGAACAGCTCATTCTGGATGTCATCTCTAAACAAGTGGAGGAAAAGAAGGTTATCAGGAGTAATCAACATGGATTCACCTAGGGGAATCGTTCTTGACCCATCTGATAACTTTCTACTATGGCATGACTGGCTGGGTAGATGAGGGGAGAGCCGTGGATGTTGTCTACCTCGACTTCAGCAAGGCTTTTGAGACTGTGTCCCATAACATCCTCCTAGGGAAGCTGAGGAAGTGTGGGCTGGATGAGTGGTCGGTGAAGTGGACTGAGAACTGGCTGAATGGGCGAACTCAGAAGGTTGTGATCAGCAGCGCTGAGTCTAGTTGGAGGCTGGTAACTATTGGTGTCCCCCAGGGGTCAGTACTGGGCCCAGTCTTGTTTAACTTCGTCATCAACGACCTGCATGAAGAGTTAGAGTGTACCCTCAGCAAGTTTGCTGATGACACAAAAATGGGAGGAGTCCTGGATACACTAGACGGCTGTGATGTGATCCAGCGAGACCTGGACAGGCTGGAGAGTTGGGCAGAGAGGAACCTGATGAAATTCGACAAGGGCAAGTGCAGGGTCCTGCACCTGGGGAGGAACAACGCAGTGTACCAGAACAGGCCAGGGGCTGACCAGCTGGAGAGCAGCTCTGTGGAGAAGGACCAGGGAGTGCTGGTGGATGACCAGTTGACCATGAACCAGCAGTGTGCCCTGGTTGCCAAGAAGGCCAATAGTCTCCTAGAGTGCATTGAGAAGAGTGTGGCCAGCAGGTCGAGAGAGGTTCTCCTCCCCCTCTACTCTGCCCTAGTGAGGCCCCATCTGGAGTACTGTGTCCAGTTCTGGGCTCCCCAGTTCAAGAAAGATGAGGAGCTACTGGAGAGAGACCAGCGGAGGGATACAAGGATGATGAGGGGACTGGAGCATCTGTCCGATGAGGAGAGGCTGAGGGAGCTGGGCTTGTTTAGGCTGAAGAAGAGAAGGCTGAGAGGGGACCTTATAAATGCCTACAAATATCTGAAGGGTGGGTGTCAGGAGGATGGGGCCAGACTCTTTTCAGTGGTGCCCAGTGACAGGACAAGGGGTAATGGGCACAAACTGAAGCATAGGAAGTTCCGTCTGAACATGAGGCAGAACGTCTTCCCTCTGAGGGTGACTGAGCCCTGGCACAGGCTACCCAGGGAGGTTGTGGAGTCTCTTTCTCTGGAGATATTCAAGACCTGCCTGGACAAGGTCCTGTGCAGCCTGCTGTAGGTGACCCTGCTTTGGCAGGAGGGTTGGACTAGATGACCCACAGAGGTCCCTTCCCACCCCTACCATTCTGTGATTCTGTGATTTAAAAATTCCTCACTTCCTGCACTAGAGCAATTAAAGACAAGATGGCAGGTAGGAACAGGTCACCAGGCTAGTGAGCTGCTGGAGGAATCGTTCCTCCAGGGACATACCCAGCTGGCACTAGAGAGACAGCATTTCCTGGCATGGTGGAGGAAGAAATGATGGCACTAGCTGCCTGGGACTGTGTAGCTCCATCAGGGCCACCACAGAGTATCTGGTAATGGTATTTTATTCACTTTATGAAGTATTCTTAACTTTATGAAATGAATTTATGTTCATTTTTGTTCATGTTCTGTTGAAAAACAGAAATGTGCTTAGAAATAAAAAGGGGAAGGAGGGAGTCGCCTAGCCATTTCTGGGTTAACAGCAGAGTTTAGTTCATGCTGATTGGAGCTGAGCATGGATGCGTTTGACTGTGATCATTAATATGCTAGAAACTTTTACAGAACTGACATTACAGAAGTTAGGAAGTATGACAGCTCTACTACCCTTTTCTGTTGTCAGCTATCAGGTTTATTACCCTTATCTCAACCCAGAACTGATCTTTATCCCTTCTTCCTAACTGAGGCTGTAGATAAAGCATCATGTATTTACTCTTGTGCTCAGTCAGTTCCTTTAAGGCAAAGGTTCAGAGGTCTGGTAGCTTAAAGAGGGAGTTCAGTGCTGAAGGGTACTTGGGAGAGCTATGTGCTTCCTCGGCTAACGAAGGCCATGACAGCATATTCAGTCCTCTGTTGTGAACAATAGAGGAAGTAGAGTTTTCTAGGATGAAAGTTGTCTGTGCTACTTCTGTTCTGTTGTCCAGCTTTGTACCAATCTGCAAGATGAACCTAATATGCCTTGCATTCTGCAGCACTGTGCCTTGCAACAGAAAATTCCAGGATACCTGACCTTAGATTTTGAGCGTGACATGTTAATTATTCCAAATGTACAAAGACAAGATCAGTTTTGAAGAGCAGTTCACTTTATAAGGGACGTTCACCCCTTTCCAAGTTACACTTCTACAGGTTCATTCCATTAGGGATAAAATATGAAAAAAATGCAGTAAGGAATTTTCAAACAGTGAATATAGGGAAGAAGATTGTGATCTAGTGCTGATATTCCACAACAACAACAAAAAACCCGCTGGCAAATTATTCTATGAGTAGCAGAACTAAGGAACCAGACTTGCTTCAAATTTGTGGTTTTATCCTCTAACTCTCGCACAAATGTACTGTAATAACTGCAGCTCTCCGCGTGTCCTCCCTGGGCCTCAATGGGACAAGCAGCAGCACGTGCTGCGGTCAGCCTGGGAGACTGTGCGCGGCTGCCAGGCACTGTACAACAGCCAAGTACTGCCTGCCTTGCCCTTGCGGGGCAGTGAATGAGTCTCTTACCCCAAATCCCTGCTTTCACAGAACTCATGGAAGCTTTGTTATCTTTGAGACATTCACCATGTTTTTAGAATTTTGCATCTGGTGAACCAGAAAATAAAATCATGTTGTAATGCTGGCTGATGATCATTTTAATCAAATATTCAAAGCCCATAATGTAATGACTATTATCAATTAGAGAAGCTGCGTTTAAGAAAACCCTAATGTGGAATCAGTATATAAGGAAAGCAGTTAGGCCAAACAGACTGTCAAGACACAGGCGCTGAGTCTCCCTTACATGCTGAGTAACATGTCTCACTGCTACAGAAGTAAAGTGTGGGTGTTTGTCTGTAAAGTAGGAAGCATTTTGTGTGTTATTACCATTAAACTAGGATTGTGTTGTAAAGCTGGGATGTGACTGCAGTCATCTTTCTCTTCTTCAAGAGAAAAAAAGGCATTTAAAACAAGGGAAAAGCTTCGTCTAGGCACAGTGGATATAAACTTTATATACTGTAACTAGCTATTTGACCTCTGCAACCTCATCTGTCTGGAGGCCAGTTCACATAGTACCCATGAAATGAAGGCCTCAGACAAATGGCTTGCTGAGTGTCTATGCAGACCCTCAGATGTACGCAAAGCATCATGAGACACAGAAAAGCACAGAAAGCAGAAATGGATTTGTAGAGGAAAGGACAGATCTGCCAAGCCCCCATCCTGGGACAACAGGGCCTATTGTAAGCATCATCTCCTTTTGTAAGAATAGAGACCCTTTTTACTACACCTACCCACAAATGTTCCATAATGACCAAGTCCAGAGGAGTTCGGCAGGGAGGTAAAGGCACACATTTTAATTTTCATCACTTTTCGTTCTCCCGTATGTTCTCATTGGAGCTTTTCCAAACATCACAAATCCTCCTTTGTATATCTGATGAAGCCAGGGCACTCTTTAGCTGAAACCCAAAGAGGATTTTTGATCCCAGAGACTGGTTTTTGTTCCTTGCCGAAGAGAAGCAATGGCTGATTATCACATTACTATTCAGTAATGTGAACAACTGAAACAAAATCCCCTCTTTCACCTGACTTTGCAAGCCACTGTGTGCTGGTGGTGGTGGTTTCACAGGGTAACAACCCCCAGGGAAGGAGAAAGTTACTGGGGTTATTGGGAAGGATGTCAAAAGGGGAATCTAATGCAAACTGGGACGAGGTTTAGCAGTGGTCTTCAACTCCTGCTGCTGCCAGGCTGGGTGCAGAGGCACCATTAGAGAAAGAGACTGCAGTAACAGAGCCCTTTGCTGCTGTTTGAAGCCGCGTAGTCTCCAGAGTTGGTCATGCCTCTAAAGAAGAAGCTGTAGCCATATGTAGCTGAGGGAAGTGCATCCCTCAGTAGTCACTTTTAGTGAGCTCGGAGAGACTCTTTGGGTCTCAGCCTTTGGGGTTTTATCTTAGAGCTGGGAGCAGAACTGCTGGCCTGGCCAGCCTGGCTGCCCATTTGCCCAGAGGCGTCTCTTCATGTGTCCCAGACTGCACTGCTGGGGACACTGCAGTGGGTGGCAGGTGACACACCAACAGGCTAGTGGGATTTTTGGCACATGCTAACAGTGTGCTCATCTCTGCTTTCATTCAGACTGATTTTTGCTACATATGGGGCAGGTGTTTTTGTGATCTGAAAAAATCTGTATTCAGCCCAGATTTGTCCTGACACTGAATTAGCTGGAACACAGGAGACAGATTTCTTCCAGTTGCCAGCAAGCTCCTCTCAGGGAAGAACATTTAATGGGCTACCATTATTGATGGCCACTTCCCCAGTCAGTGACTGGGAGCCACCAGCAGTAGCTTTTGCAGCAGTGAGAACATCAGCGCTGTATGCAGAGAAGCATGGCAGAAACCCCAGCCAGCTGAGCCCAACCAGCATTTAAACCAGATCCCTTTACAAATGGGAAGAAGTCATAAAATCTGCTGTGAAACCTTAGTCCTAGCTTCAGCTGTTAGTGACTTTAATGGCAAAAGCGCCCTGTCTTCACTATAGGAGCCCTTTACTCCATTGAGCAGGTTGATCCCACAGTAGCAGTTCAACTAGTAGAAGAGCAATAAAAAAAGGGGAAGGAATAAGAGAAAAACCCCATGTGCTAAACAGCAACCATTCTGCTTCTGACTTTCAGCAAAGGCAGGTGCTTTTCTGGGGTTTTCAAATCCCCTTTATGGGAGCACTGCAGTAATGCTCCTCTTGGGATGTGCAGAGCCCTCAGCCAAAGGAGGACCTGCCTCTACCTGTAGAGAGGAAAATAATTCCTACTCCTCAGTGACAAGCCAAAATTCTTCACAAGTATGTGCTAGGAATTAAAGGCCCAGCCCTATTAAGAGCAATAAATTTGTACCAGGGATGTTCTTGGCCCCATAGCAAGAGTAAATTGACACTTTCTGGTGCTGTAGCCTGCTGCCAAAGGGTGGGAAGAAGTAACCCAGGTAATAGTAAAGTGATCTCAAAGGGGTTTTTTTCTGCAGCCTGGCTTTCGGAGTGAAAGCCAAATTCTAGCCTTGCGTGAGTCTCTCCAGAGTTTCTTGGAGCTAAAATACTGTGCTTCATTTATTACAAGCTAATCAGAAGTGTTTCTTGATCCAACATCAACACCCTCAGAAAGAAAAAGACAGGAGGAGGGAGCAAAGAGCTGGAAGGGAGACAGAGCGGCCATGGACAGGCTTGCGCGCACCGCACAGCGCGCTGCATGGGCCACGGTGGGGATTGCATGGGGCGGGCAGGAGGAAAGAGCCCTTCCGTCACCTGCTGGGGACTGATGCCCTCTGAACCTATAAAGACAAGAGTGTCAAGCTCACAGGCTGAGGGACAGATCCAATCCAACTGATACGTTACGCGACATTAAGATCTCCCCATTGGCAGCTGGGAGATATGCCCTGGCTACAGCTGCTTGGAAAAATATAGAGGCACCTACTAGTAGTGTGGGACTTGCTGCACCTTCCTCATCTCCTTGTGCTAGCAGAGATGTCTTCACAGCGCTGCACGTGCCTTGTATTAGTCTCCCGGTGTTTTGAGAAGGAGCTGTTCAAATATTTTGCAGGGAGCAGTTTTGTGGGTGTGAAAACACACAGCTTGAGGAAGGTGTCAGGGTGCTGAAGGCTGAGTGATAGACCAGCCTGCTGACAAGGGACTGGAGGAGGACTGACAGGTCCTGCAGCCTGTGGCCCATAGCCTGCAAGGAGCTGGCAGGCAGCACAGGGCAGTGAGCGTCAGCATCCTCCTTTGGAGTAGGGGTTAGGTCTTCCCTTTTCCTCCAGCCTGTGCCTTCTCCAAATGAGCAGTATTTAGACTGCTTTTTCTCAAGGGATGAAGTCTGCTGGAGTCCCAGCAGCTGAAGAGCAGACCCTGGCTCTGCCCTGAGAGCTTTGCAGCTCCAGGGTGCTGCAGAGGGGCTTTTGGCACTGCAAAGATTGCTGAAAGGGATGAAGAGAAGCTTTGAGTCTGGGGCAGTTTCTTGTGCACCAGGTTGTGTCCAACACTGCTAGGTCTTAGCCCAAGGGGACACGCTTGGAGCTCAGAGCCAGGTGCTAGGTGCACTCCGAAGAGGAGACAGGCTCTCACCCTGCTGAGCGGTGTGGCTGGGTGTGTTCCCTCCCGGGGGGGCTCATCCAAAATTGCTGGTAAAGGGCGAGGCAAGTGAGGGGCTCCCATTGTGGGAAACAAGCTGCTGCTGCTCCTCAGACTCAGTGCAGCCAGAACTGGGAGCCATATGTGATGCCTGCCTGGTGACCTTGAATTCTGCTGTTGAGGTTGGTGTTTCTAGCATCTGCTTTGAGGGTACCACGGAGTTGGTGGCTTTGGTTTTGCTCCCTTTTTTCTGTCTGGGGCCAGGTATAGCATCAACTTCTCCCAGCCTTCCTCAGTGGGTTCCTTTGCTCAGAGCTTAGAGTACTACAAACCCTTTCCATGCATGGAAAATCATTTCACGGCTCAGGAAAAAACAGATTTTTGATGAGATAAAAGTGCTCTGTGAAAATCTTGTGGACAGGAGCCAGCAGTTCCCGGGGGACAGAAATGCCTCTTCTACTTCTCTGTCTGCCCATATGCTTGCTTTTAAAATTATTTATAAAGAAGTTCCTGGATTGATGGAACCACTATGTGTAGCACATAACATTATGGATAGTTACCGAGACCCCAATAGGATCAATCTACTGTGCAGGTGGAGATGGAAGGCACGGTTCATTTCAAAGGGAGCTGTTTATGTAGGCTTAAGCAGTTCAAACCTCATGTACAGAGCCAGGACAAGCAGAGCGTGGGGAATTTGGTGCTCTGGTCAAAGGAGGGCTGTTAAAGCACAGCAACTTTGCTCAGCTCAAGCAGGGCCTGCTCTGTGCCCGTAAGCAGTGCCATGTGTCTTACGATGACGTTGCCTGACCCAAATGCATCAGATTAGAGACCCATATTTAGTTTTTTCTCACTCCCAGTGACATGGGCAGTGCTGCACAAGCTTCAAAGTGGTGTAAATGAGAAAATTCCCCTGCCCAGCTTTCATATACATCAGTGTCATCTTCATGCTGAATTCAGTTCAGTGGCTTTCCTTTTTCCCTGGGAGAAGGAGAACAGGCTCTTTAGAATCTGCCCAGTAGCCTGCGGCACACTGGAGTCTGTGAAACATGTCGGTTTGATAACCAAGGTTCTGGCTTTTCACCTGTGGATCTCAGGGCAAACCTACCTGGGAAACATGGTGATATTTGAAGTTACACGGCTGATTCCCTCAGTGTCCCCACACCTTGACCCTCGTCACTTTGTGTAGAAGGCAAAGCCGCAGTATCAGTTATACCCTGGGAGAAGTTAGTCAGGAAATAGCTGCTGTGAGGGTATCTCGCTGGGGTTTGGCATTCAGTGGGTGTACAAAGCTCTCTCACACCCGCAGAGATGCAGTGTACTACAGGAAGAGCACTTAATAAGAGTATATAAAGCATGGCATCACCCCAGAGCCCTCCACCTCCACCTGCAGCCATCTCTGCGTCCTCCCAGGGCTCCTGCAGAATCCTGTCTGGGGTCAGTTACACACTGCATATCTGCCACATGCCAAGTCATACTACTTTGCCACTTACACCTGTTTTCTGACCAACATGCACCCAACGTGTAACCTACACTGGGGTTTACGTCACCTCTGAATTTTCTCTATGGTGTCAAATGTATTTAATTTATCATCTACTGTCTGTGGAGCAGACAGGAGCAAAGGGAAGAATCCACAACTTGCTTCCCAGTGGCAGAAGAGTCTCTGTCACAGGAGCAGCAGGAATGAAAAACACTCCTGATCCTGCCATAGGGCTCTGCAGAGCCTCACCAGTGTTCGGTCAGCTCCCCCTCGCAGGCACAGAAGTTGCCACCTTCCCCAGGAGGATGGCACCATCTGTCTCCTCCGAAGGCTGTGCAGGGCACTGGAGGGACTCCCAGCTCTGCTGTGCTGCGCGTAGATTTGCACTCCTCTTCCAGGGCGGACAAGACGCATCCTGTCCTCCTGGCTCCACAAGAGGAACCTCTAGGACCAAGAGATCACACCTCACACTGTGGGCTGAGACCAGGCTTCCTTGGGAAGCTCTCTTTGTTGAAATGATCACTATCCTCAGCCACAAATAACTTGATGTATGGGAGAGAGGGAGGGAGGTGGCATGACTGTGTCCGACAGCCTACATTTTCCTGTGCTGATTGGGACCTTAATCTTCACTGCTTTGTGTGACTTCCTTCTCCTTTCTTGTTTGCTTCTCTGGTATGACTTTACCTTCTGTCTGAGCAAATATCACAGAGAAATCTCTTGTAAACAGGGGTACATGACATTTTTACAAGCTGAGTTCAAGATGCGTGCTTAGTTATTTGCTTTGGAGTCCATAGACAAAGTAGACAAGCTAGACAAATGGTGTATTACCCCAGCCTTTGCCCCTGGAGGGAGCCATGCTCTGTACAGGCTGGCCCTGGCTGTGCTGGTTCAGCACTGGTGTGCCGTTGGCCCAGAGCCTTCAGCTTTCCAGTGCAGGCAGCACAGAGGAAATCCTCCATGCTTTGCTCCTAGAAGCCACACAGCTCTGTGTCTGTGTGCAGACAAACCAGCCTGTCTGCCTTCACTCCCAGCTGCGGTTTTTCCACCCAGAAGAATTCCTTGTTCTGGCTGCAGATCCCTTGTGTGGATGAGCCTCTGATGCCACGTAGCACTACATGGGTGTCTTGTTACATGGTTGGGGTAGGAGGGTAAGTTATCAAGCAGAAAATACGCCTGGCAACCTGGACTCCTAGTTCCTTTCCCTTGCCCTGGTGACAAGTTACTGCTGGTACAACACTTCCCTCTTGACAGTACTGTAGGGCTGTAGTGAAAAATTATGTTTGTTACATGTGGTTGCTCGAAGTGTACTCAGAGCTCAGATAATGCTGCTCAGCCAAGCACAAGCCTTGCGGTGCCTTCAGAAACACATTTGCAAGACGAGCCATTTCTACCAGCCATAGCTTTTCAGGACACTGGTCCTGGCTTCCCTGTGTCTCACTCTGCCTGTCTTTGCTCCATCATGGGATTTAATGGTCAAATAATATTTAAGAGGCTTCAAAACCAGATACTTTCATAATGTGAATAATGATAAGAGGGGTTAGTGAGAAGCAGTGAGTTACACACCAAACCAGGACTGATGAACCAACAAGCTGCCCGGTGACCTTGAGTATCTTTCCACTGCTCCCTGCCCTGGCTGCCTCCCTTACTCTTCATCCATCTTCCCTGTTTAGGGGTAAACCAGTTCCTATTAGGAGTCTGTATAATCCTCGTGTGGTGACATACAGACTTTCAGTGGGGCCTCAAAGTGTTACCAAAGTAACAAATTTTTCAGTGTTATTGATGCTATTTATTAGGCTTGTATTTAATCCATCCACAGCAGCACTGGTTGTTTCTAGAGTACATATAGGACAAATAAACACCCTTTGCTCTGCTGTGGGGCCTGCCAGCCCAGGCCCTACAGTGCCTTCAGAGACCAAGTAACTTCAGCAGGGCTTGCTGGAGGAGAAACCATTCCTTTGTCACCAATGTCATAACTCAGCACAGTTGATTTATTGCTTCCTGAGTCCCTCTCTCCAGTTCCACAGTGTTGTCGTAGGCTGGTTGTAGCGTGCACTCTCCAGCAGGGTGACTAAAACCAGGACCAGTTCCTGTCGTCTACATCAAAAGGAACAACATCAGGTTTTATTGGAAACAGCATGTGGACAGTCTGAGCAAAACCAGCATTGTGAGCATGCCTGTGCCACTGCCAGGGAGGACAAGGTGCACAGCAATGCCTGGCACATGCTCACAGGCTTAGGCTGAGCTGGGCAGGACACAGCTTCAGAGCCAGGCCAGGTCGGGGCACAGACTGGGATTACAGGATGCTCAGCATTGTGAGTGGAGGGGGAGAGGCAACCAAACAAGGAATGGATCAAACATTTTACCTGCATGTTCCTTAAGCGGAAAACAGACTTTTTTCCCCTCTACCTGGAAATCCCCAGAGGCAACATCTTTTTTTTTTTTAACCATCAAAATTTCCCTTAAAAAGTATCTGCCCGTCTCCAATCACTAAAGAGAAAATAATTTTTTAAAAAAATCAAAGAAAGATTGTAAAGAAAATGGAAAGGTATTTTTGTTGGGCAGCAAATCAACTTCCTAACAACTTCTAAACCAGATATTTTGTAAAGCCACATTTTTCCTCGCAGTACAGAATACATAACACATACCTGTGCAACAGCACCAGTGTCTTTTTATGTGTGTGGGTGACATTCAGAGCAAATGCGAGTAGAAAGCTCATCACCAGCAAAAGAGCTGTTGGCTTACTGATACGTATAGGTCTCACTCTCACTAGGGTTTGTCTTTATGTTTCTTTTCTCAGAACAGACGGGTTTTCCTGATTGGGTGTGGAATGTGTATTTATTGGTCGCAGTGCCCTAGGGACTTTCATTTTGGCAAAGAAAGCGAAGAAGACGCCAGCAGACAAGAGAGGGTCTAAAAACACTCCTGGTAAGTTTGAAGGGATGAGCAGCATAGTTAGCAGTTAAATGGTTTTATATGACATGGCTGTCTGCAATTGCAGAGGACTAGACTCAACATGCAGACAATCTTTTGAGGCCTGGTTGCCAACTTGGGCATGTCATTCGGGTTCGGCTGTAAATGCGCCTGGAGAGCCCCTCTCCACACTAGTGTCTGCCACCAGCCTGCTTGGGCAAGCCCCTTCCCTGCTCAGAGATGCTCGAAGAGGAAGTTATATTGGCTTCAGTTGAACTTTCTTTTTATAAACTAGTGTGAGCTGCTGTGTTGACAGCTCTGTTCCAGCATATTTCAGTGTGACCTGTCTCCCAGGGACATCTACACAAGGGGCTGAGCCACTTTGACCTCAAGTGTAAAGCGGTACCTTAGGTTAAAGTGGTGATGGTGGAGACAAACTCTTCAAAGCCAAATCTTCCCCACCTAGATGCCACTGAGCTGAGCCACTGTGTATGGGGCAACTCCCAGCGAGGCTTTGTCAGGCTTAGGCTTTCTCTAAACAGCTATTTTTAGGGTTGATACTATAAATTCCAGTCTCTCCCTCTTGCTGCTGCTTCTTATCTCCTTAAATCATGCCTTGTAGCAGCTGCTTGGCTCTACCTCTGACTTCTCCCTCCGAAGGGATGGGAAGCTGTTTTGAAATGTAATCCTTTTCCTCTTTTTCTGGCTGGGAAAAACCTGATCTGCAAAATGTGGGCCACTGAGTAACACCGCTTTTCTGGTACCTCAAAACTCCAGCCCTGCCATGCAGTGAGGGGGAGGATGGTGAGTTGTGCTGCTCCTGGTAGGTCACTGCAGAGCGCAGTCGAGGCAGCACTAATCCAGGCGCTCAGCCGCATGGGCTGCCTGCCCTGCACAGCCCTAAGCACGCGGTGCCTGGGGCAATGACAGGAGGCAGCTATTCACCAGCTCTTCATATTGTCTGAATGCAAGCGGGCTCCTTAGCTGGGACATGCTGTCCCAACACCTTGCAGGCTAACTAGTTGGCTGCACCACAGGTGTGCACAGAGGATGCTCACTATGCTGCCCAGCCTTGATTTCCTCACCTCTGCCCTGGTCCATCCCAGAAGGCCAAGGGCAGTGCAAGCTCTCAGCACAGGGACTCTCAGGCCAGGCTGGGAAGGTCTGGTTTTGATTGTTGAGGTTTGGAGGAGTTCTGGGGTTTTGGAGGATTCACAACACACGTCAGAGCTTGGCCTGCTGTGTCAAGCCCACTGCACCACTCCGGATGTCGAAACGGGTGCTCAGGTGTTGGGCCACTGTGGCTTGTTCCTTTTGGTGTCGAACTATTTATGATTAATGTGTTTCCGTGACATCACTTCCCACTAAAAACCTGGACTAGTGACCCAGCTTTGTCTTCCGCCAAAGCACCTGGCAAAACACGCAGCTGCCTGTCTCCCTTTCACCAGTGACCTGGGTGCTGACAGGGCAACTTGCCATCAGCCCCTTCCTCACAGTCCCTGACTCAGGTGCTAGTGGCTTCCGAGGGTGGCTGGCGGGGCTTACAGTGCCTGGTAGACTGGGAGAAAAGAGCCACCGTGCCTGGGTGGCTCTCACAGCATGCTTGGGAAGGGCTGTGAGCCTCAAGTACGGTGCACAGGGTTGGCGTACGGGCTCGGCAGGGTATGGCTGTGGGTGGGAGTATAGGTGCATTTTTGGAGCTCCCTCTGCTACTGTTTGTTCAGCTAACACAGTTACTTTCATTCAAGAGCTAAATCACAAGGGGATGATTTGCAAATAGCAACTGTATGTTAAATACTAATTTGTATGTACATGTTTGGGTTGCTTTCCAAAGTCCATTTATCATCTCAGTCCCCCTGCATCTGCTGCTACGAGGCTTTCTGCCAACTCAGCATAATGGGAACTCCAGCTAACCCTGCTCGCACTTGTCTTGCTCCCAGCACCTCCGGATGAGAACTGAACATAGCTGGGTCTGCCATGTGATGAGCCATACCAGTGCTCGGAGCACGTTAGGGCTTCTATCCAACAGAAAATTGTGAACATGGAAAGGTTGTCTGGGATTTCTGGGTTCCGTACCCATCTCCTGTTGTCACTGTTCTAAACTTGGAAAAACGGCCCAGAAAGTAGAACTGGTAGAAACCATGAATGTCTCTTTAGGACACCTAAACTTGATACAATTTCTGGATGTACAGAGAAGGCTGATGTGAGACCTTCATCCTGTCCCAGTGCATCAGCTTGTGGATTTGCACTTCTGCTTCTTTCCACTGGAGCTCCCACCAAAAAGCACGACTCTATGTCAGGTGCAGCACAAGCCGAGCTAGCCACTTGCCCAGAGAGCTTAGGTGCTAAGTATATCCAATATCTAATCTGTCCAGGTCTAAAACTAACCATAAGAAACAACAGCCCTGCTATAAGGCAGATGGAGCCAAATTTACTACTATTTCCTACGAACCATTTAGGATGAAATCAAAACAGTCCCCTGCTGCCTGTGAGCGTGCAGGTGGTGAAGTCGCCGGCACCACCAGTTGCACAAAGCAGATCGATACAGCTGAGCCCAGAGCCCATTTTTGAGGGAGACTGGCGTTGTATGTGAACTGGAATTTCCTGTAAACCAAGTGCCCCTGCAAAAGAAAGAAATGTCCAGGAAACAGCTGCGCACATGCAAAGCGCTTTTACTACTTGGCTGATGTTTTCCTCAGCATCACTTTTTCATAATTTTTTTTTGAAATGCTTAAATCCTGTGCAAACAACCTTTTTCTCACCGGCTTCCTGTATGACACTAGCCAAGAGAAACAGCTTCATTTGGGGTGATCCGTTTAAGCCACACACCATATTGTCTGGGAATATGGGGACCAGGGGTTATTTAGTGGAGGCTGAAAAATGTTAATATTTTATCAGCCACAGAGTAAACAGATAAAGCGGAAACCACTTTATATTTTTCTGAAATGTTAATAATGGGCTGATAATCTCCAAAGCCTGCATACTTCCTGTGATTCAAAAGGGACTGCATGTACTCAACATTCACAGTGTGGACCTGGCACAAGTTATACACCCTCTGCAAGAAAAGATGTCGTTGGTCTGGATCGGAACATGGCACAGAAACCAAAATCTGCTTTCTACAGTTTCTGAATGGAAACTGGAGAACCACAGGGAAGAGCAGACAAGATGGCTGGCAACCCTGGATACCTGCGTGGAGCCTGACCCACACATGTCCTTTGACCTGGCGCCCAGCAGCACTAGTTTGAATCCTAGAAAGACCTGTAAGTGGCTTGGCACCTGTGTAAAGATTATCTTTAATTATCTTTAATTGTTGAATTGTGGAAGGACTTGAAGATTTGGGTCAATCCTGATTCACAATGAGGCCCATATAAAGGGCATCCCACCACACATCCGCTGCAGGACAGTTTTGTGTGTTCCACCTTGGCACTAGGCTACTCCAGGACCTAGGATCAAAGGCCCTGTGCACTGCTGGGCTGGAGCCAACAGGCCAGCTTTGATGATGACTTAGGGTTTGCATCCCACACTTAGCCAAAGAGGGAGGCTAGTCCCTGCCCATGGGAGAAGGCAGAAAATGCACAGATACCATCATACGAATCTGGAGAGCACTTGCTTGGGGAGGACAAAGCTGCAGGTCACCTTTGCCTTGTGCTTAATGACGCTTGGTCTCTACAGTTCCAACATTCTAGCTCCTGAGAGGTCAGATTAGACTTTTCCCAAACATCAGGGCTTATAAGTCAGCGTGGCTTTAGATGTATCTCCTAAAGAGGCTTATGTTGGTGCTTATACGCTCTGGGCTGATCTGAGTTCAGAAATGTAAGATGTGATTCTCTGTACCAAGAATTATTTCCATTTTAGATTATATCAAGCCTCTGCAAACTTATTCAGCTCTTATATCCAGAGTGACTGTATTGAAATCAAAATCAAATTCATGTATTTAGTCCAGATATATCATTTCTCTGGCTTTGTATCTGGGAACCCTGATGCTTTTCTGGCAGAAGTTGAAAGTTTCTGCCATTTACAGACCTGTGCAAAAACTGACAGGTATAAAATTCCTTTCTTGTGCCAACTTAATGCCATTTTTCTTTTGCAATCAAGGATCTAAACACACACACACATATTTTCTATAAGCGTTGCCAAAGCCCGGGGGGGTGTTGCACTCTCCCCTTTCTCCAGGGTTTCACTCAGATTCAGCTTCTTTAAACAAAGGGTAGTGTCATACTGGAAGACTAGAGCCTGAGCAGAACAAACCCTGCAGCCCTAACTGGCAGCACAAGCTGACCTTTCTTTTAGAAAGTTAGACTTTTCCTCAGGTCTTTGCATGCACATCCCTGTATCTTTTTTCAGGATGTACCCATTGCCAAGTGCAACAGATAATAACTACACCTCACTGTATTGATGGCTCTTCCTCCAAATCACAGCTAGATATCCCTCTTCAACTTTCAATAACAGAAACAAAGGAGACTTCCCCTAATTTGTTGGTATATATGGAGCAAATAATATTCCTTGGAGATCACAGTCACCATGTTTTCTTTTTGTTTTCAAATTGAATATAACTCAAATATAAAACTTACGGAGTTTTCCCATGTCTTTTCTTCTAATTCAAATCCAATATTTTCCCAATGCCATTTAGGTTTTATTATGCAGCAGGTACATATTACCAGCAGCAATTTAAATTAAGTTTAAAAAATACTGGACAATTTTTTGTATTACTCACTGAAACTTCTTTTGTAACCAGTGTTTCATAGGTCTTATCAGCAACAGTCATTTGAGTGTTATCTTTTTGTTCTTGCTGCTTTTTCAATGCAAGTTTCATATGAACGGGAAGATCAGGAACCCCAGAGCTCCATTGACTCTTTGCTACTGACGGAGGGAGAGATTCCTCCAGCACCACTCAGAGTTACATAGCTTTGATCAGAAACACTCAGGAGATGCACAGCCCACAAGCCTCGTGTGCATTGAAGCAGGGCAGGGCAGACACATAAACTGATGGTAATGGTCACAGCTCCTCTGTATTAGCCGCCAGCATCTAATCTAGGAAGTCTTTGCATTGCCCCAGTTCACCCCTGCAGATATCACCCACCTGAAAGCAGAGGAGCTGTATCTAGGAGTGAGAGGTGCTATATTCTGCTCCATCCAACCCAGTGAGCCTCGGATTCCTGCATGTGTCTCTGGTCCTCGCTGCCCACTCTCAGCTCCAATCCAGCCTGCCCAAGGCCCTAGTGTCAGGAAAGGAACTGCTCTGAGAGGAGGTCAGGCTACCCCATAAGCCCTGGAGAGAAGGGGAATTGGCTGAAAACACAGCAGTTCTGTTGCAGTATCAGCCCCGGGTAGCTCTTCCGGTGAGCTATGCATGCACAGAGGATGCCTGATGGGATTCCCAGACGTTCTGGCTCCCACTCTTGTCCACAGTTTCAAGTAAACAGTTTGGTACCACTTCCCTTTTCAATTCCTGTTTCCCTTTGCGGGCACATGGGCAAAACAAACTCATATTCCCAAGTCAAATGGGCAAACACAGCCAAATTGATTGTGCCTTAAAATACTGTTTTCTATTCTTTCCCTCCTCCTTTTTTTTCCCTTTCTCTTTGCACGTGTGTTGCTGTTTCCACAGCAGTGACTAAATATTGACATGCAACATTCACTGAACAAGAAAAACAAGCGCATGTATAAATATGAACTGAAACAGAGGGCTTTCCAGTGGCAGGGCTCACTGGTCTGCTCCAAACCAGATGGTAGCAAGAAAGTGCCTAGCACCCGTCACCCCTGCTTGGGGCAGTGGGTCTGCCCAGGCTGTCAATCCACAAAATTCACATCGAGCTGCTGGCAGCACTGTATGTGCTATCACCGTGAATTTGATGCTGGGGATGCTACTGGGATAAACTGATCATCAGGGAAAAGCCTCTCCCCCTTTATCCCTAAGAATCCTTGTGAATAATGTGAATTTACAGTATTTGCAACAGTCTCCATCCATCCGCTTCTCTGCATTCCCCAGCAGGTGTTTTTATTGAGTAACTTTTTAGAAATATAAAGCTCAGCCGAGATGCAACATCTGTTTTTCAGCAAGGTCTTGATTTTTGCACGGTTCTACAGCTGGACTGGAGGCTGAGAGGGTTAAATGACTTGCTCAGGTTCAAAATGTTGGGCAGGGGCTTAGGTGGGATTAGAGTCCAGGATGCTCACAGTTTAGTCCTCGCCTTCTCTAACCACTTCTCAGCCTCATGGCCTCTTTGGGTGCAAGGAGAAATTGTTCATGACATCAGGGTGTGTAATTCTGTAGCTGCACACACCAGCAAATGATTTGCCTAGAAAGAAATGTAATCAATCTCCAGTTAAAATTCAGCTTCATGTTACCCTTGGCATAGGATTCCTAAGAGTTTAGGATCACTGTGATGAGAACAGCTCAGAGAGCAGGAGATCCATTTCATGAAAGATGTCAGGTTTTAAAATTTGGTTTCACTCCAAGCAAAAATGAACACAGAAAATGTTGCAGCTTTCCTCGAAGTCTGTTCTCAGCTTCTCAATGAACTACATAGATTACGTTCCATAAGCCTTTTATTATCTGGCGTAGTTTCCAAACCTTGTCTCATTTAGATACATTTTTGAGTGCATCTCAATTTTTTCCACATCTTTTTGAAGGGTAGGTCCAAGAGCAGGACAGAACATTCTTGCAGTGGTCTCACTAATCCCTCAGGCAAAGATAGTATCATTTTCATTTTCCCTGATAGTCTCTTCTTTATTAGTTCAAATGCTCTTAGCCGTGGTTTTGCACTGGTGTTTTTGGGCTCCCCAGGTCCTTTTAATATTTTTAGGGCTTCACATCTTAGAAAAGGGACCTCCAGTTTTCACACTGGCTGTTTGGTTTTTTCATTTGGTCATATTCACGTGCGTATTCATCAAACAAGCCAGAGCTCCACAGCAGTCTGTGGAGCTGCTGCTCTTCTTCCTTGTTACCAAGTACCACATTCACTTGTGGAGCCACTTATAGGTGTTATCCCTACTTAAGTTTGCATTTCGTTCAATATGCTCGAGGAAGGCACTGGCTAGCATTGGATCAAGTGCGGTGTCTTCTAGGACGCCACCAGAAACAGCCCCATTCCATTGCAGTTCCTCATTTACATCCAGTTTGTGTTCAGTCAGTTCCCTAATTGTAATCAACTTTAGAGATGCTACACTGCTTTGTAGAGTGCTTATGATTTTTATCAGAATGTCTTGCAGACAAACCTTATGCCTTACAGGAAACTCTCTGTATTATATCAACACAAGGATTTTTGTTAATGAAGCTTGTGATTCCATCAAAAACCAATACAATATTAGTTTGACCAAACCTATTTTCCACGACACTATGCTGACTAGCATGAAATATACTACCTTTAAATTCTTCAATGCTTGTATCCAGTATGAGTCTTTTCGCAACTGAACCCAGAATGAATATCAGAATAACTGACTTAATACCACCTCGGGTTTCCCATCTACCCCTGTTCAGATGTTGGCACTATCTGCAATTCTCTTCAGTCTCATGGATTTTCCCTCACGTTCCAAAATTTCCTTAAAACCAACAAGAGCATGTCATACAGCTCCCACTTCTGCTGATCTTAATGCACCTGACTGCTTCCTGTTGAAAGTTCTCCCTGGTTTCTGATGGACCAGAGAGCATGTCATTATCACTGAAAGATATAAATATGCCACTTTTCTTTCTTTTTCAAATTTGGAATATAGATAGGTATTTTTCAGCGCTTCCTGACTGAGGGACTGGTCATACTGGGCTATAATGGGCTTCATTACTTCTGGATACGTTTCTTAGTTTTCCATTGCTAGTCTTACTTCGAAAGGCAGTTTTTAGTTTCCCTCTCACCCAGGGTAAGAGTGATGATGTTAATAACCCTGTTGAACTCCACCCTTAAGCACCATTAACTGGGAGGGGCTTAGTTTCCATTGCAGTTGGTCCTTGAATAGCTTTGATTAAGCATTTGTTTAAGTGCTTAATTAAGATCTGAACGATCTCTTAGCTCCAAAGTGGGACACCAGCAAGTGTTGAACTCTCATGCAGAACGAGTTGCTCCTTTCTGCAGAACTTAATATCCAGTGTCTGTGCACAGTGTGACGTTGTATTATCTGATCTCCACTATGCAAACTCCATCTACGGGTTTTGGGAGAGCCAGGACTCTGTGCTTCAATTGTCTTTACTGAAATAGATCTTAATTTATATAGTAAATACTTACTTTACATGTGCCACTTTGAACTCTTCATTTCAGGTACAGATGCTTGTGAATAAACCTTTTGTCTCACTGCCAGATCTGTGGGTTTAGACAAGTATGAAGGGCTGTAAGTAGGATCTGGCTGATTCACAGAAACATTTGTTTTCATCCAATAACTAATATGGAAGCTCACTATTCAAAATTGGGTTCTGTTGAGTGCAGAGAGTAGTTATCTGTAATAGGAAGTTTTAGGTTTGCCAAGCTAAGGAAGCTATCTCAAGCTTATCTCATCTGTCTGATCATATTTTTCACTGAAAAAGGAATGATTCTCCTTCGTCAGCTCATGCCATGACATGGACATCCACAGAGACTCTGAGCAATGCTCACCAAAGTGAATGGAGAGAGTTATGGCTCGATGCAGTTTGTGATTTTGTTGAACACTGCTATAGGTAGTGCCTGTTGAAAACTTACCCAGGCTTTGCAGAAGTGTAAGCCCTTTGCTTAATCTGCTCCTAAGCAGAACCTTGATGTTACCCAGACAAATCTCTGACTATGGGTTATTTGCAAATGATAGCATGTGATTTGCCACCTTAGGCCAGCATAGCTGTTTTGCTCTGCTCGGCCAGTGGCATTGTTTCAGAAGGGAGGATATCCAGAACTGTTTGCTAATAAAAGTCATCGATAATCATGTGTGTAAAGTTCATTAATTTCCTGACACTTGCCAGTGTTTTCACATTAAGCCAGGGGCTGTCCAAATTCTTGTAAGTAATAAATCACATGCCTCACCCTCCACACAACAGCAGAGCCAAGTTTATTGAATAAAATATTCACACGGTGCCTATTCATCTCCTTGTGGTTAGGACCCATTCAGGTGAGCACAGGCATTCAGCTGGTAGCTGGCGTGCTGTTTGCTGGCTCAGGCGAAGGCAGCTTGGGGTTCCCACTGTTCATATCCTCTGATGCCCAAATGGCAGTGGTTTCCTTGGTGCCTTTGAGAGTGGGTCATGCACAAGGCAGAAAGCAGCCGACAACCAACCTAAAGCTGCTTTCTGTACCTGCCAGGGGTGGATTTAGGCCATTCTTCTTCTTGCAAAGATGCTATCACCAGACCGTTCATCTTGGGCAGTAAGTCCTCTAGTCCTTGTGCGGCTCTGTATTCAAACAAAGCAAACTGCCTGCTGCATCCCGTAAAGCAGACTGTCACAATAAAGATTTAACAAGAATATTAATGTCATTGGCTAGAAAGAAAGATGCTGTCTAAATGATTATTTTCCTTGAGTATTTTAACAGAAGTTTTAGTTCAGCGTGAAGAGCAGCTTTACCTCCTTTTATAAGAATTGGCAGGAAGAGGTAATATTTTAGCTGACGCGTAATCTGTCTTGACTCTATTGCTTTTTTATTGTTTGTCAGAAAGGCCCTGGGGATAAACATTATTTCTTTGTCTGTTTGGGCCCTGGCTTTGTGCCAAGGACACATTTCTCACACCAAGCATGTTTCTGCATACCGGTGGGGGAAAGACTGGGTGAGGACAAATTACCAGCTCTGCACACAGGCCTCTCAGGTGCCATTTACACATCTGTCGAGAGGTCATGGGAGTCAGACAGTGTGAGAGGGAACAGGCTGCAGGGAGCTTCCCAAGCTCCCCTGGAAGTTGTCAGCTGGTGATTTCAGTACGACGTCTCACACCTTGCTCCCAACACTTGTGGCTGAAGAGCTGGAAACCACTCAGCCAGCACAGAGGGAGGCCAGCAAGCCAGACAGATACTCTTGCTGTGTGTATAGATGAGCCCAGACAATGACTTGAGCAATGATTTGCTGATTCAGGTAAAGCAAATTCTCTCACTTGATCTCTTGCAGCATATGATAAAGAAAGAGCTGACTTACGTTCCCAGCAAAGCTCTTGAGCTTTACAGTTTGGAGAGCTCATTTCCCTAGGTGCCAGCTCTGGAGTCAGTTTTCCTGGGATGCCAAACACACGGCAATTGCCTAGCATGTTTGTTATCATCCGCACCTAATAAAACCTTACAATTTTATGCCCTCCTCTGTCCACCATCCTTCTGTCACCTCCTCTGTGAGTTGTTGAGATGTTAAGTCTGTGCCGTTCTGGCCTTTTCAGTCCTTGGGGCTTGTATGGGCAGTCCTCTCTCTTAAACTGAATGTGAACATCCCGAAAGCACAAGGTTTCACATTCAGGAGATTACCATAGCTCTGCTGCTGAAATCCAGCCCAGTTCTCATCTTTCACTGCTCCTACCATGGAGACAGACTGTTTGGCCTGATATGACCAGTGTAAATACTTCTCCTCTATGTGGCAAAAACAGTTGTTCTCACTCTTGCCTCTTGACTTTAAGATGGTTTCTAGCATCTGCTGTGCGCAGCACCATGTTGTGCAGATGCAGGCAGAAATCCCAGAAAACAAGTCCCCAAGAAGGTGTTAACTGCCCAGCCTTCTCTGGAGACACTAGATCTCAGTACAGCAGAAGACCTAGAGCAGAGATCTGATCTTACTGAAATGTGGGATATTAAATGTTGATAGCTGTAGCTGTGGACTCTGCTTTTCAAGAGAACTGAGCATAAAGGAAGCAATGAAGCCAGGGGTTGTCAGTGAAATCATGGGCTTTCAGCCGTATCAGAGGCCCCAGGTATCCATAACCTCTCTAGGTTTCTTCGCCAAGCAGTGAGAGCCTTTTTGTTCAATGAGCTCAACAGAATTCGAAGCAGAGCCGGCCAAGCTATAGGAAATCCTGGCTAGCAACACGCTCTGGAAAAGGAAACAAAAAAGTAAAAGGAAAAGGAAAAACAGTATTAAGGAGAAAGAAGGAGAAGGAGAGGAGCACAGGAGAAAATGGAAGCACTTCCAGGTGCTGAGGTGCCCACCCAGCAGGGAGTTGTCAGGGTCTGAACCACCTATCTCCATGGGATGTTTTTTTGGTTGGTTTTGTCTTCCATCACCTGGAGCACAGCAGCCCAGCCAGCTGCCCCCTCTGTCTCTGCTGCTTTAGAGAGGCTTTATCTCCTGTCTGGCACCTTTGGGTCTTTCCTCTCACCGAAAGGACTGGAGGTCTCATCCAACTTTCCAGTTTGACTCTCAAAGTTTGTCTAGGTTGACAATATGGAGAGATCCTAGAATGCTCCTTCTGCTCTGCAAAGGGATCCAACAGCCCCAGCTGGGTCTTGCTGGGTGGGTAGGGAAGAGAAGGGTGCTCTTTACTCCTGCTGACCTTCCTGAGATGAGCAAGATCGCTATCTTGAAACAGCTGAAAGAATATTCGCTAAGAAAACCAGAGGAGGAAAGATCCCATCTGTCTGTGTATGATTGCTGTTTCTTCACCAAATAAACCCCTGTTTCAAAACTGGCTGCTGACTGTGGATTGCTGGAAGCACTGAACAGCTAACCTGGGATACTCTGCCAGCAGCTACTATGAAACTTGTTGGTCCTAAGGGTGGGATAGTGTTAGTTGGCTTGCTTGGACATAGAATTAAATTGCTTTTTCATATAAAATATATAGTCAAACCCCACTACTTAGGATTGCTGAGGGGCAAAGTGTAGAAGAGAACATGAAGTTCCTTTGGAAATGACTCAGTCTTTTTTTCAGTGTAGGACTTGATGGCATGTCAGTGGCTTGTGAGCTGGACCTTTTCTCCAGACATGAGGACAGAAGGCCCTGGGATATATTCCATAAAACATCATCACCTGAAAACCCTACATAAACTCACAAGAGTCTCAGTGAAGTAAGACATTTCCGGCATCCTTCTGAGTATCTATTTAGTACCAAGAAGGGTTAGGGGATAAAAAAATTCTTCGGTTATTACAAAGCTCACACCCCAGCCATGAATATTTTTCATAGTTTCTGTTCACTCAAATTTTTTTGAAGACATTTAGGGAAGTCCCTCTCTTTTCACAATAGAGACGGCAACAGGTGTTTTATTAGAATGAAGATGAAGAAAAGGGCATGTCTCCTGTGCAGAACCTAACCAGTCTTCCTTCAGACCTGGTTTCAGGTCCTGGCTGTACCACAGACTTCCTGGATGAGTCACAAACTAACCCTGCCCTGTCCTTGTGTGTGTATATGGTGGCTATGGAGTCCAACAGGTCACTGAGGAAGAGAGCTTACATAGCCAGCGTATATGTGATGTCTGCTTAAATCCATCTGTAATCTGGTCAGAGGTCTCTATTTCATGGGCACCCTGTGCTTTACTACACCTTGTAGTAGAAAGCTAGCCTTAGAGCAGTCGACTTTACAAGCTAACAGTGCTGTCAAACAAGAGATCATACATTCCTCATTGAAAGCAGGCAGTGATGAGAGTTAGCAGGAAATGGGCCTTTAGATCAGGGGGTTTCCTTACATTTCTTTTACTACATCATTAAGCTTGCTTCCCCCACATCTGGCATGTTGGGGCCTTCTAATCCTGAAGTCAGCTATAATAGAAAGAATGGAAAAGGAATTGAAATTACAAAGGAAAATATGCTCAAAGGTCCTCCTTTTGTAGGGGTAAAAGCAAGGAGAGTGAAGCAGGAACAGACTTTAATATATTTGTTCTTTCAGGCATGGGTGCAAGTACTGGGCTGTTGTTTTTGTTGAAAGCTCTGGGGGCAAAGGGGTTTTTGTCAATGTTTTACAAGTGTCTGGATGACAGTTTGAAACTGCAACAAGAAATGTGATTCCTGGCTTAGCAGACAGGTTCTGCAAGTCAAGCTTTCTGTTTATTTTAATATTTCAGAGATCCTTCAGTGTGTGTCACATGGACAAAAAGAAAGGGGGGAAACTCCTCCTTCTGCGTGAACACGGCCACAGAATTGTCTTAAAGGTGCCGAGTTCCTGCGAGCCGCATGCCAACACATGCTGTCCACTCCCCAGTCAGACCATCTGAGCAGGGAATTCCTGCTGGGCCAGCTCAGATCCATGTGTACACCTGCCTGTGGACTTGTACTAATGCCATGAGTATGCTCAAGCTAAATAATAAGCTAAAACTAAAGGACATTCAGCTGATAGGTTCTAATCATCTTCCAAGAGAAGTGAGAGAAACCCCTTGCCCAAGACATATAAAACTCTGCTGGCACCAGTTGCACGTAGGAGTAAGAAAGGGTTCTGTACTGGGGGACTTGGGGAGACAAACAGAGAGTCTTCGCCATTTCTAATGTAGGTGATCTCGTGAATCAACTACATAAAGACTCCAGAACCAACTGTAAGAATATGAAAATGTTAACTTCTAGCTCTAAATGCTTCTACCTGTTTCTAATGGCTATAACTTTCAATTGCTGCAAGGACCACAGAGGGTTTGCTGTGGTGACTGAGGCTACAGTATAGAAGAGTGTGTTATCTTAGGGATGTGTTACATGTCTGTGGCGAGGCCATCTTTGCAGTTAATGTTCTCACATGCATGCTTTCTAGAGATGCTCATGAAGGCTGTGATCAGATGGCTGCTACATGGTGGACTGCATAAGCTACATTGGCCAAGCTTTTGCTGTCCAGATCCTTGAACTGTTTTAACAACTGGGAAGGCTTTTGGCTGTAATTTCTCCATATTTATGGTTAAATGATTAGATGAAATTCCTCTGACTTCAAAATGGCTTTTAGAAGTACAGATGACAACTGGGCAGTCAGCTGTTGAGTCTGTATTGCTATCAGAAGTAGGAGAGTATATTTTCTGAGAAACTAGTTGATTTTTGTAAAGAAAGATTTCCCTAGCTCTAAACTAAAGTGGCTCCCTGGCTTTATGCAGTTTCCTGCAGAGCTCCATGTCTCTTTTGCATCCCTCTATTCCTTCCACATCGTGATATCCAGTACACTTTATGCTTCATCACTGGTCTGCTGGGATAGGCTGTGGACTCTTCAAACAAAAGGAAAGGATGTGATGGCAGCCTATGTGCTATAGCTGATGCCATTTGAAATATAAAGGTAAACGAAGGATAGGAAAGTTATGCATCATTCTCAGAGAAGGCCAAAAATGAGGCACAGTCTTCTTACACAGGAAAGATGATCCAGTGAAATTATAATCTAGATTCCTTCATCTTGGCACGTGCATTTGCCATCTCTGACCATCTTGTTGCATCTTGTCTTCTGGGCTCTGAGCAATAGAAGGTGACACAGTGACTCTAAAGGGAAGGAAGGTAGATCTGAGTCAAAGGAAGCACACACATTGTCCCGTCCCCCAGCCAAACCCATTCCTCTATGGCAGTGAGTGATTGAACAGCACTATGATAAGGACAAAGGGGAGTGGCAATGTTTTGAATAGCAAGCGGAAATGTCTTTAGCCTTGATTAATCTGATTGAGTTCCCAGTTTCGAAGGGAACTGGAGGACAGACCTGGGAATTTTAGTCAAACAAGGGAAAAAGGAATCCTGGTTCCCAACAGGTAATTAATTTAATTTTACAGGAATATTGATATTTTGCATCTATAAGTGCTCCTTCATATCCCATAAAAACTTCCCCGGTGAACAGATGGTTTGGTCTTAGAAAAACAAGTAAAAATGTGGTCCATTTGGTTAAAATAAGCCTCCTTACAGAGGGGAATTATAGGACAATAGAGTAGAAATCTGTTAAACACATAATCCATAACCACTGAAAAGCAAGAAGCTAACAGAGCTCTTTGTCCAGTAATCTCTTTATCATTGTGTGCCACACTTTGATACATGAACATCCTTCTGAGAGGCAACCAATGCCTTCATTGGGTTTCCAGGTCTGGGGACGATGTTGAAGTCATTAGATATATCAGTGTTTTTTGTCTGGGCTTCACGGGGAATTTGGGTGGATTGGCACAATGCTGGACAGGTGGCATTCAGCCCTAATTTTTGAACATAGACACGTCTGGGTGGGTCTTGGATTCCCCACAAGTGAGGATTGTGCAGCTGATGTAAAGCCTGGTGTAAACAGTGAAAGATTGTTCTTTGCTGACTATGCCTCCTGGCTGATTTATGGAAGGACAAAGAGAAGTTAACAGATATTACTGTGGCAGGCTCCCCTCCAGAGATAAAGTGGTAGAGGCATCTAGGAAGATCACTAGGAAAGCAGACACAAAGCAGTCATCCCGTGTCCAGGCCATTAAGACTATGACAGACACAAATGAAGTCCTGAGAGAGGCTTGAGGTGTTTTCTAGCTTAAACCAGTCTTGCTCAGTCATAAATGAACTGAAAACTTGGACTACATGACCCAGAGAGGTCCCTTCCAATCCCTACTATTCTGTGATTCTGTGATTCTGTGAAAAGTCCCAGTGGATACAGCACTTCAGGAAAATTAAAATATGAGCCTTCCACATGGGAGTGATGTATTTGGGGTGTGAGGGTGCTCAGAGCATTGGGGTGTGAGCCAGACAGAGATAGGCCTGATAGAACAAACACCTGACAGACCCCAGAAAACAGCTGGGTGGAAAAAGGACAAGTGAGATGCTCCTCCCTCACACCAACTTGGCAACAATTCAAGATCCCCAGCATGATCCCAACCCAAGCACCCGCCAGAGCAGAGTCAGGCATGAGCCTCCAGCAATAGCCAGTCTGCAGCATCTCCTCTCCTCTACACATGAAAACAATCCTGATCATCAACCCGTGGTCATGGGGTCTCTGGCTCTGGAAATTTAAAGGTCTTTTCAAGGTAAGTGGCAAATCCTCAAATAGTCAATGATGTCACCTCAGGTCATGGACACTCAGCCAACAAAAACCCAGGCAACTGCAGATGCATCACAAATCAGGGATTTTTTTTATGGGAAAAATAGGGTCAGGGCTGGAAACAAGGCTGTGTTTTAAGCACTGGGGCAAATGCCAGATAACGATTCAAATGGCTTTTCAGACCTTTCTACTTGCAGTAAGGAGCACCCACTCCCCCTTCTCTCTTCTGCACCAGAAAAATATCCAGCAGTGCCGAGTCAGTAGCTAGGAAATTGCAAGAATAATTCCCATAGCAATGGGAGTTACCAAAGGGCCTACATAAGACCTTTTAAGGATGCAAGAGGATAGTTATTTCCATTGGCAGAAGGAAGGAGGACATGATAAGAAGAAATCTCTTTCTTTTGTGGCAATCAGATCATAGAAATAAATCCTGAAAGATCCACTGGAGACCAGAGTGCTGTAGGACAATAAATGGTCATTTTATATCAAGAACATTAATATTTTCATGTATGAGAAGGTTAGTTACATTTATTGAGTTAGGGCAGAGATAAGTAAACAAGATAGATGGATGGATGCTAGAAACACTCAAAGCATAAAAGTTAACTGCTAATTGCCAGTGTTAGGAAGAACATCTTCCTTTCTATATGAACTATACAGTTCTTTGTTTTTTAATCCCAGAAGAGGATTCTTTCTTCTTCCTTGATGTACAGGTCCTAGTCTGCATCAGAAATAAAGTACTGGATTAGGCAATAAATGGTCTAATTCATACTGTCTAAATAAGTGCTGACTTGGTTGATATATCCAGGTTCGGGGGCAGGGGGTGTTCTTGCTAATGCTTTGGGCATTAGTAACCTAAATGTAAATGATTTCTGTGTTTACAAGCTTTCAGAGGAAAATCCAAATGTACCAAGGAGTCTAGAGCTTAAGATCATATTCTCTTCCCTCAAAGCTATATATCGCTTCTCTCACTTTGCTTGTCTAAGCAAGTGCAATCAGAAGACAAATGCAAAATGAAGAAATAATGGAAAAATCATGGTGAAAACTCCTCAGAAGACCAAGACAATGAAGTCACTGGAGTCTTATCTGCAGCTGTTTTGGGAACATCAGGGCAATTGGGCAAGCCAAGAAACTGCATTCATCTGGAACAAGCAAGGAAAAAGATCTGACAGCTCCCCAAAACAAGGGGCAAGTTAGTCTGGTGTTGCTTATCTCTCTCACACTGAGTCCCCACACGTTCATATTGAAGGTGCTGAGAACCAGCAAATTATTTGCAGACTTCAAAGAAAAGAGTTTTGTACATCGGCTCATAGAAGAGGCTGCCAAGAACAACACTCTAGGTCTGGGATTTACATACATATAAAACCATTTATAACATACCCCCTGCACGGATTAGTAGTCTGTATATGAGTGAATGGGTGACAGGAGAGCAGGTACTACAGCTGGTTCTCATGCCAAGATTCTTCTGATGGTACTATGAAGAATGGGAGGTGTTTTGAGCAAAACTTGGATATCCAAAGAAGATCAAGAGAGGATATTTAAGGTCAGGAGAGAGCATGGGCCCACCTGTGATAGTAGATCAAGCTCAGGGACTTGGCAGCTGGCATGGGTTAGATCAGCCCAAAGGTGGCTCCAGTTTGTGTCAGAACCTGAGCAGTCGCTGCATCCTTCAAGGGCCAGCAGTACGCAAAAGCGATCCAGCCACTTTGTGCTCCAGCTGCCCGGGCTTTGCTGAGCCAGGGACTCTAAGCTGCAGGACCGAGACACACGCTGTCTAGACTGCACGTGCAGGATCACAGGCTCAGATCTGGGAGTTGGATGACAACATTTCATAGAGGCAATATTATATTTTCTCTGTTGCTCAATAGCAATGGCTCCATGTCGGGAGGACCCTTGTGGGGGAGCTGAATTCCTGTGGGGAAGGCTGCCGAGCCGCTTCAGGGGATTTCCCGCAGCGTGTGGGAGCTCAGGAGGCTGCCCAGAGCCCAGGATCCTGCAACCACAGCCCGTCCGTCAGCACATTGCACCATGTGTGATTACAATGGTTTTCACCACCCTTACCCCTTTCCGTCATGTGTTTATAATCACCACCGTTATTCTAGAGCTACAGAGCAGAAGCATCCTATGCAAATCAGGGATGCTGGGGTCAGCTAAGGAATTGGTTACACCCTTTCATTCCAGAAAAACCTGAGCCCTTGGAGGGATGCTCACCATATGCCATAGGAAACGCAAATGCAGTGGAACCTGTAAAGAATCACAGAATCACAGAATCACAGAATAGTAGGGGTTGGAAGGGACCTGTGTGGGTCATCTAGTCCAACCCCCCTGCCGAAGCAGGGTCACCTACAGTAGGCTGCACAGGATCTTGTCCAGGCGG
>Ga0065711_1000715_pt1 | contig 57032 bp, 37 predicted proteins | sample Hoacrofraction12_FD_59098 | JGI IMG/M metagenome (GOLD analysis project Ga0065711, IMG submission 59098) | Hoatzin crop microbial communities from Cojedes, Venezuela - Epithelial fraction 12 v2 (version 2) | ecosystem: Host-associated > Birds > Digestive system > Esophagus > Crop | place...
TGCTTCCCAGCTCCGTTCCCATTTTCCGTGGCAGAGGCTTTCCCAGCGCTTGGCCCAGGGAGGATCCGCCTCAAGGCCGTGCGCTCTCCTCTCCTCTGCCTTCCGCTCCCCGTCCCTGGCCTGCGACAGCTCTGCCTTCAGCCCTTGCCTCTCACCTTCAGCCCAAACCTGCATGGCTGCTCCTGGGGAGAGGACTTCCTTCCCTTCACCCTTCCTCATGTCGTGGGTTCCCAGAGCCACAGAATAGCTGAGCGCACAAGGAGTCCTTCAGGAGTATCTAGACCAACCCCCTGTCTAAGCTGATTCAGCTAGGTCAGGCTGTCCAGACCTGGGTCCCACTGGGTTTTGAGTAGGTCCACAGTGGAGGCTCCACAATCTCTTTGGGCAACAGCTCTTGAGCCTTGCCTTTTGTGGTCTGGACAGCCCCAGCTTTCACTTGTCTCCAGCCAAAATTCTTTTTCCTGCACCTTCCCCTTACTTCTCCAATGCCCTTTCTCTTTCCCTTCCCTCTGCTCTCATGTTGAGCAGGGCAGGGTGGAGTGTGATGCAGGCTGAAGGAATCCCAAACAGCTTGGGTAGAATACTAAATAATGTAGGAGACTACATATGCAGATACTTTATGTACCAACAACAGAAATTAATATTCTGTTCTTAAGTTGTTCTGCTCATAAGGTTACCTGTCTATTATGCATCTCACTAATTTCTAGTTGTTGGGAAGAAGAGTCTGCAACTTTACTTTTGCCCCAGCTCTCATGGAACTGAATTCACTTGTTCATCAAAAAGTAGCTTCTTCTAAGTAGCACAACAGGGAGACAGTGCTACTTCTCCTAATAAGGACACTGGGACCCAACCAGCCAGTCTGGGAAAGTGAAACCCCTTCAGATCTGGAGCACAAGGTTGAAGACTTCCCATTTTACTAGTCATTGTGAAAAAGAAATTGCCTTAAAAATCTGCTTGCAGTGACCTCATGGGAGGAGACCATTAAGAGTATTCTGAAACATGAACGGGATGATGGCACCCACATTGATGGTTTTGAGGACCAAACCTTGTCACAGTTCATGCTTGTAAAGCGCCCTTACCTGTCTGTGGCACAACAATAAAAGGAAATGGCCTCAAGTTGCGCCAGGGGAGGTTTAGATTGGATATTGGGAAAAAGGTCTTCACTGAAAGGGTTGTCAAGCACTGGAACAGGCTGCCCAGGGAAGTGGTTGAGTCTCCACCCCTGGAGGTGTTTAAAAGACCTATAGACATGGCACTCCGGGACATGGTTTAGTGTTGGACTTGGCAGTGTTAGGTTAACAGCTGGACTCGACGATCTTAGGGGTCTTTTCCAATCTAAATGGAGTCTATGATTCTACCCTCCTATGACCAGAAGGTGGCAGCAGGTCAGCACTGAGTCTATCAAGGGTCCCTTCATTAACTGCAGGAGGGTCTCGGTTGTTTCGACGCCATACAAAAGGTAAACTTTGCAGATGTCTGTGCTGCAGGCAGTTATAAGCAGGACACAGGGAAAAAGAAAATGCTTATCTTAAAAGTTCAGTTCCTGTTTCATCTTTCACACACTCTTGGTCTTATCTCAGTAAGAATTTTGCCCTGATTAGCTATGGAGAAATGTACATTGGTTTAAAAGTCAGTAGAGAAAATTTCACACTGCATTCAGTTTCTCTTTGATAACATTCTAGTAATAAACTCCAGTCTCCTAAACTTACTATATTATTGTACTACATCATAGTGTAATTTTAAAATAATTAAGAATTGCGAAGTATAGGATGCGTTTTTAAATATAAAATCTTGCTGGTTTAATTGCTATGTCACAAAAAGTGTGTTTTCTAGTAAATACTACTTTTCAAGTATGTTGCACATTTGTTCACAGGTCCTCTACATATGAGCTTTCTATAGTTGGCATCCAAAGCAACTAAAAGTTATGCATGTGTATGCTACGCTTTTTTCTGAGGCAAACACTGCACTAAACTGCCGATCATTGTAACACAAATCTTGAGTTTGGAATGAATGGCATCTGAATGGAAATACGTATGGAGAGTCATATGAATAAAGAGCGGAACAAGAGATAAAGGCATGGCATTCCTTAATTGGTGCAGAAGGTTGTCATTCAAATAGTCAGAGAACAAGAACAGCAACAATTTAAAGCCATAGAAGATGAAGAGTCAAAGAGCTGAAAAACAGGCTTGAAGCCATAAAATGCTCAAGTAGGAAAGTAAAGAACATTGAGACTCAGCAATTTTTCCTCTAATTTGCAAGGGGCAAGAGAGGATAGTCAGCCAAATGATCTCAGTAAATCTCTACTCATGGAAGATGCAAAAGGCGCAACCAAAATTCAGCTAGTAATGATTAATAATTATTGCAAATCAAGAATAACCTCTAGAGACATAATGAGGACTCAGCAGCTGCTGACACCTCTCCCCTGTGGCACTATTATTTCTTCTCAGCTTACCTGGACACACATGTCTAGGCATTTGTGAATTTGAGAGAATGAGTAAGCGAAACCCATGGCAGAAGGAGCATCAGTTTTAGCTTAAAATAAAAATCACCTTCCCATTCCGGGAGGATTCACATTGAGGTTTCCTACAAAAACCATTGTAGACAACTTAACTTTTTTTTTCACATCTAGGAAACGAGGAACAAAGCGTAATAATTTAAAGCACAACTTCTATCCCATAGGTTTCTCCTGTTTACTTGGATTTTCCCATTTTATCCTACACCACTACAAAGGCTTTCATTTAAAAAAGCTACTCACAATTATGCATGTTTATAAATTAAAATGGATTCTCTCTGGAAGAGAACCAAGAATAACTTACTGCTTGCATCTTCATTCCCTTAATTTTACCTACTTTCTCCTTCATGCTTCTGTGCCTCAGTGCCCAAAATTCTATGCACCAGAAAGGTTCAGAAAGATAGGAAGTCGAGGAAAAGCAAATGTAAATAACAGGAAAAATCTCCCAAAAGCAAAGGTTTACTTGACTATGCAATCATCTTCTGTGTGAAAATAGTGCAAGATCCAGCCTTAAAGGCACTGCAAAGTATTGCAAAATGTAGGAGAACAAATTCCCTCATCTCTTCCAGCTGTGGGGGAAGAAAAGGAAGGACACCAGATAATATTGTGCATTTCATTGTTACTTTCTGTATTTTCTTCTGTCTGAGAGAAAACATGGTCTCAGACTGTGTTTTGCCTTCCTCTTACATCGAGCTATGCAAATGATTGTGGCTTATAGTTCAGTTGGCAAAATGTAGATCCTGCAATGGGATTGTGATATCTCCCCACCAAAACATCAAGCCACCTGGAATTCGTTGCTCCATTTAACAGATTTCTTCTTCAAAACAGGTGCTATTAAGTCACCTGTGTTGGAAAAAGCTCCCCTCTGAGTTGGAAAGTGGACACACATATAAAGAGGTACTTAACCTCAGCAACCAAATTTCCACTGGGAACTCACACCCGAAGGCTGCCATTCCATGAGCAGTTTAAGCCTCTAAAAGCAGTTGCCACTGCCCCTTGTGTGCCACCACAAACGTTTACAAAGCTATGAAGTAAACTGGGTGCTGTACTGGTGAACTGATCCAACCTAGAACTAGCCTGCAAGACTTCACCCTACCCCAAATTGCTCTGTCAGGCTGATGGCAGGGCATATGCGAATACACAAGCTGGCACAGGTGGAGGACATCAGATCAGCTCTGGCCACAGTGCTCAGAGAAATTCCACGTAACTTGCTACCCTTTCTTTCATTTCACTAGAAACATTTTGTTTCTTGAAGGCTACCATAAAGTGACAGAAGAGCAAAATTTATGTCTGCAGCACAGCAAATATTTAGCTATGCAAACATAGCTGAAACAAGCAGTCACAAAAGAACAACGTGCAGTTGTAAAGCAAACCACTGAACAAAGACGGATGCACACTTAGAAGTATAAAATCAGGTCTTCAAGAAAAATAGTCAGAATACTCAAGGAACAACACATCATTCCCTAATATCTTTTCCCTCCAAGAAAAATAGTCAGAATACTCAAGGAACAACACATCATTCCCTAATATCTTTTCCCTCCAGCAGCATCAAAGCCCAGAGTCAGCCTCCAAAATTCAGGGGCAAGGTAACTTGGTCACCTTTCCAAATTAGTCAGCCCCCAGTAATGCTACAGGACAGGTCCATTTGATTTATCTGCAGCACCCAAGCGTTCCTGATACCTTTGCTCCTTCCAGTTCAGCTCGGACTGCAAACTCAGCCTACATCATTGGTAGCGCCCAGTGTTCAACTGCCAGAAAGGCCTGGAGCAACCCAGGCAGGACAAGCCAAGCTCTGCCTCAACACTTCCTGAGAACAGCTCCTTCACACTGGGGCAGTACGTGCACGTCCCCTGCCAGGATTTTCACATTTACATTCAGAAAGCTAGGCAACAAGGACAGCAGTTTCTGGAATACTGAAATGACTGAGAAGCTCAACTCCAATTTAGCAGAAATCCACGTCACTTGCAAATTTCCCTGTTAAAAGTGTGCCAGAATATTAAAACTGGAAAAGTTGCTAGATTATTGCCATATATGTGCTTATTTTTCTCTTTAAATGAACGATCTGATTTTCGGATAGGAAGAAAACCCAGAGCTCGGGAAAGTTGGAAAATCTTTTCCATTTTTCTAAAGGGCAGTGGAGGATGGGAGAAGGTCAATAATAGTAGACTGAAGTCAGTGTTAATGAACTTTTCCATTCACTTAGCATCAAGACAGCAACTCCAGTCAGTCTGATTTTCACAAAGTGGCTGGCACATGCTTCTTCTGCAAGTCCCATTATTGTTCTGACACTGGCTTGGCCCTGGGGCAAAACCAAGCACTCTCTCTCTTCAGAATAATCTTTTAATCCTGATGGTTGAGCAAAGTAAAAAGAGGTTTCTTAGCTGATGTTTCCAGTTGTAACAGACAAATAGTCCCTCATATCTTCAACTTTGTTATGTCCTTCCTCATACAATTAGATTTTGCCATTTTTTCAGAAACTGATTCAAATTTGTGCTATTGGCAAAGAGCATGTCTGAAAAATTTTAGATTGAAATTTTGCAAGAAATGCTGGTCTTCTAATTAATCTTACATGGTACAGAGTAGCTCAAAGGAAACAGAGAGGTTTTGAACCTCTACCTCTGCTCGCTCCTTCGTTTCCATGCATGAACAGATGATTTTACTTAAAACTAGCTATTTTCAGAATGGTGTTTGAATACACGAAAAGTTAGGATGCAATGGATGTGTTGCTAATGAGCATGGCAGACCAACAACGCTTACAGAGATATCAGCCTGCATCTCACACTTTAATTCCTGCCTGAATGAGGTGAGTTTGACTCCAGAATGCCTTCAGAATAGCAGCCTATGATCATCAGGCTTGAAAAACTAAAAGCCAACAGAAACTGGAAGTTTTCTTAAACCTTAGCTTCCAGCTTCAGATCATGTTGTGACTCAGTTCCATCAGTCACTGAGAAAGGAGGTAATTTCTCTAGGATTAAAATATACTAGCACAAGAGGTATGACATGTACGAGCCTGGTACAGACACCGTGTTATTCCATTTTCTGGATCTCAGCAGTTCTTCAAACTCAAAGACTCTGTCAATGTGCCCCACAGTCAAATCCCAGTTCCAATGGGTTAGGAGCAATTTGCAGCAGGAAAACTGCTGCTACACCAAGAACAAAGTTAATATGAGGACGTGAAGCTGGTGGCCTGCTGCAGGTGGTTTACCTATAGCACTATAGTTTCCATGAACTTATGCGAAAGGTGGGACTCGATTACCAATGCTACCTCCCTGTTTTAAAGAAAAAAGGAGGTTGCTGTTTTCAAGATCTAATTTAATACAGTGCATGTCTTCAGAAGGACTAAAGGCACATGAAATGACAAAACTCCTGCTGGACCCACATCTTACCCCCTGCAGGTCATGCTCATTCAGAACCAATAGCTGAATACTGGAGCACCTACCTGTACTGAAGTATCACATATTCACAGCTACACATCTCCTCCCATGTAAACACAAGTGTAGCTCCCACTGCAAGCCCTGGACAGTAAGCATCGTTCAGGCTTCAAACTGCATCCGCCTGAAGGGCAAGCAGCAGAACAGTGGAACAGCCTTCCTTGTCAGATGCTGTTGCTTTAAGACAGTGACAAAGGCAACTCAGATGATTACTGTCGCACATTTCAAAACAGAACATCAAGTATGCCAAATGGGGAAAACCCCAAACCCGTCAGTGCCACAGGTGTTGAAATATATAGAGCAGATCTACAGTCAGCAGAATTAGACAGCACGTAGAGCAGATCTTTCACTTATTTATGCAACACTTACAGTTTTATAAAAGTGGCTATTTTAATCAAAATTTAAAACAGGAGAAAGAATTGCAAACCCAACACCAGATCAATGAGCTGGGTGTTTGAAAACTGGACCTTCTTTCCACCAAGATCGCAGCACTCACCATGTGGCCTATACCCCTGTTGCAGTTACTCTCTAGTTCACAGATCCTTATGTATCTGCATAAAGACAAAACACAAAAAAAGTGTTGCTTGTTTTTTCATCCAACTTTTTATCCAAGAGAAAACTTCAACAATATGGCCAGCAGACCACAAAGTCCTACAGCACAAGGAAACAGCAAGTAGAGACATGGTTACATGAAAGTGTGGCAGAAGGAAAATAAAATGTTAATTATGATTTTTTACTTCTGTGATGTTGAAGAGCCCTCATCATGCAGCAGAACTCAGTATGAAAATACAGAACAAAGTGCATTCCGTTGAACTTTACCACTCAAGCACCATTATTAGATAAAAAGAGTGATTTTTCAGTCTGTAAAGTTTTAATGCTGAAGATTGGTCTTCTCTTCTGCTCAAGGAAATACCTATTAGGCAACTCCCCAACCTACAAAGAAGCATTGGTCTCAGAACTGGGCCACCCCTGTGCTACTTGGGGATTGCCCTGCTGACATTTGCTTTTGGCTCTCGGAGGACAAAGCTATAGTCTGGCAATAATGCAATGCATTAAGAACTGTCTGATACAGCTTATTTTCTGAACACAAACTCATCAGAAACAATTCCCTGTGTTTCTCCTACCTTTCAATTCCATTTTAGAGAGACACCAGCTGAAAAGGCAATTAATTTCATGTGGTCCTATTCAAAGCCTAGCTTGTCTAAAATTGCAAGTGAAGAGCTTAACCAATGCCAGATGTGTTGAAAAGAGATACAGTTACTTGGTGTATAAATACCAGAGCTCAGCTAACCAACGTGCAAGTTCTCTTTCTCCAGCAGGATGAAGAGATCAAACTCCAGAATACAGCTCAGTATCATTAAGTCCCTTGGAAAACACCTTTGCAACATCTTTTTCCTGCATGTGAAACAGATCACAGATGCAGCTTTTACCTAAAACATGCTTTGAATCAGCCTTCAGAACACACATCAGAATCCAAGCTGGCAGAAATGCCAAAGTCGAGAGCATGTTTTAGCATCTGCAGAGAGCTGGTGAGTTGGAAAGAGAATTGTCCACCTTCCCTCAAAATGCTGCAAGGAAGAAAGGCTGTGCTGTAAATAGAGAAGCTAGTTGGCCTGGTTATTACATTTGCATTTTCATGGGACCAAAAGTGTAATAACAAGGCACACAGTCAGGTAGTTCACTTCACCGCTCACTCCTCCCCAGGTGAAGTGTACCCCACAGCAGCTCAGCAGCACAGAGAAACTCTGTTGAATAACTCGTGAGAAGTGGCAAGTTCAACATTGAACTGAAATTTCAAAGCAGAGTGAGCAAAGGCTGCTGCATTCTTCCATCTCCTCTGAGACACATCACTGTCTGAACTCCTAACTCAGCAAGAGAAGAGGGACACCACCTGCAAGAGACAAGAGCTAACATTCAAGGACTGTGCAAGAAGGTTTAATAAAAAATCACCACAAAAAAATACATCATGTGAATTCCAAGTCGGCATCGGCCTGAAAAAAACACATTTGCTGGGAGCAATTCCCACCTGTGAAAAGTGAAAGCAGAGGAGCCGTCCTGCCCCAGGAGGGACCAAATGTCCTTTTAAACAGGCCCAACAGTACAGAGCGAGACGTCAGGAAGAAATGCACAGATGGAAACATTTATTGTCTGACTCAGCTAAGATTATAAATTTCAACAGACTGCAGTAGAGACAAGCTTACACATCAATTTTGTTATTCTAATAATAACATGCTTTTAACCTGCCAGCAGAGTTTAGTGCAGGACTATGAATTAATAACCGGCTGCCTTTGCCTGAGAGTAGCAGACATCTGGGACGCCTTGTGAGAGCCTGCATATGCTTTCAGACACATTTAAGAGGAAGCGCATCAAATAACGAGAAAAATGTGTAAATTGTCTGAGAGGTGATGCTTCCTATCCCACTCACAGCTTCAGAAATTTTGGTCTGTTTAGTTCTCAGACCTACCCTTTTTCACTGAAATGCTCCCTAGCTCCCTCCCTAACATAGATTAAACCAAATCTTACTCACTCCTTGGCTCAGCTTCTCATGCCATGATTTGACAGAGCATTTTCATGTTGAGAATAACATGCTGCTTGCCCGCTGATGCCGGAAAGGTGCATTGTAACTTTGCTAGCATCACCTCTGGGTTTTCACGCTGCTTCAGCCAGCAGAGGCACAAGAGCGAATTTAGGTCTTGCCACAGCAGGGAAATGCATCTGAACTTCTACGCCACCAGCTGATGTCCACCCTGCAAACCCTCTCCTTGGATCTCGTCAGTGACACGGCCACCCCAAGTCAGCCTGCAAAATCCAGTGCTCCCAAATTTTTGGTGGTCCCACTGGGCACTTCACTGCAGCAGCAGGTGTGACACCAGTGTGTCACCATGTGACACCAGTCCCTCTCCTCTCTCTCCTCAGCACATTTCCCTGTTTGTCTCCTTGTCAGCCGTTGTCTTCAGCATTTGTCAGTATTTGCCCTGCTCTGTTTGATGCAGGGACATCTATCCAGTGGCAGCTTTGCATTTAGTTTCCCTCTGCTTCCTGATCGCTCGTCCGTGCGCCTCGTGTCACACCCATGGCCGCCACTCCCGATTCCTGGCAGTCCCAGGACGGCCCAGGACGTCATTTGAAGAGCAGCATCTCCTTAATTACTGGGTAATCATCCCCAGATTATGAAAACTGTAATAATTGTTTATAATGATGTTGCTCCTACACATCTTGTAAGGGTGGTTTGGCACTGTCGTCCAGGAGACCCAGGGGAACGTCTGACGGCTGCAGCATCATCTTCACACCAGCTCTGCTTTGGGCTGTGACTGCAGGGCCCCATTCCCCTCTGCGCACAAGAGGCCCGAGTTATGTGGCTGGACTCGTTCTTGTGTTCCCTCAGGAACTGCTATTTTTATTTCCTCCTATGCAGCCTGAACAAGGGTCAGAAGGCTGCAACACAACAGTGTAATCCAGGATTATAGAGAGCATACCTCTGGTGTTCACAGTAGCATGGGGAAACCACTTCGTGGCTGGTGTCTCTGTGGTGACAAGGGTTTGTTCCTTTAGTTCCAGGATACCCTTTTACTGTCTGACTCTTGCCAGTGGGACAATGAATTCAATACTCTCCTTTTCCATGGCAGCACCAGCCCCCAAGCAGAGTGATTATAGTCTGGAAAGTGACACAGCCCATTTCTAGGGATCTTCAGATGTTCCTTAAGTTGTCGGTGGCCTAAAGCATTTGCTTTCAGTGCTGATCAAACTGTATTCATCACTGAGAGACAGATATAATTTGTTCCTATCAGATTCAGGCATACTGAAAATTAGAGCGATTACTAATCTAACACAGTGAAGGGCTTGGGTCTTGTTTATACAGTTGAAAGAACTTCTACTAAAAATAAAGATGCATACAACAAAACGCAGACTTGGGCCACACCTAGACTTATTTTCCTATTCTTGCTGTTTCTGCAAATGTCTTTCTGAGGTGTTTCTCAGCTACAAAAAAGCTCCTACTTAGTGGCAAGCTGCCTCTAGAGACATGGCTTTCAGCGTAAGGCATCCCTGTGTTCAGTTATGCAGCTACATGTGAGGGTTGTCTAGGAACACTGAATACAAATTCCATTTCAAAGCGTTTCTTTGCTAATTTAAGGAACCTTTTTTTGCATTGTGGCCTTACTTTTAGCAACTCAATAGCTACCAGTGCTAGTAAATTCCTAGGATTTACACTGGTGAATAGAGAAAGACTTGGACACCGATGGCTCTGCTCATCTTCTTTTCCTCTTGGGAAACGACCTGAATTATGAGTTTTCACAGAAGTAGTTTTCATGTAATGTAACATGCTTTTAAGCTCTGTTCATGTCTTCAACATCCTCTTTACTGAAATAATTTCCCTAATCAAACAGTAGACAGAGCCCTCTGCTTGTGCTTGAATCCTTAAATGCACCTTATAATGGAAACTTTGCAAAAGATTCTAAGGGAGGGCAGAATGTGGCAGCCTAACACAGATGAAATTGCTGCAGCTCCTTGCTCCCAGGTGCAACCAGTAGCAAGGCTGAGCATGTTATTCACAGTAGGCACACACACACAAATGCACATACACACCAGAGACGCACAGAGCACTCCCATGAACAGAAGTGGCATCAGCCTCCCTCCTTTCTTCCTCCATGGCTGAGCAGGATAGATGTCCACTAATGTGAAATATATATGCATATGTATATGTACAATGTGGATCCCATCAGCAGCTGGGCTCTTGCAAACCAAAATATTATCAAGTAAGGTAAAACAAATAGACGATGCTCTCCACAGCTTGAATGTGCTACATAAAGACAGATAAAAATCCAAAATTAACTTTGGGACTTAAAATTCACTTTTGATTCATCTCTGGCCTTTGATTCCAGATCTCACAGGCAGAAGGTAGCTTTTTGTTCTTGTAAGAGTGAAAACATCCAGATTCCAACATCTGATGAGTGTCAGCGTTAGGCTGCTGTTGTTACCTAGTGAAGGGAGCTACTTATCAAGTCCTTGCTGCTGTCGTGAATCAGCTGTGGTGCAGCCCAGTGCTCCTCTAACATCAGATCTTAACTACAGGCTGACTGAGAAAGAACATTCTGGTAATTAAAGCTTGGAAATGGGAATCTACTTTACACTTTATATTTGACACATTTTCATCAAGATCCAGGCTCTTGACTGTGTTGTGTTTCACTTTCCCAGTCTACGGGCTGAATTTTTTCTTTTAGACAACAAAAATAGGATGACCTATATTATGCTTTGGAGCTTGCTTGTCTTATCTAAGCATTTCTCACTGACGTCATTGCTGGTTGGTTGCTGTTGGCCACTACCCCACAAGCAGACCCGCAGAGCTCAAATTACTCGGTACGAACTGCAGGTTTTCAGGTTAGCAACCAGGCAGAGTGACTCCAGTGAGGGATGTAAATAGATTCCTCCCACTGCTGCTGAGGAAACTAACCTTCCTGAATATCACACACCATACTCCCATATTTCCTGTGGTAACCAAAGGACAGTCAAAAGGAGACAACACAGTGTCTCTATTGCTAAATACATCCTCTTTAGGGAGGGGTCTCTGATCAGACCACATGATGCTGAATGTCCTGTGTCCACCAACTTAGGGCTCTAGAGCAGATTGGAGTCACTGAACTGCACAGTATGAGCCCCAGGGCTTCTCTGTAAACGCAGAAGTAACATGAGGTCTTTGCTGCAGGCCACAAGGTTGTGTCTCATGTCCTGAGTTGCACAATAGAGGCATCTTAGGGTGACTGCAAGTGCAAAGCCTACTGACAATGCGAAAAGGGGACCTACCACACTCTGGTTCAACCCATCATGACTGTCAGTAGTGCTCCCTGCTATGAATTATCTCCAGAACTCTACCTACGTTGCTTCCTGGCAGGAACAGGTTGGTTCATTCCAAAATAGTTCCCTGTGGTGAATTGACGTCAATGCAGGAGGGACAAACTAGGAACCAGGTCATAGAAGCCAAGTGATCTGATAGTGCAGATAATACCCAGAAGGTGAGGTGTTAGCTGAAGGGGCAGGAGATGACAATGTGAGCTATACCTGTGGCAGCAGTGTTGCAGGAGGGTACACAGGGGTGGAAAGGTCTTAAAACCCTGTCAGGGTTTTGTAGCATCCAAGGTGTTTCTCCTGGAAAATGCAAATTCTTCAAAGGAATGAGCTGCAGGGTATACCCACTCGCTGAGAAAAGTGTTGTGGACACACAAAGTGATTTGAGCTGCAGAGTCTTTGGTCCCTGGTCCCTGCAGGAATGACTGGCCATTTGGGCAGATGAAGGAGGGATGCAGAAGCCTTGTTTTTGCTGTCCAAAGAGTCGCTCATGAGGGCTTCTTCAGTTTCATGTTGCTTACAGATCAGCTCACTCGGAGCTGCCCCTTGCAAATTTACAGTGGGTACCACAGCAGGTGCGTGTGGCGATGGCAGTTGTTTCATATCACCAGGAACAAGTTTTCAGCAGTCTGTAAGCATTTGTTAGATAAAGTAACACACCTGAAAAATATCTTCTACTAAATGGAAGTCTTGGAGTTGCAAGATATATGTTGGAGCCATTACTCATGCATTGCTCAAAAGGCTGGGAAAACCAGGTCTTAAAATACAAACAGGGGTGACATCACTTTATATGGTATCTCTTATGTCTTTAAACTACCGATTCTCCTCAACCTCTGGTAGCCCATAAGACCATATTAACAAGCTCTCAGCTTGTCCATGAGATCATCTAGTCTTTGTAGTATTTTCAATTAGAAGCGTCGTGGTCAAGATGCCTGAATACCTGCACATGGTAGTCCATTTGTCTTTATGATTGCTTGGTAGTGGTTCATTGGACCATACAACTAGGGAGCTGTTGCTCTTAGGTGTCTGTTCCAGCGATTCTAGCTGATGCCGTGGAGTGAAAATGGGAGTCTTTCCTGGCTCATGGACCAACTACAGATTAAATCTGAGCATACTTTGTGCAATGGAGCATACATCTACTGGCAAGGATCATCCCAAAGCAGGAAAAGCAGCAATGTTTTTAGGTCTCAAGCCTGGCTTTCCCATGATTGCAAAATATACCTTTGACTTATACAATTCGAATATTTCCAAGAGGGTGAAAACAAAAGGATCCCATGAAATGGGAAATTGCTGAGCAGGCTAATGTAGGGGCTGCTGTATTGTTCTCTTTTTTTTTAAAAAAAAACAACTAGAGATGAAACCCAAATGACCTCCTTTAACCATAGGGAGTGGAAGGTTATTTAAAATCTGAATCTGGAGGGAACTGATTCTGATTCATTTTCTTTGTAACAGAATCCAAAATTTGAGACACTGACATTTCAAAAAGGAGGGTCTCAAATCTGTTTCTTTATGTTAATTCAATTACTGTTTGCCTTTTTTAAAACCCTGTGTATCAGTCTGCCTATCTCCACCTAAAGTAGCAGAGCAATATGAATTAGGGATCAAGGAAAGTGACAAAGACAGGAAAACTTTTCTACTGAAGGAAAAATTATTTTTACAGTTTAAAAGACTCCCTGACACATGTTTTCACCCCTTGTGATCAAGTGAAATACATATTCGTGGCCCTTAAGGCAAAGGTCTGTAATAACCAAATCTGAAGTTAAATCAGCATGTCATTAGTTCAAGATTTTGAGCTAATTAAGAATGGCCGCAATATAATTACTGCATCAGAATTATATTGTCCATAGATTGTTGGGTATTTTATTTTCTGAGAAATTAAATTTTTATATAAAATGGTTCATTTAAATAGAGTAATATTTAATACTTATTAGATTAACTAAAATAATGGGGTAGAATATTTACTGTTTGTACTGCTGCTGTACTTCTTGACCTCATCTTCTGTCCTTCTCATTACATTTTCCTGTGGATTCTCCGGCAGGCTTCCTACTCCTGTTGTTTTTGAAGAAAGATTGACTACTAGTTTTGATTGCCTTTGCTAGTCTTTTTACAGACGTTTTTGGTATGCATTGCTATGTTTGTGTCCTCCTATTTTCATCATTTAGATGCAGCAGGCATTTTCAAGGATGTCTATATACATTATACTTTTTAGATCAAGAAAAATGAATGGTATTATTTCAAGAGTTTCATGCCATATGATGTTGTAATACTTCATTTTTCATAAGCAGGACTAAAATGTGTTTCAGAAAGATGATATTGACACCATACTGGTCAGTTTACTATCAGTTTATCTGTAACAAAGATCTTGCAGGGACTTAACAGTGTGCATTTTACTCTTCTCGATATAACAGTGTTACAATGCTTAACATTACCTGATCTTTATTATTAAAGAAAATGAACAAAATCAGAAAAACTTTCCATCCATTCAGCATGAAATGATACAGCACACTCTACCAACTGCACTATGAGCTGCGTGTTGCCAGCAAACATCCCGAGAAATACAATCACTTGCAAACCTAAAAGCTTGAAGGTGGGGATATGCCTTGGAAAAATGGAAGGCTGTGTAGGCAAATTCATTCAAAGTATCCAGACTCTGAGACATATACAATACTATTTAGAGATATGTTGGCTTTTTAAAAGAAAATGTTTTGTCAGAGTGAGTTTGTTAAATGTGTTGTGGGTAAGCGTTTCTCGGATTACGATACTATTTCCTGAGACAATCACAGGTTAGTAAATAGCCTGAGACTGTTAATGAGGGTATTTGTGTAAGTGAAACGGAAGCTGGGGCTCTGGCTCCACATCTACCCATTTTAGAGAAAGAAATCGGACAATAAAACACGTATTGTAGTGTAGGGTGGATTGTTTGTACTTCATCTCAGGTGAAGTCATGACTTAGACAGTACTCTCAGTCCTGAAGTGTTGTGCAAATGTAAAGTGGAGCCACAGAAGAGAAGCAAGTAATTATGCATTACTCAATCTTCTGGAAAATCCAAGATTTCACTGCTGAAAGCTGCTCATATTGCCACTGAACGTCCTGCTATTTCTCCGACGTAATTGAAAACAGGCACGACTTATGTCTGTATTGACTGAGAATTCCAATGTTCTAACTCCACGTTCAGACTACACAGTGTTCTGCATGGCAAATGGACATTCTTTGATGTTTTTATTTTCTAATTTGTGACTACATGTGGTGTCTAGATTCTGCACATACAGCTATGCTGGGCATTTTGGGACAGCATAGGGACATCTGAGATGCTCTATGCAAGCTAGCTGGGGTGTCGGAGTTGGGCTAGTCACAACCTCACAGAATTCTCTGTTGTGAGTGCAGTGTACGTGCAAAATACTGAACTTAACTGATCCCAGAAAGTGAGTGGGATCAATATTGAGAAACTTTACATTGCCCTGCTGTATATTTGTGTCCAGTGTAAAAGAGAAGAAACGGATGGGTGCATGTAATGGGTTAAAATGGATTGGCAAATTCAGCTTTATTTGAAAGAAAATTAACTTCTGAAACACGTGTGTTTCCAATGCAACTGTAGCAATCATCCCTCTGACTCATCTAGAGAAAGAATGGAGAAAAAAATGTATGTGTATATGAAATTTCTTCATAAGAGAGAGCAAATGCAGTAACTTTCTGAAGTCAGTACTGAATGAGTCAAAGACATTTTGACTCTCTGCTGTCCAAAGAGCATGCAACATGACTTTACTTTGAAAACCAAGTATATATGTGATACTGAAGTCTGTATTTACATTGTTTTGGTCTTGAAGTGCATTTGGCACTGTTCCTCATTTCATCAATTTTCTAGCTAAACTGTGATCTCCAGTTACATCCTTCCTTATGCCAACGCAAAGTAGCACCAGTCCAAGATCAACAGATTGGTTTATATGACATCCGGCATCAAGGTACCTTCCATGTTTCTGTCTTCTAACATCTGCTCTTCGTGCTTCCAGATGATTAATCTCCCTCTGCTCCTAGCTTCTTAATCACAGAACCCAAAACTTCTTTTTTCCTCCTACTAGAGACAACTGGAATAATTTCTCCATTGCACTGTGGTCTTCTTAAGAATTATCTCTGATGTAGTAGTGATGTGCATAAAGATCTGAGCTTACTTTTTTTAATCACAACATTGCTACAGTAAAAAAATGTCCTCTGGGATCAGTAATTTCACTAAAGTAATAAATTCAATAGCTGGTTTTCCAGAGAAACGTGTGCTCTTTAACTGATCTGAACATAATATCTTCTAAGATTCCAGTTTTTCAAATGCTTTATCTTTTTATTTTCCACGTCTGTGTATCAACAAGAAAGCTCTCTTGCATTCATGCTAAAGGCCTACTGCACTTAAATACAGGATGGTCTTCTGGAGCAATTTGCACCAGGGCCCTAGAACTGATATTTCCTCTCGCTCCTTAATTCTTTTTTGCCTGTTACTTAGTACCTCTCTGAAGTAAGACATGGGGTCTGAAGTATTTCAAAGCTGCAAATACAAACACGTCTGAGACATATTCTTAGCTGCCTTCTGCCCTCATTACAGCTAATGCAGAAACTTTCTTCACAATGTGATCATCCTGTTTGCACACCACCCACCTGCCGTGCAGCATTGTCATTTTAATGTCAGGTCATTCTGTGGAGCTTTATGCAATATTTCTCACTAGTAACTCAGTGGAAATAGACAGTAGCTCCAGCAGCGGCTGGGGCAGTTTTCGTTGCATCCTAACTTGGTCATCAGAAAGCTGCTGGGAAAGATAGGTGGGTAAGCTGGTTAGGCAGGGGTAGTTTAGGGTATCGCCTGTGCTGATGTAAAGAATAGTATATGGCTGGATCATCAGAAAGAACCTATTATATCATGAAAAGTGAAATTGACAGAACCTGTCTTTCAACAGTCCCACATCAATTTGTACCACATCGCTACAATAGTCCTCATTTCCTTCTCCTACCCCTTACCACAGACATAACTTCAGGCCCACTCCACATTGTCTAACACCTTTTTTCAGTGCCTGTAGCTCTCTTTCATGTCTCTAATTACTCCTACAGTATATTCAGCTTCCTCTTCCCATTCATCACCTTTTTGGCTGAGGAAGATGAAGAGAAAGGGAAATTGACTGTTACTTCCCCTAGGCTGCAGTTACACACATGTTGATGGGCTACCGTATTTCAGTTGGTTCCTTTTTTTCTTTTCCTGTGTAAGAGTGTGAATGCAGTTCCCCACTACTACAGATTTTTTAAGTGTCCTGTGTTCAGGATATATTACCAAGAGTGTAGCTAGCACATCAAGGAGATCGATTCTTCCCCTTTATTCAGCAGTTTTGAGATCACAGCTGAAGTTCTGTGTCCAGATTTGGCTCCCCAGTAGAAAAAAGGCATTGGCAGACTGGAGGGAGTCCAGTGGAATGTCACTGGAATGGTCAGTGGCTGGAACAAACCCACGAAAAGAAACTAAGACAGACTCATTTATTCAGCCTGGAGAAATAAAGGCTAAAAGAGGGCATAACTGCAGTCTTCCACTACGTAAAGTGGGATTATAGAGAAGACAGAAACATATTCCTCTCAGTGGTACACGGTGAAAGGAGAAGAAATAACAGACACAAGTTATAGTATGGGAAACTGTGATTTAAGGAAAAAAATACTTCACAACATGGTTGGTTAAGCATGGGAGCCAATGTCCAGAGATGATGTAGACGCTACATCCTTGGAGATATTAAAAACATGACTGGACAAGCTTTGAAGCTAGCCCTGCTTAAAAGGAGAGATTCAGGAGGTCCCTTTCTATCTAAATTATTCCATGACTGTATATCTTGGATTCTGAAACTTCTCCTCAGTCAGATTTACTTAAAATTCACCAGCAGGCTTACAAGTGATTTGATGGGGGGAGCAGGGATGGGGGGAAAAAGCGGACTGACGGAGAGATGAGTGAACAAACGAAGTAACGCTGTGAGATTCCTTTCCCTAGAGATGTGCGCGTCCTGACCACTGGCAGAAATGGTAGACAACTAGCCAACACCACTACTTGCTGAATGTAACTGTGTGCAGTAAGAAATCCAGATCACAACTAGGAGTTTCATTCTGTGCCATATTGAATGCAGATAGTCTGACGCTGTATTATTACTGCCCAGGCCCCTATGCGGGCATACAATAGCACTCTGTCACGATTACTTCTGTTTTGTGAGAAGTGTCTATGGGACCTCCACAGAACAAAGAAATACTTAAGCAGTGGCAAATACTAACAGGTTGAGACATTAAGGAAGCTTCAGCCAATGACACAATAATCAGCGATGTAAACTTTAATAAAACATTCAGATGGACAGGAACCGGTTTGGCTTGAAATACTTCACAAAGCTATGAGACATAAGAGAGCTTTCCTAAGCTATTGTATGAGAGAGTTCAAGGAGTGTGAGAACAAGCACAAGTGAGGAAGATGAATCTATGCAAATTTTATGTAGATATCTTGTGTTAGACTATGATTTAAGCCGTGGAGGAGGAGCACCATCTCAGGCCAATTTAAAAGCCAGAAGACAGGCTGTCTACTTGAGATCAGTCTCTCGTCTTTTTTCTTCACAGACAGAGATGTGGGCAAGGATTCTTCTGAGTATTGTCTCCTTGAACTGGATTGCCACAGTGTCATCTGAACCGTAAGTGATCATACCTTCTGCGTTTTTATGACAAAATATTTTATTATATTTTTATTATATTTCCCAGCAGTTAATTTCTTCTGGGACATTGCTATATAATGAACTGGAGGTTTCAGACCTAGGTTCTGAAATGTGTCTGCAATGAAAGTAGATGACATAGAAGGATGATTTGGAATGATGTTCTCCGTCATAAAACTACTATAAAATCTGATTCGAATGACAGAAACCTAGAAATGGAGTAGATGAATTCTGAAGTGCATGGGTAAACTGGAGAGGAGATTCAAGAGTAGACTAGCAAATAATACTAATGAGCAGGATTGACATGCATCAGCAGTACACAGAAAGCATAGTCTATGAGGAGGTGCTGCAGGACAGATAATGGCTGGTACTAGGGACTATGCTGAACGGCAATCCTAGTATTAGTATTAATATTAGTGTTAGCGTTCTTGTTAGCGCTAGCATTAGCATTAGGATTATCATTATCATTAGCATGAGCATTAGTATTAGTTTTACACCTGCTGTGCTGTCACGTCTTATACAGCACTCTAAATGCACATGGCTTTATCCAAACAGAAGATATCAGCCACAATTTTCAAAAACACACCAACTTTAGAGCTTGAATTTCCTTCTCAACAATTCTAAAGGAAAACACTGTGAAAGTCAGAGGGCTTAGCTTTCTCAGATACCGTGTTGGTTTTAATCATCTTACTTTTGGTTTTTTAATATCGTGCACTCTGAACTGGGCAAGTGAAAATAACAATAAAGACAATGAGAGTAAGAAAAGCTGTGGGAGAAGAAAAAGGAGAGGATCATATCACCAAGGAAAGATTGTGCAATTCATGTTGTGGTGCAGAACCAACTCACCAGTTCTGCTATACATTTTTTGAAAAGACCAGTATGGGCAGCAGAGAATGGGAGGCCAGCAACAGAAACTTAACCAAATATAGCAAATCTAAAGGAATGCTTTTAATTCCTTTAGAATCTGGAAGGAAGAATCTGGGGAAGCAAGGCTGCTGCAGTTATAGAATGTAGGATAATTTAAAAAGCCCAATGGAAGAAAGAAGCAAAGGAAGCAACACAGGGAGAGGCAAGGAAACAGAATAGAGCATGCAGGTTAGACTGAGCATTCCCTGGAATCTTCTGCAAAATGGAAAAGCAGGATCATTTCTTGTGCATTATGGTGAAAGACTTAGATATGTCAGTTCTTATCTGGAGGGAGAGATATTCAGAGAAAAAGAAATTAAAAAGGTGTTGCAACCATTAACTAGTATTTTTGCCATTGATCTCAAAAAGAAACTAAATATCATTCCTTCTTATGGGAGGTTCCAGAGGTTTAGGTACACCTATAGGTTATGGGAGGAGAAATGCAGCTATGCTTGTCAGGTGTTTAAACACTTAAGTAATTGGAGCTGTCCTAGTACCTGGAATGGAAAGATGCAGTACCATGCTGGGTAAGAGACTGTGCAGAACGATGACAGTCTTTCAGCTTAGAAAGAACTGTGAGGGACAAAGAATTGTATTCTGTACTTTCTTAGCAAATTATTAAAAATTAATTGGAAGAAATTGAAATCCTTCCACTGGTTTGAGCAAGACTTGGACAATGTCTTCCTTCACATGTGTGGCATTTCTGTGGTATTTTCCTCTCCTGTTTGCTCTGACCTCCCACCATGACTGAACTCTCTGATCTGGTCTTGCCTTCTTACAGTCAATATGTACTGCTGGTCCCAACGGTCGTACGGAGCGACTCTCCACAGACCGCTTGTGTGCAGTTCCACAGCCTCAGTGAACCTCTGTCCCTGAGCATTGTCCTGCAATATGGCAATATCCAGGAGACTCTCTTTGAGGAATCCGTGACAAAGAATAATTTCTTCAGGTGCTGGGAGTTCAAGGTATTTTCTCTTCTGAGACTGCTGAAGAGGGTGTAGCTTAAAACCTTAGTACCTGGTGGCAGATTATGGGACTTCCACTGCAGAAATTCCCTGACACCATCTCACTGGCAAAGATGGGGCTTCTCATGACTTTGCACAAGCTATTTATGACTCACTTGATGGTCAGTATCTTACTCAAGAATTCTGGGCATCAGGGGACCTCAACATCTCTCATTTACCACTTTTCCTCTTTTTTTTTTTCTCTCCAGGTTCCTCCTGCTACTTCTGACCCCGTGGCATTCATTTCCTTCTCTGCCAAAGGCAACACAGTCAACTTAGCTGAGAGAAGATCAGTGGCAATTGAGAATGTGGATAATGCTGTCTTGGTCCAGACGGACAAACCCATCTACAAGCCAGGGCAAGAAGGTGGCTGGGGAGTTTGAGTCAGCTAGTGAACTGGGAAACTGAGGGCAAGGGTGGGTCTAGAATGACAAGGACTTCATCTTGTGGAGGAAAAAACCATGGACTGTGACAGCCATGAGCAATCCTTCAGATAGTGTATAATTGTCATCTGAGAATGGGCTCATCAGAAGTCAGTAAAAAATAGAACCGATTCACAAAATTGAAACAAATGAGTAGAGTTCATGTGTCTTTAATGAGTTAATTGCATCTACAGGATCTTGAGTTCTGACAGATTTACTGAGGTCAGTCACATAAAGTTTCCTTAAAAATACAGAAAATAATAGGTTAAGCTTGGAATTCATGAAATTAATATAAAAATAAAGTAAGCATGTCATTTCCTGTCAACAGCTCTTTCTACTTAACTGTTAATCTAATTCACGGTGCTGATTCCATCACAATATTTAAAGTACTAGCTGTGGTATAGTTAGTTATCTCTTTGGTATAATTATACTTCAGTGCTGCACAGGGTTTGCACTTAAAATAAAGACAAATTCTTCCTTCTCTTTGATTTTTTAATTGAATTGGTTTGTATAAACAGTTTTTTAGGAAACACTCCAAGGAACTGAGTCCTTCAAGAAGAAATAAAGGCAGTAGAGAGTATTTGTATTTACCTGAGAGGTTACTTTAGTCCCAGTGGGTCAGAATTGAAACCATTTTAGCTGGCAAGTTTATTTTGGTTTTCTTTTTCAGTGTCTAAGATAATCAAATTCTTTCTAGTTCTCTGGGGACTCTTTAGTTCTCCCTAAAAGCCTTGGGCAAGCTTTGTTTCAGTTGTACGTTGAAAGTAGCTTACCAATGCTGAAGTGAGTGATCCTTTTTTGTCCTAAATCTTTTGCAGTGATGTTTCGTGTAGTCGCTTTGGACAGCCAGTTCAGACCTGTTCAGGAGACCGTAAGTATGAGCGATACTCAAGATTTTTGAAGCACCCCCTTGGGGTACCTGTTCACTGAGACTCATTCACTTAGATATTTAATAAAAAGGGCCTGGGATGGGTCTTTTGATGTTTTTGGAGAACTGCTGTAACTCCTTAACTTCCCTTGCCTGCCTTTATTGAGGGCAAAGGGTCTGAAAGCACTCCTGGAAATCTGTCACAGTGTTCAGTTTTTATAGTCACTTCACCTGCCCCAGATATGTAGAAAGAGACTGGATGTTTTCTGTAGAAAAGATAAATTCACAAATGGGTTAGCCCATTAAAATTATATTTTTAATTACAGACATGGGTTTCAAATGATTTGCCTGACCCAGTCTTCTGTATCCAGAGAAAACTGTTCACAGCCTCCTTTATGCTCTAGTATGTTTCAAGCTCCGCAATTAATTTCTTGATGTTTTGACAATTTTCCTTCCCCCCCCTCTTTTTTTCCTCTTCTAGTATCCCCAAATCATCATTGAGGTAAGAGATGCAACACATCATAAAAGAACAAGTCACTTTGGAAAGGCTATGTATGCTTCATCATTCCCCACAGCATCAAAAGCTGAGGGAGACTCACCCAAAGGACACCGCCTAAAGCTGATGGACTTGAGGTTGAACAGTGGCAGTACGCATAATCAAACACTAGAGGGGAAGAAATCAGCAGAACTGGAAATGTTAGTCAGAGACAGCATGGGGTTGCTGCTGTGTCTTTTTATTCGGATTCAAACAAGAGCGCTCCGTGTAGTCTTGCTTTTGTAAAACTACAGTAAATGGGCTGGTGAAATAGCATCACTCTCATACAGGAATAAGAATAGTAACTTTCTGAAATGTCATGTTCTGCTGGGGGACAGGGTAACAATGAATCTGTCTTCTACTGCATTTCACATCACTAGTTCTCAAAGCACTTCCTAAAGGAGGCCAGCATAATATTCCCATCTTACAGAAGGAGTTGAGTCAAAAAGACTTTTGCTAGAAAAGCTACAGCTAAGCAACCTGAGTCTCAATCATCTGCTCTTCCTGGATTATCTCAGATCATTTGGCAGTGTAGCTAATTTCCAATTAAACATAAACTTGGGCTTGTTTAATGCACAAATATATCTGGAAAAGTAATGGGAAGTCAGAGCACATGTCATCAGCCCAAACTCACATTTAGACTGTGATGCACTTAGCCAATATGCCTGAATACAAAACTTCAAACAAGGCAAAAAGACAGGAAACAGGGTGAAAGGGATTTTGGTACATGTCTTTTGCCCACTCTCCAGGATCCAGAGCGAAACAAGATCTTCCAGTGGTTGGAGGTAACATCTAAACATGGAATTGTCCAGCTCTCCTTTCCACTAATCTCAGAGCCTATGCTGGGGTCCTACCATATCATTGTGGAAAAGAAATCAGGTGAAAAACTGTACCAGTTATTCAGCGTGGAGGAATATGGTAAGCAATGGCTTTGAACTGCCCTGCATTAGCGATGAGGCTGGGTCTGCCCAAGTCAGATAGGAGCTGCTAGTGCAGAGTTTCAGTGTTTTGAATTCTCCACTTCATGTCTGAGAAAGAAAGAGACGGAGAGAGCTGGGTGGAGAAAGTGAAGGCAAAAAGGGAAAAAAGAAGTGCTGAGCAAGGCAGCATTTTTCAGGAAGTACGTTAGGAGTCTAATTCTTTTCTGGGCTTGGCACAAAGTCACAGTGTGATTTTGGACTCCCCAGCCTCTCACTTAGGCCTTATACTCTCCGTCTGTTCAAAGTCAAAATGAATGAGTCAGGTATGTTCTGATTTGTGAAGAGCATCACCATGTGAAGTGTGCTAGGCTAAAATATGCAGTAGAAATCTGAAGGTATTACCTATCAGACAGATTAAATAACAGGTACCAGATTGTTATTGGGGGAAGCTGGCTAGCCAGTGGAAGTGCAAGACGGAGAACAGTGGGTAATGCAGATGCCAAAGCCCTCATAGGGATCTGCTTACTCTCTGGAATGGGCTATATCAAGGGAGTTGCTGTATTTGTTTTGATTTTACAAGTTTTCTCATCTTTTAGTGGCAGGTTTTCTTTAGTAGTCCCCAGAGAAGGCTTGGACATCTCCTAGTTGTTTGGGTCTTTCGTAGGGTCAATAAAGCACCTTTCCTGCTTAACTGTCAGAGTACTTTCATATATTCCAGTGTTCTGCGTACAGGTGAATGAGAAAAAGGCCTTTTCCAGCTACATTGTCATGATTGTTGGTAACCTGGGAGAAAGGAGTAGCTGAAAAGCTGGAGTGACATTGACCTGTTTGATTTCACTATTTCACTGAATCTGTTGCCTTTCTGCTTCAATGGGGCTGGATTGCGTAACAGCTTCTGTTCTCCAGCACCTAAGTTGTTTGAGACATCAGCAATACTCTCACCTCTCTCCTGAAGAAAATGTATAGCAAATTAATGTATTTTATCACAATTCTTAATGTGGCTGTTATCATTATTAGTATGATTATTATTGCATTTTCAACAAGTTATTCATCTTACCACTAAGGTTATTTTTTCTCTGATAATAGCCTGCAGCCAGTTCCAAGGTAGACTTTTCTCTGCACCATTTCCTGCCCCTTGTTGGTGAAAATGCCTTTACCAACTGTTTTTTTAATGTCTTACACACACATCTGCCTATGGCATACAGCTGCTGATCTGTCATACTCACGTTGCATTCCCAGTGCTGCCGAAATTTGAAGTGACAACCAGCGTGCCAAATCGCATCTCTTTCTTTGATGAAGAACTCAGGGTGAATGTTTGTGCTTCGTAAGTATCAGAGCTGAGAACGATACATTTGCGCACAAGAAACACGGTATAGTGGATGGTGTGCCGTGCTGGAAAGCAGGGATCCTGCTGCTGATTTGGAGTACGGGTTAGAGCGATTCCTTTAGCTATGATTTCTATGGCATGAAATATGATAACTCTCCTCTTGCTATACAGCAGTATTAGAACTGGGAAAGTTTGTGTGTGTCCAACACTTTGAAGGTATCAAGTGGTACATGCTCACTAGCCGCTGGTTTATATTATTATAGAAAATGAGAGAAATAGTACAGGAGAGTCTGTCATTAACATTGCTGTTTGTGACAGTGCTGAAGGGCAGGGTGGCATGAGCTAAAGGGGTGAACAGCGATCTTTATGCAGCATGTCCTCCTTTGTGTAAGGCATTAATGAGGAAAAAGCAGGCAGAAGAGAATGATATCCCAAACCTGAGCCCAGCACCACTTTCCAGCTTCAGACCTTGAAGAATGATCACATCCAGACAATGGAAAAGCAGGCTTTTTTAACAACATGCCAGAAAAGCTTAAAAATAGTTGAAAGGAATTCTGCTAGGGCTAACTGGCTCTAATTCCCAGCTGCTCTTCTGGCCGTGATCTGGGCAGTCCTGAGGGGTTTAGAGTCTGCGTTGCTCTGCAGTGTTTGCAGGTTTCATTTAAGTCCACGTGATTGGATTCTTGTGTCTCTTCCTCTCCTAGGTACACTTATGGCCAACCGGTGCAAGGGAATGTCCAAATCAATGTGTGTCAGCAGCGCTTTTATCGTCCACGGTGTGAGCAAAACCAGAAAGAAATCTGTGAAGCTGTCACTGGACTGGTATGATACAGGGCAAGGCCTTTCTTCCCAGTCAGCTTTACTACCCAACATGTAGCACAGTGTTTGGTGGCCTCGTTCATTTCCTGGGGAACACCACAGAGACAATCCCAGAGGAATGCTTTTTCTCACAATCTCACAGGAAATGCTGAAAGACCTTGAAGGTAGTTTTTACCAACGACCTTATTAGGAGACTTTGTTTTTTCCCTCAGAAAGAGTCAGTGGGAGGGAAGGAAACTTACAAAACTATAAACTTGTGATCATTCCTAAAACACTGGAGCTGTGTTCTTGCCAAGTGTAATCAGCAGATCTGTCCTGGGAATCTTTGAGGACACTTAATATTAAACTACTGATTAATTTCTCCACTAGATCAGACTCACAGTGCTCTGGTCATAGAGCTCAGGCATCATGAAAGATTTGTTTGAAAAGGAATGCGAGCATAGAGAGGACTAGGGGGAATGAAGAGAGAGGTTTCCAGGTGCAAGGGTAGATGACATTGAAACAACGAGCTGAGAAGGCACCCAGGGAGTGAGAAAGGTAAGGTAGGAGGGGAGCGAATAGAAGGTAGGAGCTGAAGATGTGAGCAGAGGCATGAAGCTCTTTAGAGACCCACTAATACAGATTCAGGAGAAATTTTCCAAACTTGGAGAAAAATGAGCTTTCCCCTTTGTGCTCCTTTTTCAGCTGGGGAAGGATGGCTGCCTCAACACCGTCATCTCCATCAAAACATTCCAGCTCTACCGCAGCTATGCTAGCATGTATACCAGCCTCAATGTAGAAAGCACCGTCACTGAAAATGGGACAGGTAACACCAAGTGGAGGTCGGGAGTAGCTGATTAACGCTAATAGGTCATACTTTCTGAGAGGAATCTCCTGGATCCTGATCTGTGCAGCAAACAACAAACGATCACCATTTTCTCTGTGTAGCTCTCCCTCCAGAGCATCTCTGCTCCATACAGCTTTTCAAAAGAAGCAGTTTTCTGCCCTTGTCTGATTTCTGTTTCCTGCTCTTTATACTGTGTGTGTCTCACAGGTATCCAGATGAAAGGCTATGACTATGTTGCAGTCAATCAAGAAAATGACAGAGTGATGTTCCAGAATATGGATTTCTATTACAAGAGAGGAATTCCTTACTCTGGTGAGGTGGGTACCTGAGAGGATACATTTAAATCAAAACTCCCTGAGGTCCAGCGTGATGATCTCTGTGTTGTCCCCTTTATGGATGTCCCCTAACACTGTGCTGACGACTTCCCATGCTAATGTTGCGTAACAGTGACTGCTGCATAGTTCTCTCATTACGTTGGACACTCCTGGAGGAAAGAAAATGATATTATGCCTGGAGTGTTAGGTGCCATAATTAGAGAATGCCTAAAAGGTAGGTGAAAGGCCATAGGAGTGGAGAAGAAGAGTCTGCAAGAAACTACTTCAGCAACAGCTGTGCCTAAACCCGAGGTAGAATTTACCCTGCGTTGCATCACACAGTCCCAGAGATTTTTATTTACAGAATAGGTTTTGGAGCACATTCCAAATCCTTACCAGCCTGCACACACGGGATAAGCCCAGGCACAGGAAGGAGGATGAACCATATAGCACTATCCCAGTGTGTATGCACAGATGCCCAGCAGCTGGGAGGTGTTACTGAGCTCCACAGGTTACCTGTGGCCAGAAAGTCATCTGGTTGCTGTAAGTTTGTTGATCAGTGCACTCCAAAGAGTATGTGCTCTGGAGTCCCTTTGTTTCTGTTTGCTCGGGAATGGAGAGAATGAGGTAAGAATTTAAACCACCATCTCTCACTCTGTAGTTTTTAACTTATGCGACGGCGCAATTAACTGATAGTCACTGAAAAGAAACAGAGGATTTTTCATTAAAAGAATCTTTTACATGAGATGATGTATATAAACAATTCCTTCTCCCTCTGTGACTCACAGTTTGTCCTTGCACTGATGGGAGTTGCCTGCCTTTGCCTGTCACAGAACTGCTCCTTCAAAATATTGGGGAGCATTTGCCTCTTAAATGCATTTCACTCTTGATTTCTGCTTCCTGAAATTGTCCTCGGTACTTAAGTGAGTGTCCTCTGGTAAGCAGAGCATTCCCCCTTCTTTTGGAATTTTTATTTTTTCTGAATCCCTTGGGTATTCTTTGTGTTCAGGTCTCTGTGACAAATGTGGATGGTGAGCCTGTTTTCAATAGGACTGTCCTGCTGAAGCTCAATGAAAATGACCTGGCCAGCTATACCACTGACCAGAACGGCACTGCTGCTTTTTCCATNGACACGTCCAACTTCTTTGATCCCAGCTTTAAGTTGAGCGTAAGTAAATACAGGCTTCAGTCTAACTCCTGAAAAANTANTTCACTGGAGAGAGAGATTAGAAGCAATCGGTGGGTTCTGGCAGGTTTGTTTCAGATGAGGGAAGTAGGCAGTCGGTCCACCAACACCTGCAACCTGTGTGAAACTAGTAGGAGAAAGCACCAGTGCCTAAGAAGTGGCAGACTGCACTCCAGGAGTGCTAGGGCTGCAGTCACCTTCAGCACCTCCCTACTTTTCCCTCCTCCCAGAAAACCTTTCTGCAGCCATCTTCCTTCTCTTTATCCTGTGCTCTAAAGGACCTTTCTCACAGACTGCCCTGCCTTCTCCACCCAGCATAGATGCACACCAGCTTCTTCCCCTGCTGCTGCCTGCTTCCCTGCATTGCTGCTGACACACTCATGCCTGTTACCATCACATGGTCTTCTAGTTTTCTCATGCCTTTTCTCTGGTTTGACGGGAAGAGCTGAGAAAAAGAAGGCTGTTTGAGAACAATGCCATTCTAACTCACAAGAAGTCCTAGAAATTTATACAACCTGTCCCGAGCCTGTAAGAATCCGAAATAAACTGACTACCACAATGGGCCGTAGGTGTCACAATGTGCCATGGGTTTCTGGATACATTAAGGGGTTCAGAAGGCCTCCTGCTCTGGACTGGTTAAGCACAATTTTTTCACATCAGCTCTTCCTCTTGGCTTAAACAGCCCCATAAAATCAGCTCCTCAACAGAACATTTTACTGGGAAGATGCCTTTGCCTCTCACCTGCCTGTCATTTTTTTATTTTCCACTCTGTTCCACATGTATGACTTTTCCACTTCATAGGTCAGGCAGGCCCCAGACGACTGTGCAGACTTCTTCATCTGGAGGAATGATAATGAGCCCCAAGCCTCATTCTTTATCCGGCGCTTCTACTCACGGACCAACAGCTTTGTGAAAATCGAGCCAGTGAGGGAGAAGCTCAGCTGTGGTCAGCAGCGAATAATCAATGTTCACTACGTCCTGAATGGAGAGGGCTACAAGAATGCCAGATACACAAACTTCTACTATGTGGTAAGTGCTGCCTTGGCTACCAAAACATCTATTTTCTTTTACTTTCTCTTGAACACCACAGCAGGCAGAAATCTCCAGGCCAGACAGGGCTTACAGATCACAGCTCGACTTGATGGCCTTTGAAGCCTCTCAGAATACTACTCAAAATCAATGATTTCATGGGGGAAGGGAGGAGGTGCTTCTGATCCTGTCTCATAAGGCCTTTTTCTATGCCCAGGTGATGACAAATGGAAAAATTACTCTTAGTGGCCAGAAGGAAGTCCGCACCTATGGTGGTAAGTTCTAGGCCATATTATCATATATGACCATATCATCTAGGCCATAAGTATCATATACTAATAATACTTCAAAGCATCATTCTGAGCATCAGAGTATTAGTAAGTTTTGTAAGAAGGGATGAAAGTAGAGAACTGCAGTGAAATCAGGTACTAGTTCTAAACCCCATGACCTGTCCCTACTCACAATATTACTCGCATTTGCTGCAGCATCCAGCCAATCCTCCATATCATAATCAAATCGATCCTGTTAGTTGAAAGATGAAAACTTTGTTGTGATCAAATACCAAGGAATGTAACCTTATTCTGTTTTGTTTCTCGCCAAGGACTATTTGCAATTTCAGTTATTCTGTGATGTCTAAGTCTTCACCGATTAGAAGACTAAAACTTTTTGAAGTTTGAAATATTTGGTGTCTCATTTGACAGGGATATTTATCAGTTAACTGCTTGGAATTCATTGCACTTTCAGAAGCCTCCAAATACCCATGAATGACAACGATCCTACCAATCACAGCAAACTAAACTTTGTTCCTTCATTGTCAAAAATTAATTTTCTTGCAGAACCTGGTCTATTTCCAGTCTTCAGTAGGTGGCTTAAGTAAACCTTACTCCACATATAGGACTTGTTGTTTAGTATTTGCCATCTTTGGTCTTTCTCTGTGTATTCATGCCTTATGGCTGCCAGTATAGATTCCCTATGGTTTAGGGAAAGGCATCCCATTCATCAAAAGGCAGCTATGTTGCATGATTTTCACTTCATGAAAACAGCTTGAAGCCATGTGTTTTTTCCATATTATTGGGGGCTAACACTAAGGTTTGTGATGGCGTGTGACTCATCAAAACCTATATGAAAGCTTAATTTCCTGTCCCTGCTTTAGTAGGTGTCCTCCGTGTAGATAACAACTTCATATTTACTAGTGTTAAGAGAGCTCTCCCTTAGCTCAGGAGGTTGGCCTGTCTCTTCTGGTGTAGGAGGTTCCAGGTTTGAGACCCAAAGGCAATGTTGTGCTCTTCTCATAGCACATGCAGAGATTTCCCTGTCCAACTTCTATGCAGCTCAGACCCCTCTCTGCAAAACTCCCCGCTCTCAGAATCTTCCAGTTTGTATCTGTTGTCTTGCTGATGGGAACTGTTCCTCAGGTGCTGAGAGATTAACTTTCCCATATCCAAATATTCTGTTTTTAAAGGTGCTGGTAGGTTATGGATAACTACGTGGTCCTTCCACCGAAACTGAGGGTTGTCTAATCTCTTTTGTTGGCTTCTCCTCTGCTGTTCCATGTTATTCCCACAGCTCCAAGAGGTACATTCTCTATCACACTGACTGTCACTGAGAAACTTGCCCCCAGCACCAGGCTGTTGCTCTACACGGTGCATCCGGATGGGGAGATAGTGGCCGACAGCTCTTGGATACGCAGCGATGTATGCTTCAAAAATAAGGTGAAAACCTTTGCTTTCTTATTAAGGGCTATATCAGCTGGTTCTTTGCTGAGGGAAATGTTAGAGAATCACTTCATCAAGAGCACAGCATTTGGGATGGCCTTCAGGAATGGAGAAGGTACAGATGTGCCTGGGAACATGAGGAGCTGTCCCTGGAATTGACACCTTTGCTCAGACTCAGACTAAGCTCCCAGTGGAGTGTGGAGAGGGATGTGACTGGGGGATTATAGTGATTGCGGATTTTCACAGAAGAGGGTTCAGAAGGGACATCTACCCTTGGGAGCTTTGCCCCAAGGAGAATAGAGTGAATGATGGTGACAGGTGAGATTTAGATCTATGTGCCAAGCTAATCCTAATTTCTGTGTGGTTGTCTTGGATTTATTCATTTCCAGGTCCAACTCGAGTTCTCTGAGAAGCAGGGTCTCCCGGGCTCTAAAGTCGGTCTCCACCTTGAAGCTGCTGCCAACTCCTACTGTGCCCTGCGAGCTGTAGATCAGAGTGTCCTTCTTCTTCAGCCTGAGCAAGAGTTATCTGCTGAGACAGTAAGCCCCAGCCCCAGTCCCATGTTCGTTTGACCTAGGGACATCCAGAATGACATTCCGATTCCCACCTGTGATCTCTTTGCTGCTGGCTGTGTTTTTATTTTTCACTTGGAAACAGACATCTCAGTGATTAAGAAAGGTCTATGCCAGTTGTACACTTCAAAGCCAGAAACTGTTAGTGGAACATTTACTGTTGGAAAACATGGCAGTATAAGACATGTCCTAAGAACATGCCTAATGTAAATCCTTGAAAGTATAGTTCTTCCCTGGGGACTGATTATGTCAAAATTGCATTTTATGACTCAAATAGGCCTTGGGCCCAGAACAAAAGCTTCAGATGTCAGATAGTGGGACTCCAGCCTTCTCTCTGCATGACTGAAGAGTATATATCTCCATGCTTTTTGTTCAAGTTCACCCCCCAAAGCCATTGCAGCTCAGAAGGAGGGGGGTCCAATCTTTCTTGTGTATCACCAGCCGAATTGCTTATTCATCTCTAGATAGGCATCACTAGGCAAACATCCCACAGTCTATGGGATTGCTCAGGGGCCACCATAAGCTTTGAATATATGTGATTTTGCACCTGCCTGGGACCTTCCTTGAGTTTACAGTAATCGTTCTCACCTCCCAGGTGTACTACCATCTTCGTGTGAGTGATTTATATAGCTATTACTACAACGGGCTCAACCTGGAAGATGACAAGCGAGAGTTATGTACCCCAGTCAAAACCATCTTTTCTAACGGCTTGTACTATGAACCTGTGAATGTCAGTCGTGATGGTGACGTCTACGGAATTTTCAGGGTATGTGCTCTGTGCGGTTCTTTAAGTGGGAGGTATTCCAGAAGAATTCATGCACATTCACATTAAACTTTAGCCGGTAGTGGTTCTTACTGCTAAGAGAAGTCAGCTGATGCCTGGGACTACCTAAAGTCTCCTGCTGGCCAGTTTCTGGCTTCTTATGCCCACCTCTTATGCAAGAAGACCGAGAATCACTGTTAGATGTATTTGCTGGGACCCTGCTCAGATTTCAGTAGACATTTCCTAAGCAGGACCATGGCCTTGGCTCATGACCTCAGGCATTTCTAGCTAAAGATCTGAGTCCATGTCACGGGCCACCTGGTTCCTCGTACACTTGCCTCCAGTCCCTCTGGTCCCACGGCCTGAGCTCTAACGTAAGCCCCACCATTACTGCTGTTCACCGAAAGCCCCACCATTACTGCGGTTCACCGAACATCAGGTGTCACTGATCCACAAGAAAGAAACGGAGACTGGAAAGGAAGAGTTGTGTTGTGACATTCAGGGTTGAAAGGGTGGGATGTGAGGAGTGAGGAGAGAGATGAGGTATGATTACCACGTGGAAGAAGTGGCATGCACTGGTAGCTAGTGCATGCCCTGAGTGACATGATTGATTCTTTCACATTCAGGATATGGGCCTGAAGGTGTTCACCAATTCTGTGCTACGGAAGCCAGTTCTGTGCAATGAAGACAGATCAATCGTGGAAGATTACCCTGCCTATTTTGGCGATGGTCACAGGCACTTCCTAACCTCTGCCGTAGGTAAAAGAAGGCTCATACTGTGTCTCCAGTCCCAGTGTACCTGGTCTTCAAAACTGTTGCCTGTATAAAATAACAGCTAGCATGTCAGGTTTTTGGGGGGAGCAGGTCTATGTGTCCCAGTTTGCCTTTAGTCATCTCTTTCTGACAGTCCTTGCAGTAGAGTCAATTCTCACACTTGGGTACTTGTATGTACAGGGTACATAGAGAAAAGACAGGGAATACTGGTATGCTACTTCTTTCATGAACTGATGTTAGTTTTACATGGCTTTTCGGGTCAGAACCTTTCATCAAATCACAATTCAATTGCACATTTGAAAGGAAATGTCAATGCAGTAAAATAATGGCAATCCCCAATGTTAAGAATTCACACAGCATTTAGAATACTTTGCACGTAGTCTCCAAAGCACTTTATAGATCAGCAAGAGTTATGATTATCTTTCTCCAAGTCAGATTGCTCAGCAAAAGAGCAAAAGTAACAGTCGTAGGTTGCCACAAGGCAAATTGCTATTCAACACTAGAAAAAGGTTCTTCCCCATGAGAGTTGTGCTACAGTGGAGGAGGTTCTCCAGGAGGTTTTGGAATCTCTGTCACTGCAGATTATCAAAAATGAGCTAGACAAGACCTTTGAGCAACATGATCTGACTTTTAAGTTAGTCCTACTTCAAGGAGACTGGACTGGGGAACTCCAGAGATTCCTCCCAACCTAGAATTTTTCAAAGATTCTGTGATTCTAAGTCCAGCAAAATAAGGAAATATTGTTATTTCCATGATATGGCTAGGAAGTCTGAGGTACCTCCATGCTAAACGAGTTGTTGGACGTCCTAAGTGAGTGCATGGCAAAACTGGAAAGAGGACCTTGGTTCCTAATGTCGAACTTGCAGCCTGACTATGTCAACCAAAGTAGTTTTCCAGTGGACTGGATATACAGCTCCAGTTTTAACTACTGAACAGGGTAAAAATGATTGCATTCTCAGGGAGGTTTGTAGAGCATTATAAGCTTTGGTGACAATACTGGCTACTGTTGCCCATTTGCGAATCAAAGAGAGCTAGTGATAGAGGATGGGGAACATGCCTTTCTAACTGGATGATGAGACCTTTCAACATGAAATGAAGTGAAATGTCTTGTGAAACAGGTAAATTTTGTAGTATTTTCCTATGGGAAAAGAGTATAGATAAGAAAATTTTTCTTCCCATTCCCTATATCAGTTAGCATTTTCCTTTTTTACGAGAAAAAGAATGGAAAAATTCTCAAACGGAACACTTAGTGTTCATTTATGGTGCTGAGCATGTCTGACGGCTGTTCAGATTCTTCTGGTCTGACCTCTCTAACACTATATTTTCACCATACACTACCTTCTAGATGAGGCAAGGATAATTGGTGGGAGTGTTGTTAACACTGTTCGGAAATTCTTCCCCGAGACCTGGATTTGGGATCTGGTTCATACTGAGTGAGTATTTTTATTTTCACTTCTTACCTATTGTGTAGATTTCTGAGTTGATGCAAGTTGCTGAAATGGATTCTAGGAAGAAGCCATGGAACATATGTCTGCTTTGTAGTTGCGGATCTCCTTTTCCCATCGCGCCTCAAAATTGTTCAGAGTGTCAAACCTATTTGAACTGTGAATGACATCTGCTGTGTGCTCTGTCCCCTATCTGCTCTGTGTTCTGTCCCTCATCAGTCTGACGGGGAGAAAGAATAAAGGCTACAAGTAAAATAAGAGCATTTGTTTAGGAGGGAGAAGGAGAAAAACTTGTTGGTTGTCATCATATTTTTAATTCAGCATCAGAAATCTCAGGTTATTTTGATTTTCTTTCCAGGCTACCATAGCATCTGCAATGATAATATCTCCATCTTAACTACACATCCATGGGCTTTTCTACAACATTAATCCAAATGTATTGGTTCTAATCTGTATGTTTGGGCATTATGGTATTTAAACAAATAGTATTTATAAACTAAAAAAGCTGAGTATTCTTCCAAGTGCTTTTTAACATGTAGTTTACCAGCACCTTCATATTTACTTTATAATATTTTTTAAATACGGAGAGGTATCTTGCAGAAAGTGAGGTGAAGACAGAATTACTAACTCAAGCAGGGAACCTGTTCTATAATTTGGCTTGAAAATGCCAAAGATCATATCTCATTCTGTTTTTTTTACTTTTCTCAGTTCCAGAGGAAAGGTCAATGCCTTTTACACTATTCCTGACACCATCACAGAATGGAAAGCCAGCGCTTTCTGCATGCAGGATGATGCTGGGTTCGGCATCTCCTCACCTGTTTCACTGACAGCATTCCAACCATTCTTTGTGTCTCTCACCTTGCCATACTCTGTCATTCGAGGGGAAAAATTTAATTTAATAGCCAACGTCTTCAACTACCTCAACAAATGCATCCAGGTACATCAAGTTCCTTTTTACTTCCTATATGGTTTGTCTGATTCCCAGAGATCCCAGTATTCCCTTGCATAAGGCATCAGAAATGCAGAAATAAGTGTTTAACTTCTGCTTTAGCCTAACACATTACTCTCTCACCGTCTCTCCCTGGACCCTTCCCTGTGTCCTAACACTAGGAAAATGTGGCTGATGACCACTGTGGCTGGTCCACAGAAGATAAGAACCTGCTGCTTATCCCTACATAATTTTGGCTCATGAAGGAGGAATTTGAGCAGTACTGTGCTGTGCAAAACACAATGCATACTGAGTACGCTGGATGTAGCAGTAAAATGTAAGAAGACTTGACTAATGAACACAGACACTTTGGTATACTGTTGTCAAAAACAGACACTACCAGTGGGCAGAAAAGAGACAGTTTTTCCACTTCCACAGAGAAATGTCCCATGCTTCTGTCCTGGTACCATTCCACAGATTCAGATGACAAATAGCTTCTCCAGCAAGTCTCCCTTGCTCTGCAGCCTAGCTTTGGGGCAGACTGCTTCATTCGTAATCTTGCTGCTTCTTTCTTTGTCTCAGATCAGTGCTGTACTGGCAAAGTCGAGTGACTACAAGGCAGAAATCCTTTCACCAGAGGGCAACACAGCAAGGGTGTGTGCCAATGAAAGAAAAACCTATATTTGGGCTGTTAGCCTCCACAAACTTGGTAAGTTTGTCTTTTCATCACCTCAATATAACCCTGTTTGATCTTCCTGTCTCTGTCACTCCCACCCTTTAACACAGCATCAATAATCCACGAGCAGGCATTTCTGGTCAGCTCCATTGATTGCTCCACAAATTTAATGTTGGACCTTGCTAAAGTTCCCTTAAATGCACTGAATGAGCAGTGAATTGTTGTGGTGTTTTATCTCTTCTGATTTTCGGTAGTCCATTTCCTGCCAATTTTAGGAAGAACTCTTTGCTTGCTGTGTTATGTATGAAATGCTAGCAGGATTTCATGTGCCTATGATCTTTCATCTGAGAGTTTTGCACCTAACCAACTGTATTCAATAAGAATAAAATTTTCTAATAATTTTGGACTGGGTCCTCAACATGTAAAGAGGACATTGCTTCTCCTCAATTTTACAGCTCTGTTAATTCACAATGCCTTCAAGTCAACCTTGTCTGTTAAAAAAAGCGGTTACAACAACTTGCATGTGTAAATGCCCCAAAAGCCGAAGTACAAAAAAATTTTAATTAGCAAAGATTCTTCTCAAAATGAACCACAGATGGACCTTTTCTTTAAAACGTTGTTTCTAAAACACTATAGTCAATATGATTGATTTCCTTCAAACTCACTGATAAAGTTGCAAAGATATAGTGAGATGAAAACTGGATATGCAGTGAAATAATATGGCAGAGCTGAAAAAATAGAAAACTGCTCTCTCTCCCTGGTAAATCTGATGATAATGCATTTTGTTCCAGGTAAAAAAACTCCTTTGGATTTCCAGTTTGCAATGCTTGCAGGGGGGAAGTGAGTAACACCTGCAAAGCTACTTGCTTCAGGGTTGCTCCTCAGCATTGTCCCTCAGTTAGCAAATTCCATCTGAAGGAAAGAGGCGGCAGATCTATAACTACTTCAACACTGCCTTAGGCCAGCAAAAACTCAGCACAAGGCTAAGAAGAGGTAGAAACTGGTAGTGAGTACTGTCAGTTGTTTGGCCCAGATCACTCCTATTTCATTCCTCATGCTAGGGCCCCAGGCAACCACTCCTTGCCACTAGCAGACAGATGTGGAGCCTTCTTGAAATTTGTTCCTGCTGAGCTGCCTTCAAAGAGAATACATTTCTCAGCAGTCCATCAGCCTAGAAAAGGTAGTGAAAACCAGGGGTAACTGTAGACGTTGAAGATAACTGTCTTTTCTTGGGCTGATGGGTGGCTTTCCAGGAGAGGTGAAATTCACAATCACTGCTGAGGCCAAACTGAATGCCGGAGGTACTGGAAACAGCATAGCCTCAGAAGAGGAGACAATTCGCAGGGACACCCTGATTCAAACCCTACTCGTTGAGGTACAGTAGGAAATCTGCATGTGCTTTCGGCTTTGTGGAAACTGCAATTCCTGTAGCTGTTGGTTAGAAGCAGTTAGCTAGTGTGAGAAGGCAAGATAGCTGACACAGATGGAGCTGTGTATAGAAGGCTTCTCCATGGGAAAATGAGAGTGTAAATCACAGTGATCTGTGGCATCCACTGTCCTGTCACTGTCTCCTTCCTGGGACCATGAGCATACACACCCTGACACTCCATGGATGTCAGTAGAGATGTAGCCAGAAGGGAGGAGATTCCATACCTCACACATAAGTGCCTTTAGCCTGGGGCTCTAATACTGGGGAGTTGGGTTGAGGGCAGATATAAAATGAAAAGGGATTTATCTTGAGCATCATAAAGCAGCAGCCACATAAGCTTAGTTGGACAGAGTCTGTCTCAGAGGCTGGAAATGTCTGTTTTATAACTAATTTCTAAGCAGGAAGGTGCTCTGGACAGGGTGTTGGGTAAAAGAGGAAGGGAGCCATGGACCAAGAGATATTCTAGTGGAGACAGGGCAGAAATGGGCACAAGGGGTGTTTTGTCTGTATAGCCACATCCACATACTGTTTTACACCATTAACTTGTTCACATTTCATGATGATGTTCTACACTTTTCTTCCTCTTCCTGACCACTTCCCTGCAATCCAACAGCCTGAAGGTGTTAAAAAAGAATTTACTCAGAGCTCTCTCATCTGCACGAAAGGTAAGGCAAGTTTATTCATTCTTTCCAGGGAGATAGGGGACCTTCTTCACTATTTTGTAGGTTTTGTCCTACAAAACCAGAGACCCTTCCAGGGCAGGAAAGAGGGTCTCAGAGTCAAGGTGCTAGGCTACAATTCAGTATTTTCAGAGATATCTTTGACTCATTGGGCAATTCTCTGCAGCAGTTTCATTACTCAGACTGCAGATCCTAACAGTCACTGTAGTAATGCTCACAAAGTGAAGACTTCTGGAAAAAAGAAGATTTTAACAATACCTGTTGTCACATTTTCTCATCAGGCACAAAGATTTCTGAACCAGTCTCTCTCAGCCTGCCAAGAAACATGGTGCAGGGATCAGCCAGAGCTTATTTTTCTGTCATTGGTAAGTTTAGCACTTAGATTAAAAACAAAAGTAAATGGCATTCCTCTTGTGCTGCACCAAGTATCACCATGTATACATACACACTCCTAATGTAAAGTTGAGGAGATAATATTGAGTTTAGAGAAAATGTTTCTTACTTTGCAAAATGGCAATGAAAGACAAAGAGGACAAAATAGTCAAATTATTTCGACTTGTATTGCATTTCAGATTATACTGAATTAGTATATCCTGTTCTGTATAGTACAACAGTTAATTCAGCTGAAAAGTAAGATAAAAGATTGAAAACAATTATTCTGATTTCTTGGAAAGAAGACTTCAGAACTTTTCTGACTGTATAATTTCAAATTTATGCTTCTGTTTACTGAAAAACGTTTGTCAGTTTATAAGTTTCCATAGAAAAAGACTTTCAGGTCCAAATCAACTCTACTAATCCTAAAGTCATTCTCGAGACTGACAGTTCTCTTCAGTGAAATTTTTTTGAGGTGCTGAACTCAAATTGCTTTCTAAACACAATTGTTTTGCGTGCCTGGGTCAGCGTGAGGTGTGCTGATGCTGTGCAATGCAGGCTCTGTAACCCATCAGCACGATACCCCACATCTTGTTCTCACATGTGCACCCAAAACTGGAAGCAGGTTGTAGAAGGCAGGGAAACCTAACCCTTCTAAGGGTAGCACAGCTGTTTCTCAGAACCCCTGCCAGCCAACATTGGTGCTCAGTGTTTTCTCAAATTCTCAGTTTCTCTCAGGTGTCCAGTGTCAAAATGAAAAATAAAAATAAGAATAAAAATGTGGACATTTCAGCCTTTCTTCTAGGTTGTTCCTTTGGTTACTGTGATTACTCTATATTGGTCATTGCCCTTGGGTTCATAATAAGGTAATATAAAGCAGCGTATGATGCTGTGTAACAAAAGCATTTTAAATAAAACTGACTCCTTATATCTTTCATTCTCCAGGAGACATTTTGGGTACAGCCCTGAGGAACATGGAGAATCTCCTCCACATGCCTTATGGCTGTGGAGAACAGAATATGGCCTTGTTCACACCGAACATCTATGCCCTGGATTATCTGAATAAGACTGGGCAGCTAACTGAAGAGATTAGACTCAGGGGTACTTGGTATTTATCCAGAGGTGAGATGCTTTCATATTCTTCCATCTAATATTGTGATTGTGTGCACTGAATTCTGAAGCCCTACACAGTGAAGATCTCTGATTTCTAGCACCACATTTATTGCATAGGAGCAGGCGAAGATAGCACTACAAAGAAGCATGTCATACTTCCAGGAGCAAAAGCAGCTAGACTTCATAGTGGCTGGCATTATTCACCAAACATATGTTACTCAAATCAAATCCCAAAGTCTTATTGCTTCAGTTGAATGAACAGCAGAACTAGTCCTTTTCTGTGATTAGAAAATATGTCGTCTTTATTGTGTTTTCAGGGTACCAAAAACAGTTATCATACAAACACCAGGATGGATCCTACAGCTCATTTGGGACAAGAGATAACCAAGGGAGCGTCTGGTAAGTGATGACACTTTCTATTTCCCTAGTGCAGGATTTTTAGGCTTTGAAAAATGATCAAAGTATTAAGCAATTCTTATTTTTAATAGACTAAATGGACATAACTCGATTAATTTGCATAATCTGGTAAATGAGAATAACTGGAAAGAATGCAGCAAAAGGATGATAAGATGATCGGGGGCTGGAGTACAGAAGGTTCAAGGGGAGGCTGAAGGAACTGTGTTTGTTCAGTCTGTAGAAGAGGAGGCTAATGGGGAACCTAGGTAAAGGTTTCCACTACCTAGACAGGGACTGTAGAAAAGACAGAATCCGACCCTTGTCACGGGTACACACAGTAAAGACAAAAGTTTGTCCTTACTTAAGTTGCAACAGGGAAAACTCCAACTCAGTAGAAGGGAAAATAAATCTTCCCCAGGTGAAGGCTGCTACACTGAAACAAATGCCCAGAGAGGATGCAGGTATCTCTATCCATGGAGATTTTCACAACATGATCGAACAAGACACTGAGCAACCTGACTGAGCTTTGAAGTTGGCCCTAGTTTAAGCAGGTGGTTGGACTGGAGACTTCCAGAGGTCCCTTCCCACCTAGGTTAGTTCATAATTCTAATAATTAAGATTAGAAATTACTATCATCAGTCACCAAGCTGTGTCTTTATTTCATCCCTGCTCTGAAAGAATGGTGTCAGCACAGTAATGGAGAAACCTCAGGCCAGTTTTTAATATCAGGGTTTTAACCATCTTATTTATTTAAAACTTACAAAACACTTGTTTCTTTTACCTCAGACACTATGGAGCTCACTTTATGCCATTTTCTATGCATATGCAGTTGCTGGTAAACCTTCTTGGTTTTGTTCATACCTTTACCTGTTTTCTGTGGTCTGGTTCACCTGCAGGCTCACTGCCTTCGTGTACAAGTCCTTTGCACAAGCCAAACGCTACGTCTACATTGACGACAATGTCCTGTCTCAAGCTCTGATTTGGCTGGCAAGCAAGCAGAAGTCAGACGGCTGCTTTGAAAGTGCTGGGTCACATTTCAACAGTGCTTTGAAGGTAACCAAGACAAGTATAGTCCCAGACTTCCAGTTCTGGCATTGAGACTGATTTGGATCGTTTCTGCCAGACACAAGCTTATCACCATAACCTTACTCTTCCTAGTACTGTTCTCTCCTGTCTCTCATACACAAGCAGGGCATGATTCTTATGTCTGATACTGATGATGAGGTAGAAACAAGTATAACTTTCAGAGTCAGAAATCTCAGGTTTTAATTTCCATCACTGCATTATGTGTTCACCCACAGGCTATAATGTGCTTTATTGCATATGTGCAGAAGCCAAGAAAACACGTGAAATAATTTTGGCTTTATCCTGAGTGAACTTGATCTTTCTTGTTCCTATGCACACAAGGAGACAGAAATTACTTGTGATCTCAAATCTAACTGATCTCTGAACTATGCATTAATTCATATTTTGTTTCTTTCTGGGACATCTGTATTCAAATGCTCTTTGCTTGTGTTTTCTTCAGGGTGGAGAAGAAGGTGAATACTCACTCACAGCCTATGTTGTGGCAGCGTTGCTGGAGGCTGGACACTCTGCTGCGGTAGGTATTTGATGCTGTTATGGTCTATTAGTCTGGTCAGCCATTTCTCATACAGTGCACAAGTCCTCACATCTGTATTCTTTAACAATGTGGTAAATACTGATTGTAGGACAGTACGGTCAGCTAAGGATATCTGTTTCCAGAACCCTGCAGTTGCTATAAGTATTTGACGAGTGTTACAAATCAGTTGTGTATCCAGTTTCTATGGATTAATTTGAAAAATCCCTGAGGAATCCAGTTGTGTTAAACAATGGCGGTCTACGTAGGTGCAAAATCCAGACTGAATTTTCAACTCCACCCAGTTTGGAATTTTCTCTGAATTTGCCCACTCCAAAGTCCAAGCTATCCAATTCTTCAGTCCTACAGACTCTCTCTGTGCATTTAGATCCAAGCTGTGTTTCCATTTCCTTATGCCACTCTTAATAACAGAAGGAAATAATGAGCTGGTGGTGGGAATACTTGCTAGGCATGGGGGAATGACAGCCAAGTTCTGTTCTCTGTAATACACTTCCTGCTTATCCTTGAGACCTTGGATTTTTGCTGTTTTTTTGTTCTTTGTAAAATGGGGAAGATGAGAATTGTTCCCAATCCGACAAGTATGTTCTAGGCATGTCGAGTTTTGCAGGTCCCTCAGATACTGTGGTGTGGTGCACCATTTAAGTATCTGAGACTGGCAGGATAAAGACATTGTGCAGAATCAAATAGTTCTTCAGCAACATGAATTTAGTTCCCAATATCTTCATAAGAAGCTCCAAAACCTGGTGCTACATCTGTAAGTGAAGCTGCATAGACAGGACATGGTTAGTAGTGTGCTGGTGATGTCTGAGCTGAAGTAGAGCTCACAGAGGTAGTCTGTAAGGCTAAAAGGGCTGAAGAGTTATCTTAATAGCTTTAGCTAGCAAATGAGTAATAACATTCATCTGAGAGAGCCTGCTTCATCGTGAGGTCTCAATATACTTTATGTAATTCTCTAAAATGATCCACATTTTAGAGCTAAAGCAACCAAGGGACAAAGGATTCACCTGCATAAAGTCATCTCACAAGTCAGGAAAAGAACCAATGCTCTGTTAGTCCAGCCATGCTGTCTCTAAACAAATGCAGAAAGAAGGCAGCACCACTGGAAGGGCATTTTTTACAAGATACACACTGTAGGCCCTTATATATGCCATGGATCATGTGTATTTTTAGCCTGGAGGGTCAGCGATGGCTATGATGGAAGTATTTAAAGAGAAGCTGAGACACAAATCCATGTACCTGATAACCCTACTCTGTTTTGCATTACCAGCATCCTGTCATTCAGAGTGGCATGAACTGTTTGGAGACTGCATTTGGCAATGGGGTCCACAACCTGTATACCCAGGCTCTCTTTGCCTATACTTATGGCTTAGCTGACAAAGAGGAAAGATGCCAATTCTTCCTTGAGAAGCTGAACAAGACAGCTACCAGTGATGGTAAGTGCAGCACGGCCATGATACAGGCAATACAGCTGATGGAATGGCCTGTGGTATGATGTAAGCTATTCTGATGTACAGTTTTTTCATTCATGCTGCTCCCTTTCCATTTTCTGCCTGCTATGCTACTGAATTTATCTCTATGAACTTCTCTGTCTGTCTCTTTTGGCTTCACAAAATATTGAGCCATGGCCCGATTTTCTTAGAATTACGAAATAATGTAGGTGGGGAGATACCTCTGGAAATCTCAGTCCAAGTTATTTGAAGATTGTACCTAGTTTCCCCATTACTCTCCTCCTGTACACACTGAACAAACCCAGTTCTCTCGACTATGTCATGTGCTCCAGTCCACAACTGCCTTAGCATCCTTCTGCCACACTGCCTTCACTTCAACCCCTCTTCAACTTATACAGCCGCCTTTTCTTAATTCCCTTTCCATCCCTTCCTCTTCTCTTTCCCATCCTGGAACTAAAGCTTATCCAGTTCATGACACTGATGGCTGAAGAAACTTTTGGGTAAAGGCAGAGAGGGAATTGTATGCCTGTCTCCCACATGATGCTGTAGTGAATTAGCCAGCAAGTAATTGTTCCATGCTTTTTACACCCCACTTTTCTTTTTTTCAGGTGGTACTGTTCATTGGCAGAGAGAAAATAAGCCACCAGCAGAAGATTTCCCTGTCTTCTATGCCCGTTCCCCTTCTGCTGAGATTGAAATGACCAGTTATGTGCTCCTGGCTTGGCTCAACAAAGCCAAACTCAGTCCAGAAATCTTATCTTACATTTCTCGCATTGTGCGCTGGCTTGTCAAACAGCAGAACCCATACGGCGGTTTCTCCTCCAGCCAGGTAACAACTGGGTGTGGTAAAAACAAAGCTTCTGGGAGCAGTCCAGCCTGCAAGCTAGATCTCACTAGTATGACATATCTTCATGACTGCGTATTCGTTTGAATAATCTTTGATAAATGGTGCTCACAAAAGTCTCATTGTCAGGGCGCATTGTGCTCTTCATAGGTAGCTTCATACATTTCAGTTTTAGGAAATGGGAATTTACCCAAGTTTCAGGTTAGCAGTAGGCAGCGGTCACTGTTGAGACAGCATTATCCCAGGTTTTCTGGGATGATTCCAACCTATTGTCCCAGCACTTGTATCTTGCCCCCTTAGCTCTTTGCAAAGTCACCCTCCATTTCTGACAAAGTATCAGGGAAATAGGAGCTGTGCTAATATCGTGCACCATCTTACAGCTGGGTCTCTATCTACTTACGGATCGTGTTGTTCTTTTCAGGACACTGTTGTTGCTGTCCAAGCTTTAGCCCAGTATGGATATCTCACCTTCTCTAAAGAAATTCTTAACACAGTCAAAGTCAACTTCATGGAGCATCCCACTGAGACTTTCCAGGTGGATGACAAGAATCGCTTCTTACTACAGCAGGCTTCCTTACCCACTATTCCAGGGAATTACAGCATGGAAGTCAGTGGCACTGGCTGTGTCTATCTGCAGGTAAGCAAGCTGGAAACTCAGTGTCACCCCTTTGAGAACTAAGCTAGGGGTTCTACATACCTCATGCCAAAGCCACGGAAGTCTGTAAGTTTGTGACCATCTCACACTTCCCATCTCTTTTAGACCACCCTGAGATACAACATCCATTTGCCAAATAAAGTTGCAGGATTTTCTCTCTCCGTAAGGCCGGCCAATGTATCCTGTACAAGTAACTTCCCACCAAAATTTGACCTTGTCCTCTCTGCCAGGTAACTTCCTCTTATTGACCTACCCCCTTGCATGCATAGTTTGGTAAAGCATCCAAGGAAGGATTTAAGCACAGGCAGTTAACTGCTACTGTGCAGCTACAGGAAGACAAACAGCATCTTTGGGAACTGAAAATGTCATTCACTGGTCTCCTCTCCATCTGCAGACCAGACTAATTGAACTTTTCTCACTTTAGTTACACAGGGAACCGCGGAGTCTCCAACATGGCTATTATTGATGTGAAGATGCTCTCAGGTTTTGTTCCTGTAAGATCTTCCCTGAACAAGGTAAAGAATAGGAGCAAAGTGAATGGTAAACCCTGAAAACAAAGGAAGCTGATAAAAACAGTCTCTGACTAGCAAATTAGCGCCCCAGGGGAATTCTGCACACTCCCTGGGCATAGCCTATCACATACCCTGTGTCGCAGACTTGTAGCTGTTCATCTGTTGAAGACAAATCTGATAGGATTTGCCAAATCCAGTAGCCCAACTGTGGTGAGACTGCTGCAGCTTCATATCCCCAGGTCCAGCCAAAAACATGGCTAAGTGTGTATTCCCAATAGGCAGACATGGACACTACACATGTACATACATATACACATATTTAGACGTATACACATATACACACCTGGACACACAGATCAACAGAGCCAGAAAAGACAGCACTCACACAAACACCAATGGCACAAATAGCCTTATCCTGTTCCCCTGATCAGACTGAAAGCTCATTTTTGGAAAAGATAAAGAAGTATATATTTATATATGTATACACACACACACATACACATGCAGATGCAGAAAGTGGATCCCTTTGGTAGCTGACCTCAGACACTCTGTCTGCCCAGTAGCTGCCCCTGGATCCTTCTCCTGCGCAGTCGCTGGCACCTGGACACGCGTGCCCTTGAGGCACAGCCTCACCCCAGCAGCTGGAACTGAGCCCCCCGGCACCCACACGTACGCATGGTGGGCAGCTCCAGTAACCAGCTTTCGGCATGCAGTCTCTGCAGCAGCCCATCTTGGATCCCCTGGTCTCCCAGTTGCCTCGCACAGACACATACACAGGCACACACAGAAACACACGCAAAGGAGTCCCCGCTAACTGGTCCAGCCCAATGGCCCGGCCAGTATCTGCCCCCGAGAATTTATGGTCTCTACAGTAACAGGCTCAGACCTCCTGGTCCCTCCTGTAGGCAACTCAGATCCTTAGGTATCTTCAATATATGGCCCAGACTTGTGCCTGCTTCAGTAGGTGGCTGCCAAACCGCTGAACTCACTCACCCACTAGTCCAACTTTATATTCACTAGCGACCACCCACTGTCACACACAGCCACACGCAACAGGCCTGAAGTCTGGTGTCTCGAGGTGCTGGCACGCCAGACACATGGCCCCTGTGACTGTGGTCCCCTCTTCAGTGGCTTGCACTCCATACACACAGGTGCATATAAAATAGAAAGCCCCTCACCCAGGAAAATAATTGGGAACAGAGTTTAATAGGAAGAGAGGCAAGATTGTGGTGACCAAGAGCAGCGCATGGCCAAACAAGCGTACTGACCAGCAATCTGTTTACGTGCAACTGGCCCTGTTTATCCCACTTTCCCACTGTCTTCTCCCATTTTCCCACCCTTTTTCCTCCCAGTCAGACTTTACCCCTCCCTTTGTTACTTCTGGTTCTTCCCCTAAACACCCTGTTTCTCGAGTCCCAGCATCCCATACTCAGCCCCGTGCCCCTGTCGTCAGCGTTCCCCTTCAGTCAGTAAGTTGAGCCAGGGATACTCTGCTGTGTACTGACCTGGTGAGTCTCCCTCCCAGACAGCAGGGCTGGTCACTGCACAGTGGCAGCCCCATGGGGGAGCCAGGTCAGGGTGCCCCGGTGGCTCTGCTCAGGTTATGGAGGTTTCCCTGGCTGCCCTTGTTCCTCTGTGCTCCTTAGTGTTTGTGGGGATGAGCCTTTAATCGCACAATCAAACAGAATCTATGTAAGAAATACTTCTGCCATAGTCAAATTCCTCAAATTGGCATTTTGCAACATTATCCATTTGACATGATTATTCCTTCCTCTACAGCACAGTTTAACAAAGAAAAAGTGGGTACTGCTGTTCCTTTATTATCCAGAAATTTGGTCACAATGATGACAATTCTGTGGAGAGCATCAATAAGAACTTCGTTTCTGTTCCTAGTGTAATTTAGGTTCTGCAACAGATGCATTATCTTCAAGCTATGAGCCTAAATCTTCAAGCAGATAAAAAGAAGGACGCAATTTTTTGTAGAGTCTGCTCACAGCTAGGTGCATTTATAACCATTTAGCATTCAGGTTTCAGTATCTTTTCTGACTAGAACTGTACAAAACTTGTGACTTTGGAGGATTTTTCCATTGAGATGCTACCTGTTTGGGAATCCTACTCCTCTTTATACATACTTTATATATACTTCATGTACTTATATGTACTTTATATGTACTCCTCTTTATATGTATGGGAAAAATAGCTGGTTTTTAACATTTGGAATATTTTTCATGTATTTTTATAGTAAAATAATTTTGCTTCTGTGCTTTTCTAAAATTTTTTTAAACTTTTGGGCTTTTTAAATATACAATGCACAAGAAAGTGAGTCAGCTTAAGCTGCAGAAATGATCGTGTAATTGTGAATTCTCATTGAAATGAGAGCACTCTTACGTGACTGATAAAAGTCACACATAGCAAAGCTAACTGATAAAACTATTTTTCATTGTGATTGGTTTGCACTTGACATGTTATGAAAATACTCAACTTGCACTTCTTATTTTGGCCATGAGATATCAGTGTAGCACAACAGAAGCATGGCAGCCACTTTAAACAGATTTTGCTATAGAATAGTTATTTGTAAGTCTCCTTGGCAAGTCTCCTATGTTAACATTGTTATCATTTGCCTCATTTAAAGCTTCAGCACCGGGATTCTGTTGTGGATCGTGTAGACATCAAGAATGATCACATCCTCTTCTACCTTCAGAAGGTAAGTTTGGGAGATTTCTTTTTGGTTTTACTAAATTGGAAGTCTAAAACAGATAAAAGAATAGTCTCATTAATAGCAGATTAGCTGTATGTATATCTTAAAGGTGTAAAGAGACTTCACTCAGTCCAACATCAAATATATCTACACAGCAGTTGTAGTCTACAATGAAGAGATGTTTTTGTATTACTTTTTGTGAAGAATGCTGTAGGATTAAATAGCATTTCACAAACATAGCTAAGTTGCATTCCATATTGTAAAAGTTCCCAGTCCACATAATATTCTTCAGCCTCTAAGCGATGCTTCTCACCAGTTGATCTGAGAGTATTTTACAAGCAGTCAGTGTCATCCTGTCCCTTTTAGAGAGATTTCTGTATGAAAAGAATAGCCCTCCCACATCAATGACATTAATGAGAGAGGAGATAGATGAAAACCAATACACAAGGGATCTTAAAATACCAGGAAAGGAAGGACAGAGGAAGTAAAAATAAATAGTAGTAATATCTACCTCTCAAACACTAATTTCTATTAGTTGGTCTCCAAGGAACTAATAAGGAAGATTGGAGTCAGTATTCTGAACTCACAGAGAAGCTGAGGTGTTGAGATATGAAAAGTTTACCCAGCAGGGCATCACTGATGCAGAGCGTTCTCAAGAGCCCCTGTCCATAGCTCCATTCCTATAAAGAAATCAGCAAGATAAAAACAAGGACAAAGGGAGAAGAGAGCAGGGGCACAGTCCCAGGCACACTGGAGAAATCTTGAAGCTGAGGAAGATGAGCAAGGAGGAAAGGTTGACACATCCGGCTGCAAGAGTGTGGAATGAGGAACAGAACCACAGGGGAGGATGGGGATTTTGAGTTCAGTGTGATTAAAGAGAGAAAAGAGGGGAGGAGATTCATAGGGATGCTGGAGGTGATTTTAGCTGGGAAAAGGCAAGGAAGGAAACTAACAGTGACTTTCAGTGAGAAGATGAATGCTGATATGCCGAAAGCCACAGTAACCCGGGAATGGCAGGGGTAATTGGCAATGGAAATATGAAGAGGAAGAAAGTGAAAAGCACGCAATTTTAGCAAAAGCTTTTAAACAGTTGTCTGATTTGACATCAAGTTTATAGTCTGAAGAGAATTGTAGAATGGCACTTTGTCACCCAGTTTAATCCAGAAATGTATCTGTTCAACCTTAGCCTCAGCAACAGGTATGAAAAGAAAGTCTGATGCATTTTCTTGTCTTGCCATTTCCAGGTCTCCCAGAAGGAAATCAGCTTCTCCTTCAGTGTGGAGCAAAGCCTGCCTATCTTAGATATCAAACCAGTGCCAGTACATATGTACGATTACTACGAAACAGGTAGGTGACCTCAGTAGGCTGGAGCATAACCTGTAAAATTAAAGTACTGATCTCCACATCCACAAGGTGTGGACAGTGGATTCTCCCTTGCTATCTCTGTGCAAACTTCACTTCTCTGCATTTGCTGCCTTTGTTTCTCAGGAAAGACGAATGGAGAGCAAGCTAACAGTTCTGCTGACTAGACTGCAAGGGGTTTTCAGAAGCACAGATAGTTTCTGCCCCGCTGTCTTTTCATTTCTTGCTTCATTTCAACATAAAGCAGATTAGAACGTTATACATCAGGAGTTGCTTTCTTACAAACTATATACAGAAAGAAGTGTGGTTCCGCTTTCTTTCTACGGTTTGAACACGATGTTTAAAATCAATAACTTATAGGCAGCACTGTTCCTGACTTCCCTGATCTGGCTTATCTCGTATTTTTGCTTCATATTGCCAGAGTAGGCTGCAGTCAAAGAACTGTTCCTTACTGGAATTTAAATACTGAAGTCGCAATGACAGTCACACTGAACCCAACAGGAGTTTAAGCACCTAACCAGAAAATTAAGTGTTTGACCATCTTTCTTGATCTGCCCTCAGGGAACTAAAATTGCATCAGACATTACTCAGTTGTGGAATTTATGTTATCAAAACTGTGGCTGAGGTTCCCCCATGCTTTTCTCAAGGTTGGCACAACCTTTGCGAACGGCATACTAGCAGACAAGCAGCAGTAACCAGGGAATTGACCCTGGAGTGCATGTTCTGCCACCAGATCCACATCCTGTGGGATCACAGCACTGACGTGTCCTGACAAACATGGCCAGAGGAGTGCACCGGTGTCTGACGGTGCACACGTGCAACTGGGTGCTTTGACAACTGGAAGACTTCCATGAAGTCTGTTGAAGGTTTTCTGGTTCATAATGTGTTAATCACAGGTGCACATGGACTTGGGTCAGAGTGATTTCTCACTTTCATGCAAATCTCATCTTCTTTTCTTCTTTCCAGATGAATATGCACTTGCAGAATACAAAACACCCTGCTCCTCACCTTCGGCCTGAAATCAGATACGTGCCAGAATCAGCAATGATTCAGAAGGTAACAGGCAAGCATTTGTAGAGGAAGAAGAGGATAAGAGACTTGGTGGTTTCTGGGAGGGCAATGACAAGCACATAGAAGAATGGGGAATAAGCAAATCCCAAATTGCAATAGATCAGAGTGACACATTCTGGCCCACGCTTCAAAAGAGCTTATGGTTAGTGTGGATCAGAAACTCCAAATTGTTTTTCCTAACAAAGGAGACACTGTGCAGTTGTTAACCCTGACCATCCATCTTTTTGGAAACGCACGACATAAATTCCAGTGGGAGCTTTGTATAAAGGTAAACTCCTGAAATGTGTATTCTTGGCCACAGATTCCTTTTCAGGAATCCAAGATTAGGAGAAGAATCTGCTGCTGCTTCTGTAGATTTTATTTGGTTTGGACTTTCCATTTATCCTGAAAGAAGATTCTGAGGAAATTTCTTTGATCTTCACCCTTTTCAGTGATTGAACTGAATCATTTACAGATGTCAGAATTTAATCACAGGAAGACAACTATTAAGCAGTTTTTGCCTCTGTTTAGAAAGAAGATTCTTCTTTGGAGTAACATCTCATGTTTTACTGCTCTTTTTAATAAAACCTTCTGATTGGCAATGCTATTTGTCCCAGTCTCCACTCCTTGATCTATCTACAACTGGCTGCTGTAAGGCATTTCATAAGCAAAAAAAATTCATACTTTGGACAGGTCAGTCAATGACACTGACATCCTGACATCCGTGACCTCTTGTGGCACAGATGGGATCAGGGCCTTGGCCTATGTGGTGGAAGCTTTCTACCCAATGTCTAGCAGTGGGAGAAACTAGAGATTTGTAACATCAAAACTCTTTGAAATGTGGTTAGGGAAGAATGATGGATCCAATGGAGCCCTTAGAGGGAGAAAAATGAGAAGATCTGGATGGAGAGAATGATGAAGAGAACTACAAGGAGCTTATGATGGGGTGGCAAAGTATAAGAAATTCTCTGTCATACTGTCTGCATTTAGTGAACAGGTACAGCAGACAGCCACACACTGTGGCTACTGTTCCTCACAGTCTGCAGTGACCTGACATGACTTTCATCCTGACCAGATCACACTGGTGGAAGGACACAGAAGCCATCCACATATCCATAATAATATGAGCAGACATCTGCCAATTAAATCATATCACTGAGCTGCTGTTTCTTCTGTTGTGGTGTTAGACATAGTCCTAATTACAGTCTTAGAAGAGACTAGCTTATTTATCATGAAAATGGCCTTCTCAAAGCAGATTGTGATTCCTACAGACACTTTACCCAACAGCAATGTGCCTGCTGTGAGGCAGACCACACAACAGCACAGAAGCTGGTAGGAGAGGAGCAGCCCTTTGTACACCCTGAGAGCACCTTTCAGGAGGGCATCAGGCTTACCCAGAGACGGCTTGAGTGAAACTAATTCTACCGCACTAAGCAGTGCGGGAATCTTCCTGCTAAGGGGCAACCATGACAGAGACCTACAGGCTCAATGTAATCCCAGAAAGATGCAAAAGAAATTTTGAAGCTGTAGAAGCACATAAATATTGGTTTGGAAGGGACCTTTGGAGGACATTAACTGAAACTTCCGGTTCTAAACAAAAACACCCAGCAGAAACATGCAACTCAAAGCAGGAGACAGTTGCAAAGGAATAATCTCCGCTGTCTTGCCAGGACCTCAGCACTGGCCTGAGGGATGCAGGCTCTGTAAGATGAGATACAACCGTGAGCAGTGTATCAAGATGCATGACTCAGGCAACAGAAGACATTCAGACCCGCAGGCAGACCTGTCCACCAGATCTGCACTGCATTTACTGTTGTAATTCCAAATAATTTACTAAATGTTAGTTCTCCTTGTAGCCAATACCAATCATGCACAGGTCCTTCATCGCACTGTAAAGGGCAGTCATCCAGGAGATTCCCTAAGGAAAGGCCCAAGGGGTGGGAGAGAAAAAATTGAAGGACATTTTACATGAAAGCTGTAAAAATATAACCTGTCGTCCCCAAACCAGATTCCTTTCTTCTTTATGTCTTTCACCAACTTCTACATACTTTTAACAAAGAACTGTAAAGTGATTTAGCACCAGGTATGTCCACTGAAATAAGATCCCAGAACCTAAAGCCTAAAGGTCAGCAGAGGCCTACTGACATCACCTTTCTTGCTGCATCCAGGACAGCAATGTGCCACTTGTCCCTAATGAACACAAGCGCAATGCTAGGGACTATCTATGCTGAACTTCCAGTCACATTGTCTGAAGTAATATTTTTCTGCAGGGGATGTTCCCCGCTGAGTCACACACTAACATATGCATATATACACACACCTACAGGCAAGGAGCCTACTCATCAATCTGTTACTCCCAGTAGTTGCTCAGTTTTCTGCAAGTTCAGACATGCAGTAAGGTTCCTGTGCTCCAGTATGAGTTATTACAACTGTCTTTGATTTAGTCAAATACAACACCCTTCATTGCAAACCTTGCCACCTCTGCAAGCGAAGGCATTGTAGGCATGCAAAACCAGTCACTGATCTTGTCTTGGACAGTACTTGAGATCCAAACTCTGCTCAGGCACCTTCGTGGATAAAAGCCAAAGACAGGAAACTGCAACTTCATAGAGAAGAGAAGCTTTTTCTAGAGAAGTTACTGATGGGACCCAGGTCCTCTGGGACCCCTAATCACATTGCAGTTAAGCCAGCCTAACACATAGGTGTTGCTGAACAGTGTATTCTTGGTCCCGGTCGCCTTTTCTGCCTTTGCTCCCATCCATGATTTCCTGGCCCTTAAGGTGGTGCTCAGCTTGACCTCACAGAGACCAGGTCAGAGATAGAGACCTAACTCAAGCCTGACAAGATTTAGAGGGAAAAAGTGTGTTTCTTCCTTCCACCTGTTTGAATAAGCTTAACATGGGGTCAGAGAAGAAGTAGGACACAGGCAGGAAAAAACGCACCGTCCCTTTCAGCAGGGCAAGGACACAGCTCAGCTACATCAGAGACCGGTTCTGCAAATCTTGGGAGCTTTTGCAGAAAGCTGAGCAGGCAACGTGTCAGTACTGCACCTCCTACCTCTACTTACCTTCTTACAGCACAGCCCTGCCTCTGTGTGTGCTCAGTGGCTCCTGCTTAGGGTCACAGCTGTGGTCTCCAGCTTGACTTCTCTCCCTTTCTCCATCCAAACTCCTAGAAAGAGGGTAAGTCTTCCTTTCCATTGCTGTAATTTGCCTGCTTGTGTTTATAGACCTAAAGACAACATCCTGACCCAACTTAACAAAGCCAGAGTGCTCTGGTCTCTGCTCAGATCACAAAGGTGGTAATAGGAGTGTGTCTTATCTAACCTGTGATAGCCTTGGTTCCCAAACACTAGGTACTATCTAGAATGAGAAATAGTTTGAACTGAGGCATTACAAGTCACATGGAAGTCCATCCTTTTCTTCTCCCTGGAAATCCATTTCTGTTTCCTCACGTGTCCTATGAAGATGTAGTTGTATGCAATTTGAGCTATGCTCTGAAGACTTGAAGCACATAAAAATAAACCAGTGTAACAAACAATTAGACATCTCTCCCCACAAGGTCCCAGTATCTGCTCAGTCTCAGATTTCAGCTATTTCCACAATCTTTGTGAAGATGGTTTCATACACTGAGGTCAAATAATAGCTCTGGGCATGTCTTAGCTGTGTCTACTTGGTCATACATCAACAGATGCAGACAAATCCAAATCCTTCTCCCCAAATCTGGGTGGGAAAGAAATTAACAAGCTGAAATCTGGAGGTTAACTGGCCCTGTTTAGACATGTCCATGGTCTGCTTCAGCACCCACTACTCTGACTATCATGTCAAGTCACCCACAAACTTGGGTCTTCTGTCCAAAATGGCAGGGGACTTCACAAATAATTTCCATCAATCACAGACAAACACCCTTACCACTGGATAGCTAGCCCGGTGGAGGAACAAGCACATATAACAACCTCCAGAAGTCTCTTCCTGGGTGCCTTTCATGTGCATTTGGAGAAGGCCTGAGATAGGCAAAGAGTTTCTGCAGATCAGCTAGCAGGAGGATGTTCAACTTCAGAGTAGCACTGGGGTCCAGGCAAAAAAGCAGACTTCAGCAATTCAGCAACACCAGGACCTAGGAAACCTTAGGAAGCAGCTGGACAGTTGCTCTAAACAGCTGAGGAACTGGCCACAGGACTGTAAGGCTTTGTGAATTTAGATCCTGGCTGTTGTGGGCTAAGTACCTTAACACACTCAAGAACCTGCCCCTACACTCTGACATCTCTCTCAGCTTTCTAAATACACCAGCTGGCATTTGAAAGCGTCCAGCACATAGCAGCTTTTCATGTGGCAGCACTGTGCATGCAGGCGAGCCTGAAGGGGCACTTTGATGCATAGAAACAGCACTTCTGAGCACACATCATGCCATCAGTATTTTTGGGTACTCTCCTTAGGAGGGACAGAAATACAGGAATGGGAGACTCTTCTTTTCGTTGGGATGAATTTAAGGTTTGTTTTATTGAGGGACAGGAGTAGTTGCTTCCCTGAGAATTCTGGTGGAATTCCATGCAGTGCAACTGATGAGAGTTTCTACCTTTTGAAGAACGAGTGACATTTTGAGAAAAGGACGTAATGAGGTGGGTGGTTTTCACCTCTTCCAGTTCTGCTGAAACTGTTTTATCCCCAGCATTTCTGCTCCCATCAGAAGCACCCCCTGAGCACAATGCTTGACCCAAAACGTCACACTGAAAGCATTGTTATCGTGTTTGCATGAGACCTGTGAGTGACTTCTGCTACAAAGAGACACGTGCTGAGGAATCAGCTATGATTCTGAAGATGTTAAGGTGCCAAGCTGCTTTTTCATGACCCCAAACTTCCTCTTACTGTCCCATCCCTGTCAGCAGAAAAGATTGTGCGAGCTTGAAGAGAGGTCAGTGAGGCTAGTTCAATCCACCTTCTTCAGCTGTGTACACTCAGCCTGCTGCTAAACAAAAGCTTTTGTTTAATGCCATTCCAGTGAATGGCCAACTGCAAGCCTGGTCAGATGGAAACTGATATGAAAGGCAGATTCTTTCAAAAGCACAGCATTTAAATTTTGCTACAAATTTCTAAAACTCTAGGCTGAGAGGGAGTGGCTGGGACAATGCCAGTGCTATTTAGCAAAATCTGCATTTTATAGCCTTCTTTTATCTCTATAACTCTTTTACCTCCAGCACAACTAGTGACACAAATTTTTTCTCACGGAGCTTGCATCACGCGAAGTTGCTGATGCAGGAACTCGGGAGTTTGCTTAACCTCAATGCAAGTGAGACGAGTTGAACTATGTCCTACACTCACTGCATTGAGATTTTAATTTTGCTTTTTTGCCAGGGGTAAAAATAGAGCTTTGAGGCTGTTTGGCCTGTGTTCACTGTGATATATCTATATCTATGTCTATGTCTATATCTGTCTACTTCCATATTATGCTGTTTTAACGTTCTTTCGTCTTACATGTCACTACCTAAGAAATTTTACTTAGAATTGACGTATGAGCACTAAAAGGGAGTCTTGATTTTGAAATGCCGCAAAAAATGAGATGTTGCACAACAAACTACAGCAGAAACCTACCATGCGCAGTAACAAGGACGATACCTTGCTATTGCCCAGTCAGTTGTGCACTACAATTTCTTTCCTTATGTGTTTCACCTCTTCTCCACACTGCTGAGCCACCCAACCCTTAGTATTGCCTTACCAAAGGGGAACTCCTTCCTATGGCAAGAAGTCACGAAAGTCTTAACTGAAGTGGTGAAGTAACAACTAGACAAAAGATGCAGAGTAGGTACAGAAGAAATCTCTAGAAATCCCACATCAGCGCGAGAGATGAATTTGGGAGTGTGGGAGGGTTCTCACTCTTGATGTTTCAGACAAGTGAGTAGAAGCCATGTTAATGTCATCCTTTTCCACAAGCAGAGGATGCAACTTTTGGGTCCTATCTCAGTCAATTGATAAAAAAGCTCATTTCTTTGCAGTTGGTGCCCTGCAATGATGCCTGTGAAGACCTTTTTACCACCTAAAGCACTGTGAAGGTGCACTGATCCTCACTGCTTTTTGAGACTGCAATAAGTACATGAAAACCTGAGCCAAAGGATTTTCTTGTTAAAATTCCAGATGAAAAGATATAAAAATTGACAAGGAACTTCAGATACTGGGTTTTTAGGATCATGTGAATCAAATAGATAAAATGGTAAGGGTTGCCTCCCATCTCCAAAAATGCCAAATATTTTCTTATTAGGTGCCAAATACAACATGTTTGCACTCAACTCTTTTGTTTGAACACAGGCACTAGTCTTCTGTGTATGTGTATTTTGCTATAAAAGCCAGTCCTTGCAATTGTCTGCCTGTTTAGAAGCCTAAATGACAGTCTGATCCTTTCAGCAGCAACATCTGGTTGCCAGGTAAGACTTTAAGAAATGCCTCCAACTCAGTGACCAGCAGCCTGAAACCTTCAGCATCTTGTGGAAGCCCTTGATCAGTGCCGGAGGTTCTGCTGAACTCATGGCCAGTAGATTTGCCCTGCTCAATAGCCTGTCCCAGAGCAAACATATGCAGAATTTCTTGCTCTGATTCACTCTTCTTGCTTTCTGGAACTTGTCTCAAACAATTCAGTTGCAGTTTTTCTTTCCTTTAACCTTTATTGCGCTTGCTGTATTCATCTATCATGACTTTTTTCATTGTTGTCTCATGATCTTTTTCATTTTTGTTGACACTTCGTTTGGTTGAATGTGAATGCTGGGAGGGGATTCAGTGACTTAGCATTGTTTGAGTTACGCTCCTACTGTTTTTACCTCAAACAAACACGGATGACACGGACTAGCATGATCTGAGAGGAGATCCTGTAAACACTGGGACTAGTGAAACCATACATGCCCCTAGCTTTCATATTCATGGAGCCCAGGAAGACTAGGTGAAACTTAGGGAGAAGACATAAAGCACTGAAACTAGATAAAAAGATCTGGGGTAGATTCTTGCTTATTTCTTGGATGTAGATGACTCTTACCTTCGATTATCAGAAGAGGCCAGCCCCTACATAAAGCAATGGAATGAATTGCCAAAGGTATTCAGAAAAACCTCAATTTTTTCAACCATTTCAGTAACAAGCTGGTCACTCTGTTCTGACCTTCGGTGCATTTCTGAAAGCATGCTTCATGATGTCAGTCTTGGACTCAAGTTATGAACAGTGGGCTTGCGAAATAATTCTTTTCAAAATAATTTTCTTTTTCTGGTGTGATGGTGTTAGCCAGACCTTTTCTGTTCATTCCAGAACTATAAAGTCCTGCCAGTGTCAGTGGAGAGCTCACAAAATAGCTTAAAGAACTATAA